>Ga0316189_10004412_pt1 | contig 13534 bp, 13 predicted proteins | sample LowCovwburrow_MG_FD_204930 | JGI IMG/M metagenome (GOLD analysis project Ga0316189, IMG submission 204930) | Coastal sediment microbial communities from Maine, United States - Lowes Cove worm burrow | ecosystem: Environmental > Aquatic > Marine > Coastal > Sediment | place: USA: Maine...
TTCACTTATTATTTCATCGATGGTTCCTTGTGCTGCTTGGAGATTTAATTCAAGTATGTGAATAATAGCACCTTGTTTTGCAAGTGTTTTGGAAATAGCTTTTCCAATTCCACTTCCACCGCCAGTAATGATGGCTGATTTTCCTTTTAAGCTAAATTTCATGATTCTACGTTCTCTAAAACATAAGTATCACTCCATACTTTTCCATCAGGATAGCTATAATCTGCCAAAGATTCATTTTTCATTGTGATACTATACCCAGGGAGTTTGGGTGGCATATAAGCTCCTCTTTCCATAACTACAGGTTCATAAAAGTGCTCATGCAGGTGATCTACATATTCTATTATTCTATCATCTAGTGAGGCACTAATAGCTATATAATCAATCATAGAAAGGTGCTGGACATATTCACAAAGCCCAACTCCTCCTGCATGTGGACATACTGGTATTCTAAATTTGGCTGCCATCAGAAGAATCGCAAGCACTTCATTCACTCCTCCGACACGGCAACTGTCAATTTGGCAAATTTCAATGGCACCAGCTTGCATCAATTGCTTAAACATCACCCTGTTTTGACAATGCTCTCCTGTAGCAACTTTAATTGGAGCAACTGCTTTAGCAATAGTAGCATGTCCCAAAATATCGTCAGGACTAGTGGGCTCTTCTATCCACCAAGGATTGAATTTTGCTAATTGCTCCATATTGGCAATAGCCTCATTTACATCCCATTTTTGATTGGCATCCATCATTAGTTTCAAATCATAGCCGATTTCTTCTCTAATAATAGCCGCTCTACGAAGATCATCTTCTAAGTTTGACCCGACCTTCATTTTCATATGTTTGAAACCATCAGTTTTAGCTTGCTGGCATAGCTTCCTCATTTTTTCATCTGAATATCCCAACCACCCTGCTGATGTTGTATATGCAGGGTATCCATCCTTTAATAACTTATCAATTCTATTTTGTTTGGTGGCTTCATTTTTTCGCAACATTTCGAGTGCTTCCTGAGGGGTGATCGCATCTGTGATATAAGTGAAGTCAATACATCTTACTAATTCCTCTGGAGTCATGTCCGCTAGTAGTTTCCATAATGGTTTCCCTTCCAACTTTGCATATAAATCCCACACTGCATTCACAAGCGCTCCAGTTGCCAGATGGATGACTCCTTTTTCTGGACCCAACCATCGTAGCTGGCTATCTCCAGTAATCATTTTCCAAAACTCTCCCATATTTGCGGTAAATGATTCAACACTTTTACCAACAATTAGGTAGGATAGAGACTTTATAGCAGCTACACACAACTCATTCCCTCTTCCAATAGTAAATGTAAGACCATGACCTTCCACTCCATTGGGATCATTAGTTTTTAAGATTACGTAAGCTGCGGAATAATCAGGATCAGCATTCATTGCATCTGAACCCTCTAGAGATTTACTGGTTGGAAATCGAATGTCCTTTACTAAGACTTCAGAAATTATGGTTTTATCAGTCATTGACGTGATTTATTTGGCTTTAACATTATTATCAAAGCTAGCACATCAATAATATTATTTCCCCCTCAAAACTGACCATAACTGATACTTTTTTTGCATTACAGGTGTTATTTATTTCTCAAATCAAAAAATCATTGATAAAATGGAAACTAATTATCTTTTCCCTTTTGGCAATGTGAATCTAAAGGCTGACCCCTTGCCAAGCTCACTATCCACTTCTATTTTGGTGTGATGACCTTCGATGATATGTTTGACTATAGCCAGACCGAGTCCTGTTCCTCCTTTTCCTCTCGACCGACTTTTATCCACACGATAGAATCTCTCAAATATTCTCTCAATGTCTTCATTGGGTATCCCTTCTCCTTTGTCTTTTACTTCTATGGTGATAGCATCTCCAATATCTTTGAGAATAAGTTGCACTTCCCCATCTTCCAGCGAGTACTTTATTCCATTGGAAACCAGATTGATCAATACTTGTTTGATTCTAAGCCAGTCCGCATAGACTATCAAAGGCTTGTTTTCATTCGTTTCTATTACTAGTTTCAATTGAGATGTAGTCTTTTCACCCACTAGCTGATCTATCACCTCCACAGCCAGAGCTTTTAGATCAAAGTATTCGAAATGCATTTTGGTTTCTCCTATTTCTATATGTGAAAGTGTGAGTAGGTCATGAACCAATATGTCCAACGAATCTAGGCTTTTGGCAGCCTTTTGTAAGAATCGGATTCTGACTTTTGGATCTTCTACTGCTCCATCCAATAATGTATGTACTAGACCTTGAGCGGCAAAAATGGGTGTTTTGAGCTCGTGAGAAACATCAGCTATAAATTCCTTCCGAAATGCTGCAATATGTTTCAGTTCATTATTTTCTCGTTGATTGACTCTGATATAGGTGTATAAGTTTCTGTACAATTCGCGCAACATCGGCAATCGAAATTTCTTACTACTTACCTCTTCTAATAATGCTCTTTTTTTTGTTTCTCTTACCAATCCCACCAGTACTTGTACATCTTTATAGAATAAGTACTTTATGATGATGTGACTGGCAGTGTAAGTGACCAGAAAGATCAATGCCAGGACAGGCACCATTGACCCACTTGGATAAAGGTCAAAAACATACAATGACACACCTATTAACAAGGTGTTGAGTGCTGATATTAGTATTGATATGGTATAGTATGGTTTCAACTTTAGTAGTTGAACTTATAACCGACTCCTTTAATAGTCTTAATACAGTCGTCACCAATTTTCTCCCGGATTTTACGAATATGTACATCAACAGTTCTGGCCAATACATAAACATCTGTACCCCAAATATTCTTTAAGAGTTCTTCTCGATTGAATACCTTATTTGGGTTTTGTGCTAAGAAATATAATAACTCAAATTCCTTCTTTGGCAGCACCACATCTTTTCCCTTGAACTGGACCGTGTAGCTGGTTCTATCTATGTATAGATCTCCAATAGTCAAATCATCAATGCTCGGTTTAGATTTATCCCCTCTCCTGAAATATGCATTAATCCGGCTCATAAGAGCACGCGGCTTAATCGGTTTGGTGATATAGTCATCAGCACCCACATCGAATGCTGCAATTTCGGAGTATTCTTCCGAGCGAGCAGTTAAGAATATAACGAAGACTTTGGCCAATTCAGGAATTTCACGGATCTGTCGACAAGTTTCCACACCATCTTGCCCAGGCATCATAATATCGAGAATGATTATTTCTGGATTGGTGTCTTTTGCTACTTTTACCGCGTCTACTCCGTTGTTAGCGGTATGGACTGAATAGCCTTCTTTCTCAAGATTGTACTGCAGTAGTTCTAAGATAATCTCATCATCATCAACTACTAATATACTTTTTGATTGACTGCTCATTCTAATTTTTAGTGACTCATTTTATTCCTAAAAGTATATATAAGGAGGAGGTATTAAAAATTTGAAAACAATGTTAACAATTTCTTAATAATGGTCATTTCTCACCTCTTCTATATTTCTTTATGTCTATTTCGACAGCTCCCACAAACATTTTGGCTTTGACCTTGAGCGGAATCTTATCGCCATCATCCGACAGCCATATTTTAATTGAATCCTTACCATCGAATAAATCATTTTTGGGCATTATTGGTGAGAATACTATCGCTTGGTATTTACCCAACTTGGTCTTTACACTCTCTTTTCCTAGGTATCTGATTTTTAAGTCAAATATCTCCTCATCAAAAAATATTTTTGTGACTATAGTATCACCTCGAGAATACTTGTCATAATTCAACGTCCTCAAATGGTAATATCCGCTCACCAAATCTTGGGTTCCCTTTGGCACATCAAACACTTTGGGGCTCTTCCACTTCTTCTTTTTGTTATCATACCTATTGACAGTAGCCTGTTTCTTTGGAACAGCGAAATTCACTGTCTCTTTCTTGCGGTACCTGCCTTCTTCTATGCTTTGGTAAAACTTCCTAGGCACCAGAAGGTCTTTATCCAAATAAGTGCCCCAGACATCACGAATCCTCATAAATAAATCAAACATCCCTATCGACTTACCCTCAATGACAATGTGATAACAGTCTTTATTTTGTTTCTTAGCCAAGGATGGCTCAATTCTCATCACGGCTTCAGCCGCATTAACGAACCCATAATGCACTTTGTATTCCATCCTCTCTCCTACTCCAAATGGCGCCTTTACCTTCTGAGCATAGCTCATATGTGCACATACTAGCAAGGAGAGTAAACCAATGATGTTTTTTATTGCAGCCACTTAATTTGCTGGATATATAGATTTATAATGTTCGATAAACGATCTCACATTGTTGTAATGTTGGTTTTCAAATTCGATCATAAAAATATCTTGTTTACTTCGATATCTCAAGTAGGAAAGAAAATAAGTGTTATTTACATTCTCTGATCTGATTTTTTTATGAAATCTTTCTGGCTGATGAAACTGAAGACTATCTACACCTTCCACTATATCATTGATTAGTGTATTTTTCAACACTATTTTTTGATCATCGGATAGCTCATCCGGGAAGCCCAGATACAGACTGTCCAAACGCTGTGCACCATCGATAAAATATTTCACAAACTTATCATAATCCTCCTCACTCCTAAGGTAGGTTTGTAATTCTTCAGAATCACTCCCAAACTTTCCTTTCAGAAACTGAATAGCTCCTTGCTTACCAACGAAAGAGGCGAGATTTTCATTGAACTCTACACTATCCTTGACAAACAAAGTGAAATGTGTAAGCTCATGAATAATCAGCTCAGCGAGCTGGCCTTCTTCTCGCTTGAGCATCTCACTGAGTATAGGGTCATCTAGCCAACCAAGTGTAGACCATCCACCAGCGTTGCGAATACCTGAGTCATAGCCCTCATCCATCAATCGATCTCTTTCTGCTACTGCCATATCAGGATCGAAGAATCCTTTGTACGGAAAAGTACCAACGATAGGAAAACCCCACATATACGGTTTTAGTGCAAACGGCTCACTGCCAGAAACGACCCACATGAGTGGCTTTCCTTTTTGATCAAACATACTGGTGTAGTTGTCTGAATATTCTATCCCTAGCTCATCAAAGGCAAAATTACGGACTTCTTCAACTAGCCTCAGCTTGCTGATGATCGAATCTGGTGTGTTTGGGTCTTGCAAAAACTCCTCAACTGGGCGAGCATTAAATACTATATCCAATTGGCCTTTGGCTTGGACATAACCATAGTAGATTAGTGCGCGATGCCAAATGCCTGTTGCTAGTATTAAAAGTAGTAAGATATAGACCGCTCTCTTCATCATCTAGCGCCTCACTTTTTTGATCTTAGTGATGAAAAACTCAGGAGTAAAATTCAAATACATACCGTGCGAAAATTCAAACACTCCATTTTGAATATCATAATATGGTTCGAAACGTGTTGATACGCTCAGTCCATCAGCAATTTCTTTATTATAAAAACATCTCAGAATGAAAAGATGTCGATTCTGTTCTATATACCCAGGTGTTTTCACTGTACTTGATTCTGACGAATAAAGTTTACCGCCTTGTATAGGGACGAAGCCATTGCTATTCCAATAACTTCCTTGAAACTCAAATCCAGACTTAAACACTATCGTAGTATTGAGATAAATCGCATTGCCAGCACCAAATATATTAGATGCTACATTTGAGAACTCCTTGTATCCGACATAGTAGTGCTGCATACCCCAATACGCCAGCTTACCAGAAAGTTTCTTTCTCAAATCTACTCCCAAGGCGGTATTGGTGGTGGTCACTAATGCATTTGGGTTCGTGTCGATCTGTCCACCTTTGTGATATACCACTACCTGAACTGGTACTTTCCATTGGATATCTTTCTCATCCTTGAGTTTGTAATTTCCAGACATCCCAAATACAAGCTCTTCTTGATTCGGGTCATATGGATAGATCATCTTTTCCCAACTCAGCCATGTATCCAGATTCCATTTTTCCTTGTCAAAAATAGCTTGCAACCCATATTCGAGACGATCAATAAGTCCTTTCTCGAAATCATATAATGGCTCTATCAACTTGTGATTATAGCTATGTTCTAAAGTTCCAAAAATGATGTGATGACCTCCATCATTGTACTTAATCGAAAATGTTGGTAATACTGCAGTATAGTCGTCATTGCCAAAATCTTGTTGTAAGTACACACCAACATCCATTCTCACATGCTTACCTGCTCTATAAGACATGTATGGATTGAGTTGGTAGCCAAAGAGCGTAAGTCCATCAGTGATATCATTGAAATACTCGTTATTCTTATTGAAAGCCATTGCCCTCACGCCTATCCAAAGTGTGTTGGAATCCTGCTCTTCAACTATATATTGTTGGTTGAGCATATCATTGTTGAGTTGCCCAAAAGCACTTTTTGAAACGGCAAATACAATAAATAAGCCTACAAATATGTTTTTCATTGATTCAGAAATATAGTTTAGCGGAGTTAGCATCAATACTTTCGACCCTTCCATTCAAAATTATAACTAATTGTGCTCAAGCCAATAACAATTGCATAAAATGGGTAAATGAATGAAAGCATAATACTATGAAACACTGGCAGTTGAATTCGACTAAGTCGCAGTACTGATGCCACAAGAATCGCATCAAGTAGCCATTTGATAATCCAAAGGGTACTGATTAGAACCATGTTCCTAGTGTTCACAAACTCTACTATTGTAACAGTCAGTAGGATGATATAAAATAAAAAAATGAAAACAGCAGTGAAGCCAGTCTTCATGTCTTGGTGTAATTTCCACTTTCCAGCCCACCGTATTCGCTGTTGTATGAAAGATCGAATCATGTGCATTGGTTTTGTAGATACTACTGCGGAAGTATCTTTCACAAACTTTATGCTGTTTGGATATAGATTTTTAATTTTTCTCATGAGAAATTCATCATCACCTGAGGGATATTGTTCTGTGCCCTGATATCCATTGCATTCCTTAAAGACTTCTTTTGTGAATGCCAAATTGGCACCATTGCACATGCCTGGAGTGCCCAACCTCCATGATGCAGCACCGACCCCAATCAATGCTGAAAAATCAATCATCTGGAGTTTACCAAAAAAGGAAGTCGCTATCAGCTGAACAGGGCCAAAGGCCATCTTAGTGCTAGAATCAAAAGCACTAACCATAGTCTGGATCCATGTGCTATTCACTCTACAATCTGCGTCAGTTGTAAGTATCACTTCACCATTAGCCATGCTTATTCCTTCTGTCAAAGCAGCCTTCTTACCATATTCACCCTCTTCCAGCCCGATTACTGCAAAGGTAGATTGATACTTCTTCAATGCCGATTGAGCTATGGCTACACTTCTATCAGATGAATGATCGTCAACGAGTATGACTTGCAACTTTTCTTCCGGGTAATTTTGACTGACAAGGTCATAAAGCAAATCAGTTATGTTGTGTTCTTCATTTCTCATCGGAATAATCACTGAAACTGACCTGAGATGTCCCGTACTGTGCTTGCTCAGAGGAATACTATACCATGATATGATCATTATAATCATGATCACAAAGTAAATCCCACACAAGCCAATGAGTAACCCGATCATCTTCTTGACTGAATTTTTAATTTCATCACAAAATATAATCCAATCAACACTGGAATAAGAATATTGATTAGCCAAAGTAATAGGCTACTAAAGAGTATTGCTGGATGAGAAACTTCATATAATTCGAAGAATGTCAATACCGAAAGCTCCCTCACACCCAAGTCACTTAAAAAGTTGAACGATGGAATGATAGATTTGGCTAAGAACATCCAGCTCACACCAGCAAATAAGATATCAATGGGTAGTGGGATCTCAAACATGATCAATATCAAAATGAACTGTAAAGAAAACACAAAGTAGCGACCAGCTGACAATAAAAATAACTGAATGTAATCACTCGATTTGTATGCGCCTATGTTAGAGAAATAGTAATGAATCCGCTGACCAAATAACTGTACTTTTGAACGGTATAGCCATACCACCACTATTACCAGTAGCACAATAATTATCATCCACCAATAATAATTCATGGTCAGCTCAATACTGGAATGACTAAGAAATATCTTCAGCCCATATGTTCCAAAAATCAATGTCACCATCAACTGCATGGCATGCCCCAACCATATGCTTCCCACTAGTTTTCCTTTGGTGTCTGCATTGATACTCAACAACCGACCAGCATAATCCCCTACCCCTTGAGGCGTAATAAATCCCAGTGACAGCCCTGACACAACTCCCTTAATGGATTGGGACAGTGACAGCATTGCTTTTGGTTTGGCTAGCAACCTCCACTTCAAAGCTTCCAAAAGCCAATTGACTGGCATGAGCAATAGCACAATAACTATAAGATAAGCCGAATCACTTGTCAATTCAATAAGTTGAATTAGGAATGAATCGGTGAAATGTTCTGAGTTTTTAAGCTTGAGATAAATCAAAATTACACAAGCAACAAAGACGAGTGTCTTGGCCCAAATAACCCACTTGTATTTATTTGTGATTGTTTTTTCTACGAGCATGTACCTATATTGCGTAAGCAGTTAAACGCAAACTATGCAATAGGGAATCTATTCCGACCCAAAAAAATTTAGAATCAGTCACTTCGCTTGACTTATGTCCTTAACCACAGTGGTGCTATACTTTTCTTCCATAAGTCACTGATTCTTTGTTGTTTTGAGTCTCATTACGAATCCTATTGAATAATTCGGGTTAAAAGTAGCCATTTGTAATGGCACTAATATCTGCATTTCAATTATTATTGTGATGGATTTGAATTGGTTTCTCAATCGGACATCATCAGATACGGATTACATTTAATTCATGAGTCAAGCATCTCATTCTGTAAAGCGAGAAAAGATAATACTCGGACTAGACCCAGGCACTAGCGTGATGGGATATGGACTGATTTCTGCCAAAGGTCAGGAGTTGGGATTGATCCAGTTCGGAGTGATCCATCTAAGCAAATACCCCAATCATGAGGTAAAGTTGAAAAAAATATTTGAACGAGTTTTGAGCCTGATAGATGATTATCATCCAGACGAAGTAGCGCTTGAGGCGCCTTTCTTTGGTAAAAATGTTCAATCTATGTTGAAGCTTGGGCGAGCGCAAGGTGTGGCTATGGCTGCGGCACTTTCGAGAGAGATCCCCATCATAGAATATGCACCAAAAAAAGTGAAACAATCCGTCACCGGCAATGGAAATGCATCCAAAGAGCAGGTGGCCAGTATGCTCAAAACATTACTTAACTTCAAAGAAACGCCTAAACTGCTTGATGCTACGGATGCACTAGGTGTAGCGATCTGTCATCATTTCCAGCAAGGAAATGTCAGTACAGGAAAGAAAAGTTGGAAGGCCTTTCTCAATGAAAACCCAGGTAGAGTGAAATAAGGATTAGGCTATTTTGATTTTTTCTGCAACTGCCGCAAGTTCTTCTTGAGATGGATTCAATTTAGGTCGACTAAAATTGATGTCATCCATTGTGTTGAGTGGTACCAGATGAATATGTGTGTGAGGTACTTCCAACCCAATAACAGCCACACCTACCCTTTTGCAAGGAATAGCATTTTTGACCATGCCTGCTACTTTCTTTGCAAACAGATTTAGTTTGGTCAATAAGCTGTCCTCCATATCAAAAATATAGTCGACCTCTTGCTTCGGCACGACAAGAGTATGACCAGCTACTAAAGGGTTAACATCCAAAAAAGCAATGAAATCTTCATCCTCAGCTACGATATGAGCAGGTATTTCACGATTGATAATTTTTGTAAATATGCTGCTCATAATATGTCTATTAAAGCCCGATTTCTAATACTTCGAACTCCATCATTCCGCCAGGAGTTTTGATTTGTGCTTTATCCCCAGGTTTCTTGCCAAGCAGGCCCTTCCCAATAGGAGAGTCGATAGATATTTTCTGTTCTTTAAGATTAGCTTCCTCTTCGGCTACCAAGGTATAAGTAAATTCCATTCCGTTCTTAGAATTCTTTATCTTCACTTTTGAAAGAATAGACACCTTAGATGTGTCTATTGTGCTTTCATCTATAATTCTTGCATTTCCAACAACAACCTCTAGCTGTGCGATCTTAGCTTCTAGATGCCCTTGAGCATCCTTGGCTGCATCGTACTCAGCATTCTCACTCAAATCTCCTTTGTCACGAGCCTCAGCGATCTGCTTTGAAATATCAGATCTGCCTTTAGTTTTCAATTCATTCAACTCGTTTTTCAGCCTGTTGTATCCTTCCTCAGTGTAGTATGACACTTTTCCCATTGTACTATATATTTTATTCCTAATTCGTCTAAAATGAAAATAACGGCCTCGTCCTTGAAACCGTTTCTTTTATTTAATGTAAAACTAATTCTTTATTCTAACTCAACGCAAGTTTTTGGCCAATTATGATACCTATTCCTCTATCAGCTCAGGAGTTTGCTCTTTGAGTTGCAATGAGATATCATCATCAAATTTTGCCAAATAAAGCGTTTTGGCTTTTTTGAGTTGATCGACTGTTATGCCTTTCACATCTCTCAAATCTGCCTTGTATAAACTGGCATTTTCAAAATCTGCTCCAGTCAAATAGCTGCCTCGTAGGTCAGCTTCCATAAGAAAGGCATTCATGAAATTCGTTTTGATCAAAAATGCTCCTTGAAGGTTAGTTTTGATCAAATAAGCATCTTTGAAATTGGCACCACTTGCGTACGATCCTTCCATGTTAGCTTGATTGAGATTAGAGTTTTCTAGATTGGTTTGGTTCAACCGAGTATTGGCAAGGTTCGTTTCGATCAAAAATGAGTTGCTAAGATCTGCCGAGTTTAAGTTTGAATCTTGAAGATTAACATAATTGAGATTGGTTTTTGACAAGTGGCTATTCACAAGGTTGATCTCATGAATCTCATGCCTATTAAGTCTTTTGATGTTACCAACTGTACGAAATGCTGCTTCCTCAGATTCCCACAATCTAAAGTCATCTATCTCATCCTTGTATGTTCTGATCCGTTGTCTTTTCTCACCATTCTTATTGAGCCAGAATATCAAAATACCGATCACTGCGATATCAAAAAGCATTCCATGTGCTTCCGCCAATATTTGTCCTGCGAAACTATCAAAGTTCTCTAGATAATATGGCAAACTGAGACCCAACACAATGACAGCTAAAATTCCAAGCACAATAGAGGAGGTTAAAATAGGTTTCTCTATTATGTTTTCAAACTTTGCTTTGAGGCCTTCTATGCGATCTTTGAACTTCATTAATTATGATTAGGTGATGTTAATATTCAATAATCTTTATCAAAGTAAGAAAAAATTGATTTCAAAGCTACATCAATTTAGTATCTCTTCAACTAAGAAGTGTTAATAATTTACTAGTCAGCACTTTATTAATTTTTTTGTATGATTCAAAAGACCATCCCCCAATGTGCGGAGTCAATATTACGTTGGGTTGACTAGTCAAGTATGTGAAATCTTCTTGCTGCCCCGTGGTGAGTTCATCTAACTTTTCATTTTCCAAAACATCAAGCGCAGCACCTCGCATGGCTCCCGATGCTATCGCTCTTCGTATTGAAGAGAGTTTAGCCACCTCCCCTCTTGCCAAGTTTAGGAAAAAGAATGGTTTACTAAACTTACTTATAAAATCATCATCTATCCAGCCCTTTGTTTCTGAAGTCAATGGAATGTGTAAACTCACAATATCAGCTTGTTCATATATTTCATTGAGACTGACTTCAGTAATATATTCATCAGAATAATCTACTAGATACTTATCAAAAGCCAAGACCCGACATCCAAAACCAGATAATCTCTGGGCAAAGGCTCTACCCATATTGCCATAGCCGATGATTCCAACGGTCTTCTCTGAAAGTTCCACTCCTCTGTTCCCTTCTCTATCCCATTTCTTCAAGGCGACTTGAGTATGAGCCTTCACTACATTGTTGAGCAGTGCCAATAACATCCCAATGGTGTGTTCACCCACCGCATCTCGATTACCCTCCGAAGCATTGATTATCGAGATCCCTTTATTACTTAAATAAACTTCATCTAAATTATCAATGCCTGCTCCTGCACGACCTACTATTTTCAGTTTGTCCGCTTTAGTTAAAAGCTCTTCATCAACTTGGGTTTTGCTTCTAATAAATAGAATGTCGTAATCTAATATCCGATCAATTATCTCTTTTCTCGTCAATTCTGGACAATAGTCCACCTGCACATTCAATTCCTTGAGCATAGGAATGATACTCTCGTGCATTTTATCCACAATCAGGCATCTATATTTCTTCATTACATCAAGAAATGAATGATGATGAAATAAATAGCAAGACCTAGAATATCGTTAGTTGTAGTAATAAATGGTCCAGACGCTAATGCAGGGTTTACACCAAACTTATCCAACACTATAGGTGTCACCGTACCCATGAATGAGGCCAATAGCACCACACAAAATAAGGCGGACGAAACTACAAGTGCCAGATTGAGATTACTCATAGTCAGTATCATCACTGCAAATACTAATGCACCTAATACAATCCCATTGACTACTGCTACGAGCAAAACTTTGATGAGCCTCTTAAAGAGACTATCCGTAAAAGCAGAAGGATTTGCTAATGTCTGAACTACAATGGATGAGGATTGGATTCCAACATTACCACCAGTGGCCATGATCAGCGGGACGAAAAAGGCAATAGCAAGAGACTTGCTCAAATCGGCTTCAAAAGAATCCATCAGCATGCTACTAACCAAACCACCAAGCACACCGATGATAAGCCAAGGCAATCTCGCCTTAGTCAACTTCCAGATACTATCATCCTCCTCTACATCTTCTGAAATACCAGACATGAGTTGTCTTTCCTCCTCAGCACTTTCGGTGATGACGTCTACTACATCATCTATTGTTATTCTACCCAATAGCTTCCCATTAATATTGACTACTGGCACCGCATCCAAGTCATACTTTCGCATAATGTTGGCGACCTCTTCCTGCTCAACATAAGTTTCTACCGATATCACATCCTCATCATATATATCAGCGATCTTAGTGTCATTTTTAGCTAGAATGATGCGCTTCAATGATACCCGCCCCAATAGCTTATCATGCTCATCCACCACATACATGGAGTAGAGTTTCTCCACATTCTCAGCTTGTCTTCTGATCTCTTCGATACACTGCACCACTGTCCAATTGAGATTAGCCTTGATTAGCTCTTTGGCCATCAGCCCACCTGCTACATTATCCTCATATCTAAGCAAGTCGAGAATGTATGCTTCCTTCTCCTTATTATCGACATATGAGATGACCTCCTCACGCTGCTGGAGAGGCAACTCATTGAGAATGTCGACCGCATCATCTGAATCAAGGTCATCTATGAATCCAGCGATTTGATTAGAATCGAATGCTTTGAGAAATTTCTGTCTAGTATCTTCATCCAGATCGATGATGATTTCAGCACCTACTCCTTTATCAAAAAGATCAATGACATATTTGGAATCCTCAGTGCTGAACTCTTCGAGTAGAGCCGAAATATCAGCAGGTTTTACTCCTTTAAGTGATTGAATGATAAAAG
>Ga0316189_10004413_pt1 | contig 13533 bp, 9 predicted proteins | sample LowCovwburrow_MG_FD_204930 | JGI IMG/M metagenome (GOLD analysis project Ga0316189, IMG submission 204930) | Coastal sediment microbial communities from Maine, United States - Lowes Cove worm burrow | ecosystem: Environmental > Aquatic > Marine > Coastal > Sediment | place: USA: Maine...
CCAGTTCAAGCTCGTCAAAGTTGACGTCCGACCAATCGAACTGCGCGCGAGCACCCGTGTTTACGTTGGTGACTCGCGTTTGGCGGAAAATGTTTGTACCGGTTGCGTTACCTACCAACCGCATCGGGAAGTGGGTTGCGCCTACTGACCGAGAGCCGCCGTTATCGCCTACGTAGAACCACTGTTCATCGATACCCTCAAAGGCGGATGACCCTGTGCCTGAGTCACCAAATTCAGTTGGCGCGAAGATGTAATAGAGTGATCCAGCCGGGTTGGCAAACATACCCGCACCAACTAATTCGTCATCGCCTACCAGATCCGCCATGGTTTCTGGTGTGCCGGTGGTGCCACCAGTCACGCTCGCCGCGTAGCTGTCGTTGGCGATGTAGCGGATGTTATCGATGAAAACGTTTGGCACGTTACCTTGCGCCTTCGCGTTGTGCAGCGAGCCAAAGCCGACGATGGTGATGCCAGAGAAGTTAAGGTTGGCTTCCGTACCCGCGAAGACGTGGTGATCGACATCCGCTGTGCCGGGATTAGCCGCAGCATCGGAGGTGTCGAGCTTGAAGAAAATGTACTGGTTGGCGTAGGGCAAGCCCACCGCGTCGGATCCGCCAACCGTGTAGCCGATCCGGTCGGTGCCATCACCGAGGACAAGCATACCGCCTGCATTGGCGATGGTGCTCATCAGATTGTCTTTGACGCCGAAATAAATCGTCGTGTCAGCACCCGCAGCACCAAGGTTGAATGTGGCCCCTGCCGAGTCGCCTGACGTATAGGTGTCGTCATAGCTATTCGAGTGCTGTGACTGCACCGAGGCCGAACCCTCAATGAACTGACCAGCCAGCGTGGACGTACCTATCTGAGCACCGGAGGTGAGGAATGTCTGCGCGTCATCTTCGCAATCGTTTAGCAGTGTCCTGTTATCGGTTAGGGCCATAAGAGCACCGTCGGTAATACGCAAGCCGCGAACATGTCCACGGGCTTAGGAGTCTCGAGATGGGCGATCCAATCCTGACTGTCTTTGTAGTAACTCAACAGGTTGTCTTCAGCATTACCAAAGATGTACGCACAGCTATTCACGCGCCACACTTTGTCGAGCGCCTGGCCGTGCTCTGGCACCATAAACACCTTCTGGCAGTCTACGGTTTCCAACGCCTTTTCCATCGTGTCGAACGCCTCAAACGCGGATACTCGCGATGGGCCTTTCCCCACCATGAGCCATCGGCGCACGTCGAACGCGGCAATAGTTTGCTTCCACATGCGATACTCGATCACTTGTTCGTGCTCGCTAAATGCGGGTTCCCACATACCCACTACCGTTATGTCCATCAGAAATCCCAAGGATCCACTTCTGGGAGAGCTATGGTCGGCTTTACTGGGTCGCCCACAGGACCATCTGATGTGTTGTCGATACGGTAGATATCACCATCCGGATCACCCATGCGAGGCCACGTTACATGGCAAATGGGGTTAGGCAGCTCGGCTATATCGCCGGGCACAAGCCGGATGGCTTCGACATGGTTGAACGCAACTACAGTCTCAGTCCGTGTTTCGCATAACGGATCATCTTTGTCGCCGTCATACACTTCGACTTCCCAGAGTCTTCTTAAGATTCGAGTCTTCTCTTGGTCACCATTGTTTAAGTTTTTATAATTCATCCGGTTACCGCTCTCAGTCGTACATGAGTGATTGGCTTGTACTCCCCTTTAACTTTAGAATCCCGAATGATCTCAGCATCCCATGCGTCATGTGATTGCTTGCTACCCATAGACTCGGCCAGCTGTCGTATTACTTCGCTATTCTGTGCAACTAACATCCGGAGAGCCTCACCTTCGGCAGACGGCGCTTGCGCAACGACCGGCTTTTCTGGTGCTACCGTTGGCGCGGTTACTTCTGGTGTTGCTGGCTGTTCTGGTTTAGGTCGAGTGCCGGGTCTGCGCACAACACGCGCACCGGCTTTTTCCATTTCAGCTAACTGTTTGGAAGTGATCTTCACCCAATGCACTCCTTCAATTGCTGGATTACATTCATACGTTTTTCGTGCTGACGGATAACTCTGTCAGCTGGCTGCTCGATTGTGACTACTTCTCCAGTTTCTGCAATCTCAGCTTCCATCTGAAGTGTCACTCGCTGCGCTGGTGTACCTTCCATCGTTCTATGCGCTTCTCGCAACAAAGCGTTGATATCGCCGTCTGACCATTTTCTGACCATGCCTGCTTTTCGAAGCGCTCTGCGTACCGCCGCGATGACTCGCTGCATCAAACCGTCATTAGCGTAGTCGCCTTTTTCGGCTTGCAGAGCGATATACTCTTCCGCCGCTTCTTGCTGTTGCTTGATGTCTGAAACATCCAGTCTGTACTTACGCGCGATGTCAGCGATACCAGCCTGATCACCGTTTGCGTACACGTCGTCCAGCAAGTTAGCCAGCTCGCCCTTGCCCATCACATACCGCAGACCTTTATGCGCTACGCCTTCGTGCGCTAAGGTTTGTTCGATATCTTCCACAGAATTGTGCTGGTCTGCCACAATCCAAACCTGGTCATTGTTCCCGTCATAGAGTGCGCGTAAGCCCTGCCGCTGCACGGCGTGCTCTCTGTATCGCGGCGGCAGGTCGTTGGTGGTATTGACGACAGTTGCCTTGATACCTGGGAGTCCTTTCTGTAACCGAGCAATAGTTGCTCTCGCTACAAGTGGGTCGACCTCTGCATTAGTTTCTGCCTGCCGCGCGAGGATGTTTGCAGATCCAGGCTCGTTGAACTGCGCGTTGACTGACTTAACATCACTCGAGTTGAAGAGCGCCAGTGTCTCGTGAGGGCCATCTACGTTTTCGGCTAAGCGCATAGAGTCATAGCCCATACCCTTGAGCGCCGAAACTACTGTGTTGTTTTCATAGACTACCCAATTACCGTTTTTATGCAGCCCTTGTCGAATTACCTCGGGTTGGCCCATTTCGAGCAAAGTAGGCTCTATAAGCGCGTAGTCTGTGCGCGGATCAAAAGTGTTTTTAGCTCGAACCCACACCGGATAGACAGCTTTGTTCAGATCATCTGGACGTAAGTCCTTGCGGCGTTGATACTCACTATTGGCTGCGTCATAAGCTGCGGTGAACTCATCGCCTTTTAGCTTATTCAGTGCCTCAAAATCGAATATCTCCCGACGCAAAGCACGGTCATTTTCTCTGACTTGCTCAACTTCTGCTTCTGCTTCAGCACCCTGCCGCCCTCGGAACTTGCCGAGTCCTGCCCAATTATTGGCCATCGTAGGCTGATCTGTGACGAACACCAAACCATCCTCATACCCCGGCTCGAAAGTGTCGAAGTCCTGCTGAGTGGCATGGTAGTAGGTTGTGTCTGTGTCGAAGCCTTCTGCTTTCGCGCGTGCTATGCGTGCTGGATCTGCTTCTTCTGCCAGACGTGAGCGGATCGGTCCCGTCTCCATGTCAGCAACGGCAGCTTGTGTCGCGGTGGCAACGGGTGTCTTCGGGCTAGCTGGCTGTCTGGTGTCCGCTGTTTTGATCCATTCTTTGAACTCAGCAATCGACATCTGGGTAACCGGGCCAGACTTCCAGCCTTGTTCATAGCTGGCCAGATACCCCCGTTTTGCCGCTGCCGGATTCTTAAAGCCGATCATGGCCTTGTGCTCGTCGAACACACCGGTTCGTTGATCGATCTGATCAATAACAAAAATGTTAGGGGATTCGATATCCGTACCGATGAAAGTGTCTATCTGATCACCGTCAGCGCCTTCTGTTCTGCGTATGTACCCGTAGTGGTGCGCCATCTCCTGGGACCATTGCTTACGCGCGCCTGGCTGGCTGGACCTTACCGAGCCTCTCGGATTCTCAATACTGATGTCCAGACCTTGGAGTTTTACATGGCCTTTCTTGTAGTTGCCTGCCTCGATCTGCTCGGGTGTCGGCTGAGGTAAATCGTTGTCCGGAGATGTTTGCGCTTCAGCTGCTGCGGCTTCTAACGCTTCTTCAGTTATTTTGGGCCGAGCTGCTCTGTACCCGAAGTCGTACCCGGTTTCCTCTTGCCAGCCTTTAGGCTTGTTGAACGGCTTCCCTTCTCTGAAGTCCTGTGCGCCCTGCAATGCTGCTTGCCGGAACTTATCAGCTTCTGTTTCCCCTGCGCGTTCCGCTACTCGTTGTGCAGCGGCTTCTACGACGGCCTCTACGTCGGCCGCTTCAGGCTCTACACTGGTTGGCTGTGGAGCGCCTCTGACAGTTGCTTTACCACCTTTGGTAACCGTGACGTCTGCCGGTGCACGTATTTTCTTTTTCGCGGCTTGCATCGCCTCCCAGCTGGGAACCGGTGCTTTGCCTGAGATGTGGTCAGCCGTCCAGCCGCCGCTTTGGTACATACCTACCAATTGATCATGGGTGTATCGAGGAAGACCGTTATCTTCCCTGGCTCGCTGGTTAGCCTCTTCCGCCAAGTCCGTGGCGATTGTTCTCATTTGGAACTTAAACGGCCTGCGGTTGAGGTCGAATTCAAACCGGGGGTCGTTGACTATCGCCTGGCGCATAAACGCTTCTTTAACAACTTGCTCGTTAGCGAACTCATCACCCTGGTTAGGGATCTCAATAACAACGCCAGTGACGCCTTCACCTTCTAAGCTGTACAGCATCTTCTTGGCAGTCTTGATGTTCTGTCGCTTTTTACCGGTGCGCTTTATCTTGAAAGATCCGGGCATACCTCTACGCCGTTCCCAGTCCGGACCTGCCATGTACTTCTCGTTAGGATCCGCAACAGAATCTTTCTTTAGAATAACTTCTGAAGCTAACGCGGCATCTCGCCACGGAGTCATAGGTAGCCCAGTGTCGTCTAAAAGGTCATCTGCGATTCTTGGCCGGGTGCGCTCGTACTCAGCTGCTTCGGCTTCGTTAGCCGATTTTTCAGCTATCTCTCGTTTGATGCGTTTTTCGTTTTCTGTTTTCTCGTTCTGCGCACGCTCCAATTCCCTGCGCATAGCCATATTTGCGGGTGCTGGTGCCTCAAAAAAGTCAGCACCCTGGCTGTCTTGTATTGCAGCCTCAGCCTGGATCTCGTCGAGTTCCCGCTGTTTCTGTTTTTCTGCCTGCTCGTATGCTGGCGTCTCAGCTATTCGTCGTGAGCCTCTTTCATATTGTGCTGCTGACGCTGCCTGATCTTCTGCTCTAAGCTCCGCTTCGGTTTGCTCAGCTGCCGGTAACCCGCGAGGGCCATACCGCTCTACCCCAGAGAGTTGAGGCTGTCCTGGCACTTCGTATGAGGCGTCGACTTCAGCCTGTACAGACTCCCGTGCAGCTTGCTGGTTAGCCGCTAGCTCGTCTGCTGTTTTCTGCTCAGCTTCGCGTGCCGCGACCTGCTCAGCCTCGGCTTGCTGCTCTTCCAGGATAGCCTGCTCAAGCTGAGTGCCAGATTGGATGGCCACACCTGCGTCTGTGAGGCGCTGTATTGCCCTCTGCCGGGCCACACGTTTGGCTGCTGCCTCGTTATTCTCCGCTATGAGTTCCTCTTCCAGCGTCATTACGCGCCCTTCGGGCGTCTCTGCGAAGTCGTCCTCTAACTGCTGCTCTTCTTTGAGCTGTTTTTCTGCGGATGGTGGTGGCGGTGGAAGTATGTCTTCTGCGGTGTTGATGGCCTCCTGCGCAGCGAGTGTCTGATCCAGCTGATCGCCACCTTCCTCGGCAGCTTCTATACGCGCTTGCTGCTCGATATCGTCAATTTCAGCTTGCCGGTCGAATTCTTCAAACGCGGGTGGCTGATCCATTGTTGTGCCGCGCCGACGGCCTGGTAGTATCATATCCGCCATAAAAGACAGAATTGCACCAGTGGTAAAGCCTACCGCCCCGGCTTCACCTGCCTGCGCTCCAAGATCCCAGAGTCCAGTCTCTTTGTCGTACACCCCGAGCTTTATGCCTGCGTTGCCGATCTCGACCAACGCTTCCTGCACAGCTTCTTCAGAGCCTTGCTTCACCATGCGAGTAACGGTTTGTCTAAACGCCCCACCGGTGGAGTCATCTATTCGGTCAAAAAGCCGACCTATAGGCAAGACTTCCGATGTGCCTAGCAACGCGGCATATCCAGCCGTGTCCATTGCCTCGGAAATTGTCGCTCCGTCTTGCAGAGCTTCTTCAAACATCGCGGGAGCGTTCATAGCAGCACCCTGGCTACCACCGACCGCGTAGCTTAACGGCTTGCCTATGCGCGGCACTTTGCGGGTAGCCGCCATCTCCGCGATCATCAAGGAAGCCTGGCCAAGAGCATTGGGCACTTTGGAAAACGCGAACGACCCTTCTAGCGACGGATCTTCTGGGAAATTTTCTTTCATGAAGCTGTCTACAGCCGTACCTGCGGCGTATAGATCTGAGTTCATGATTGCGTCGGCGGATAGCTCGCTGTACTCATCGCGGATGGCTTGCCGCTCTTCCGGGCTGGCAGCTTCGTATTCATCTAGCCACGGATCCGGGACATCGACCTCAACACCTGGAGTCGGCTCAAACGTCTCTCGCGGTACATACTCCCCGCGATCTATTGCGTTAAATTTCTCCAGGTAGTCGGCTTTTCCAAGACCGGCCGCAGCGAGTCCCAAAGACTTTGGGATGCCTGCTGCTGTTTGCCCAATACCCTTCATGAACGCACTGCCCGCTGACTTTGCAGTACCGAGTATTCCGGGTTCTTCCTCTTCTATTGGTGGCGGCTCTTCCTCATCAGCGCCTGCGGGGAAATACTTAGCGAAACGACTGGGTATCTTTCCTGGCTCGCCAGGAATAGCTGGTCGTACATCCGCCGTAGGGACAGGCCCACCACGATTAAAACGCGCTCTTAAAGAGTTCTGCTCTTTTACACGGTCTTCCGGGGTCCGGTTATCCCACGACGCGATAGGACCAGTGTCTGCCTCAACAGTAGCTACAGGCGCAAGCCCATCATCCTCAGTGGCAGATGCTTCGTAGTCGTCTTTGAAGTATTTGGAGAACCGGTTTTCCATTATCGATAACTGCTCGTAGATCCCTGTCCATCACGACCCATAGCCCATGCTGGGAGCCAGCCAGTCTCTTGCATAAACTCGAAACCGGCGTCTTCATCTCCAGCTTTCACAGCGTCCCACAGCTCTGTTATGGCTGCTTGAGGTACTTCGGTGGGAGGTATTTTTACAGTGCTAATCATGATCGGCTTACCGTCCTTTGTCTCGAACCTGGGCGGTGCTTGCCATATACCGTCAATCATCGCGTAGGGTATTCCGTATTTTGTGTCGCGAGTTCCAGCCACTTCCATAATTGCAGCGCCGAATTCATCTTTCAACGCGAGCTTCAATGGCTCGAATCGTTTGGTCATCCAGTCTGGCCGAGAACCATCACGGCCTGTTGCATTGATCATCGCGACCCGCTCTCTTGATTCTCGGTCAAGATCAGCCTGCTGCGCGTCGAACCCACGGCTGACGCGTTCATCGACTTGTCTTTGCGAACTCTCAAGATCTACCAAATCAAGTTGGTGTTGACGGTCTTCTCCTGCTCGGCGGTCTTCCTCGCCGCTGCGCCATTTTTCAATACGCATTTGACGAGCTTCTTCAGCCGTCAGCTTTTCCCGCATCTGGCGATCTTCTTTCTTGGTAGTGGCAACATCCTGCATACCACTTCCGAGTCCGGCCATCGCGCCCCATTTAGCTAGGGATCCCACTTGGCGGTCCTCCTACTTGTTGTTGTGGCTGAGGTTGAACGGCAGACATCTGCTGTGCTTCCTGGTTTTTCATCGCTCCACCAAGTCTTGCCTGGTATTCTTTTTCCATATTCTGGATGTCACCCGGCGACATACCCTCGGTAGCCATGTCGAAATCTGGCTGGATCTCCGCGTCACCGCCCATCATGTACATGACACCTTCCCAGACGCCCATGAGCGTAGACTCCATTTCTTCCGGGCTAAACGATATCCCGTTTTTCTGCTCTGCTACGTCTGCCAGCATGGTTACAGTGTCTTCCACAATCTGGGGAATCACTACATCATCCATATCGATTTTCTTATCGACTTCCGCAATGAGCGTTACACCCATTTGAACTGCTGACCCGATTTTATCTTCTGCGAGAATACTGTCCGCTATTGTGTTGCTGGCCTTATCACCACCAGCATCGCCGTACACCAAGCTGACCATTGCGTTGGCTGCGCGCTCATACTCGGCCTGCTCTTCTGAGTTAGCAGGCTCGAAGCCTTCTTGTGGTGGCGGCTTACCAACTTGCTCGGTTGGTGGTAAAGGCTCCATACCCGCTGCTGCTTGTGCACCACTTAAAGGTACTCCTGGCTGCGGAGCTGGTGCTTGCGGCGTGCCCTGTGGAGCTGCGCCTTGTCCTGCCGTTTGTGCGGCGTTATCGAGCATCCCCATGATTAACCTCCTTGCCGTTGGTAGCCGGACGCCAGGTCAGCACCCATAGAAGAGGGGTAGTCCATCCTGGCATCACGGTTATTCATATCAGCACTAACGCGAGCTGCTCGGTCTGCCCAGCCTTGCCCGAGTTTTACGTCGAAGTCTACGCTACCCCAGTCGTAGTTACGCCATTGCTTATCGAGCCGAGCGCGATCACGACGTTCGCGCCGAGCCTCTTCCTCAGCTGCACGTCCTTGCGCGTAGCCCTCGACCACTTTACCGATTATCTGGCCACCGCCTTCTGATGTGGCCAAATTCCAGGCACCTTTGCCTGCTTTTTTCGCCATGTTACCTGCTGTAGAAAGCAGTTTTTCCGTCCGGCTTGCACCTTGCAATCCGTTGGCTACCGAATACCCCGGCAACGAAGCACCCTCGACGCCTGCGCTGACGTTGGCTGCTTTTGATAGTAGACCGCCTGTTGAGGACGCAGTTTCTGCGAGCTGCCCACCTGTAGCAGCAAGCTGCCCAGCACCTTCTGCCGCCTTTGTTGCACCGACCGCTGTCTCTGCAACGTTTCCTGCGGCACCTGCAACATCAGCTACTGCCGCTGCCTGTTCAGCACCCTGCGCAGCCTTGGTCGCTTGTCCCATTGTCTCTGTAGCGCCAAGACCGGTTGCGCCTGCTTGTGCTGGCGCTGCTGTCCCGATCATGCCACCTGTGAGTGAACTCAGTACCGCAGATCCACCGGATACCATGCTGCCAAAAAATCCTTTTCCAGCTGTAGCAGCGGCAGAGTAGGCGACTTGCCCGGCCGCGAGCGCGGCACCCATCGTCACCACACCGGCCACGATCATTAGCGCCTTACCCCACCCAGAACTTAAAAACTTGCCGATCTTACTCAGCACGCTTTTGAAACCTTTCTTGATGCCCTTCCAGGCGCTAGAAAGTCCCTTCTTAATTTTCTTAAACAGTCCCATAGTTCACCTCAGTTGAAGAGTAAGTAAGCGCCACCGCTTCGCTGGAATCCAAGATGCTCCATGAGCTTATAGGTCCGCTCATCGAGGTCTATGTCCGGTGCGAAGCCAGCAACTTTCACTGCTCTCCGGCTTGTTACCCAGTCCCGGAATCGGCGTAGCAGTTTTGCTCCGGATCCAGGTTTATCGCTCCACCAGAGCATAACGTTTGCGAACTTACGTTGTGCCCATAAATTATCGCCAGACATCGCTAACAATACCGCTCTGATCTGGCCGTCTTCTTCATCGACTAACGCCAGATGCGACGGCGCGCTAATCGTCTCTATGATCACCTTTTGCATCCGGTCTTTATCCGGGCGAAGCGGATAGCGTTTCACTTCGCCTAACGCGATCCCCAGTATCCCGGTTACATCCTGCAATGTCGCCGGTCTGATCATGCTACACCTATGTTGCCCAGTTCGAAGTCACCGGGAAACCAAGGATACGGTGACGCATCAGGGTTTGTACTGCCTGTGCTGTTCGAGTCACCTGGTTCGCTGCCGCCTGTCGCGGTAGTTACTGACGTTCTGCCGGACCCTCTTGTGCTGACCGTGGGTAGCGAGAACCCGTCCAAATCTACGTCGTTCATCATATCAAGTGCTGCTAGACCAGACTCAAGCATACGCTGTTGCACGTTGACGTACCCTGCAACCCGCTCGGGTGAGATCTTATCGTTAGCCATAGTCTGAGCAATCGAGCTGAAGTAGCTATCGTACAGCCGCGCAGCTGACTCGTTAGTGGATATCAACTGATTGTAGCGTCCTTGGATATTCGCCAGGTCCATCGCCTGCGCGCCTGCAAGGTACTGCTTATTCAGGTCATTATTCATATCCATGATGAACTGCGATTGCCGGTTAGCCTCCTGCATGTTGCCTTGCGCAAGCGCAAGCTCTCGGGAAGCATTGGCGTCACCGATCTGAGCGCGAAGTTGAGCGTCCATAAAAGCGCCTTCGTTCGCCGCAGCCGCGTTACGCGCGTTCATCTCAGTTTCCATTTGAGCATTTAACGCTGATATGCGGTTTACTTGTTCCGCATTGAACATGCTGGCGTCTTGCGCCATTTGTGCGTTCATCTGCGAGATCATGTTGCGTTGGTTCGCATTGAACTGCGAAGTCTGTGTGCCTAGTTCTGTATTGAGCCGCTCCATTGCGTTGGCTTCGGCAGCGTTGAACTGGCTGACTTGGGTTTGCAATCCGGCATCCTGTAGCGCAGCACGCGCTTCCGCGTCCATGCCAGCCAGGTTGGCAGAGTTCACCGCGCGAGCGTCTTCTACGGCGAGAGGTGATGCTCGATCTACCATAGCGCCCATTGCAGAACCTGCCGCAATAGACGAATTCTGCAAGCCGCGTCTGGCTGCGGAAAGGATGCCTTCTTGCTGAGCACGTTGCATGAGCGGTGTGTCTTGCCCGGTGATCTCGGTCAGCCGGTCAGACGCCATCATGGTGTTACCAGTGGCCTGGTTGGTGATCCCCTGAACCGCTGAGAGTGCAGAACTTGCTTCAGCTCCTGGCGCGGTAGTGCCCTGCTGCGCTGTAGCTTGTGCAGTGTCACTGATCTGTGAAGCATCCGCTGTGGTAGCTTCTGCTGCCGCAGCTTCCGCGTCAGTGGTCTGGATTGGGGGCACGTAGCCTTGCTGGCCGGTGCCTTCATCTACTTGTGCAGCACCAGGATCCTCTACGTACAGTTCTGACATGTTTATCGGCATTTGTTTCTCCTGCTACGAGTGCACTGCGCTGGTGCCTGTGCTACCTAATCGCATATTTGTTACGTTTATAAAGCTACCTGCTTCCAGCCGCGTAAAGTTCGCGCTAGAAGCGCCTTGCGCCCACTGGAAATCCAGCGTGCCTGCGGTGCTGGTGCGGAAGTAACCCCTGATCCATACATGGCTATCTGACACTGCCATATTAAATGCTATGCCCCCAGTGGTTCCGTCTTGCTGGATGACCGCTCCGGCGTTGTCTTTGTTCAAGTACCCCATCTGACTGCCGGTCCCGAAAGATCCGCTGTACTGCCACGCCAGCTGGAAGCCTGGAGTAGTACCGCCTGCTTGGCAGTTTACAACTAATACTGCATTGATCTCATACATCTGGTTAGCTTCGAGCGACCAGCCAAGTAGATCAGGGTCGTCTGCCAGCGTTACAGTAGAAGTCCTTGAGGTATCTGTGTCTTTACGTTTCACCACAACGTCACGATCACTTTCAGTAAGTGCTCGCTCAAAGCCCCCGCCTGTTAGCGTATTGTTGACTTCAAAACCGCCGGTATTTCCTGTCTTCGTGCGAGCGGTTTCCGAGCCGTTGTAGTACAGCGCCACATCGGCGTTGTTGTTGAACAACACCCATATGTCTTCTTGGCCACCCGAAGAATTCGTCTGGTTGAGACTGGCTGCATCACCATTAGCGAGGAGCTTAATTCCGCCTTCACTGTTGCGAAGAGTTAAACCCGCCGCGTCCGCCGAGGCTGAATGGTTAATGTCAAAATCATCTACCCCGACAAATTCGGCAGTGGTGTTGAATATCGTGAGTCGACGTTCCGGATCAGGGGTGGCACCCGGAGTACCCGCCATGATAAAAAAGTCCAGCGCCATCCCGCCAGTATCGTCTGTGCTGTATGTTTGAATGGCGCGTCCAGCAATTGCTGCCAACTTCTTCGGGTTGGTCGTTGTGAAGGAGGAGTCAGTGGATCCGAACCACAGCGCCGGGGTGTACTGACTGGTAGTGTTCATGCCGCCGGACGACAACAGAAGCCCGCCGTTGGCTTGCGCCACGGTCGTGTGCCCGGTGCCGGTCCGCTCAATGTGCACAAGTGGGGTAGAAGCAGCGGAAACATCGAACCCGGTACTTGTCGTGGCGAACACGGACGTGCCGGTGTGAAACAGCTCCACCGCACCGTCCGGGTCGCCTAAGAACAGATTGCGTACAACGCCTCCCGCGTCCGCGCCTTGGAACTGTAGCGGGTCACCATCAACCTCGGATCGCATCTGGAGCGAGGTTCCTGCGTTCATGTGTATATAGCCCAGGCGAGTATCAAAAGCTGCGTTCTGAAACTCAAATATCGGTGTGGCAGCGCCTATCTGTAACCCACTGGCGCGAGTCTTAGCAGTCTCGACGCCGAGGTGATATAACGATGCGGCTCCATCGGGATCTCCGTTAAACACAAAGCGGTCTACAGTGTCGCCAGTGTTGCGCCCTTCTAAAGTTACCGGGCCAAAACCTGCAACAGAATTCCGGAGGACCAATCTTGGCCCTGTTTGTTGGAGAAGCCCGACCCGCGCCGCTGCGTCATCGAGAAGCTCTACGCCTGGGTTAGCCCCAGAGGTATCAAAAACCTGTATGCCGAAAGCGGCGGAAGCGGTTGCTCTAAGCGCATTGAAGTATGTGGTGACTCCACCGTTCGCCTCTGCAAGAAGCGCATTTTCAGCGCCGACGTTTACCCGGATAGTTAAGTCATTGTCGGCATAAATGAAGGTATCGGAGTCAGGATCTGCGTTAAGGATATTCCTTGAGAACCCGGCTGCATCCCTAGCAGCTATAATAACTTCACCGCCGCTGTTGAGATTTTGCAGCCGCATCCCGTTGTCGTTGTTGAACCCTACATATCCTACCTCGACACCATTGGCATTCTGCATGGACAGAAAAACTGTCTGTGAGCCACCCAAAGCATTAACGCTGGACCCACGAAAGTTGGTGCCATCTGCCTGGGTTTCTATCTTTATATCACCGTTGTAGTAAAGCCTGGCAAAAGTGTCTGGATCACCTGTAAAAACTGGTTGCGTAGTGCCACCAATGTCAAAGCCTTCTAAGGTTACAATCGCGCCGTTGAACTCTGATCTGAAACCACCTTGCCCTAACACAGCGACTAAACTGCCCCCCGATGTACGAAGGTTTACCTCCACAGTCGTCCCTGTAGTGCTCTGCACATCTATGCCTGTCGCGACCGTGGCGAGTGCAGGGAGGGCGTTGTAGTCAACAGTCACCCCGGCAGCTGGATCAACCGACACGGCGTCAGTAGCTGCCCATGCGCCACCGTCGTAGTAGAGCGTCTGGTTTACTGACGCAAGCGGCAAGCCGCTTGAGCCAGCTGCTTTCTGTGCCCAGTGGAATGCCGAGTACGTGGTAGCACCATCGCCACCGGAAGCTGGTGGAACTGGATCGTCTTCCGCCCGGATTGCCCAATCTTC
>Ga0316189_10004415_pt1 | contig 13529 bp, 12 predicted proteins | sample LowCovwburrow_MG_FD_204930 | JGI IMG/M metagenome (GOLD analysis project Ga0316189, IMG submission 204930) | Coastal sediment microbial communities from Maine, United States - Lowes Cove worm burrow | ecosystem: Environmental > Aquatic > Marine > Coastal > Sediment | place: USA: Maine...
GTTTCTGGAAATAAATCTGCAATGGTTGTCGGCTAGCGCTTCTACATACCAAAGCCAGCTAAGATGTAAAAAGTTCTTTGGGGAAGGTCCCTTGGGGTCATACAACTGCTTACTATCCATATCAAGCAAATTCTCTATCGCCATGGCACGCCCATGTTCGCAAATAACGATGGGTGAACGATCTTCTGGGCCAAAAGCAACAGTATCGCCAATAGTAGGATTTTGAAAGTCGGGCAGCACGACTTCTGAATTATAAATTTGTAGTCCGATTAAATTCTCCAAGGCCTCATAAGTATAAAATCCACCCCTGCCCTGGCCGATTTGGGCAATCCACGGCCAAACAAATTTTGCCGGGGCATTTATTTTGATTGCATGGGTGAATTTTGATTTTGGCGAGCTAACGAGTTCATCGCCCGGTAACGGACGTTTTGCTTCTTCTTTGCTGAGTCCCCATCGCTCTCGCAGGGGTTTCAAGAAAAATGTAAGGTAACAGGCGATGATAATCGCAACACCCTCCAAGCCTTCAAGGATTTGCATAAAAGAAAAACGTGTTCTATTCTGTTTCATAGCTAAGTGTTTTACCTCCCTTAAACAACAACCAAAACATAAAGATCAGTTCGCCCCAACCCAAATAGGTACTGATTGGAAAATTGATGCCAGGGAAAAGAAATTGGATTGAGTAATCTATCAGATAGCTCGCACCGGCAATCGTCAAGAGAATACCAAGAATTTTTGGCACATAAGCCGATTTAATGGCCAAGTATCCTAACAACACAAGATGGATGCCAAACAAAACCAAGCCCATAGCCCACGTATCATGAAAAGCATTCAGGGAAAGCATTATTTGTACATTGAACTGATCCGTGCCTAATATGTTCAAATATTCCGTACTGCTCAAAAGTTTTAGCACATGGAAATAATTTACCAAGGCGACCCCATAAATGGCAGCATAAATCAATCGAAACCATGCGGTTAATAACGAAATGTTCATGTTTATGGGTTTAAGAAAAACATAAAGTGCCCATGCCACTAAAACATCAAGGATAATAACTATTAGATAGCTGCAAATGCCTATTCGGAATTGTAGTTCATTCTCCGATATATTTTTAACGGTCATTCCCGCGTCTTCGGAAACAATAAGATTTGGAAAAATGAAATTAAAGGGGTAGATGGCGAAGAGGGTCATGAAAAATAATCCCCAACCTGCAATCAAGGCTGCTTGACGAGTCGATATCGTAGTTTTCATAACATTACCTTTCTGAGCTGTTCTGAACTTTTCAAGTTCAGTGGAACTTTCGACCATTCTACTTCAATAATGCAAACAATTCTTTTGGTTATAATTGTCTTTTAAAAATATAGCGCGTGATAAATATACCTTGCTCATCTGTTTCACCCGCATCACTTTCTACAGCACTTGTCACGAATATTAAATCCCAGCCTTCTGCCAACATTGCGGTTAACTTTGAGGCTATGACGGCATCATTAGCAGCAATGTTTTGAAAACGTATGCCCCCTACGTTGTAGAAGTTCAATAGTTTTGTTTCTTCAAAGTCTTTAACGCGAATATCCTTCCGTTTTGACTTGTTTCGAGTATCATCCCCTTCCGTTTGTTCTGATGAGAATTCCTTATAATCACGATCTGAATTGGCGGAAATAATTCGCGAACGGCCTAAGCCAAGCGGAACTATAGACTCTACACTGGTAATTACTTTAACCTCAAACTTTGGTTGTGTATTATCCGATTCGTTTTGTGCCTTTACACTAAAGAGTGCTGCAACGACCACTATACTAGTAAGAATTAATTTTTTCATGACTTGTTCAAATTAATATTTCGAGGATCGAAGTTATAGCTTATGACGCTCTATGTCAATGATATAGATCAGAGTAACCAGCCTAATTTTCAAGCTGATGATCATCATTTTATGTGAGTCCAATAGTTCATACTTTAGAACAAACTAGAATTATGGGCAAGAGTGAAGGTCTTAAATTTAAGATACTCATTACCTTCAGTATAGTATTGACAATTTTTCTATTGGTGAGTCAGACTTTTTCTCTGATTAATTATGATCTGGTCGTTTCTCTTGGGTTACAAGAATCAGCTGAAGAAGTTACTAACCTAGGAATTGCTTGGGCCAAAGCTTTTGCCCTGGGAGACACTTTGGGCTATATTCCCTTCTTGGTTGCGGGAATCATTGGTTTGATAAAAAGGAAAAGATGGGGTTACTATGCTATGTTCGGCAGCTTGGCTATTTCGGTCTATTGGCCAATTGTTAATCTATCTGCCGTGTATATTGGTAGAAATTCGATAGCCTTAAATCCTGATAAATACATTTCATTTTCTATTGTCTTGCCTTTGATAACGATTTATGGTTTATGGGGTATGTGGTATTTGTATAGAAATCAAGATAAATTGTTAAAATGAAATGACCAAATCCTCCTCAATAACATGTATAATCAGAGAAAAATATTACGCTTGATAAAAATGCCTTATTGGCTCGGAATCATAGCAGATGCAGCTTGGGCAATTGCTTTATTTTTTCCTTATGTTTTTGGGGTATTTATTGGGAATTCTGATTTTGATCCTGAGCATCAAACCAGATTTATTATGATGCTAGGTGGTGTATTGATGACAGGCTGGACTTTTCTTCTAATATGGGCGGTAAGGAAACCTATTGAACGAAGAGTTGTGATATTCTTTACTGCGTATTAAGTGGTTTTTGGGCATCCGTTCCCCGAAATTTTGGTAGCGCATCAGGATGCTTTTCTTGAATAAACTCCATTAGCTGTTCGCGTACGGTGCAGCGCAAATTCCATATATCCGATGCATTCTTTGCACTAAAGGTCGCCCTGAGTTCCATGGCTCGGTCATCTATGTTGGTTACCAATAAATCTGCTTTATCTTTATCCCATAAAGGGTTGGTGGTTAAAACCTTCGATAACTCTGTTCGTAGTTCCGGCACGGGAAATGTATAATCCACATAGAAAAAAACACTCCCGATAAGTTTGCTCGAATTAAAACTCCAGTTCACAAAAGGTTTTTCATTAAAGTAGTTCAATGGCAAAACCAATCTTCGCCAGTCCCATGTCTGGACCACCACATAAGTAAGGGTGATATCTTCGACTGTTCCGAATTCGCCTTCTATGATCACTTGATCATCGATTTTCAAGGGTTGGGTAAAGGCCAATTGAAACCCTGTGATCAAATTGGCGATTGACTTTTGAGCGGCAACCCCAACAATAATCCCGATAATCCCCGCAGATGTTAGAATGGTTTCGCCTATTTCACGGGCCGCCGGAATATTCCATAAAATGGAGGCAACAGACAGGGTTATGATAACCACAATAGCCACACTTTTTATAAACCGTAGTTGAGTCACCACTTTGCGCTCCTTCGCTTTGTGGGGGCCATTTATCTGAAACTTTTCTTTTACCACTACTTCCAACGCCTGTAATAAGGCCATCAACATCCAAGCAAAATTCATGATGAGAAGGGCTTCTATCACCTTATGTCCCAATGCATTTAGCTCAGAATAAAAAACTAGAGTGGTATAAATAAATAGTAGCGGTATCAAAAACTTGGCCGGCCTTTTCAGATATTTTAGCAATTGCTCTTTTATAAGAGTTGGTTTTTTGCGGTTGTAAAATCGTAAGGCCGAAAAAATTGCCCACCTTAGTACGAGCCCCCCAAGAATACATGCCAACAATGCCGTCAGGTGTGTCAACAATGATTCTTCGCCAAAAAATTCAGAAACAAGCGTGTCCATGAAATTTTTATGTAAAAATAAGGTTTTGGGCCATGCTTAAATATGACCACGGTCATAAATGGAAAACCTTCCTGCTTATTTTGATCAACATATGGACTAAAACAGAATTGTATGAACTCTACATAAAATTGGAGTTGATAATTAGGGCAAAGTCCCACAAAACGAACGTGGCTGTTGCAGAACTCCGATAAACATCAATTCTTGCTTTTATAAATCTGCGAAAATCCGTAAATTAAAGGTATGCAAGGCAGAAAAAACTATACCGAAAAACTTTTCCTCAGCTTCCAGTTGTCGGACCGGATTCCAAAGGAAAATCTTTACATAAGACTCCGCGAAACAGTTGACTTGAATTTTCTTTATAAGGACACGAAGGAGCTCTATGGCAAGACCGGCAACCCTTCTATCGACCCCGTGGTCTTTTTTAAGCTGTTGATTACGGGATACCTTGAGAACATCACCTCCGACCGAAAACTGATGGAACATTGCTGCATGCGAATGGACGTGCTCTACTTTCTGGGTTATGACTTGGACGAAGAGCTGCCATGGCCTTCAACCATCAGCAGGACAAGGCAACTTTACCCGGCATCCCTTTTCGAGAAATTGTTCAGCAAGGTATTTGCCCTGTGTATCGATAGCGGGATGGTATCCGGCCATACCCAGGCGGTGGACTCGGCCCCGATAAAGGCAAATGCATCAATGGAAAGCGTAGTGCCGAAAATACCGGCCACCTCGATAGACAGTCACTTGAAGAAAGTGTCGGAAGAAAATCGGGAAACCACGGAAAAACATGGGGGAACCGTATCCCCCGCGCATGTCTCCGCCCCGGCGCACGAGCTGAAGCGCGTGGATAAACACCACCGAAATTTACTGGGCAGTCCGGTACGCCCTGCCGGTGCGTCCCATAAAAAAGCAAGGTTGCTCAGCAACAAGACGCACTACAGCCCCCATGATCCGGATGCCCGTATATCGGTAAAGCCGGGCAAGGCCAGAAAACTGAACTACCATTGTAGCATGGCGGTGGATACCGCGGAAGGGGTCATCTCGCATATCCAGGCGGACTTCGCCGACGGCAGGGACAGCCAGTACCTGACCGATATCAGCCTTAAGGTCCAGGACCGTTTAAGGAAGAACGAGCTTAGAATGACCGATTTCTTGGCGGACGCAGGTTATTCCAATGGCGCCAATTACGATTTTCTCGAACAGAGGAAGGTCACCGGATGGATACCGGTTTTCGGGAAGTACAAACCCAAGATAGAAGGCTTTCCCTACAACAAGGAAAAGGACGAATATAGTTGCCCGATGAACAGGCCCCTGCCTTTCAAGGGATTCTATACCAATCGGGACGGTAGCGTACTGAAAAGATACTGGACAGCCCCGAAGGACTGCAAGGTCTGCCCCATGAAGTCCCAATGCGTGCCAAATTCAAAATGTAAAAAAATCACCAGAACGGTCTATGACGAACAATATTTGAGGGCCTACGCCAGACAACACAGTGAAAAGGGCAAGCAAATGAAAAACCTGAGACAAAGTACGGTGGAGCCCGTATTCGGTAGTCTGACCCAGTTCTACGGTCTAAGAAAAATAGGCGTACTGGGCAAGCCCGGTGCACATAAGGTCATGCTCATGGCCGCGATAGCCTTCAACCTGAAAAAGTACCTTAAGAAAGGGGGAAGGAAACCCTCCATTGGCATTTTCAAGACGATTATGGATGCCTTCCAGGGCTGCCTGACCATTATTTGCCAACAAATCCCATCAAGAACGGTTCTCCTGAAGGCTCTGTAAAAAACAACCTAAACGGGTCGATATCTTGCGCACAGAGCACTTCTGCAACGGTCACGAACCTTTTCTGGATTTAGTTATGGACTGGATAGACGGCTGGGAATTTCTGGATCAGTTGAAACATAGTACCCAGTGGCCCATAAGAACGGACATTTATAATCTGTCTGCCTTCGCCAATAGCAAAGACCGGACCAGGGCAAAAGAGCATCCAATGATTCAAGGCTATTTTGATAAGATGCTATCCAAGGACGCCCTAAATAGGATTTTTCTTGAAAAATTGGTTTGAATGCATCGTTTATATGAACTTTCAATATGATATATATAATGATAAAAGTGTCTCTTAAAAGGTCAATTAACGAAACTATTAAAAGAGACCATAAATAGAACATCACAGCAAAAAGTTTTCTGCCTTCATAAATGCGTCCTACGATACGGCCGTTTTATGGCTCGTAAATTTTTAAAATACTGCTGAGAATACAAAGTGATTTTGAGAAGGCACAAAAAAAACAGCCGATACCCAAGTTGTTGAATCTACCAACTTTAGATACCGACTGCATTACATGCCTTAAAAGATTTTTAAGGTTTTGCAAAATTCAAAAGAATGTTATAAAGCCCAAGGTCCTTCTTCATTTACAGTTACATTTAAGTCCCTTACAGTCATTAGACCATCTGGGGTAAAATACAAAAGACGTTCACTTGAACCGATTTCAATCTTACAGGCCGCCTCAACAGCCCCTCTAAGCTCACTAACATCGTTTTCTCCCTTCCAGCATCTGAAACTTTCATATTCGCTATCATCTGGGTTGTAGTAATCCAGACGTGCATAGGATGCACCATTAGTCGCTGCAGAATAGTAATAGTTGGTTGTTGTAAAGCTATTAAGGGGTGTTATTTGGAATACTGATAAAACTTTTGCCCATGTATGATTTTCCTCGTGACTGTGTCTTACTGCCGCTTTAACACCATTGCTTAAAAGTGGGTATTCAGTACAAGTGGTTGGATTTCCACTCAAATTCAACACTCCTCCAAAAACATTTGGCGCCGTTTGATTTGCAGTAAACTCAGTATTCACCACATATCGTTTGTTACTGCCACCATCCTGAATATAGTCGCCCACAGGACTGGTTGGTGCACTCGTTATAGCTCCACCAAAATAATCTATGATTTCATATTGGGTACCCGCTGCATTGAATATATATATTTTACTTAAAAATGCCCGTAAAGCTGCCCCTACACCATCAAAGCTAGTAGCACCCATGGGGCCGCTGGCATCTTTTATGTCATATGGCTCCGAAACTTCACCAGTTGCCGCATCAAAAATCACATATTGACTACCTGCACCATTATAAATTGCTACAAATTCACCAGCTATTTGTGTAGCTGCACCAATGCCATCATCAAAAAGATCTACAAGATTTTTATAATCAACAGGTGGTAATACGCCCTTTAATTCACATTCTACAATTTTCATTTCTGTAGATATATTGGTCCCTACTTGTTTTGATGGATCTTCTAAAGAGTAAATCTCATACGATAAAGGCAAGCCTGTTTTAATATCTGTACTTGCTGCCAACATATCAGCTAAAGCCTCCACACTTGTCTCTCCCAAACCTGAAAATGTATTTGAACTATCACCACCATAAGCGATTACCTTAACCTTTAGATTCTTCATCTTTTTCATGGTGTCAACTTCTAAATCAGCTTTTACTTTATTTTTAAACCCCTCGTACGAGCCTTCTATTTGTGTATTCATTTCGGTTAATGATGAAGTAGATTCAATTAACATATAGAAAATACGACCATAGGTAACCTTTTTTATATAGGTTGCAGGATTATCTGGCTGAATATATTTTTCCAAATCTTCAGGGGTAACACTTTCGTCAAAAACATCATCATAACCCGTTGGGAAATCATAACTTACATCATAGTACTTTTGATTCAACTTTACCAGAATCCTATTATAGGTTTCATCATTACTAAATGAAAGTTTTCCTTCTGCTTTTACACCATAGCCTTCGTAAGAAAGCCCCATGTTCAAGGCAACTTGTTGTTCTGAAAAAACATTTTCATATGTCAAATCAAAATCAGCTGGCACCACTCCAGAACTGCCATCAATAATGGTATTCATAGCTAGGCGAACCTGTGATTCACTCATTTCATCCAAGTCCTGGGCAGAGGCCAGGTTACCATCATTTAAGGAGTATGAAATGCTACCACCGGCTCTTTTTAAGGGAATTGCCTGTGGCTTTACATTGTTTATTGTTTTACCTTGTAATAGGGCGCCAGGATAAATCTCACTAGCAGCGCCCCCAAGGGTTTGAAAATCACCCGTTCCGTCCAAAACATTTACCGTTCTAGAGGCACAAATAAATCTTTGGGTTTGGGTAGAACCATCCTCTCCTTCTACCTCATAATCTTGTGGATCCTCTTCTTCCTCTTTAATAGTTTCATCTGTTCGAGATTGCGGCACTTCTTCAAAACCGCCCCCATTGGCTACGACGGCAGCAAAGGTCATCTCAGTTTCCTCGGGATCGGGATTAGCAATTGGATCCACAACAGGCGGATCCTCATCAGAACTACAGCCCATACTCAATAAAAGGCCAAGCCCCATTGCACATACATACTTTAAAATTGATTGTTTTGTTTTCATAATTTCTTTGTTTTTAAAGATTCAACACTTCGAAACTAGATGCAAAACAAGCCCACAACTAATTTTGGGCATGGACAAAGTATGGACAGGAAGTATGGATTTTAACATAATAGCTCATGGACAACTGCTTTTTTATAAAAACACAAAAACTACCTTAAGTCAATAAAACAAAGGCTTAGCAAGATCTTTAAATCATTTTGAGAATTGAAATAGCATGGACTATATATGGACAATATCATTTTACCCTTTTGCACTGGTAGATTTTTGCACACTTATTATGACTATCTTGTTACTAATCAGCCTTTAATTGATTAACCATTAGATCCCTATGAAAAACCTAACACTTCTTTTCCTTTTTTGCGTCACCACTCTTTTTAGCCAAAATGAACAGAAAATTGATAGTATTAAACGGATACTTCCATCACAACAAGATACGCTCAGGTTAAATTCCCTCTACGAAATTTTCCATCTATTGGTTCGAGATAGTACGGCACATGCCAAAATATATTTGGACACTCTTTTGAATGAATCGAACTCGAAAGCACCCAAGGCTTTTCTAGCACAGGCCATAAAGGCTGAAGGAATTTTTTTTTATAATGTTTCCGATTACAACGGGTCTGAGAAATCTTTGTTAAAAGCAGCAGAATTATATGAAGAATTAAATCTAAAGAAACCCCTTAGTTCAACATTGAACTATCTGGGAATTGTTCAAAAATACCTTGGTAAATTAGAAAAGGCGGGGGAAAGTCATATGAGTTCCTTAAAATTAAAAGAAGAGCTAAATATCAAGGGGTTCGAACTTATGGCAAGTTATGCCAACCTTGGTGTTTTACAATGGGAACTTGGCAACTTGGATACATCCACCGAATATTATCTTAAAGCGGAGCAAATATGTTTAGAAGAGGGTTTAGTCCGTGAACTTCAAATGATGCGGGGTAATTTAGCAAGCAATTACCAAGATGCAAAAGAATATGAAAAAGCACTGGCTCAATATAAAATGGTATTAAAGCATTGGGACAGTGTGGATGATAAAAGATTTATTGCTAAAGGCCTTAATTCGATAGGTTCACTCTATTTCGATTTAGACAGTCTCCAATTATCGAGAGGCTACTACCAAAAATCACTTGGCGTTAGTCGAGAATTTGGCGAACCCCAAATGGTTGGACTAACCACTAGAAATTTAGGAAAAATCAGTATGAAGGAGCAAAAATATACTCAAGCTTTAGGATATTTTTTGGAAGCTACCCAAATTTCACAACAAACCGGAACGAATACCCGAAACGTAGGGGATTATTTGAACATTTCGATGGCATATGCCGCTCTAGGCCAATACAAGAAGGCTTATGAAAATAGGGAGATTCATTTTCAGAAATACGATTCAGTTTTCAAAAAAGAAAAAATTGAACAATTAAATGAAATGGAGGTCAAATACCAAACCGAACAGAAAGAAGCTGAAATTGCGCTACAAGAGGTGGAAATCAAAACGCTGAACCAAGAAGTCGAAATCAGTAACCTTAGGAAAGGGCTCTATGCAGGAGGCATGACCTCTGCGATAGCCATGTCCGGACTATTATTTTTTGGCTTTCGACAGCGTATCAAAAAGAACAAAATAGCCCGTGAAAAGCAAGAGGAAATCTATAAACAAGAAATAGCGCATAAAAAGAAGGAGCTCACTTCGCAAACGCTTCACCTAGTACAAAAGAATACATTTATTCAAGAATTGATGGATAATTTGGAGAGTATCAAAAATTCGCCAGAGAAGTTTAAAATGGAGTTTCGACGTATTGTAATGTTATTGAAAAAAGAAAATGCGAGCGATAAGGATTGGGAAGTCTTCAAGGCCTATTTCGCTGATGTTCACAATGACTTTGACCAAAAGTTAAAGACGCTTTATGCAGATATCTCTGAAAAAGAAATACGACTTGCTGCCTTCTTGCGCATGAATCTCACCACCAAGGAAATTGCCGCCACGCTAAATGTTTTACCAGACAGTATTTTAAAATCTAAATATCGATTAAAAAAGAAACTTAATCTAGATAAGGATACCGACTTGACCAGTTTCTTAAATACCATATAAGCAACAATTTTTTCATCAATACTTTTAATAGTTTACAACGGTTGAGCATCGAGTAGGCAAGGGGAATTTCACCCCAAGCCTCTCACAGAACCGTGCTTGAAAGTCTCCCCTCACACGGCTCTTGTTGTACAAATCTAAGCGATTACATTGATTTCAGAAAATTGCCAATGATAGAACAAAGCAGGAAATTGTTTCCTAACAGTTGCTAGCCATTTATAGCCTTTTCTTATACTTGTTTTGTAACGCTTATACCTTTTCCTTGCCCACCAAACCAATCGTTGACTTAATAACCTAAAAACCTTTGTGAGTTCATACATTTTAAATTTACCATAGTAACGCACCCATCCTCGTATCATTGGATTCAGGTATTGGGCAATGCCTACAATGCTTTTAAAAGTTAACTTACCTACATTTAGTTCCTGTAGTCTGTCTGCAATTCGTTTTCTTGAACTAATACTTATGGCACAATCATAACCCAAAAACATTCCTCCCTTTTTCTTGGAAAAAGCACTTCTTGGCTGAAAGGAATATCCCAAAAAGTCAAATTTGACCATTCGATGTTTTTCCTTTCTGCGATGGTCTCTGCAATAGACGATTTTTGTCTTTTGTGGATGTAATTCCAATCCTACAGATGCCATCCTTTGATGTGTTGCTTTTAATATTAGCTCTGCGTGGGCCTTGTTTTTACAATGTATGATTACATCATCGGCATAACGAGTAAATCGCACATTTTTATCTGTGTTCTCTAACCATTTGTCAAAAGCATAGTGCAGGAACAAATTTGCCAACAAAGGGCTTATTACACCCCCTTGCGGAGTTCCTTTACCTTGCTTTTGAGCGAGTTCGCCAGATATTGTAAGAACAGGTGCCTCCAACCATCGCTTAATGTAGAGTTGTACCCAATTCTCGGGCACATGTTTCTTTACAGCCAACATCAGTCTGTGGTGGTCGATATTGTCGAAGAACCCTTTAATATCAAGGTCGATGACCCAGTCTTGTTTCCAACAGTTTTCTCGAACTTTTTGCAATGCCTGATGGGCATTTTTATTAGGTCGATAACCGTAAGAATTGGGACTGAATATTGCCTCCAATCTAGGTTCAATGAACATTTTAACCACCATTTGACCCACCCTGTCGCTTATTGTAGGCACTCCTAATTTACGGATACTCCCGTCCTTTTTGGAGATTTCTACTTCTTTGACCGGGGGTGGAAAATAGCTCCCTGATGCCATTCGATTCCATAGTTTGTACAGGTGCTTACTGCGATTTGCATCAAATTCTTGCATACTCACCGCATCCACTCCAGCACTCCCTTTGTTAGAACGCACTTTTTGATAAGCCTGCCAAACCATTTGACGGCTTATCGGTATTGATTTTGTTTCACTCCATAAATTCATCCTCATTTTAGTGAGTTGGTTTACAAAATATAACTGTACAACCTAAGCCCTTTGCTCCATTTCCATTACAGAAACTTCAACACTACTACGGCTTAGTCTGCCACTACATACACTATCGGTATTTTGCCTCTAAGTTGTTCTTATTGTGCATTTCCCTTGGCATTTGTATGCAGCTTCCCAAGTTCCGTAAATAAGCCTGAATAAAGTTCTTGCCATCTGAATGACGCCAGCCTTACAGAAAATAAATAGGTGCTCTCTGTAATTGATGTTATAAGCAACATCACTTTTCATTCCGTATCATACTTCGTAGCTTTTGACTGGATGTACGCAACTTCTCGACACCTCTTCAATGGTTCACTTTGGTTCAACTCCTTTATTCTTACCTGCCAATCTCGTGGATTGGATTCTCCTAAACGCTCAGTACAAAAACTATTAATCAATGCACCTTTAGGTGGTTTAGAGCCATTGCCTATACAAAGGCTCTGATGGGCCTACCATCATCTTATTTACAGCATGCAGCCCTTTATTGCCATGGCTGCTTCTTGGCACACTATGAACAGTACGGGAGTTCAGAAAACTGAACTTTCGGACTTGCACTTAGCCAAATTTTTAATTTTCTCTTTATTTTTAATAGACACACAAAATTGAAAATTTTGCGGACTTAATTCAATGCACTTCACTCTGGGTTAAGCACCAAAACCCGTATTAACTATAGCCATTGTGCCTGTTGCACAAGTTAGCTAAAAAAGTCGGTTGTGATCATTGCCGATCCAAAGTTGGATCGTAACTTTAGGTATGCAGGGAAAGAAAGATTACCAAGAGAAGTTGTTCGCCCATTTTCAACTGAGCGAGCGTATTCCGGAGAACAATTTTTATAGGCGGCTGAAAGAGGTGTTGGATTTGGACTTTCTGTACCCATTGACCAAGGGATATTATGGGGATAGCGGCCAGAAGAGCATCGACCCGGTCGTTTTCTTCAAGTTTTGTCTGGTCGGGTATCTGGAGAACATCATCAGTGACAGGAATTTGATCGTCCATAGCAGTATGCGTTTGGACATCCTGTATTTTCTGGGTTATGATATCGATGAGGAACTACCATGGCACAGTACGATAAGCCGAACGCGACAGTTGTTCCCGGAATCGGTGTTCGAAGAAGTATTCACAAGGATACTGGCCATGTGCGTTGAAAAAGGAATGGTCAGCGGCCATACCCAGGCGATAGACAGTGCCCCGGTCAAGGCCAATGCCTCGATGGACAGTCTGGAGCTCAAGGTCCCCGAAGAGGATCTGGAGGCCCATCTGCAGGGTATCCGCCATATCAGTGCCATGGACAAAAAAAAACTCCGATAAGAAGATCCAAGGACAACAAGGCCACCAAGGAACAGCAAAGTACCACTGCCAATAAAAAGGAACTACAGGCGATAAAAAGCCGGAACAGGAAATGGGCCAAGGACCAGGACCAACGCCCGGGAGCAGGGAACAAGGGCAGTAAGTATACCAGCAACAAGACGCACTACAGCCCGACGGATCCTGATGCCCGTATCAGCGTCAAGCCTGGGAAGGCGCGGAAGCTCAACTACCTGAGCCGGTTAAGTGTAGATACCGCCCATCATGTAATAACGGACATTAGGGCCTACCATGCCGATGGCAAGGACAACCAACAGTTGGTGGATATCGCCCAAAGGTTACAGCGCCGTTTATGGCAACAAGGCCTTGTTTGGGAGAACTGTGTGGCCGACACGGGGTATAGTAGCGGTGAGAACTATGCCTATCTAGAACAACAAGGTCTAAAGAGCTTTATTCCGCCCCATGGCACCTACAAGGGCGGCCCCGATGGCTTCGTCTACAATAAAGGGGAAGAC
>Ga0316189_10004416_pt1 | contig 13529 bp, 16 predicted proteins | sample LowCovwburrow_MG_FD_204930 | JGI IMG/M metagenome (GOLD analysis project Ga0316189, IMG submission 204930) | Coastal sediment microbial communities from Maine, United States - Lowes Cove worm burrow | ecosystem: Environmental > Aquatic > Marine > Coastal > Sediment | place: USA: Maine...
AATAAACGGCTGAGTGATTTTTCCAAAGCGCAAAACAGGGATTACTGGCTGGCGGCCTGCGAGCGCATTGCTCATACAGGACGACCAGCGCAAGGTATTTTGCGTGGCCCCGAACAGTCACGTGATCATCTGGTCCAGTTCTGGCTCAGGTTGCCCCTGGCTATAAATGGAGTTGGCCCCAAACTAATTCTTGGCCTGGACAAATGTATCCCTGTTTCTGATGCCAGCAACACCCCCGACAATTGGGATGACGTCTTTGCCGCTGGTGCCTGAATTAGCCACCCTGAAGGAGAGTTGAGATACGGTTTTATGTATTGACATTTATTGCAAATTAAACTAGAACAAAACAAGAACAAATGGGAGGCAAAGGAGGTTGAGTATGTTGAGTCCGCGTGAGTTGGAACGGGAAGCAAAAATTATTGCGCATCAATTATTCAGGCAAAAGGCCTGGATAGAGAACCGTTCAAAGTTAACGGGCGGCAGCCCGCCTGTCGGTGAAAAGGATAATTGGATTATTGTCTCCTCCAAAACCCAACGCAAACGAAAAGGACGGGCGGTGTCAGCAGTTTTGATTAAGGCCATGCGCGACCAATGCTGGTTATCCAGTGACCCGACAGGTGCCTTGCGATTGAGTGCTGCCGGGTTAGAAAAATTTATTGATCCGGCAATGTCGCACAATAAGGACCATAATCTTGCTGCTGCTCATCAAGACCGGCAATCTCGCATAATAAAAGACCCGCAAGGAATAACCGTCTCTGTTCAGTCTAATGAAACAGAAAGTCCTTTGGGTTGGATGCGGGCGCGCAAAGACAAATCCGGCAAGCCATTGCTGTCTCCGGAACAATTTGCAGCAGGTGAACGAATCCGCCAGGATTTTACCATGGCTCAGATGTCGGCTCGCGTGACATCAAGTTGGGAGTTCACCAACCCTATAGGACAGAAAGTCAATAGTCAGGCTGAAGGCTCACTGGAAGTGAGTGAACGGGCACTGGCGGCCAAACAGCGGTTTTTTGCAGCAATTGATTATCTGGGACCGGAAATGTCAGGCATTATTTATGAGGTCTGTTGCATGGCCAGCGGTCTTGAAGCAGCCGAGCGTCAATTAGGCTGGCCACGAAGATCTGCAAAGCTTGTACTTACCATTGCACTGGCAAAGCTATGTGAACATTACGGACTTGTTCGATCAGACAAAAAACAAGATAGACCGGCAGCTATACAACACTGGGGCAGACAAGGGTATCGACCATGCATACCGCCAGCACAACCGCTCTAGAGTGTGTCGCCCAAAAGCATGCCCGCGGACTTGATCCGGGGGCGGGAACCGGTTTTGGGATAAAGACACACGCAAGAACAAGAGCTTAGAGCATGTCAAATGAATCTACTTAATTTAGTCATGCTCTCGCAATTATGCCTCTCTGGCAGCTTCTTGAGCATCAGCCTGCAAGCGCCGGATCATTGAATTGAGACCGTTCGAGCGTTGGGGTGTCAGGTGGTCATTCAACCCCAGACTGGCCAGTTGCTCTCCAGCATCCAGCTTAATAACATCGCCAAGTGGTTGATCATTTAGCAGGATACGCAAGATTGCAACAAGGCCGCGAACAATCATCGCGTCGCTGTCGCCTAGAAACTGCAAGCGTCGAGTGCCAGTTTCGTCTGTAGGAAATGTGGTTTTTATCCAGACCTGACTGACACAACCTTGAACCTTGTTTTGATCGGTCTTCTCAATCTCAGGCAATGTCGGCATATTCTTGCCCAGCTCAATGACATATTTGTAACGTTCTTCCCAATCATCGATGAATTCAAAGTCATCTTTCAGGGTTTCAAATTCCGTGTTGGTCATTGCTGGGTGCCTTGGTCTGATAGGGCTTACATGAAGAGGTGAGTACTAAAACAATAGTGAGAAGACATCACATAGGCAATCAGATGGAGACAGGCAAGGTGAGAAACAAAAAAACCGCAGAGCACCGAAAGGGCAGGGGGAGCTCTGCGGTTAGTTTACCCGGTCTATACCGGGGGGGATTCAGCCTGTACTCGTGCGCACAGGTCCGCGCCATTCGGGAACCAGGTCTTCAATGTTGAGAGTGTTCACCGAGGGCGTGGCAGGTGAGTTGGCAGCAATAATCATTGCAGGGGACTTGATGCTGCCAGTGACAACCGGATCAAATTCTGACTGTGCCGATTGTTCGATTTCGATAACCTGTTTGACATCCCGCACAGGCGCTGGAGTCGTCATGTTTTGTGATGTGGGTGACGAGGTGGACCATTCATACAAACGCTGGAAATTATATTTGGCCCGTATCTCCAGACTGGAAAAAACCTGGCCAGCCGTGTTACAAACCGCAGGTTGACGTTGACAAAAACCGCTTACATCGCTGAATGCCGATGCCGCAGCACTTATAACTTCGCCAGTTTCAAGGTTAACTCTTGTTCCGCCATTCATATCCACGAAATGGTCTTGCGGTGGTGCCGGAAGCAGAAAAGCCCCGCACGCTAGAATAATACTGTATTTGATAATTTTCATATTAGTGCCCTTTCGATAAGAAAAGACTAGTATAAAAAATTTTATATTGAGAAAAATGCGGAAATAAAAATTATCTAAAAGTATAAATGGTTTTTATTCAAATTAAATTCGAATGTGAGCAATGTCAGTAATGGTCTGTTAATCAATGCCAGGGATAAAAAAATATCCTGAAAAGTCTTTTGGAAAGAGCTTGTTAAGGAAAGTTGGGGCAAATTGATTCCATGGAAGAATCAACGACAAAAACAATGAGCAATTTAAAGCTTTCGCTCACGTCCTTGCTGATCTTGGGCGCTTGTGGTGCCGTTGCCTATAATGTCTTGGCTTTACAGCCGCCCAGGCAAAAAATCCCCGGGTCTACTGCTGTGCAGGTCCAGGTTAAAGATATAGAAATAGCCAATGTCCCACAGACCAACAGTTCATCACCCATTGGTCAATTGTTGAATCAGACCCTATCAGCTGAAAAATCGGCTCAAAACAGCGCTCTCATAGCATCTATTCAAAAGCAATTGATTTATTTGGGGTTCTACAAAGGCCAAGTGGATGGTCACAACGGGCCGCAAACATATGCTGCAATCAGACTCTATCAACGGCAGAATTCACTAAAACAGACCGGAAAAGTATCTCAAAAATTACTGGACCATCTCAAATTTACGCGCAAGATAACTGATGCGGGCAACTTGACCGGAAGTATCAAGCCCACCTCATCCGCCAATATTGAAGTGCTTCAGCTACAGAGGCGTCTTATATTATTTGGATATTCTCCCGGCAAGCCTGATGGGGTGTTTGGCAATTCAACCAGAAACGCAATCAGGCAGTTCGAAGCAGACCGTTCAATGCCGATTACTGGAAGGGTTACAGCCAAACTCCTGCAAGAGCTTGGCGACTAATACATGCTCAAGTCGGAGATCTGGGTAAAAGCTCATCTGCATCGTTGCTTTGCTGCCGGATTAACTGCAGTCATTGCCAATAAAGGAGCGCCCGAAGCAGGTGCTATTTATGTTCAGGTAACCATGTCACCTCATAAGGTAAGAGTTTTTGCCCCGGCACCCGGTCCAGCCTATGGGGATGATGGCCAAAGAAACTGGAGCCAGCCACTGGGTGAGGCACCAGTAGATATAGAAGCTGCACAGGACTATTTTTCCCGACAGAAGTCATTCGATCCCGATATTTGGATCATTGATATTGACGACAGAAAGGGCACCGGCCTGCTTGAGGTTGTGGACCAGTAAAGATCGTCTACTTAACTCAAATACAGTCTTGATAAATGATGCCTCAACCTGAAGTTTTTCCCCAGTCTGGTATAATACAACATGTTGTTATCCAATTGTTAACCAACCCTGACGTTTAATCTCCTTGCGTTGGGGCAACTTGTCAGAATGAATCTGATCAAAGTACGTTCCCGAAGTCTTGCACAAGGCTAAAGAGAAATGAGTAACATTGTTAAATTTCCAATTGAACGGACAAACCTGAAGCAAAATTCGGCACAGATCAATCATGCTGATATTGTGATTTTTCCCGGTGTTCGAATTGAACGCAGAGAGTTTAATCTTGCTGACCGGCATGCGGCTCCAAAGCGAAAACAGGCTGGTAAGATGCCTGCCAAAGACATCTAAAAGCGTCTTTGCCAACAGGACACACTCTAGTCACCTCTCTTACAGGTAAATAATTTTGCTTGTTCTGCAATGACGCTGCGAGTGATCTGATTGAGAACTCGAAAACGCAGAACCGCCCAGCCCTTCTCAGTTGGGGCTTCAATCACCGTTTGGTCAGGAACCAGTTTGCGCTGGTTTTCTTCCAGAGCATTTTCTTTTTGCACGGCTTGCTGAATATGAATATCCAGTTTTGAATCGATCGTCTGGCTATCATTGATGGCATAATAACTGTCACCTTTTTGCGAGTAAATGCTCAAAGACCAATAGCGCTCAGCAGGTGCAATGGAAATTCGTACAGATCCTTGAGTTACATCAAAAGGGCAAACTGCGTGTAAAACAGAAGGGTCTTCAGCCGGAAAAAGCTCAATCATTTGTTTTTCGTTTAAAACAATAAAAGCTGGAGTGCTTTGGGAAAAAAGGTCAGCCTGAAGCTTGCCTGTCATTTTATATCCGGGGAAAAAAAGCACATAAACCAGATGGCCAACGAGAATAAATATAACGGTTATTAATAACCAAAAGAATTTTCCGTTCATCGGCAATTTCCTCTGGTGATTGTTGGCAATTTATCAAAATTGAACTGATTGGTTATTGAGCGAGTGGGATTGTAGTGTCGCAAAACAATTACCAGTCCGTCAGTTCCAGCTGGTACCAGCCAGTTGCCGGTTTGTGGTTCATTGGATAACTTTATCTTGAAACGGCCATCATTCTGATAAAAAATTTGTTGCGATCCTATACCAGCCCGTTTTGGCAAGGTTTGACGGGAACTGGATTCCTGGGAAAAGGTGTAAAGACTCCACCAGCGGGTTTTTGGCATCACACCATCAATTTCATAAGTGCAATTGCCGTCAAGCGGTTTTCCTTGGCTATCAACCCGTGCTTCAAGTTCGTTTATCTCAAACTGACTGATTGGCAGGCGATCATGGACAAGATAATGCGCCCTGACATATGGGTTTGATGATCTGGTTCCAGCCGTTGGCCAACTGACCCATGGCCCGTGAGAAGCCGTGAAAAAACTGCCATATCCATCAATCAGCATCTGGGCGCTTATGACACCCAGCCCCAGGCCTGCGATGCTAGAAACCGCAAATTTCACCAGACTGTTCAAAATTCCACTCCCGATTCTGGTTCGAATTTAGCGACTTTCAAGAAGCTCACGTAGTCTTTTTGCATTTCTTCTAGCTCTTTTCTGGCGCTTGCTGGAAGGATTTCTTGTGGTTGCAAAAAGAGTGGTCCTACCCGGTCTGTTACCAGCATTTGGCCTTTGATTGTTGCCAAATAGACTAAACATATCGCGTAAAACATTAACGACTCTACCGTTTCTGGGGTTTTGCGATGGTTGGAAGATGACCACATCATCTGTTCCAAAATCGTCATTGCCTGATCGGAAAGCCGAATCAGCCCGGGGGATTTGAGGTATCTCCAAGACATCATTATTTCGTGATGCAAATTTTGTATAGGCACCATTCAGTGGAATTCCTGGCAACCCTTCAGCTGTTTTTTCCTTTTGGGCTTCCAGCATGTATGCCTTCCATGTCATGGCAGGAAGAGAACCACCTGTCACCCGGTTCATTTCGCTGTAATTATCATTCCCGTACCAGACACCGGTGACAAATTTTGAGGTAAAGCCAATAAACCAGGCATCTCTGTAACTTTGCGTGGTGCCGGTCTTCCCGGCTTGCGGTGTAAAGCCTAAAAGCGAACGCCTGCCGGTCCCAGCTTCCACGACCCGGTTGAGCATGTAGTTGAGATCTGCAACCTGTTCTTCGGCAAAGACCCGCTTCGGCTTGGGGGCATTTTTCTCATGCGAATAGAGCAGGTCACCATTTGGTCGGCGTATTTCGAGAATGGAATAAGGCTTTACCTGCTTGCCGCCATTGGCAAAAGTTGCATAACCGGTTGTTATATCCATAACTGTGACTTCATTGGTGCCTAGGGGCAGTGAAGGTACGGACTTGATCTCTGATTGCAAGCCAGCCAGTTTTGTTGTCTCGATAATCTTCTTGCGTCCAATATCCAGCATTATATGAACTGGTACGGTGTTGAAAGATCTGGCCAGTGCCTGGGTCAGGTTGGTACGCCCACGATATTTGTGGGAATAGTTTTTGGGTGACCAGTTGCCAATGGAGACCGGCTTGTCATAGACAACGGTTCTGGGAGAATAACCATTGCGCAGCGCCGCCATATAAACAAAAGGTTTGAAGGCAGAGCCGGGCTGGCGCATGGCATCCGTCGCCCGGTTAAACTGGCTTTTTTCATAATCGTGGCCGCCGACGATGGCTTTGAGTGCGCCATCAGGTTGCATTGATACGAGAGCTGCCTGACTGGCATGATAGCGCTTGGCATTTTTTGCAATCATCGTGTCAACGGTTCTTTGCGCCATTTTCTGCATACTAATGTCGACCGTGGTTTTAACCTCAAGAACAAAGTCCCCTTCAAACCCCTGTTCTTCGACAATATCAAGAGCTTCACGATAAGCCCAGTCGAGAAAATAGTCAGGGCTGTAATGATCAGCCAGATTAACAACCTTTGGTGGATTGCGCCGGGCTTCAAACATTTCACCCTGACTGATGAACCCGACATCAAGCATCCGGTAAAGAACAACATTGGAGCGTGCCCTTGCCGCTTCCGGGTTCAGGTGTGGGGCAAATTTTGACGGTGCCTTAAAAAGCCCGGCCAGCGTTGCTGCTTCTGATAGTGAAACATCGCGAACTGACTTGCCGAAATAAAACTGGGAAGCTGCTTCCACGCCATAATTGCCACCCCCCATATAGGCACGATCGAGATAGAGCTTTAATATTTCATTCTTGCTCAGGCGAGCTTCAATCCACAGAGATAAAAAGGCTTCGTGAACTTTACGCCGTATAGAACGCTCGGGACTTAAAAACAGGTTCTTGGCCAGTTGCTGGGTTATGGTCGATCCCCCTTGGACGACACCTTGTGCTTTGGCATTGGCCACCATTGCCCGAACTGTACCTTGAACATCAACACCAAAGTGCTGGTAGAATCGGGCATCCTCTGTTGCCAGCGCAGCTTTGATAACCGATTGGGGTATTTCTTCAAGCGGAATGGCATCATCTTGCCGGATACCGCGTCGCCCAATAATCTCGCCATTTATATCGGTAAAGGTAACTGCATATTCGCGCCGCTGGTTCCAGATGTCACCTTCTCCGCTAAATGGCGGCAAGGCAAAAACCAGAATGGCAAGGGCTATGATCGTGGCAAATGTGGCAAGGTCATCCACCAGGTCAACAAACACCCGAACCAGACCACGAATACGAAATCGCTCAAGGAAAGAAGCGTACCAGCCCCAGCCGCGCCGGATGCCATCAAACAACTCAAACACCCCACTGCTCACATAAGAGTCGAGGGTCATAAAAAATCGGTAGAGTTTGTTTATGTGCGGGTTTTCTGACACGTTATCCGGTTTTACTCTTTTGTTGACCTCAACCACTGTGTTAGGGCTTCATTGAATTTATCGTTGCTTTTTACAATGTGAATATGGCGGTTTGTGGCAGGCGGCCGTTTGTTCCAACAGCTTTACCATTGAAAAGTTGACTAATCTACAACCAGACGCCTTTTTTGGAATTAAAATGATAAATACCAAAGAGAGCTCGGAACATCAGGAGTTTTGGAAAACAAAACCCCTGGACCAGCTTGATCATCACGAGTGGGAGCAGTTGTGTGATGGCTGCGGGCGGTGCTGTCTTGTCAAGCTGGAGGATGAGGATACAGGCGCGATCTATACCACTTCAGTATCCTGTAGTCTGTTTGACATCAAAACTTGCCGTTGTACAGATTATGAGAATCGGTTTGAAAGAGTTTCAGATTGCATTGATCTTGATCCCGACAGATTAGACGAACTGAGCTGGTTACCGCCAACCTGTGCCTATCGCCTGCGCCATGAAGGCAAGCAACTTGCAGACTGGCATCCGCTCAATTCAAAAACCCCCCAATCTGTAATTGAAGCGGGCATTTCAGTGACCGGTTTGACGGTCAGTGAAGAGGATGTTGAGGAAGAACAGCTTGGAAATTATCTTTATGAATGGCCAATTCCCGAGACTGTCTAAGGATTTTTGTCTGTGGAACAGGAAAAATAGCAGTATATAGGAAAATAATCCTTGACATCGGCACGGTGTTCGGTATATGTTCTCGCGTACTCCCCAAATAGACAGAAAACAAGACATCAGAAACACCCGCCCGGGTGGTGTGTTCTAGGCTGTATCGACATTCAAGGTTATTGCGTGTTTGAGGACGGGCCATCTGGTTATGGAATTTCAAATATTGAATGATGATCTGCAAGAACTTCGCGTTGCGTATGAACGTGGCGATGACCCCGTGTATATGGTGTGTAACAGGTTTTCCATCTCCAGAACCAGACTTTACCAATTTGTCAGGCTGCATAATTGGCAAAAGCGCAGTGAAAAGAATAGCAGTCAGCAAACTTTAACAAAAAACCAGCCAGCGCCGCTGGAAACTCTGGCAAGCCTGCGCAAGATTGCCCGGCAATATGTCAGTGACCTGGAAAATGAGATCAACCGGAAAGATGACATATCGTCAAGCGATCGCGAGCGCAGTGTTCGATCGCTCCGCACATTGTTGAAAATAATTGAGGACATTGTCGAACTGGAAAACCGGTTTATCCCTTCGGCAGACGAAGGCAACAGGAAAGAAATTGACAGTAAACAGCGCCAGGAACTTGCAAGACGCATTAAAGCGCTCAGAACAAGAGATTGATGAAATTCTTGACTGTATAGGGGCAGAAAATTTTGAAAGTCTCATTACCGACTGGCCGCTCTGGGCCAGAAAAGATCAATTACCTCCAGAGGTGATCACGGCTGACAATGATTGGAAAACCTGGGTAGTTCTCGGTGGCCGGGGAGCAGGCAAAACGATTACCGGCTCACAATGGATTCGCTATCAGGCTTTGGGCAAGATGCCGATTGCTACCAGACCGGTAACCCGTATCGCACTGGTTGGTCCAACCCTTGGTGAGGTCCGTTCTGTTATGGTTGAGGGAATTTCGGGCTTGCTGGCTGTGCACGCCGAGCATGAACGCCCAAAGTTCCTGTCATCTCAAAATAAGCTGGTCTGGCCGAGCGGTGCCATCGGGCAGATTTTTTCAGCCGAAGACCCTGACAGCTTGCGCGGTCCGCAATTTGATGTCGCCTGGTGTGATGAACTGGCCAAGTGGAACAATTTGCAGGAAACATGGGACATGCTCCAGTTCGGTTTGCGTTTGGGCGGTCATCCACGTGCTGTTGTAACGACAACACCGCGACCGGTTAAACTGTTAAAGCAATTGCTTGGTGATAATGGCACATTGATTACCAAAGCCAGCACCCATGACAATGCCGGATTTCTGTCCCCGTCATTCATTGGCGAAATCGAGAAACAATATGGCGGCACCCGGTTAGGGCGCCAGGAAATATCGGGTGAAATGATAGAGGATAACCCTGATGCCTTGTTTCAGCGTGATCTGATTGAAAAAACCCGGGTTCAAACTACCCCGCCACTGGAACGGATTGTCGTTGCGGTTGATCCGCCGGTAACCAGTAAAAACACCTCAAACGCCTGTGGCATTATTTGCGCAGGTCTTGGTGAAGACGGCCGCGCTTATGTTCTTGATGATGCCACTGTCCAGAAGGCAAAACCCATGCGCTGGGCGCAAAAGGCTGTTGCCATCTACCACGCCAGAGCTGCTGACCGGCTCGTAGTCGAAGTTAATCAGGGCGGTGAAATGGTGAGTACCATTGTTGCAGAAGTTGATCCTAGTGTTGCGGTTAAAACCGTTCACGCTGCCCGCTCAAAACACTTGCGGGCCGAACCGGTGGCGGCCCTTTACGAACAGCACCGTGTCAGCCACGTCGGCCCATTGCCGGAGCTGGAAGATGAAATGTGTGTATTTGAGCAGCGTACCGGCAAAGGCCGGACCAGTCCAGACCGGGTGGATGCATTAATCTGGGCGTTGAGTGAACTATTACTGACCTCAAAAGCGGCAACCCCGCGGGTCAGCGTTATTTAATTTAAAATACAGAGAGAACCTCCATGGCAAGTTGGATGAAACGTATATCTTCTTTTTGGCAACCCGAAAGCCAGAGCAGCCAACCCGAAATCAAGCAAAGCCGGGCTCATGGGCTAATCTCTCTGCACAGCACCGGCAACCCGGTGTAGCCTGCGTGCGCATCTGGATACCTCTCTCAGCGCCGATCAGGACAGCGCCTGGGTCAATGCTTATGTCAACGCGACCGATCTTAAGGTCATCGACGCGGCGGACGTTTCCGGCTGGGCGACGGGCCATACCATCCAGATCGGCGATCCGACGACAATTACGCCCAACCGCTGCATCACTCTTGATATCTCGCCGATGCTGATCAACCTGTTCGGCCAGCCTTTCCGCCAGACCGGCATCATAGTCAAAGCCAATATTCTTACCGCCACTGACGGCGACAATATCACCATATCACCGGACGGAGTGGGCGGCTCTTTTGTCGCTGCGGCGCAGGCACCGAGCAGCGCCGGTGTTGCTCTCATCCCAACAACCGACCTGTCGCCGATCTCCAATTCCAACCTGGCCTGCCTGCGCGAGACCATAGCCACGACAGCAGGTATCAGACTTGTGTCGTCCATAGCGGTGTTGCGGTGGAAACGGTTCAACGGCGAGCGGTCGAGAACTGCTCTTACCGGATACTGGTTTTCTTCTTTAATTCCGCCAGTACTCCGAACATATTTTCAACAATTTCAGTCTGTTGGCTGTTTTCAGGAGCAAGCCTGTATAATACATTATGCAATTGGGCGAACTCAATCTTGGTTCCCGACAGTCTCTGAAAAATATGCTTTAATATATCATACTGAGTGTTCAACAGACACTGCAGCAATGCAAAAAAGCCTCACGTTCGGGCGGCTCTAGGAACAATAAATTTACCTGTCGAATAAGTTCCGCGACATCATCGGGAACAGACGTATTCGCATTCCTTAAGGGCGAAAATTCCGCGCTGATTTCGACGTTTAGAATATTGAGCAGGTTTGACAACCAGCCGGATTCGTACCGGGTCACAACAACATTATCGGCACCGTAGGCTTTTCGTATATTTTCTTCAAGATGCTCTACATGAAGCAAGCTTTGCGTACGCGGCAAGCGGCGAAAGTCATTCAATCGTAGTTCAGTAGCATAATTATAAGCTGCAATAGGCGGGTTTATCAGCGCCTGTTTATAATATGATTTGACCCAGCTTTCAGCATCCCTGACAACCATAAAGATGTGAAGTGGAACACACAGCAAAAAATGTCTAAAATTTTTCAGTGCCACATCTGAAAAATCATAAAAATGATTGCTCAAACCTTCATGGGAAAGAAACAAGGTCTCTCCAAGACAACGCTCAGTCACCGTCTGTAGCTATTCAAGCCGGTTCCTCATCAATGCCGGAACAAGAAAATGATGTTTTGGATGAATTAAACGGTCCCCTCCAGACTCGGGATAGTCGACACCTTATACAAGAAGTTGTGATCGGTTTGCGTCTGCCCAGAACTGCAACGCTGAACTTCCCGTCTTGGGTAACCCGACATGCATGATTATGCGTTTTAGCTGTACCAATTAACGTTTCCAGTTCGGATTGAGAAATTTATCCAGATGGTTGCAGGTGGACGGTAGCGTCAAGATCACTTCGATCGCTTCGTGGATACAACCATTTAGCCGCTCAACAGCTTGCACCGCTCCTTGGTGTAGTCCATCGGATTTGAGCTTCCGGTCTGGCTGGAAGTGAGTTGGAAATGAAGGAATATGTCCCGTTGTCAAATGGAATGCATAAACGGTCTCAATCGCTTCCAGCAAGTGAAGTACGGTATTGGTTTGTGGTGGTAGAAATTCAACATCCTCACCGATTTCCTCTAGCGCAAGAGCAAAGGCCACTTGATCGACATGGACTGCCCAGCGACCCATGAGTGACCTGTTGGCGACAAGCCAGTGCGACCATTTTTCCCAAAGCTCGGCTAATAGCATACTTCGCGTTACAGGAGCCGAGACAAGTCCGGCGCTGATATTATTGATATGTGTTTCGCGCAATCCACCTGTACCGGAAAACAACGCTATGCCCGGTCTGTAGCTGCGTCCCAGATTTGAGGCTTGCAACAAATCAGTCCATATTCCCGGTGGTGGATTGCAGTGGTTGTTGGGAGGTGCACGAAAGCGAGTGGTGCAGAACAGGTCCGATGGATCAGCCACAAAATGCAAAGTGAAGGGGTTTGAAAATGTTACAACTCGGGCTGTTGGGACCATTAATGAGTTTGATAGAAGGGCCGGTCTTTTCGATCATAGATAAATTGATTCCAGATCCTGCTCTAAAAGCCAGATTGAAAGCCGAAATAGAGGCCAAAACCCTCGCGCACCAGGATGAAGTCATTAAAACCCAGCGCGATATCCTGATCAGCGAACTTTCACAAGGTTCATTACTGACCCGCAGCTGGCGCCCGGTTCTGATGTATATGATAATCCTGTTTTTGCTTGTCTACGGTCTGATGCTTCCAATCGTTGATCTGTTTACAGCAAAACCGGTTGTTTTCACGCCACGCTGGCAAGAAATTCCTGATGGCTTGTGGAATTTGCTTGGCCTTGGCGTTGGCGGCTATGTTGGCGGCCGTTCTTTGGAGAAGATAGCGGTTGCAGTTGTCGGTAAAAACAGTAAAAACCCGATTAAAGTACAGACAAAACCCGCCACAAACTGGCGCCGGCGCAACAATTTGAAGGCCACTTAGAGGTGAAAAGGGTGAATTTGAATGAATTTACTGGCATTCATGCAATGTTCACATTCGGTTTTCTATGCTAGGCGAAGAATGGGGCAAAAGGACGATAGATGTGACAAAGATACTTAAAGCATTACTGGTCTTTGTGGTTATAGCGGGCGTTTCTCACAATGCAGCCCAGGCGGGTAAAAAGCGCTTTGGCTTGTCTGTGAATCACGCTTTCCCGGTCAGGATAGCACCGCAAAGACCTGCAGACCATTACAGGCTGACGCACAAAAAGCAGATGTACCGATTGGCCCAAAGCTCAAATCGGCGGATATCACCTTCAGCCGCTCTACGGGCAGCCCAGAGAACTTCTCCAGGAAGTAGAGGGCTCGGTGTTCGCTATATGAATAGCCGGCAAGGTTATGTTGTCAAGTTACGGACCCGCAATAGCATTCGCAAGGTCTTTGTTGATGGCAGGACCGGCAGGGTGAGGCGCTGAACGTAAATTACAATTTTCACAAAAATATCGTGTTTCTGGCTGACTTGCCGTCGGGATATGGTTATGATCTTTGTCATGAATAATAAAACGGGAGCTTGATTTGATGCGTCTATTAGTTGTTGAAGACGATCCGGAC
>Ga0316189_10004417_pt1 | contig 13528 bp, 11 predicted proteins | sample LowCovwburrow_MG_FD_204930 | JGI IMG/M metagenome (GOLD analysis project Ga0316189, IMG submission 204930) | Coastal sediment microbial communities from Maine, United States - Lowes Cove worm burrow | ecosystem: Environmental > Aquatic > Marine > Coastal > Sediment | place: USA: Maine...
TCCGATCTGAGCTTGCTGCCGCCGGCTGGATTCTGGGGTCACACTTCCACCGACCTCGCTCCGCTGATCGATGACGAGCAACTATGGGTCTTCGTCCAGGTGGGGGCGGACGAGCACGACGCGTTTGCCGAGGCGAGTAGCGACCTCCTCATTCAGCTCAAGACGGTCGACCAGCTGCCGATTTGTGTCCTCGCGCTGACGGACGCGCGGACCGACTCGGTTCGGCGCGCGTATCTCAATCCGGGGCGCTCTGCAGACGGCCGAATCCTAGAGCTGCTGCGACGCGATTTTCGCGCGACGGTCGTCGTATACAGCGACGATCGGATGCGTCTGCGAGCATTTCGCCTCGAAGCGCCTCGCGCGGCCAACACGAAGTTGATCATCGGTCGCACCGAGCTCGCTCCCCAAGCGCCGCGCGATCGCTGGGAGCGAGCGGTCGAAGCTTGCCGCCTGACGCCGCCTCCCGTCGAACGGGTCGAGCACCCATTTTTGCTAGAGCCCGCGGCATCGAGCGCAGCAGAAGCACTTCGCCGATTGCAGCGCCTCGAGGCCTGGAGCGGCGCAGAGAAGATCGAGGACGCGCTTCTGGTCCTGAGTGTCCCGAGGACGGTGTTCGAGCTTTCGAGGCGCAGGGTCATTTCGGATGCTGCTGGTTTCGGCTTGGCGATCTCCAACGAGCTATTGCACCAGGCGGTTCGGTTTGGCCTGGCCCCGAGCGCTAAGGAGCTGGTGGCTACCCTGCAGCGGAACTTCGAGCAAAACCTGTCCGCGGCGTCCGATCAACTCCTCTCCGAGTCGCAGATTCAGGCAAATTGGGCAGCTCTGACGGAGCTCTCCCAGATGCACGGTACTTCGACCGTCCCAGGCCTTTCGTGTAACATGGACGATTAAGGATAAGCGACGAACCAATCATGCGGCTCGGCATATTTAGCGATGTACACGCGAACCTCGAAGCCATGTCCTCCGTCATGGAGGCGTACGGCAGCGAGGATATCGACACCTATTACTGTTTGGGCGACGTCGTCGGCTACGGCGGGAGTCCGAACGAGTGCGCGAACATCGTGCGGGACGTGGCCGAGGTCACCATCCTCGGCAACCACGACGCCGCGGTCGCCGGCCGGATGGACTACTCGTACTACTACGAGGCGGCCCGTCAGGCGCTCGACATGCATGCGCGCTCACTGACGCCGCAGAACATGGCCTGGCTCAAGCAGCTTCCGTACAAGCACATCGTGGAAGGGACCGGTGTCGACCTATGCCATGGCTCGCCGGTGCGACTCGAGGAGTTCGAGTACATCTTTGCGCCTGACCAGGCCGCCGAGTGTCTTCCGATGTGGAATGAGCTCGGTCACATCACGTTCATTGGTCACTCGCATCTGTGCAAAGTGTTCGCGCTTCGACCCGGCGACGTGCAAGAGCTGCCGCCCGAAGACTTCACGCTCGAGGACGGCGTCAAGTACATCGTTAGCGTCGGTTCGGTCGGCCAGCCTCGTGATTACGACAATCGCGCAAGCTACACCGTCTACGATAGCGACACCCGATCGTTTCATTTCAAGCGCATCGAGTACGACATCGAGGGAGCTGCGTCGAAAATCTTTGGCGCCAAGCTCGAACGCAACTTTGGGCAACGGCTCTTCATCGGCGTCTAGTCCGATTTCCGCAGGCTTTCGGGCCGAAGAAGCCCATGCCAGATCGGCATTCCATCCGCCGGCGCATCCAGGGCGGGCGTCTGCATGGTCCCGAGTGGGCAGGCGTACGCACTGAGCGTCTGGCTTTGGCGAAGCCGGGCTCGGACTTCGGCGATCGACGCGGGATCTGCGCCGACGCACTTCAGGCTCGAGCCGATCGGATCCATTGCCCCGAGGGCCTCGTCTATCCCGCTGACCGGTACAATCGTCATGTTTCGATAGCCGGGGCTCCAGCGAATGGATTGGGAACCGCGAATCGCTAGCCCGTAGCTGGCTCCGCGGATCAGGGTGCCTTCGACCTCGGCAATTCCGCGCCACTGCGCCTGTTCGGCGCCCACCGATGCGGGCAGAGGGCCCCGCGGAACTGCGTTGCTCATCGGGTCGAGGCCGTCGGCGGCCAAACGCTGCGCGAAGTCCAAGACCGTTGGGCGGTCGGTTTGTGCGACGTAGAGCAGCTGCGGCGAGAGGCATCCGCGTTGGTCGTAGGCGCAGAGGTCGAGTGACAGGCCGGCAATGGTGTCAGCGAGCCGAGCCTCCTCGAGTGCGCGGGCGCCGCAGTACGCCGCGCTCACTCCGTGCCCGTGACAGATGAGCGCGTCCGTGCCGAGGCGGGCCGCCATCGCCGCAACGGTTTCGTCGCTTGCGTAGACCGAAACCGCCTCCGCTCGCTCGACGAGGGCGGCTTCACGCTCGACGTCGCCCCCCGGGAACGCCACCAGGTCGACGGCGGCTCCCAGACTGGAGTCGGCGCGCCGCAGCGCGTCCCTGAGCATCGCCGGGAACATGGTTTCCTTCGAAGAGGCTTTGACCAGGACGGGAACGCCGAGGAGGAGTGGAACGACGATGCCTCGGACCGAGGCGGTGAACACGTTGCCCGCCAGGACGACGGCGAGCATGGAAATGGGCTCGAGCGCTTGCTCGCGCTCGGAGTGGGCTTCCCGCCCGAGGGCGAGCAAGCGGTCCTCCCGAACCGTATCGAGGGTCGTTCGGCTCGCCCAATGGACCATTGGAACGCTCAGGCCTGTTGCGTCGGATAGTTGCGCGCCCATCGACTCCACTTGCCGTGACAGGGTCTTGGCCGCTTCGACTAACCAAAGGGCCCGTTCGTCCCTGCTCGCGGCGCGAAGCGCTTCCCCTGCATGCAGCACCGCGGCAGCACGACTCCGAATCGCCTTGGCATCGTCGGTCACCGCGCCCCCAGGGCCTGGTCTGCGGCAAGCGAACAGCCTCGCGCGGTGGCGCCAGGTGCTCGCCCGAGCACGACGATACCGTCATCGACGCGCTGAGCGAGGTCGGCGGTTTGGATGCAGCAAACCGAATCCAAATTGGCTGTGTCGTCGATTCGAAGAATCCCGACGGCGTTGCCTTCGACCGGCAGCAGGGTGTCCGGGTCGACCGGCGTCGCGCGCACCCAGGGCGGAACCCAGAGCCTCCGGAGCCCAGCGGGGCCTTCGATCGCGTCACGCAGGGTAGTCTCGTACATCTGGGAGCTGAGCTCGGTCGCTCCAAACTCGTTGATGACCCAGGGGGGGGCGACGCCATACCGATCGCTGATCGCCTCTAGCAGCACCTCGGAATCCACCTCGCGCGAACGGCCCTTGTAACCGCCGGTTTGCATGACTCGGCTGCCCGCCGCGAGCTCGAAGCGCTGATTTGCAAGCCCGTCCTCGGCGTGCACGAAAGCAAACGAAGTGCCCAGCAATGCGATCGGCTCCCCGGAAGCCTCTGCGCTTCGGAGTACGGCTGTGAGTTGATCGAGGTCCAGAACGCCCCGGCGCCAGGTCCAGGTACATTCGGTCCCAAACCATTTTGAGAATCGGGTCAGCATGTATTCGAGCGACGAGTCCGGGGCTTCGTCCTCGTGCGGAGCCAGCATGACCAGCCGCAGTGCGGCGACATCCGGAAAAAGCATCCGACGTGCTGCCGCGCGGGCGGCCAAATCGTACAAGCTCAGGTCGCAATAGACATGGACGCTCCGCTCGGACGAGGTCGTGCCGGAGCTTCGGAACAGGCGTACGTCGCGTGCCTCGGGGTGGGCTGCAATCCGACGAAACCGGAAGACGTCGGTCGGGAGGGCAGGGGGCCAAGCTCCTTGGCGTCGCAAGCGGCTGTACTCTGGGATGCGGCCCGCCTGCCATGTCGCCAAGTCTTCGATCAGCGTGTCCCGGACCGCGGGGTCGACAGGGGCCCCTGCCTCGAAAGCGGCGATCAGCCCCTCGATACGGCTCTTGAGCTCGGCTCGGCGGGTCACGGTGCACCCAACGCGTCGCTTAGCGACGTGACGAATCCCTCGACTTGTCGGTCGCTCAGGGTGACCGGCGGCGCCAACTGAATCACGTCCGCATCCATGCCGGCGGGCAGCACGAGGTAGCCGCGTTCGAGGAGCGCGCGGCTGATGCTCAGCGCCTGCATGCTCTGCTGCAACTGCAACCCGATCATCATTCCCGCATGGCGTACTTCCGTGACCGAAGGGAGCGCTGCCGCGCGCAAGATCGCGGCCAACGCGTCGCCCCGAGCGGAGGCCTGTTGGACGAGTTGCTCGCGTTCGATAAGCTCTAGGGTGGCAAGCGCCGCTGCGGCGCCCAAGGGATCGCCGTAGAAAGTTCCCGTATGAATCGCCTCGCGGTCGGGATCGCCCCAGGCAGCCATCACTTCTTCTCGCCCAAGGCATGCGCTGACCGGCAGACCGCCCCCCAGCGCCTTGCCTGCGCAGATCAAATCCGGGCTGACGCCTTGGTCGACCGATCGCCACCATGCGCCGCAGCGGCCCAGGCCAGTGAAGATTTCGTCGACGATCAGCAATGCGCCGGCCTCCTTGCACGCTCGCCCGAGAGCCTCGAGAAAGCCAAGCGGTGGCAAGCGAACACCTGCCCGCCCTTGAATGGGCTCGACGATGACGGCGCCTATGTTGCTCCAGTCTTCAGGTAGCGTTCTGAGCGCCGCATCGATGTCTAGATCGGGGCTCGGCCAAGCCGCGAAGTGCACATCCGACTGCAGCTGAGCCAAGAACGGCTCGCGGAAGCGTCTGGAGAAGCCGGACACCGCCAGCGGACCGTAGCTTAGGCCGTGATAGCTGCCTTCAAACGCAACCACGCCGGTCTTCGAGGTCGCCATCACAGCGGTCTTGAGCGCCGCCGTCACTGCATCCGCGCCACTGAGCGAAAGCATGGCGCGGGTTCGCGGCCAGGGGGACAGCGCGCAGAGGCGTTCGAGCAGCTCGATTTTCACGTCGGATGGGTGCAGGTCGCCGAGCGCGTGCAGAAGGCGATCGGCCTGCCGCTTGACGGCCTCGACGACATCGGGATGACGATGCCCCGCGAACGCCACCCCGAACCCCGACGTGAGGTCGACGTAGCGGTTGCCGTCGGCGTCGACGACGTTTGCGCCCTGCGCTTCGACCCAGACGATCGGGTCGTGGCTTGCGCCGCTGAGCTCCGCGCGGCGTTTACGCCGAGTGGTGAGCGCAGGGCACTCAGTTGCTGCGAGGCGTTCTACCCACCTTTGACCGGCGGCCGATGGAATCGGTCGTTGGATGGATGGGAGCGCGTCGCCAGGCTGCACGCGGCTGTTCTAGCACTTATCCGCCAAATGGTTTCGGCTTCCAGGGATAGAAGACGAAACCCTTGTCGCGCGCTTTGCGAAGCAAATCGTGCCCGTCGATCAGCAGAACGTCGATTTCCATCTCGTGCGTCCGGCTGAAATCGATGAGCTCTTTGATGATCGCTGTCACGTTGTCGCGGTAGTTGTCGGTGATCCTCAGGCCGATTGCTGGAGTCGGAGCTCCGCCTTTGCGGGCGACCTCGCAATACGACGCCCACTCGATCTCGAAAAAGCCGCGCAGGACGTCGGCCATGGCTTTGAGCCAGTCTTCGTTTGGCGAGTCTCGTAGCTCGACCAGCGTGATTCCGTCTCCAATCGAAGGTGCGACGAATCGCGGGGGCTGCACCGTGCGTGGCTTCGCGTCAGGCTGCGTGAGGTCTTCGGGAGCGGGAGTCGATGCCTTGGCTTTCGCCTTGGCTGTGACCGGTGGCGCCAGCGGCGGCACTACCGGCTTGATCGACGGGAGTCTCAGTTTTTGCGGATCGAGCGAGGGTAGGGCATGAGCTGCCGGCGCGGTCGGCGCGTCGGAGTTGAACTTGGGCGCATTGGAGCTCAGGGGGCGCTCTGCTTCGCCTTCGTCTTTGGAGGTGACCACCATGGAAGGGGTGATCGGCATGGACAGCTGTCCGGCCGTTGGGAAGGTGCTGGCCGCGCCATAGGTGCCGCCGTCGTCCAGCTCCGCCGAGTCCGCCCGCACCTCTTCGACGTTCATGCCGGGCGGCTCGCTCTTGGGCTTGTTTGCGGGGCGCGAGCTCTTGCCCGGCATCGCAGGTTCTTGTTCCTGCTTTGGCGCGGCCTTGCTCTGCTTCAGCGCGGCGCGCGGCTGGGTTGGCGGTTCGCTGTCGTACGCAATGGCGTGCGGCTGCGTCGGCAGATCGCTCAGGTGCTTGATCTTTTCGACCTGGCCAGACCCCATGCTGTACATGGTCGAGATCCGTTCGACCGGCGGAGGGAACGAGCTGCGCGCGGCGGGCTTCTCGGGCGTCTCCGATGCGGGAGGAGGCGGTGGGTGTGAGGTGCGGAACGGACCAGTGCTGTCCATCTCGCGAAGGATCGCCTTGAGCTCGTCGCGTTCGTACTCCAGAGAGTGCTCCGTGCCGATGTCGATCACGACGAATGCATATTCACGTGTCCACGCGTGGCGCAGGATGTCTCCACCGATCGCACGATGAGTCGCAACGCTTCCGTCTTCTTCCAGCCAATCGAATCGCTTCGCCGTCCTCTTGAGCTCGGCCTCCGAGCTAAATACCGCGAGGGCCTCTTCACCATTCGCGTTGATCAATGTGCGGAATCCCTCGGCCCGCGGTTCCCAGGTCGCCAACCAGACGGGTCGCAACGACAGCGCCTCGAGCACCTCTGACTTTGGCGTCGGGCCTTTGTTGCCTTCGCTCAGCAGAATGCGAAATGCATCACCGCCGCGATCGTCTACTGGGCTCTCCATCCCGATCACACCATCCGTTTCACATTGTAATCGTGAACCCGGACCGGATCGCAAGTTTTCTCAGACCCTTGACAGGCCCATATCCGCAGCTAGGCTCCGCGCCTCATTTCCGGGCCCAGATAGCTCAGTTGGTAGAGCAGTGGACTGAAAATCCTCGTGTCCCTGGTTCGATTCCAGGTCTGGGCACCTAGGCCGGCCGGCGACGACGCCTCATGAGGAGGACGAACAACGCCAGGCTGGCCCAGGGTGCCGCGTGCGAACGAGGCGACACCACCCCACATCCACACCCGGGGGAGGACACAGTGGCGTTGTGCGCGGCGAGGGCCTGATCGATAGCCAACGAGTTGTCCTGCACGACCATTCCCGGTCCAGAGGTCGTCAACGAGAGGACGAGCGCGTTGGCCGGCGGTGCATCGTCTTGTCCGACGAGGAAAGGCCAGGGGTCACCCGCATTGAGGCGAACGACGCGGCCGTCTTCGAGCTCGAATCGCGAAGGGGCCTCCCATTGGTAGACGCTCCGATGACACTCGATCACCCGGCGGGCCGTGTGGAGGTTCGACACCTCCGCCAGGTCCGGATTGAAGTCGAACAAGGGGTCGAGGTCCATTTCAGGCGCTGACAGGGTCGTGTAGAGCCGGGTCACGTAGGGGCGAGAAAGCAGTAGCTCTTGGGTTGCGATCATCGGTTCGACGACTTCCTCGCCCAGCGCGTCGATGAACGCTCGCTTGTCCAAGCCTTCGGCGGCCTCGGGGTAACAAGCGGGGCATTGAAGGAAATCGTTCACGTTCACGCCTTCGGGAACAAAGCGCTCTAGAAGCGCCCTGTAGCCATCCCAACCGAGGAATCGAAGGCTGCTCTCGGAGAGCAGCTCCATTGGTGACAAAACGTCCGGGCTCGTGCGGAGCGCCTCCCAATCGTCTTTCTCGAACTCGAGCATGAGCGTGTTCTCGTAGTCGGTGCTCGGACCCGCACGCTCGGACACGAAGCCCTGACCACCCGCTTCGTTGGCGGCCGCGATCACGACCTGGTTGTAGTTTCTGGCTCCGTTCAACCAGTTGATGAGCGCCTGGTTGAGCTCGAGCCCTTTGTAGTTGATCGGAACGGCGCGGCTTTCGCCTAGGACCCAGACCATCACGCCCATGTCGTCGTTGGCCGCTACGGCGGTCGGCCGAATCGGGATCATCGGTTGATCGGATTCGTAGGTTATCCAAACCGGACGGATCGTACCGGTGTCGTTTCCTTTGGTGAGCCGAAACGCGAGCAAGTTCATCGCGTCTTGGAGGTACTCGCCGAGCAGGCTCGCGATCTCGTCCGGGTCTCCGCCGGGCGGAACCACGTCGTAGCCTTGTCCGGTCAGCCATTCGACAGCGACGTCTCCGATCTGCTCGGAGCTCGCTTTGGGCTCGATCACCACGTAGTCGTAGGGACCGACCGTTCCAGAAGCGAGGACGTCGACTCCGCCACTGCCGCCCGTGCCGTCGAATCCAGCGTTGCCCGAAGGCGCCGACCCGGACGACGCGGAGTCGCCCCGTTCACGCACTCGCTTGCACCGCCCTTCGACCACTGTGGTGAAGCTGTACTGGGGGTTACTGGCCTGTTGGAGCCGGCTGAATGCCAGGTCCGAAGATACCTTCACTTCGGGGATGCCGGGCACCGGCAACACCCAGGCGAACTCCTCGGACGGACCCTCGTATTGGATCTGCACGACAGCCGTCACCGTTTGATCGGCGTTCTTGGAGAAGATGATGCGCTCTGCGGCCTGGTTGACCGGCGCGGAGGCGGAACAAAAGAGCCCGCCGCAGGCTTGGGCGGGCGCGGGCTCTGCGATCAGGGCCAGCAAGAGGACTGGTCCAAAACCAATGAAGGGGCGAAATCGAGACATTTTTGTCGTCCTTTTCGAGCGCAGGGCGCAGGTTGGCACAGGGAGAAGCCGGTTCACCCATGTACAGAGCAAGCGCCGTGCCAGCGCTAGCGGCCTAGAGTCGAGGCCGTGTTGGCCCGAGGCACATCGGCGCCGTTCCGGAGCCCCAAGTAGAGCGCGCCGAAGAGCAGAATCGCCAAGGGTGCACCGAACAGAAGACCGACGCCGCAGAACATCACAGAGCCCCACAAGATCAGTATTGCCAGCAAGCCGACGCCGATGATTCGCCAGCGCTTGCCGCGCGCGATGCGCCAGGAATGGACGATGGCGTCGATAGGACCGGCGTCGTCGTTGAACGCGAGCTCGGCCTGAATGAAAGATATTCCGGAGACGATGTAAACGTAGAGGGGCAGAAGCAACAGGCTGGCGAAGGCGAAGGGTTTGCCGCCGTCGTCGATGATCTCGCTCATCGGAGTTTCGAGATCGACCGGGCCGATGAAGACCAGCCATATGATCACGACGATGGGAAGAAGGATCAGGACGGCTCCAAGAGACACGACGAGGGCTTGGACGATGTACTTGCCGATCTTCGAGAGCTGGCTGAACAAAGCCCCGACCGTCGTTCGCTGCCCGTGAAGGCCTCGAACGGCCATCGCCCAAAGCCCGAGCGAGAAGATCCCGGCGATCACCATCTGGACTAGGTACAGGACGATCTGGACGATCACGTTCACGGCACCGAACACGGCGCTGGCGTCTGCACCCGATTGCTGAAACGCGCTCACCAACCCCCAGACCAAGTTGAGCACGACGGGAATGCCTATTCCGAGGAGCCCGTAGAGAATCATGGCGAGCACCCAGCTGCCCAGGTCCCTGGACCAGGCCTCGGATGCGCGTGAAAGCAGATCGGTGAGCGAGACCTGATCCCTGCTGAGAGCGAAACCCAACTTGGCTGGTCGCGGTTCGATGGGGCTGGGCGCGGCTGGGACCGGTTCGTGAGGGGCTTCCATCGGAGGGAGGATTACCACCCCAGCCGATGGGCTGCGAAGAAAGTTAGCAAAGCCGCGCCGGCGCTGAGCTGCTCGACCGACCTCGATTCGGTGATAGGGTTAGCGCCATGATTACCCGTTGGTTTCTTGGTTGTTCCTTGGTTTTGGGATTGATGGCGGCCGGTTGCGGCAGCGATAGCAGCGCGACGGTGGGCGCTGGGGGCAGCGGCGGTGTCGGCTTCGAGCCACCCGAGCTCGGCTCCTGGGTGAAGTACGAGCCCCCTCGGGCGACCTGCAGTGACGGGAGCCCATACAAGTTCTGGGTCGAGTTCTCGGAGACCTCGGACAACGTCATCATCTTCTTCGAAGGTGGCGGCGCATGCTGGGACTACGAGAGCTGCAGCGGCAATGGCGGCATTCGCGGTGCAGCCAATCCGAATGGCCTTCCCGACACGCACGCCGATGCGCAGCGAGAGGTCGCCGGCATTCAGGTGGGAGCTAGCCAGATCTATCCGCTTCTCAATCAGGATCCGGACGTCAGCCCGATGGCCGACTGGAACAAAGTTTTCGTTCCGTATTGCACCGGTGACGTCTACTCCGGCGATCGCACGGTCACCTATGAAGATCCGGACGGCATTGAGAACGACGTCGAGTTCCGCCATGCGGGCCACCCGAACATCCTGGCGATGACCGAGATGCTCAACGAGATGTTCGACACGGTGCCGAAGCTCTTCGTGAGCGGCTGCAGCGCCGGGGGTGCCGGTGCGATCACCAACTACTATTTTCTCCGAACCGGGATCGACGGCGTGCAGAAGGGCTACCTACTCGACGACTCGGGGCCGCTCTACCCGGACCAGGCGATGACCTCGCGGTCGCTCGGGCTTCATGATCGCGTTCGCTCATCCTGGGACGCCGACAAGCTCATCGATTCCGCTCCTCGTGCCGACGAGCTCAAGACCGACTTTGGGAACATCAATACCATCTTGTCCGAAGAGTTCCCGGACGACCGCCTGGCGATGACGTACTTCCGGCTCGACTACAACTACTCGCTCTACTCGTACGAGCGTTTCTGGGCCCGCGATGGCGCGCTGATCGAGCCGTACATGGGGACAGGCATCGGGTTGAACCAAAACGATGCGCTCGACCGTTCCGCGGTCTACAGCCTCTGGTGGGACGACACTGCGCTTCTGCGCACCCAGTACGACTCGAAGAGCAATCTCGGCTACTACATTCCGTTCTACCGGACCACCAACAACAGCCATTGCGTGACGATCCCAGGACTCGAAGAGTTCAGCTTGGGCGAAGCACTCAACCTGTTCCAGAACGACTTCGCCACGCTTGCCTGGGCAGGCAGTGAGATCGGCGACATGAACCTTCGCGACTACGTCGATCACATGCTCAACGACGACGAACCGCTCGAGAGCCACTTCGAAGAGGATGGCGAAGGGCCGTATGTCCCCTGCACGCCGGCGGACTTCAATGCAGTCGATTGCGAAGCGGCGGTCAACCCGCCGGAACAGTGAGTCCCGGAACAGAGGGGGCGGTCTCCTCTAGTTCCACCTGAACCCTTCCATCGTCTGCTTGGCGCTGTAGCGCGGCTCGAAGCCGGTGCCTTCGACGAACGCCTTGTTGTCGATGACGATGGGGTACTTGACGTGCGCGATCGCGTCGTCGGGAAGGTACGGGAAGCCGAAGCGGCCGAGGACGCTCGAGTAGAGCGGCTCGGGGATTGGGACGGCGCGTTTGCCGGTGGCAGCGCAAACGGTCGAGAGCGGGACCGGGGAAGGGCCGGCCACGTTGAACACACCGCGCAGCTGCTTTTCGACCGCCAAGGTGATCGCTTCTTCCGCGTCCCATTCGTGCATGAGTTGGTAGAGCGGGTCAAAGCCCATCACCATCGGCACGCGGCTCTTGGAAAGGAAGCCGGCGAGCGTTCCGCCTCGGCTCGGACCGAGGAAGTAGCAAAGCCGGAGCACCGCCGTGTTGAGCTCCGGCCATCGCCACAGGGCGCTGCCTGCGTACAGGTCGGCGGCGACCAGGTCGGCGAGCTCTTTGAAGGCCGCCCCTGCGAGCGGGGGCTCGTCCTCGGTGTGGTAGAGTGGTGAATCCGGAGTCGCGCCGTAGACGGTGTGCCGGCCGACGAAGACCGCCTGCTTCACGCCGTACTCGTGGCAGTACTCGAAGAGCTTACGGGTGCCGCCCAGGTTGATCCGGTAGCGCTCTTCGGTGTCGGTGGTGAAGTGGGTGACGGTGGCCATGTGAATGAGCGCGTCGGGCCGCGAGATTCGAAACACGTCCTCGGCGGGGCGCTTTCGAATGTCCGCCTGGTGCATTTCGACGCCTTCGGGCACGTCGGGCCATGGGCGCCGGTCGATGCCGATGACCTGGTGTCCGCGCCGTGTCAGGCGGTACGCGACGCCGCGCGCCAGTGTGCCGCTGATGCCGGTGATCAAGATCTTCATCGCGTCTGCTCCTGGTCGGGATCCGGCATTCGATCGAACATGAAGGCCCGCGGCCGCGCGTCGAGCCCCACGCTGATCAATCGCTCCATCGCATGGCGAACTTCTTCAACGTATTGCTCGATGACGTGGTCGGGTTCCGATCCATCGCCTTCGAAGTGCATAGGAGGCCCGTAGTATACCTGGCAGGCGACCGGCAAGGGAAAGAGGATGAGCTGCGGCGCCACCGGCACGAAGGGGCCGTTGACGAGCTTGGCCAGCCACTTGATGTGGAAGAGCTGGGGGAACGACTCCTCGCCGCCGATGAACGCGCAGGGGATGACCGGAGTGCCGGTCTTTAGGGCGAGGCGCATGAAGCCGGTGCCCATGCGCACGAGCTTGTAGCGGTCTTTGTAGAGCTTGCCGGCGCCGCGCGCGCCTTCGGGAAAGACCAGCACCAGGCGCTCGTCGTTGAGCAGCTGCTCTCCATGCTCGGGCAGGCCGGTGAGGTGGCCGAGCTTTCTCAATGCGGGTCGCGCAAAGGGGGACCGCATCAGGAAGTACTCCGCCATGCCCTGGCCGAGCCGGGGCGCCTCGTCGTTGAGTATCAACGAGGTGAGAATCATGGCCGCGTCAGCACCCAGACCACCCGAGTGATTGGAGATGATGAGAGCACGCCCCGTCGCGGGAACGTTCTCGAGACCGAATGCCGTCACCTTGAGGTAGTGGCGGTAGATGTACGCCATCGGCGAGTAGGCGCGAATCAGAGCTTTGCGCGAGAGTCCGAAGCGATCGAATCCGTAGTCGTCGAATTCGATCGGAAGACGTTCTACGTTCCGCCGGACTTGTGGATCATTTAGCAGTGACATGGTCCCGGTTGTGCTGGGCTAGCCAACGCTTGATCACGTAGCTCAACTCGCTCGGCCAAGCGAGTTTGCTCGAGGACTTACTTCGTCGGCTTCCAGAGTGGTCGCTTGAAACACCACAGGGTCGAGCCCTTGATGCTGCCCGCGGAAGTCACGAGCTCCCAGCCCTGCTCGCCCATCTTGTTGGCGCGTTCGGTGACCTGCGCGACGCCGTCAGCTTCGAAGCATTGGTACTGCCATTGGGCTTTGTGGGGTGGACCGTCGGCTGCGACCGGGTTGACCCCTGCGATGAATGCGCCCGCGACCAAGGCTCCGACTAGAAACACAGCAACAACAATGGCTTTCATGACCATACCTCCTCAGAGCTGGGCTTATAACACGGTCCAGCGGGGGATTGACTTGGGATCCGCGGGGATCCGGCGCCCGGCTTGGCCCTCGAGGAGCCAATCGGGTATCCTACAAGGATGCAGTTTCAACGGAATAATACGTCTTTGCTATTATTCGCTTTCCTGTTTGTGGTTGCGGGGTGCGGGCCCGAATCGTCTGGTGATCCTTTCACAGGCGTTGGCGGAAGCGGCGGCACGGCGGGCGTTGGCGGAAGCGGCGGCACGGCGGGCGTTGGCGGAAGCGGCGGCACGGCGGGCGTTG
>Ga0316189_10004418_pt1 | contig 13525 bp, 7 predicted proteins | sample LowCovwburrow_MG_FD_204930 | JGI IMG/M metagenome (GOLD analysis project Ga0316189, IMG submission 204930) | Coastal sediment microbial communities from Maine, United States - Lowes Cove worm burrow | ecosystem: Environmental > Aquatic > Marine > Coastal > Sediment | place: USA: Maine...
CTCAATGGGCCTGCATTATCGAGGATCATTACGGCAAGGGCATGGATATTGAGTGGGCCAAAGATGGCGACGGCAAGGAAGTAGGCACCGGTGAGCTGTTCATCGTCCAGGCCCGTCCCGAGACCGTTCATTCCCAGGCCAACAAAAGCGTCATGGAGACCTATAAGCTGCTGGAGAAAGGAACTGTCCTCTCTGAAGGACTGGCTGTGGGGACCAAAATCGGACAGGGTGTGGCCCATTGCATCGACGATGTGAAAGACATCGGCACCTTTAAGAAAGGCGAAGTGCTGGTTACCGACATGACCGACCCGGATTGGGAACCAATCATGAAGATTGCCGGGGCCATTGTCACCAACCGAGGCGGCCGGACCTGCCATGCCGCGATTATTTCTCGTGAGCTGGGTATCCCCTGTGTTATCGGCACAGGCGATGCCACCGACAATATCAAAACCGGTCAGGAGATCACAGCGTCTTCTGCTGAAGGCGAGACCGGCTATGTCTATGAAGGTCTGCTCAAGTACGAGATTGAGACCACTGATCTGGCCAATATGCCCGCCACCAAGACCAAGATCATGATGAACCTGGCCATTCCGGAAAAAGCCTTTACGGAATGCCAGATCCCCAATGACGGCGTCGGCTTGGCCCGTGAGGAGTTTATTATCAACTCCCATATCGGCCTCCATCCGCTGGCTCTGTACAACTACGAAGAGCTTAAAGCATCTGACGATCCTGAGAAGCAGGAAATCGTCAAGCGTATCGACGAAAAGACCGCTGCCTATTCTGATAAAAGACAGTTCTTTATCGACAAGGTTGCTGAGGGCGTGGGCCGAATTGCTGCCGGTTTCTACCCCAATGATGTTATTGTCCGTCTGTCCGACTTCAAATCCAACGAGTATGCCAACTTGGTCGGCGGCACCCTCTATGAGCCGGAAGAAGAAAACCCGATGATCGGCTGGCGCGGTGCTTCCCGTTACTACGATCCCAAATATCGTCCGGCATTCGAGCTGGAGTGCCAGGGTCTGCTCAAGGCGCGTAACGATATGGGCCTGGACAACATCAAGCTGATGGTGCCCTTCTGCCGGACCCCGGAAGAGGGTAAAAAGGTCATCGAGGTTATGCGGGACTGCGGTCTGGTTCAGGGTGAAAACGGCCTGGAGCTGTACGTTATGTGCGAAATTCCCAGCAACGTGATCTGCGCTGATGCCTTTGCTGATATCTTTGACGGTTTCTCCATCGGGTCCAACGACCTGACCCAGCTCACCTACGGCCTTGACCGTGACTCCGGTATTGTCACCGGTATCGCTGATGAGCGGGACGATGCGGTAAAAGAGATGATCAGGATGGTGATCAAAACCGCCAAACGCCGGGGCAAAAAGATCGGCATCTGCGGTCAGGGGCCGTCCGACTTTCCTGAGTTCGCCACCTTCCTGGTTGAGCAGGGCATCGACTCCATGTCTCTGATTCCGGACACAGCAGTCAAGACACGACTGGCTGTCCATGAGAAAGAGAAAGAGATGGGGATTGCTCCAGAGTAAGTTGAGGCACTCCAGCTGAGTCTTTAAGAAAGGGCGGATCGCCTGGCGGTTCGCCCTTTTTTATTTGGAAAAATCCTTTTTCTCAGGTTACGCTTGCTACAAGCCCGTAACAGTATGCATACAAGAACACAGGCTCTTAATTTACTTTACTGAAGTCAATAGCGTCAACAAGGTATGTTCTGTTGTTCCTGTAAAAAAAGTCACTGTAACAGAAGCATGAACAGATATGCACCGGATAATTGTTGAAACCGCACTTTTAATCACACCCTCTTGCCAAGGCTTTCGTTGACCTTCTTTTTTTCAACGTTGCTTCACACCTTTCAACTTCCCCGCAAATCTCTCTGAAGTCCTCTTGGTCAGGGCTAAGTGCCCGTCAAACATGAGTAGTAATTACACATAGTATTTAACACCTTAAGTTCTCTGTGCGTATATTATCAAATAATACATAATCTTATATTGCGATTTTTTACACACCGGGAAAACGGCCCTGCGCATTAACTAACCAATTGTATTTACGTTAAAAACAGCTTGACCAAAGCTGCAATATGGCATTAAATACAAGTGAAGGCAATTAATAGAACCGGTTGGCCGAGTTTCACAGCAGGGCTTCCGGTCTCCGTTAATTGCCTTCATTTTTGGGCACCAGAGGACGACGGCCCAAAAGGGGTGTTTTGTGCCAATGGTGCAACTCAGGGTGCCCCCTGAAATCTGCCAGCTCCCCATTCTGTCAAGCAATGTTGTTACGGATGATCAGCACAATGATGCTGTTATTTGTGATATAAACCGCCCCTTACCCGGTTCCACGCAGCAGAATTCCTTGAACCCTCCTCCGCAGTGTTATATACTGCCGCCTTACATTGAACATTATCTGCAATTTCCCCTCATTTCTATTCACATATTTTTTATCGATATTATGACAGAGAAAACCACCCCGGAGCAGACTTCGAGTAAATACGACCTGCCTAAAGCCTATGCCTTTGAAGAAGTAGAACAGCGCTGGTATGACTACTGGCTGGAACACAAGACCTTCAGTGCCGAAACGGCAAAGGGAAAGGATGCCTTTTCTATCGTCATTCCACCGCCCAATGTCACCGGTGTACTCCATATCGGCCATGCCCTGAACAATACCCTCCAGGACCTGCTGACCCGTTATCACCGCATGAAAGGCGACAATACCCTCTGGGTACCGGGCACGGATCATGCCGGAATAGCCACTCAGAACGTGGTGGAACGACAGCTGGCCACAGAAGATACAACCCGCCATGACCTGGGTCGGGAAAAATTCATTGAGCGAGTTTGGCAATGGAAGACCGACAAGGGCGGCACCATTATCAACCAGCTCAAGCGGATGGGGGCCTCCTGTGACTGGGACCGAGAGCGCTTCACTATGGATGAGGGCCTGTCCGAAGCCGTGCGTGAGGTCTTTGTTCGCCTCTATGACGAAGGGCTGATCTACAAGGGCGACTACATCGTCAACTGGTGCCCGCGCTGTCTCACCGCCCTGTCTGACGATGAGGTGGAGCACGATCCCACCAAGGGCAAGCTCTATCACCTCCGCTATCCCTATGCGGACGGTTCCGGCGAAGTAATTGTGGCGACCACCCGTCCGGAGACCATGCTGGGCGATACAGCGGTGGCCGTGCATCCCGAAGATGAGCGATACAAGGGGTTGGAAAAAATCGGTATCAACCTCCCCCTCTCTGATCGGGTTATCCCGGTAGTGCTGGATCATCATGTGCAGCGGGAATTTGGGACAGGTGCCCTCAAGGTTACCCCGGCCCATGATCGGGACGACTATGAGATCGGTCTGCGCCATGATCTGGAGCGAATCAAAATCATGAATGATCACGGCATCATGAATGAGCAGGCCGGGAAATACGCAGGCATGGACCGTTTTGCCTGCCGGAAGCAGATTGTCAAGGATCTCGAAGAGCTGGGTTTCCTGGATAAGATCGAAGACTACGACCATGCGGTGGGGAAATGTTACCGCTGCGCCACCGTGGTCGAGCCCACCACCTCCAAACAATGGTTTGTCTCGGTGCGCCCGTTGGCAGATAAGGCGGTCGAGGCGGTGCGTGAAGGCCGAATCAAGCTCTACCCGGATACTTGGTATAACACCTTCTACGCCTGGATGGATAATATCCGCGACTGGTGTATTTCCCGCCAGATCTGGTGGGGCCATCGGATCCCGGCTTGGACCTGCCAGGAATGTGGCAAGCTGATGGTGGTACGGGAAGCCCCAGCGGCCTGTATTGTCTGCGGCAGCACCAAGCTGGACCAGGAAACCGATGTGCTCGACACCTGGTTTTCCTCGGCCCTTTGGCCCTTTTCCACCCTGGGTTGGCCCGAACAGACCAAGGAGCTGGAGACCTTTTACCCAACCTCCGTGTTGATCACCAGCTTTGATATCCTCTTCTTCTGGGTCGCCCGCATGATGATGATGGGCCTCCACTTTATGGATGAGGTACCGTTCCACGATGTCTATCTGCATGCCCTGGTACGTGACAAGCACGGCAAGAAGATGTCCAAATCCACGGGCAACGTCATTGACCCACTGGTTACCATCGGCCAGTATGGCACAGACGCTTTCCGCTTCACTCTGACTGCTTTTGCGGCCCAAGGTCGAGAGATCAAGATGGACGAAGATCGCATTGACGGCTACCGCCGCTTTATCAATAAGCTTTGGAATGCGGCCCGTTTTGCCCAAATGCACATTAAAGACAGCGATCCGAGCATCGTGGCCGCAGCAGAAAAGCCTGCTGAACTCGCCCTGCCCCACCGCTGGATCCTCAGTCGCACCAACGCGACTATCCTCGACGTGCGCAAGGCCTTGGACGGCTATGATTTCAACCTCATTGCTTCCTCCCTCTACCAGTTTACCTGGCATGAGTTCTGCGACTGGTATGTGGAGTGGATCAAGTCGGACCTGTTCAGTGATGATGAAACCAAACGCGAGCAGGCCAGAGGTGTGTTGCTCTGTGTGCTGGAAAATATCCTGAAAATGCTCCATCCGATCTGCCCCTTTGTCACCGAGGAAATCTGGAGCCAGCTGCCCGGCGAGCGCGGCACCATCATGCTGGAAGCCTTCCCCGAGGCCAACCCGGCTTGGACGGATACTGAGGCGGATCAGTCCATGCAGCTACTGATGGATGTGATTTCAGCGACTCGCACCATTCGCAGCGAGGCTGATGTCCATCCGAGCGCCAAGGTCCATGCCTCGATCATCTGCGCCGATGCAGCCAAGCGTGATCTGCTGCATGATTTTAACGACTCGCTCTGCTCCATGACCCGTTCTGAATCGCTCTCCATCATGGAAACAGGCACTGTTCCTGACGATGCCGGGCATATCCTTACTGAAAGCGGGGTCGAGGTTTTTGTTCCGCTCAAGGATCTGATTGATGTGGAAGCGGAAATGGAAAAACTGGCCCGTGAACGCAAGAAAGTTGAGCAGGAGCTCAAGCGGGTGCAGGGTAAGCTGGGGAATGCGAAGTTCCTTAATAATGCTCCGGATGCTGTGGTCGCTAAAGAGCGTGGGAAGCTGGAAGAGCTGGAGACTCGGCTGGCTAAGAATGAGGAGTCAAAGGTGCGGTTGATGAAGGTGATATAATCTAAGGGAAAAATCCATACAACAAGGAGATAAACATGAAAACAACAATCTGGCTGGCTACCGCACTGATGGCAGTTCTGATGCCGTTGCAGGCTGCAACAGCAGAACCGTTTTTAGTTAAGGACATCAATGTGGTCGAAATAGGTTCCATGCCATATACATCTCCGGGAGTTGCTAGTGGTAATCTATATTATTTCACTGCTGATGACGGAACCCACGGTAAAGAGCTTTGGCGAAGCGACGGCACGGAACAGGGTACATTCATGGTCAAAGACATTGCGCCCGGCGCAGACGACTCGTCCCCGTCCTCCCTGACGGAAGTAAACGGTCTGCTGTATTTCACTGCTAATGACGGAATCCACGGTAGTGAGCTTTGGCGGAGCAACGGCACGGAACAGGGCACATTCATGGTTAAAGACATTCGGACCGCGTACCCGTCCTCCCTGACGGAAGTGAACGGTCTGCTGTATTTCAGTGCCTATGACGGAACCCACGGTCGTGAGCTTTGGCGGAGCGACGGCACGGAACAGGGTACATTCATGGTCAAAGACATTGCGCCCGGCGCAGACGACTCGTCCTCGTTTGAAATGACGGAAGTAAACGGTCTGCTGTATTTCCGTGCCGATGACGGAATCCACGGTCGTGAGCTTTGGCGAAGCGACAGCACAGAACAGGGTACATTCATGGTCAAAGACATTCGGACCGGCGAAGGCGGCTCGAGTCCGTTTTCCCTGACGGAACTGGACGGCCTGTTGTATTTCAGTGCAAATGACGGAACGCACGGTGAAGAGCTTTGGCGGAGCGACGGCACGGAACACGGTACCTTTATGGTCAAAGACATTCGGACCGGCGACACAGGCTCGCATCCGTATTCCCTAACGAGAGTAAACGATCTGCTGTATTTCAGAGCTTCTGACGGAATCCACGGTAGTGAGCTTTGGCGGAGTGACGGCACGGAACAGGGTACCTACATGGTTAAAGACATTTGGATCACCGACAAATATTGTTACGGTCCGTCCTCCCTGACGGAAGTAAACGGTCTGCTCTATTTCACTACTGATGACGGAACGCACGGTGAAGAGCTTTGGCGGAGCGACGGCACGGAACACGGTACATTTATGGTCAAAGACATTCGGACCGGCGCAGGGGACGCCTTCTGGTCTCATCGCACTCTGATCGAGATGAACGGCCTGCTGTATTTCAAAGCTAATGACGGAACGCATGGTAATGAACTTTGGCGGAGCGACGGCACGGAACAGGGTACCTACATGGTTAAAGACATTCGGACCACCTACGGTTCAGAGCCGTCTTCCCTGGCGGAAGTAAACGGGCTACTGTATTTCGGTGCTGATGACGGAACGCATGGTCGTGAACTTTGGCAGAGCGACGGCACGGAACAGGGTACATTTATGGTCAAAGAGATTAATAATACCAAAGAAACAGTCTCTTCATACCCGCAGTTTTTGACGGGAGTAAACAATCTGCTGTATTTCACTGCTAATGACGGAACGCATGGTAATGAGCTTTGGCGGAGCGACGGCACGGAACAGGGCACATTCATGGTTAAAGACATTCGGTCGTCCTCCCTGACGGAAGTGAACGGGCTGCTGTATTTCATTGCCTATGACGGAACGCACGGTGATGCGCTTTGGCAGAGCGACGGCACGGAACAAGGTACCTTCATGGTCAAAGACATTCAGAGCGACGCAGACAGCTCATATTCTTACTACAACAATCTGATCGAGGCGAACGGTCTGCTGTATTTCACTGCTAATGACGGAACGCACGGTGGTGAGCTTTGGCAAAGCGACGGCACGGAACAGGGTACATTCATGGTCAAAGACATTTTGACCGGCGAAGGCAGCTCGGGTCCGTCTTCCCTGACGGAAGTAAACGGGCTGCTATATTTCCGTGCCTATGACGGAACCCACGGCAGCGAGCTTTGGCGGAGTGACGGTACGGACCAAGGCACCTTTATGGTCAAAGACATTTTGACCGGCGAAGGCAGCTCGGATCCGTCTTCCCTGACGGAAGTAAATGGCCTGCTGTATTTCACAGCTGATGACGGAACGCACGGTGGTGAGCTTTGGCGAAGTGACGGTACGGAACAGGGTACATTCATGGTCAAAGACATTCGGACCGGTGCCGAGAACAGCTTGTATCATTACGACAATATGACTGAAATGAACGGCCTGCTGTATTTCACGGTTGATGACGGACTGCACGACGACGGTCGTAAGCTTTGGCGGAGCAACGGCACGGAGCAGGGTACCTTCATGGTTAAAGACATTCAGCCCAGCTTTTCCGGCTTGTACCCGCCGTTCTTCCCCATGACGGCTGTAAACGGGCTGCTATATTTCACTGCTAATGACGGGGAACTTTGGCGAAGCAACGGCACGGAACAGGGCACATTCATGGTCAAAGACATTCAGCCCGGCTCTGACAGCTTGCGCTTGCACCCACACGCCCTGATTGAGGCGAACGGCCTGCTGTATTTCAGTACCGATGATGCATTTTGGCGGAGCGACGGCACGGCGGCTGGCACCTTCATGGTTAAAGATATACGGATCGGCATGGACAACTTCACCTACCCCCCGTCGTCCTACATGACGGAAGTGAACGGTCTGCTGTATGTCACTGCCGATGACGGAACCCACGGTTATGAGCTTTGGGCGCATATCCCTTGGCTCGGATTTATTGTTGCGCCGTCGGCAGGCCCGCACGGCAGCATCAGCCCATACACGCGGCAGATGATTGAGCAGGACGGCGCACCGGTGTCCTTCACTGTCACGCCGGATGAAGGCTATGTCATCGCTGGCGTGACCGGCTGCAACGGCACCCTTGATGGCAACCTCTACACCACCGATGTGATTACAATATCCTGCGAAGTAGCGGCCAGCTTCCAAGCAATTGACAACGACGGCGACGGCATTGGCGATACCTGGGAGATACTGCATTTCAACAATCTGACAACCGCCGACGCAACCAGTGATTATGACCAAGACAACTACAGTGATTTGCAGGAATATCTGAACTGGTTCAACGAAAAACTTGATCCGGAAGGCAATTCCTACGATCCTAAAGAAAAAAACGTCTCTGGCGGTATAGGATGCCGTAATCCCAACCCTTGGCTTACTGCTGTCCTCAAGCTGCTGCTGATGCGATAATTATATACTGAAACGGCCCAAGCCCGAGGCGTTACGATTCAAAAAGGAAATGGAACTGTTTGAGAAGGCGCGGACGATGCCCTATATTTCAAGTACAGAGAGAATAGCCAGAGAAGAAGGAATGCTCCAAGGGATCCAGCAGGGAATCCAAAAAGGAATAAACGAGGGGATTGAACAGGGAAGAACCAGAGGACAGCTTGAGAAGGCGCAGGAAGATATTCTGGAGGTGCTGGAGGTTCGTTTCGCTGATGTTCCTTTTACATTGAAGGAAGAAATCATCTGTTGCAATGACCTGAACAGGCTGAACAAGGCGCATCGGCATGCCCTGCTGATTACATCCGTCGATGAATTTGAGCTGTAAAATTCCAGCAATGCCCCGGCTGATGTGGTGGATAAGGAGCGGGCCAAGCTGGCGGAGCTGGAGAACCGTTTGGCGAAAAATAAGGAGTCAAGGGAAAGGAGGGAGAAGCTTAGTTGATATAACAATCAACTGAAACTCTGTGCAGTTACACTGTAGGGGGCCGCCGGTTTTTCTACAGTGTTCACTCTAATTCACTACAACGAGGTCTGTAGGATGAAAAAAGTATCCACAAGCCAACTGGCAAAATTAAAAGGAATGTCCGCAAAGAAACTCTTTTCGCTCCTGTCTGATCAAGGATTTATTGAACGAGGAGAGAATACTTGGATTCTGGTCGCAAAAGGAGAAAAAACCGGCGGAGAATACAAGGAATCTACAAAGTACGGAAAGTATATTGTCTGGCCTGATACTTTGAGCCTTGATGAGGATGCTCCGACACCGCCTTCCGCGCCGACAGCTAAAAAACTGTTCACTTCAACAACAATAGGAAAACATTTTGATCTGTCCGCAACCAAAATCAACTTTATCCTCTCAGAGATCGGGTGGATAAAAAAAGGTTTAAAAGGATGGCTACTCACAGAGCAGGGAAAAAAACAGGGCGGGCAGCAGGCTGAAGACGGAAGAACCGGGGTGCCTTATGCAAAATGGCCAGAGAATCTGTTAGTCGCAAAGGCACTTATTGAGACTGTCGACCATGTAAAAGGGACCTATTCTGAGCAGGAAGAACAACCGAATCCGGCTAGTGGCGCAAAACAGAGCCCTGCTGGCTTCAGAGAAAAATTCGAAGCCAAACATCGTGCCACAGACGGTCATTTTGTCCGTTCAAAGGCTGAAATGCTGGTAGATAACTGGCTGTACATGGCGGAGATTGTTCATGCCTATGAACGAAAGCTCCCTGTTGAAGAAAATGTCTACAGCGATTTTTACATCCCCACAGGCAAAGTTTATATAGAATACTGGGGATATGAAAATGAAGAAAAATACCTGGCCCGGAAAAAGGTCAAGCAGGAAATATATCAAAAATACGGATTCAATCTTATTGAATTGGAAGATAAAGACGTTCAGAACCTTGATGACATCTTACCGCGATTACTCCTGAAGTTTGGAGTGCAGGCGTATTAAAGGTCGACCGGAAGCTGGAGATCAAACCTCACATATCAACACTCCTGCAGCAGGATAGAACAACTTGACCAAACGAGAGGACAGCACCACCCCTGCTTTGAGGTTTTTCGAGGCCGAACATGGGAATCTTTTTGAGCACTTCTTGAATAATATGGATTATCCGCCACGTCCGAGGAATTGCTTAGCGATGGCCGCTTAGAGGGAATTGGCCGAAGTTAGAACCAAGCCCTAACATTATGCATTGTATTGTAGATGCTTCTCCGGCTGATCCTGCCTAATATGCCCCTTTACCAGTGAACATACAGCGAACGGTCTTGAGGATAATTTTCAGATCGCACAGAAGAGAATAATTGAGCACATACCAATCATCAAGCTCCACCCTCTCTTTGTAATTTTCCACATCACTTCGATCTGTTACCTGCCAAGGACCGGTAATACCAGGTTTCATCGAGACATAACGGCCGGCACTCTGCTCTCCGTTTCCTTTATAATATTCTTTTAATTCTCGGCCTACAATAGGACGTGCCCCGACCACGCTCATTTCTCCTTTCAGGACATTGAAAAACTGAGGAAACTCATCTAAGCTGGTTCGTCGAAGAAAGTGCCCTGCCCTTGTGATCCTCGGGTCTTTTTTCAGTTTAAACTTTCTATTCCACTCTTCTGCAAGAATCGGATCATTTTCTAAAAGTTCGCTCAATCTCTTATCCGCATTAACAATCATGGTTCTGAATTTCAGGCATCCGAACTCCCGACCGGTAGCAGTAATACGCCGGTGTCGATAAAAAATAGGCCCTTTGCTGTCGAGTTTAATGAACAATATGATAAGGAGCATAAGCGGACTGCTCAACAGGAGAATACAAAATGAAAAGATGATATCAAAGAACCTTTTCCAGTCCGAAATCGGATTGAAATTTAAGACCAGCATGTCTCCGACCGACTGAATTTCCGCGTGATGTAAGCCGAAAATATACAAATCCGGCACGAGAAAAATTTGAGCGCCAAGATCCCGGCATTCCCGCAAAATCCAGAAGATTTTCCGTTCAGCCCGCATAGGCAGGGCAATATAAACATAATCAATGTCGTTATGTATGAGATATTCCTGGATATCATCAATTCGCCCCAGCAGAGGTTTGTCGTTTATTTTTAATCCGTTATCCTGGATCTTGTCATCAAAAAAACCGGTAATTTCAATACCGGCCCAAGGAATTGTTTCCAGTTGCAGGGCCATTTTTAATCCGAGATCACCGGCACCGACAATGACGGCATGACGAATATTTTTCCCCTGCGTTCGATAAGAGCGCAAGAGCTGACGAACAAGAAGATGAGAGGAAAAAATCAAAAAGGGGGTGGTTAATGACCACAGCAGAAATACCGCTCTGGAATATCCCTCGGACACTTTGAAAATAAAAAAATAAAAAAGCAGGAAACCGATAACGGATGCCCAAGCTTTGAGGATAACGAAAAATTCAAGATAGAGCTTCCAGCCGCGCCAGGAACGGTACAGCTGAAGATATTGAAAAGAGATAAAGGAGAGGACAAAGACAACAAGTTCCAGCCATGTATAATAGCGACTCCAAGGAACCTTGTAGAAAAAAACGAGCAACCACAGATAGCCGCAAACCAAGGAGCAGTCAAAGATGTGGAGCAATTTGTAAATAACCGAGCTGCGTTGGCGCAGATTCCAGGATAAAGCAGGGGCCATAATCAAGAGGGTTGGTGCCACCAGCTTGGATTCATGCTTAAACGAGCCGGACAATTACCGGGAAGCATATTGAACCTTCTGCCTGCCTTATAGGCAATAAATTTACAAAGGTTACGAATAAAAGCTTCCGGAAGCAAATAATATTTTTTTTTCTCGGCTATCATAGCCAATTCCGACAGGACATACTTTCTGCCGGCTCCGGCAGGCCCTCCGTTTTGCAGAAGATGCTTTGCCTGTGTTTCATGCAGGACCCCAATGTCAAAATATCTTTTGAAATCCTGGGCAATTGAATAATTATGAGAATGACGCACTGTCGCCTCGCTCACATAGGCTACATAATATCCTTTTTCGAGCATTTTCGCCAGTGCTACAGTATCCTCGCCAAAGAGTAGCTGCTCAGGGAAATACCCTTGTTCCATCAACAAATCACGGCGCCAGGCAGCAAACGAATTTGAAATAAAAACAGTCTTAAAACCGTAGAGTTCCCAATCCTGTCGGCAGCGCAGCTGTGATTTATCCGGATAATTAAAAGCGCGCAGGTGTTCACCGAACAATGTTGCATCTTTTGCAGGAAGCTGCCTGCCGTAGGACGCGGCAACCTTCGTATTGTCCTCGAATGAACGGATCAGCAGTTCAACTGCCTTGTTGTCCGTCGGAACAGCGTCCTGGGTCATGAACAGTAAGATATCCCCGGCTGTCTGGCGAGCCGCCATAGTACGGGTTCCTCCATGATCAAAGTCTTCCTGTTTAATTTCATAAAGACGGATAAAGGAATACCTGCTCATATACCGCCTTGCAATGCCAAGAGTACCATCGGTCGATCCCGAATCGATCAGTAGTATCTCGTGAGGCATAAGAGTTTGCCTTTCCAAGGCGAAGAGCAGGTCATCAAGCCAGCGTTCACCATTCAAGGTTGGTATGATTAATGAGACAGTTTGAATTTTGTTCATCGATTTTTAGCAGCTATATTTTTAACCAGCGTACCAGCAGATACTTGGACCAGGCCCAGAGTATATACAATGAGGGATGTTTTTTGTACAGCAACAGTTCACTTTTTGCCGCTGCCAATCGCTGCTGATAGGGAATCTGTTGTCGATTTTTCTGCCATCCTCTGCAATGATAAACCTTTATTCCGGGATGGTAAACAATCCTCCAGCCCGCCTTTCTGATCCGGAGGCAGAGTTCAATATCTTCCTTATATAAAAAAAAATCCGGGTCAAATATTGCACTACCGTTGCTCCGGTCTAAGGAGAGCTGAGACAGCATCGCCTGCCGACAAAAAAGAAAGGCCCCGCAAAGGGCCGGGACATCTTCCTGGATCGGATATTGCCCTCTATTCTTTTCTCCCTGGCTTCGATCATACCAGCAACCATACCATTTCCTGAAGACCCCGGTGGAATCGAGAAGATTTGTGGGAAGCCCGCTGTTCTTGTCAAAGCCCAGCAGCCTGCCGCCTATACAGCCGATCTTCTTGTTTTCTTCAAGAAAGCCGAGAGCCTTTTGCAGGGTATCCTCTTTGAGAAAGGCGTCGGGATTAAGAAAAAGGATAAATTCTGCTGTCTGAGATACAGCTTGACCGCCTATATTGTTAGCTCGGCTGAATCCTATATTTTTTTCAAGAATAACCCTGATGCCGGGATGCTGCCTGTAGGCATCCAGATATGAAACATCCTTGGATCCTGAATCTACCAAGACGATATCAGCCTGGATCGTTTGCCGGCTGAGGGCATCCAAACAACGCGGCAGAACATCTTGAGAGTTGTGGGTGACAATGATGACGGCAAGTTCAGCCATAGGTGGAGTTAGGTGTGAAAATGAAAGCAGCTTTTAGGTACAGACTATTGTTTTTGTATTACGCAAAAATTATTCATGCCTAACTGAAGCAAGCCCTCTCAATTTTTCAAGGTCACATAATACTTTTTATGGTCTTCAAGCTCAGCGCGGTTAACATTAGGGATGTATTGGTATAGCGGACCCCATTGTCAAGACCAAAGTCGTGGTCTTGACAATGGGGTTCGCTATAAAGTACATCTC
>Ga0316189_10004420_pt1 | contig 13520 bp, 10 predicted proteins | sample LowCovwburrow_MG_FD_204930 | JGI IMG/M metagenome (GOLD analysis project Ga0316189, IMG submission 204930) | Coastal sediment microbial communities from Maine, United States - Lowes Cove worm burrow | ecosystem: Environmental > Aquatic > Marine > Coastal > Sediment | place: USA: Maine...
GTCTTATTTATTCGAAGAACGATCAGCCTGACCCATACCTCCACGATTGAAAGCAGTCGTGAAGAGTATGATCTTCCTGAACATACGGTGATTTATGATGTCAACGGCCCCTTGTTCTTCGGTTCTGCCCAGAAAGCCCTGAAAACGATTTCCACCGTACAACCTGATGTGCGAATAGTTGTACTGGATATGTCGGAAGTCACCATGCTTGATATGAGTGCCATTGTCGCTATGGAATCCATAGCAAATGATTTGTCAGCGAGAAATATAGGGTTAATCATAAATAATTTGCAGCCTCGCATGATATTGAAGCTCAGGCGTGCCGGAATACGGAAAAGAATCGGCAAAGTGGCGTTTTCACGATCTCTTGAAGACGGTTTCGGGGCGGCCCGGAAAATGCTTTAAGAGTCAGCTATTGCTTTTGTCGGGCTTGGTTCTAAGGGAAGCGGAAGAAAATAATCATCCAGAATATATTACCGGCGAATGGTATCAATGCTCATACCGTTGCAATTTCGAAATAGACACCCGTAGGGCATACTGAACAACTGGACAAATATTATTTTCCGTCTCCCTTAGTTCGAATTCTATTTGTTTTAATCAGCTTTCTATTTTGCATAGATAATTGATTGTAAACCGAAAAAAAATGCTATGAAAAAACACATCCGATTCGACTGGGCCATCAAGCGACTCCTGCGCCAGAAAGCCAATTTCGGCATCCTTGAGGGCTTCCTTTCCGAGCTGCTGAAACAGGATATAAAAATTAGCGAAATTCTGGAAAGCGAAAGCAATAAAGAACGGGAAGACAGCAAATTCAACAAGATTGATATCCTCGTCAAAAACACTGCGGACGACTTGATGCTGATCGAGGTGCAGAACGAGCGGGAAAGAGATTTTTTCCACCGCATGAACTTCGGGCAGGCCAAGCTGCTGACCGAGCATATTGCTGAAGGCGAGGACTATGAAAATATCAAAAAGATTTTCTCCGTCAATATCGTTTACTTCGACTTAGGATTGGGCAAAGATTACGTCTATGTCGGTTCAACAAATTTTGTCGGGATGCACACCGACGACGTTCTGGAACTGAACGCATCGCAGAAAAAAGCGTACCCTATCACCGAAGTATCCGATATTTTCACAACCTACTATCTGCTCAAGGTCAATAAATTTGACGACTTTGCCAAAGATTCCCTTGATGAGTGGATCTATTTCCTGAAAAACAACGAAATCAAGGAAGAATTCCAGGCCAAGGGCCTCCGGGAAGCCAAAGAAAAATTGCGGGTGGATAACCTGCCGGAGCCTGAAAAGAAGAGCTACGAAAAATACCTTGATTCCAAGCGAATTGAACAGAATGTGTATAAAACGGCCTTGGCGGAGGGAAGAGAGCTTGCGGAACAGCAAGTGAAAGAGGCCGAAGCCAGAACAGAGGCTGCGGAAGCAAAGGCTGAAAAGGCTCAGGCTGAAGAAATGAATATGCTTTCAATAACGGCAAAAGCTCTGCACAAGAGTGGAATGGATGCGGAGCAGATCGCCCGGAAACTGCAACGACCTGTTGAGGCCATTATCTCGATATTGGAAGAAAAAATACTATCTGATTCGACCGAGCAGGGCAATCAAGCCCAATGAACAGAAAACCCGGAGGAGCTTCATCATGACACCAAAAAACTTTGTGGTAATCCTGACGATTTTTGTCGGACTGATACTGGCAGGATGTGCCTTCAATCAGCCAAACGGAGCGACTGATCAGAGTCAGGAACTGCGCGGAACATCCTGGGACGTGAGCGGCTACGACAACGGTCAGGGCACAATCATGAGAATAAACAACAGCGGTCGGAAACTGACGGCAAATTTCAGCACCGACGGCAGGGTTTCAGGCTCATCCGGCTGTAACAGTTATTCCGCCGACTATACATGCAGTGCTGTTGATCAGACGCTTGAGCTCGGGCGGCTGCTGAGAACCGAGATGGCCTGTACGGACGGAAATATAATGCGGCAGGAAGGGGACTTCATCGCTGCATTGCGGACAGTGAACAGCTATCATATCAAGGGGAATACATTGACGCTGAAAGCTGCTGACGGCGGTACGGCTGTTATCCTTGTCCGACAGTAATCAGATCAGGCTGAACGATCAGGCCGTACAGTAGGACTTGGTGACGGAAAAGACCCAAGCCGAAGAAAAAAAGATGCTTTCTATAACGGTACAGGTTTTACATGAGAACGGAATGGATGTGGAGAAGATTGCGCAAAAGTTACTTGATCCTTGCAAAAGACGAGACTTAGGGCGTGGCTGGGTTATGCAGCCTTACACCGATTGTCAGATCAGGCTACAATATCAAGGGGAGGTGGTGGTCAAAAAGAGGACTGCTCTGTTGTTGTTACATCATCCTTTTCGTCTGGTGTATCATTCGCCTCTCCATCAGGGAGGGGAGTCTTGCGTTCCAGTTTACGCAGCCTTTTTTCTTCTTTTTTCTTTTTCTTTGCTAATTCTTTTTTGCGCTTATCAAATGAATAATAGTTTTTTGCCAAGATACTCTCCTGAATGTGATTCGAGAAACCCCTCTGCCATTGAGATATTATTGAAACAATCTCTTGCCTTGTGACGTACTCCGCACTTCAGGTCACGAAAACAGGAAATCTCTCCCTTTACTCGGAGAAACCCGGTCCCTTTGAACAAGAAAAACTGTCTTGATCAAAGGGGGGACAGCGAACGTATTCTCTTTTTATGGACGAAGGGCAACCCCGGGCCGGGGTTTACAGAGCAACAACATTATCCGCTGCCGGTCCTTTGGGACCGTCAACGATATCAAAGCTGACCCGTTGTCCTTCCTGCAGGCTTTTAAAACCCTGAGCTTGAATAGCTGAGTGATGGACAAAAACATCCTTACCGCCATCCTGCTCAATAAATCCGAAACCCTTAGAATCGTTAAACCACTTTACTGTACCTTCTGCCATTTTCCCATACTCCTGTATAGCTTGATTTCTTTATGAAACCTTAATGTAAATACGGATTACAACCTTTGTAATCCGTTGTGCGGACCGACTGTGCGGTCTGCGGGGTTCTTTTGTATATTTTGCGGGGCAGACCGGGGTCATACGAAGAGCCCCCCGGTTTCCTGAACTTTATTTTTTTCATTTTCGTTGAAAAAAAGACCCGCTGTTTTTTAAATGCTGTCTTTTCATGCGAGGTCTGTCAGTGACGATATTTCTTTTTTTTCATGGGCTTAGACTCGTTGCAGACAAGGCTCCGATGCTTATACATTTTTCCGTTCAGATCTTCCATTGCCTTATGGCCTTCGCTTCTGGTGGACATTTCCACAAAAGCAAAACCTTTGGACTGGCCTGTAAATTGATCCTTAACGAGATTTGTGCTGACAACACTCCCGTACTCGCCGAATAATTCGGTTAATTCATTTTCAGTAATATTATAGGGAAGGCTGCCGACAAAAAGTTTCATACCGCTTCTCCTGAAGAGATGATCCCGTTAAAAACAACCTGTTCTATGCAAAGAAGGCTGCGAGAAAGGACAAGTACGCATCACGCGATACTTACAAGACCATCTAACGATAGTTAAAGCAGAAACTTTAAAGGCACCGGGAATGGGCTGGGTTCACCGCGACAACGGTGACGAAAAGAAAATGCTAAAATTTATCAATTTATAATTGAACAGCATAATACTCCTGTTGCTGTTAATTGCAACAAATAAATTCAGGACAGGCTGTTTACGCTCAATTTTCCAACATAACCGAGACGCGGCCCACGGCAGCTCATACCGTCGCCCTTTTTCAGGAAATGCATCAGAGACGGTCAGTTGTATGAAGATGGCGTAATGTACCGCCGGAGCAGCTGTTTTCCGGTGATGAGTTTGATCCCGCCGTATTCATCGGCGGGATCGTATAATCATCCCTGGTGAGCAGAGCTATTCGCTGCTCTCCGGGATATTTTCTCCATCCTTCTGTTTTTCAATCACCAGCACAGCACAGTGGGCACGTCCGATGACTTTCTCGGTCACATGGCCCATGAGCAGCTTGCTGAGTCCTTTGCCGTGCCCGCCGATCAGAATCATATCGGCCTGCTTTTCCGCTGCTGTTTGAGCAATAATATCAGCAGCAGGTTTACCGACTAAGGCGATCGGATGAAATGTAACTGACGGCGCCTGTTCCTGTCCCCTGCGGCAGGCCGCCTCGGCCAGGGCCTTGGCCTCCTCCAGTCCGCTCTCGGAATGGGCTACGGACAGGGCATAGACCTCTTTCAGGTTGGAGCAATGGAGTCCCATGCCGATGATTTCGTCGGCAGCAGCCTCGCCGGCCTCGGAGCCGTCAACAGCGAGGAGCACTGTCTCCCCGCCGATGGAAAAATCTTTCGGCACAACCAGCACCTTGGGAAATCCGTGCCCGATGACCTTGGAGGTCATGCTGCCCGCCAGCAGCTTAAGTAACCCCTGTTTGCCGTGTCGACCCATAATCAGGATATCCGCCTGATGCTGATATGCCAGTTCAACAATGGTTTTATCGGGCCGGTACGATTCCTCAAAGATGACCTCACAGGGGATTCCGTTATCATCAGCAAGCTTTCTGATGTTGTCCATGTACTCTCTGGTGTCCAGACGTGTGGCCGCAGAGGAAGCGTGGACACCGGTCGCGGTCTCCGAAGCAATGGGGATGACATGCAGGACCACAATCTTCGCCCCGCATGCCTGGGCCAGGAAAATTGTCTCCTGCACGGCCCCGTCAGTAGAGGAAGAGCCGTCTGCGGCAAGGGCGATGACCTCGGATTTGTTCATGACTGGTGTAGTGCTCATGGTGTATCCTCCTGATGGATAGAAAAGCGGACTCTCCCGGTTCAAAAAAATCCGCCATGTTTTGTAGAGAAAAAAACGATCAGGTCGCCGGGATGTACCGGGTCAGGGGGCAGTTTTTACAGCCACCTTCCGGAAGATCACCATGTTCATGCACCTTGTCAACCAAGGCGGTAACAGCGGTTTTCGTGTTAGGATAAAAATTTTCCCGACCGATCTTATCAAGCAGATGGGTTCGTTCCATAACCGCCATAACCTGGCCCTTGACACCGCTCATGGCAAAACCGAGACCGGCTGCCCGCAGACGCTCAACGATCATTGCCAGAGCTTCCTCGCCCGAGGCATCCATATCATTGATTCCCTTGGCATCAAGCAGGATGTAACGCAGCCGGGGATGTTCAGTTCTGAATCTGGCGACCTGTTCGTCAAGATAGCTGGCATTGGCAAAGAATAATGCACCGTCGAAACGAACCACCGAGATATGGCTGCAGCCCTTGAGACGGTAATGTTCCGCACTTTTGAGGACGTTTTCCTCGTTCATGGACAGCTCGGCGACAACCGGGCGCATGGATTTGTACAGAAAAACGCCCATGGACAGAGCAAAGCCGACCATAATGCCCTTGTCGAGATGAGGGGCGAAATAGAGGGTTACGACAAAGGTGATCACCGAGATGATACCGTCGTAGCGCTGTGCCTTCCAGGCATGGACAAACCCGTCGGTGTTGATCAGGCCGATAACCGCCATCATGATGACCGCAGCCAGGGTGGCCTGGGGGAGATGTTTGAGCAGAGGGGTGAAAAACATCAGGGTCAGCACGACCATGAGGGAGGTCACCACGGAGGAAATACCGGTCACCGCACCGGCCTGGAGGTTGACGGCGGATCGGGAGAAGGAGCCGGAAACCGAATAGCTGGAGCCGAAAGAGCCGAGGATATTGGCCAGCCCCTGGCCGATCAGTTCCTGGTTGGCATCAATCTGCTGACCGGTCTTGGCCGCCATGGCCTTGGCAATGGCGATGGCCTCCATAAAACCGAGCAGGGAAATAATAATGGCTGTAGGCAGCAATCTGAGTGCATCTCTCACCGTGACGGCAGGTATACTGAAGGTCGGCAGCCCTTCGGGAATGTTGCCGACAATGGCGCCTCCGCCCGTCAGGGTAAGTTTTTCCATATTCAACGGCGAGTTCCCCACCTTGATCCGCCAGATACGACCGTCAGTCTCTGCTCCGGCCGGAATGTCGTCTCTTGCATAAAAGGTATATTGATCTCCTTGCTGCATACCCTCAAACTTCATCCGTCGAAGTTCGGTACGGATCAGATGCGCGTCGTGTTTCGCATGATCCATGCGTCCGGTCAGAATTGCTAATTTCCCCTCCATTTCGAGAACTTCAATTGAAGGCGGGGCGCCATGTACATCCAGTTCCGCATTGTGGAGATCTTCGGCGGCTTTACCCAGGTCAGCTCGTTCACGTCCGTGATGTTCGACTATAGTGACAACCCCATTGAATTTTTCAATTTTCTTTCCAATTCCCGGAGAGTGAACAGCAGAGACGGGAACCCGGGCATCTTTATGAAAACCGGTTGCCCAGGAGAGCAGGGTGGTGATCGTAACGGCAACCAGCACAGCCGGGATTTTCGGATTGATCCTCTTGGACACCCCCATGATGACCACCGCCCCGATGCCGTAGAACAGGGTCGGCCAATGGGTGTAATCACAAGCCGCCTGCACGACCCGGACCATGGTTTCGTAATGATGCGGGGCCTTGTCCACATAAACACCGAAAAATTTGGAGAACTGGGACGAGGCGATAATGATTGCCGCGGCATTGGTGAAGCCGTTGATAACCGGATGGGAGAGAAAATTAACCACCATGCCCAGACGCAGCACACCGAGAGAGAATTGAAAGAGTCCGACCACCAGAGCCAGAATAATGGAGTAGGCGATGAATTCTTCCGAACCTGCTGTGGCAAAGGGCTCCAGAGAGGCTGCCGACATCAGCGAGACAACAGCGACCGGTCCGGTGCCTAATTGGCGGCTGGAGCCGAACAGGGCCGCCACCATAGGAGGAAGAAAGGCGGCATAAAGACCGTAGTAGGCAGGAAGTCCGGCCAGCTGGGCATAGGCCATAGACTGCGGGATTAAGACCAGGGCAACCGTGATACCGGCGACCAGGTCCAACTTGAACATTTCCGCCTTATACCCTTTAAACCAGAGTAAAAACGGAAAGATTTTGAAGGTCATAATGTATGTTCCTCCTTGTATGGATTAGAGCATGGGAAGATAGGGAGACGTGATGATGTTTTTGTCTGGCCGAAAGAATTGACCCGGCTTCCGATGTTGATCCCGCTGCTGAAACACAGCGAGCGGGAACTCTTTGGCGGCTTCCCGAACGATCAGGGCCTATTCGCTGCTTTCCGGGGTATTTTCCTTGTCTTTCTTCTTTTCAATCACCAGCACGGCACAGTGGGCCCGTCCGATGACCTTTTCGGTGACATGCCCCATGATCAGTTTGGTCAGTCCCTTGCCGTGTCCGCCTATGAGGATCATATCCACCTGCTTCTCATCCGCTGTTTGAGCAATAATATCAGCGGTAGGCTTGCCGACTAGGGCGATCGGACGGAACGTGACTGACGGCGCCTGTTCCCGTCCTTTGGTACAGACCGCTTCCGCCACGGCCTGAGCCTGTTCAAGTTCGCTCTCGGAGCCTGCCACGGAAAGTACATGGATTTCCTTCAGGTTGGAGCAGCTTTTTCCCATGTTGACGGCTGTTTCAGCGGCGATTTCACCGGCCTCCGAACCGTCGGCCGCCACCAGAATTTTTTCTCCTTTGATAGAACACTCGTGAGGAACAACCAGAACCTGAGGAAAGCCCTGCCCGATTACTTTGGAGGTCATGCTGCCCACAAGCAGCTTCAGCAGACCCCTTTTTCCGTGCCGGCCCATGACCAGAACATCCGCGTTATGCTTGTACGCCAAGTCGACAATGGTCTTGTCCGGCCGGTAGTACGATTTCTCGATAACAATCTCGCACTCAATGCCGCTGTCATCGGCCATCTTTTTGATGTTGTCAAGATAATCGCTCACTTCCTGGTTTACGGTCACAGGGGAGGCACGAAGGCCGGTTGTCGATTCCGAATCAACTGCGATCACATTTAGGACAACAATCTTTGCTCCGCATCCCTGAGCCAGGAAAATCATTTCCTGCACCGCCCCGTCCGTGTACGAAGAGCCGTCCGTGGCAAGGGCGATAACTTCAGCTTTGCCCATCAGTCGTGTGTTGTGCTCTGTCATGAGTCTGTATCCTCTCTTGATAATGAAAATAGGATCTGCGGTGCCTGATGGTCGCGGGACCGCCGTGGAACTTTACTGTTTATACGAAGTTTCGGAAAAGATCAAGTCACAGGAACAACGCACCGTGATACCTGTCCTGTATCGGCCTTATCGGCATTCTTTGAAGAGCTGTGTTTGACAGATTGAACATTTATTTTTGTCCATATTTTTGCAGATCGCCGCAATCACATGGCGCTTATGATCAAAGAAATGATCCGGTCCTATATCCTTAATAAAGCCTGATTCCGCAGCGAATTTATAGACGGAGGTCTTCATGTTGACAAAATACAGACCGCCGTTCATATTCTTCAGCCGATTGTTTTCCGCAATCAGGGCTTCAGCACCGGCCAGATCAATCAGGTTGATGCCGGTGGCGATAATGAGGATATTGTATATTCCCTCGTTGTCTGATATTTCCGCAATGCGATTCTGGATATGATTGATTGAACCGAAATAGATGGACCTGTCGATTCTGATGATTTTCAGTTGTGAGCATTCCCGCAGAGGTTTCTGATCCGTATCAATAAACTTTCTCTGATTGTCGTCCTCATCCACAGAGATCGTGAGGATTTCCGGCGTTGATGTTTTGGCGAGAAAAAGAACAAGAGAAAGCAGGACTCCTAAATAAATGGCAAACTCCAATTCAAGAAACAGCGTGGCGAAAAAGGTGGTCATCAGCACAGCGGATTCAGACTTGCTGAATGTCATAATTCGCTTGATATGATGAAAATCTATCAGATTATAGGCAACCAGCAGAATAACTCCGCCCATGGCGGCGATGGGAAGATACGCGGTCAACGGCGCAATGAGCAGGATGATACACATCAGGGCGATTGCCGCGAATATCGCGGAAAGCGGCGTTTTGGCTCCGGCCTCATAGTTGATTCCGGATCGGGTGAACGAACCGGAGCCTGCATAGCTGGACATAAAACTGCCGCAGATATTCGATAACCCCTGACCGATGAATTCCTGATTTGAATTGATGCGCTGATTGGATTTGGTGGCAACGGCACGGCTGATGGACACCGCCTCGATCAGACCCAGCAGGGCAATGGCAAAAGCGTCCGAGGCCAGCATTTTGATGGTGGCAGGAGAAAAATCAGGCGATGAAAACGGCGGCAGCTGTGCGGGAATCTCTCCGACCAGCTGTATACCGTCTGTAAATTTCTTGAGGAACAGCGCGATCAGGCTGCCGATAATCATACCGATAAGCAGATTCGGTGCCTTGGGAAAAAATTTTTTCGACAGAAGAGCTACAATCAGGGTAATCGCCCCGATAATCAGGAGGAATATATTAAACTCATGTATTCCCTGATATAAATCGATCCAGGTAGAGAAGAACGATTCTCCTTTCGGGACAGGTATACCGGTTATGTGCTTGATCTGGCTGGTGGCGATGAGAATGGCGGCTCCGGCGGTAAAGCCTATCACCACGGTATGCGAGACAAAATTGACAAGGCTCCCCAGACGGGCGAGACCGAAGGCAAGCTGGTAGATCCCGGCGAGGAAGGTGAGGGTCAGAGCGGTATTGACAAACTCCTGGGTGCCCGGTTCGGCGTAATGACTCACTGCGGAAAACACCACAATGGAAATAGCCGTGGTCGGGCCGGAAATCAGATGAAAGGAGGAACCGAACAGCGCGGCAATAATCGGTGTAATCATTGCTGTATATAGACCGTATTCCGGCGGCAGACCGGCAATGGTCGCAAACGCGACACCTTGAGGCAGGACGATAACCGCACCGGTCAGGCCCGCCATAAGGTCATCCTTGATGCTCTCCTTGGTTATCAGTCTGAACCATCGAAGAAAAGGAAACAGCGACTTCAAATTCATTATACTCCTCTCGTTAAATGAAAAATATGTATGGTTATATCATGATGTTATTTTTTCTTCAAGCCGGTCAAAACATCCCGTTGTTCATCCTGTTCAACACCGGTTCGATGAATATGCTCATTCTTAACTCTCGGGTCAGGAAAGTCAAGAGGAAGGGTTAAAAATGACAGGTCGAAGATCTCCGGTACTTCAGCTCGTATATTCAGGGAATAAAGCGAGCAGGGCATCTTTGTTTGCCGTGCATATCCCTCGTTCGGTGATAAGACCGGTGATCAGGCGGGCCGGGGTGACATCAAAGGCCGGATTGGCTGCCTTGGTCTGTTCCGGCGCAATCCGTACCTGCCGTACCTTGCCGTCTTCGGATAAGCCGGAAACAAGGAGGACCTCTTCCTGATCCCGTTCTTCAATGGGGATTGCCGCTCCGTCCTCCAGGGTCCAGTCAATGGTGGAAGAGGGCAGGGCCACGTAAAAAGGAACACCGTTGTCCGCTGCTGCCAGGGCCTTCAGGTAGGTGCCGATCTTATTGCAGACATCGCCGGTGCAGGTTGTCCGATCCGTCCCGACAATGCAGAGATCAACCTTGCCCTGCTGCATAAGATGGCCGCCGCTGTTATCCACTATCAGGTGATGGTCAATACCTGCGGCAGCCAGTTCCCAAGCCGTGAGATGGGCCCCCTGATTACGCGGTCGTGTTTCATCAACCCAGACATGCACCGGAATCCCGGCCGCATGGGCCTTGAAGATCGGCGACAGGGCAGTGCCCCAGTCCACGGTTGCCAACCAGCCTGCATTACAGTGCGTGAGGATATTGACGGTATCTCCCTTTTCCGCATATTTTTCCCGGATGAGGTCCAGGCCGTGCTCACCGATGGACTCGTTGACCTGGATATCTTCGTCGCAGACGGCAGCCGCTTCCTGATAAGCCGCCTCCAGCCGTTTTTTCGGCGGCAGATCGCTCAGCAGGGAGCGCATCCGTTCCACGGCCCAGCGCAGATTAACCGCTGTGGGTCTGGCTGCAATCAGGGCGGCGCATGCAGCATCCAGGCGGGTGTCTGAAGAGTCTTCATTCAGGCCGAGACAGACACCGTAGGCTGCTGTGGCGCCGATTAGCGGAGCACCGCGCACCAGCATGTCGCTGATGGCGAGAACCGCATCATCCAGGGTGCGCAGGCTGACTGTCTCAAAGCGGTGAGGAAGCTTTGTTTGATCAATGATACCGACTGAACGTCGGTCAGCTTCGGGCCAGATACAACGATAAGGGATTCCGTTTACTTGCATGATGAATCAGGGGATGAGGTTGAGGCTCGGTGAGAATAATACCTTGAAAAAGTTTCCCGGCTGTCTGATCAGAACAAATTTTAGAGAGGAATTCAACCTGAAACCCTGCGCGTATGAGGATTCTTCCGGAAAGGGATGAGTAACGGTGTGCAGAGAAAAAGGGCAAAAATTCCTTCGATAAACCATGTGGAATTGATTAAGATAGCATGGGAAGAACTTCATTATTTCAAGATAGAAGAAGATGGTCAGGTTGATTTGTCACACGGGATGCGACAGTTAACTCCGCATGAAACGCCGAGGAACCGAAAATAATGGGACATATTACAAATTCAGATAACGAATATCATTTGCTGCAGCATCGTATATCTCAAAAAGTGCAGGGGAATCGAGAGTCAGAGACATTGATAAAAATTCTGGGAATATTATTTTCCCCTGAAGATGCGGCACTTGCGAGGAAACTCCCGCATAGTCTCACACCGGTTGATGTATTATCAAAAAAACTCGGCCTGTCGGAGAAGTATCTTGCTGAAAAGTTAACAGAAATGGCCAGAAGAGGAGTCGTGTTCGACTTGGTGCGCAAGGGGCGCCGCTATGTAATGCTGCCTCCGGTGGTCATCGGTTTTTTTGAGTTTGTTTTTATGAGGACACGTTCGGACCTTCCCATGAAAGAACTGGCTCATCTTTTTGAAACATATTTCACTGAAGATAACGGAGCCCTTGCCCGGTCATTCTGGCAGGGACAGACCCAGCTCACACGAACCTTTGTTATGGAGGAAACAATACCGCAGCAGATCGACCGCACAGAAATCTTGGATTGGGAAAAAGCAACGCATGTTATATCCACTGCAACGGCAATATCCGTCGGCATATGTCAATGTCATCATTTAGCACAGCATCACGGCACAGCTTGCGATAAACCTGAAGAGGTGTGTCTGACCTTTAATTATATTGCAGAAGGGTTGTCAAAAAATGGTCATGCACGAGCTATATCAAAAGATGAAGCAATGGACATACTCAGCAGGTGCAAAGAACATAATTTGATCCAGATCGGAGATAATGTTCAACGCAGAGTAAGTTTTATCTGCAACTGCTGTTCATGCTGCTGTACCCTGCTCAGAGGTATCCGGAATTACGAGATTACCAATGGTGTTGTTTCCTCAAATTGGATTATGGAGGTCGAACTTTCAAAATGCACCGGATGCGGCAAATGCGCTAAAGCCTGCCCTGTTGATGCAATACGGATTGAAGACAGTGAAGACAGAGGGCTAAAAAAAAGATGGGCGGTCCGCGATGCTGAAATCTGCCTGGGCTGTGGCGTCTGCAGCAAGGTGTGCGGAAGCGGCGGCGCCGTTATGCAGCCCCGTGCCAAACGGATCATTGCACCGGAGACGGTTTTCGATCAGCACATTGCCATGGCTGTAGAGAGAGGCAGGCTGGCCGAGCTTCTTTTTGATAATTCAGAGAAACTCAGCCATCGGGCATTAGGGAGAGTCGTCAAACTGATTGAGCAGTCAGCCCCTTTCAGAGCCGCAATGGCATCGGAGTCGATTAAATCTTCTTTTGTCAACGTCCTGGTTAACGGAGCGAAAAAACAGGCCGGAGAGCTTGCGGAACATCTTACCTGATTTCTCCGGCTGCGCTGTTGATCAGGTGTTGTTTTAACCTGGGATAGAGATGATCCGGTAAGCCGCAGATAAGCCGCGAAGCGCAGCCCGATTGAATGCTACCCCTCGCTTATACTCATTAAATGAGTAATCCAGCATTGCCAGGGGAGAATGTTTACGTGGCAATTACTCCGGCATCCGGAAAAATTATTTTCTTGCATAGGACAGGCGCCAAGCTTCATGGTGCATATCATTTTTGCCGCTTTTTCAAGGGCATGTTCTGTTCGTTTTCTGTTTATCTGCACAATGTGCATACCTTTTTTGAATTGAGCGTACTTACAGTTGGTTCCCACCATTTGGTCAATAAGTTGCAGCTTGCTATTTTTACTGTTAATATTTTTTCACATAGCCTGAGTCTGTGAAAAATTTATCGTGCTAACCTGCTTAAACAGGCCCCTGACATGTTTTTCTAGCTGATAGGTTATTTGCTTAATTTTACGACAGAAAAAAATGGACATTAAGTGGACATTTGAAATTTTTCTCCGATATTCAACTCCCTTTTCTCCATTCTAAGCATTTTATAACGCGTTGAATTCTTGGATTTTTATTTTTTGCCCGAAAATGATCTACCATAAACCAAAAATATCCAAGATGCAGATCAACGATTTATGGAAATAGCAAG
>Ga0316189_10004421_pt1 | contig 13518 bp, 9 predicted proteins | sample LowCovwburrow_MG_FD_204930 | JGI IMG/M metagenome (GOLD analysis project Ga0316189, IMG submission 204930) | Coastal sediment microbial communities from Maine, United States - Lowes Cove worm burrow | ecosystem: Environmental > Aquatic > Marine > Coastal > Sediment | place: USA: Maine...
CGTGGTTAAATGTCCAGTCAGCAGGATTATTGAAGTTGTTTGCCTGTCCGTTGACAAATCGTCGATCTGCCTGGTTGTATCGTGACCCTAACCATATCTGGCCGCCACCGAACCAGGACTTGACGACAACATCGATGTTATCAATCGAGAGCTGATTTGAATCAACATGGAACTGGTCACGCAAAGCATTTTGCAAATCCACCGTTTGATGACCACCAAAGATCTCATCATGAAACTGCAGATGAAATACGTCTGCATGAACAACTGTGCTGAGGGACAGAAATAAAGTTAATAACAGACGCATGCATGACTTCTTAAACATAACGATATCCTGGTCATATTCGGAAAGATGACAGATAGTAGATAATGATAGACAGTGTCACTACATAGACGCTATGTACTGTCGCAGTGATTTACTTATTCAAAATATGCTGTGCTATCGATATCGACTTAGCCTTAGCATCAACGGTAGATTTATCATCAATATTGATATGCATAATAAGGTTAACTTCTGTAATCATTGAAAGCTGATGCCGTTTTTGCGACCAGACAGCTTCTGCTGCTAAGCCTTCAACTTTTTCTGCATCCTTATAGCTGGACAATACACGCTCAAAATCCTTTTTACTGTTTGCCTGGGCATAGACAATTTGTAACTTACTGCCTTTGGGTGCCACCCCGGCTTTTAGCCGTGCTGCATCTTTTTTATGTTCTGCTCCCCAAACATAGGTACAGGTGGGATAGGACTTCTTTTTGCATTCGGCGTATTTCAGCTTATCGCCCGCTGCAAATGTGAACTGAGAGCGCAAATAGTCTTCAGAAATATTATCTGAATAATCTGCAGCAAATGTTGGTTGCTGAATAAGGACCAATAACAGTAAACCTTGCAAGTTAAATATTAATGGGAGTTTTAATTTTTTCATTTGCAAACCACCTCATATGTAATTTCAACAGTGTCAGTATGAGATCCCTCTTTAAGTAATTTCGCAGTCCCGGTTATGCCATTGTCATTTTTTTTGAATTCTCCCATAAATGCAGAAGATGTATCGTACTGTATACCATGGTCATTTATGCCTAGTGATATACCATCAATCTTCATCGGCTCAGTCAGATTAACTCTGTCACCCCTGACTATGAAACCGTCACCATCTGTATCTTTGTTTCCAAACACATTATCAGATGCAAAGGTAAATTCTGTATCAAAATTGTCACTATCGAAAGAATGGCACTTCACAGCTACATTAATTTTTTTATCGCCCATGGTGGCTTTAAAAGTTCCTTTTAAGTCATTACTTGATGATGCACTGTTGTCATCTCCACCACATGCGGTTAATGATAGTACTGCCAGTAAACATATTATTTTTTTCATTTACTTCTCCTATTTATATTTTAGGAAGCTATTTTAATCGTCATTGCGAGCAAAGCGCGGCAATCTCATTTCATTGGATCAACAACCTTGAGATTGATTCGTCACTTCGTTCCTCGTAATGACGAATAAACTTGAAAATTCAGCATAGCATCAATACTCAAGCACGCGCTCTTTCTCACCAATAATCTCTATCTTCTCAAAACCCTTAGGTGAAGCACCGGACACTTTTACTCTGTATAAGCCTGCATCAATTTGTAATGGTTCACCACCGACAGTTCCTTCGGCAACTAACTCTCCTGCCTGATCATATACAGAATAAGGCGTGCGTAAAGCATTGCTAACAGACTGGTTCAATGATGCCTCATCGCTGGCATCAAAATACTTACCGCCACCCTGCTCTGCCCAGTTTTCAAACTGGCGCTTGAGATCAGCATCATCGATGGCAAAACCAACAATGTTAAGACGAATATCAAAACCTTTCTCAGCCATTTTTTTCAGTACTTCGGCTGGTTTACCCTCACAGGTCTCTTCACCATCGGTGACAAGAATAACAATCTTTTTACCTTTGGCTTTACCCAGGTCAGACTCCACTTTCGCCAATGAGTCGGCAATCGGTGTCTTGGCCAGGTTTTTTGCATTGATCTTGCTGATGGTTTTCTTCGCAGAAGCAGGATCGAGAGGCTTGAGCTTTATCTCCAGGTCAGTCTTGCAGGCATTCGGCTTCTTGTGTCCGAATACACGCAAAGCCACCGGTGTACCTGCTGGAATGATCTCCGTTACCGCCTTAGTCAGGACTTCTTTGGCGATATTGATGCGACGTTTTCCATCCAGTCTTTTTAGCATACTGCCTGAGGCATCGAGGATCAGTTCGACTGCACCGCCACTCATACCCTGCTTCTTCGCCACGACATTCAAAAACCCCGGTCCCGGAGCTTCTTCAAATGTCATCGAGGATTCCAGCGTATATACAGCAGGCTGGCGTAACAAGGTCCTCGCGCGATCAAAAGCTCTATCCATCTGAGCGCTGGACAATGTATTGTCGTAATAACCGTTGTTCACATTTGCCCATGACTGCATCAGGTTCTCGGCTACATCGTGTGAAGAACCCACTCGAATGGTAAAAATGCGCGGACGCACTTCATCAAAAAGTGGCCACAGTTCTTTGTCATCACGTCCCGTTTCTGCATCGGTAACCAGAACTATCGCCCTGGTACCCGGCCTGTCGGCCAGGGCCTCTGTGGCACGAATAAGCGCCGGTTCTGAAGCACTGCTGTTGTCGCCACGTTTATAATCATTTAGTGTTGACTGCAGTACATAAGGTTGTCCAGACCAGTCTTTGAGCAGGAAGTCTCCCCCCAGAATCATCATATTTGCAACATCTATGCCCGGAACGACGCCAGTGACATAGCTGCTAATGGCATTAAATATCATCGGCATATAAGAGCTGACACTACCGCTGTTGTCCCAGATAAATGCAACTGACCGCGGCGGTTCTTCAACTTTTATAAAATAGTTTTTTCCAGAATCCACCGTGGCTTTGTATTGATAATTGTTATGACCATCCACGCTTACGCGCACTGGCACAGCGCCACCCTTGTCATCTTCAAGTGTTAAAACAGTCCGAACAGTGGGATCACCGCCTAATTTCAGCTGCAATGTATTCTGACCATCGGGCACACTAACACTGTACCAGTCAGATTCTCGAGCCAGTGCCACACTACCCTCGACCAACTGACCCGGCTGAACAGGCAAGGCGGTTTCTTTACTATTATTAGTAGAAGATGTCTCAGCTGCAGCGGTCTTATTTAAGCCATGCATCTGCTCATAGATTGCATCGCCCGAAGCAATGCCCCACTCACCGGTAATAGAGCGATACTGGTCATCTGCCACTTGCTCAATAACACGCAACGTCTCAGGAAACACTATATTTCCTCGCTTTTCCGGGCCATCAGCCGAGAACTTCAAATAGCGCGCCCAAATACCCTTGCCTGGCTCAAAGTTGAGGGTTTTACTCTCACCAGCATTCCAGTCAGCCTGTAGTTCCCAGGGGCCAACAGGGCCATTCATCGAGCTAAATACTTTTACCTGTTTTAGCTGCTGTTCTGGTTTATCCCCTTGCGTATCCACCCATTCCAGGCGGGTGATTCGGGCAGCACGTTCATCCTGAAATGCGACGACCCAATCGACCTGTTGGGCGGCCTTCACACTGACAGGTTTGCTATCGACCTTTTCTGTAAGAATTACCTGGTCCCTGTTACCTGATATCCTCGGACTGGCCCATACCACGTGGCCACCTAGCTCTGGTTTAGCAATATTTATGCCTTTGCCTCTGCTGATATCCAGTCCCGGTCTGGCAATAACTTTCCACTCACCCAGTGCTAGCTGGTCGTTTGTTTTTTCAGATTGTGTCGATAGCAGAATCAGCCTGGCAAATCTGGCTGAAACGGGTCTATCCAGCACAAAAGGCTGATCAATTGCTAACGCTTGCAGTTTTGCTTTTAAAACTGACTCATAGGTTTGGCCATCGAGAGACAACTGCAGTTCAAATAAGCCGAGTGATTGAGGAAGTGGATGGCGTCCCATGGGGTTCAATATGATACCGACGATATCTACCGGGTCATCACCAGCCAGATCTACACTTACCGGTACTTCTGCCTGCTTCCGCCCTCCCCGTAATGAAAGGCCTTTGCCAATGACTGACTGGTTGTCAAATAACTGGTGGAAGTAATGCCCGAGTCCAGCGACATCACCTTCCTTTGCTTCATTATCAAAGGGTTGCCTTACACCTCCCAGTTCTTTCCACGCAACATTAAATCCACCAAGCATGGGTTCAGGAACTGACCAGTCCAGAAAGGGTGCCACAGCAGCTGTTTCAGCGTCGGCGATAACCTCGGTGAAAGTCTCCACCTGGGCTCCTTGCTCAGAATAAGCCCGCACACTGACCCTGACAGGCCAGCCAGCCCAGGCATCTTTTGGGACATGGATTAATATAGGCACCGATACTTCGCTAGCCGCGGGAATCTCTACAGCAACTCGATCAAATCGCGCCTGCCAACGGTGATCACTAGTAGCGGCCTCAAGATTGACAGCAAGTGCTTCCTGTCCCTGGTTAGTCAAGCCCAGGCTACCTGTCAGTTTTTGACCATAGGTTCGATAGGCTGCGACCTTATTGGTCTCAGCCTCAAGCTTTATTAGAACAGGCAGTTTAGCTAAAGCATCTGCGGCAGCAGCCAGCCCAGGGATTTCACATCCCTTTACACAGGAGAACCGGGGCAAACGTGCAAGCTTAAGTTTATATTCAGCATCACTCGGCGTCTGCGCCCTGAGCTGGACAGAATAATCGCCGGGAGGAAACAGACCCTCAATGACAGCGGGTTGTCCAATGTCTCCAGCTATTCGTTGGGTTGGAATATTTTTTCCAGATAAATAGACAAGAATCTGACCATCTGCCGGTGGTTCGATGCTCAGACGGATATTGTCATCATTTGTCAGCTGAAAACGGTAGTAGTCTTCTGCAGATTTGTTCTCCAGCAGACCGGATCGAGTCTGACCAAAACGCAGGTTTTGTGCACGGCTAATATCATCATTAGGTTCGAATTCAAGACTTGGGTTCAGTATGGGGATATCAAGATTGTCTGCAGACTGAGCCTGGATGCGGCCACCAACAGTTTCAATCAGTGCCTTTTCTGTCGATATACTGATATTTGCCGGACCGATTGGCAGCACCCGAAGCAGGTAAGCTCCGTCTTTACCCTTCACCATCACATGGTGAACGCCGGGAAGAAGAAACAGATTGGACAGGCGTGCTCGCCGCTGACCGGCAGCGACATCCAGCTGAGATATGTTGCTGCCTTTTGCATCAACCAGTGAAATGCGAGATATGCCATCGCCCACTGCCTGTATGCGCCACAGCTGTGGATCACCCGAGACCGTAAAGCGATAGTAATCCGTATCCTTGCCTGCAAAGCGACCTTTTACGATTCGTTTAGCATTCATTGCACCGGCAAAGGCAAATTTGTCGTTAGGCTCTGTCTCTTGAATTGCTTTATGTGGATCACCTTGCTCCATAATCAGAGTGTATTCAGAATCTTTTTTACTGCGTGCGACATACAAACCATAATCATCAGCATTCAGGGATAGATCGACCAGTGCGATACTGCTTTTCGACTCACGGCATTGCATTATTTCCTTGCTGTCATCCAGCAGGCAGAGTTCATATTTTATCCCCTCCGCACCATCCAGTTTGATTGTCCGGGTATGGCCTTCCTGTTCATCAGACAGACTGAATCGAAAATAGTCGTAATCGTTATCCTTAGCGGCCCGGCCATGGACAGGCTTCGTCAGGTCCACCCGGTTGGCCAGTTCCCAACGGTCATTGGGCTCGGCTTCATCTCCTTCTACACGTTGACCCGTTGCCAGTATCGACAATGTGCGAATAGCGTTTGCATCACTGCCTTTAAGTTCTATTGTATAGACACCTTTTTCCAGACCCAGGTCAGGCAGTGAGAAACTTCCAGATTTATCGGTATTCGCCTGCGCCAGTTTTTTTCCACTGGCATCTTTCAGGATTGCAGTAAACTTGCGCCCGACGGCAGTACGGCCTGAAATCTCCCAGCGCTGCGTGATGTCCTTGTCGGAAAGCTGAAGACTTGTCCAGGTAACAGGTTGTTCTGTGTAAAAGCTGTAGGACTGTCCTGTACGAAGCTTTTCTGGTTTGTCCTGTGTATTTTTAGCCAACGATCTGGCACCGAGCTTTTTTCCTTTAGTTATATTGAGGCGGTATTGTTCCTGAGGTGGTGCATTAGCATCCTCTGGCCCCGCAGCGGCTACACCTTCTTCACCCGTTGTACCCACTTTAGAGAGATCAGTCGTTTGTAATAAACCCGGTTTCTTCGGCCCACCACCTGCACGCACCATAGCGACAAGATATTCACCGGGTTCAAAAATCAGGTCATTAGCCTGTACCGGGCGAGAGCCATCACGGCTGCCAAATTTAAATAGCGATTCCTTGCTGGCTACTTCCTTGCCATCGTCGGTAAAAGTAATTCGAATAATTTCAACCTGAGTCAGTGCATCAGCAATACCTGCCAGTTCAAAACTCCAGGAATGTTGTGCATCAACATCCGAGACTGACCATAGGTAGCCGTCCTGGTCGCCGCCTTGCATAGCGCCCATGATGGTTGTTGAACCGGAGAAATTGTTGGCTTCGAAGGGGGTGTTGTTGGGTTCGGCTTCATACAGAGTTGCTGCATTAGCAAGGCTAGAGAAAAGCAAGCTGCTCGCCAAAATGAACACTCTAGACGATGCGGCTAATTTCATATATTTCATGTAGTTAAACATTTTCATTACTATTATTTTTCTTTTTTAGTATTATCTATATCTGCCTGGTCATTTCTTTCATCATCATTAGCAATATTTTAAAGCCCGCCGCATTCAAGTACATCTACCGGTGGAGCTAATCCCTGTCCGGTAGTTTCTGCGAGACCGAAATCGACTATTGTAAACAGTGCAGCTCCTGCCGCACCCATCCCTGCAGTCATAACATTTCCATAGGCCATTCCACCAATATTGCTTGCATTGGCATTCATATAACAGCACAGCTGCTGCGCCATTGAACCTTGCCCCTCACATTTCTTCAGGTTTCTCAGACCGTTAACCAGTGTCATGGCATTGTTTAGCTGACTGACTGCATATTCATATAATTCTGTTCCTCTGCCATTACTGGACATTCCCAGAGTTTGCCCAGTTAATTTGTGAGTTCTCCACCAGCCATTCAACGCCTGGCCTTGTGGCTTTTTACCTGGCACCAGAACCAGGTAACCCGATTCAAGGTCATGCTGAATGAAATATTTTGCCCTGTCGCCCAGTGACAGTTTTGCATTATCCAATTCCTTAGTGTTAGAAATAAGATGAAGAGGAATGTCCTGCTGCTCAGCGGCTTCAAGGATTTTGAATGTATCGAGATGCTGTTTACGAGGACCTCTGGCTAATGCAGGCACCCTTTCTGTTGCCGTTTCCCACACACCAAAAGCAATATCCCATCGCGGGTTGCTGTATATACCATCGCTTTTTTTCTCCAGCAGTCGACGCTTGTTAGCAATTATATCGACATTAAAGAAAGGAATTTCAAAATCACTATAACCATTTCTGAAGCCGATTAATCCGGGCTCAGCCCGATAAGAGATCCAACCCTCGGTACCAGGCATACTATTAAATAAACGATACTGTGCAAGTCCCTCAACATCCTGCGACAATGAATACTTAGGCATTACAGTTTTTTTATCTTTTATTAAAAAATGATGCAGCAGTGTTTTTAGTTGCTTATTGTTTTCCTCCAGTTGATTCAGATATCTGTCAGAAAAATAGTCAAGGGATTGTCTGCCGGTGTTGACCATAAATACATGCTCAGTCATCAAGGCCAGTTTCATATTCTTTTCTGAATGTGGTCCGTAAACATAGCGCTGATATTTTCGTGTTTTTCCATTCGGCGAAGTAAAAGTAAATTCCAGCCAGTGTGAAACCAAAGAAAAGCTGGATTGCGGATCCTTCGAGCCCGATAAACCACCCAGGGCATTGTCAGTCTTATCGGATATGGTCTGAAATAAGGCAGACATACCATAGCTGTCAGATTCTTGTGCCATGCGGTCGACAACTCTGCCTTTGAGGTCGAATAGCTTGCTACCTGCAGCTGCGCCATTAAATACAGGGGAAAATAATCGAGTTGATTTAACCACATCTTCCATGTCTGCAAGATTATCAATGCGTAAGCCATCTGGAATATTGACGTAAGTCAGTGCTACCCCATCAAGGTTTGCTACTGGACGCTGCCATGGCTTCATGACAGCAGTGATACTGTTTTTAGATCCGATACGGTGTTCGATGAATGCATCAATACGTAATTTGTGCTGATATTTCTCAGGCACACTATCTTTAAAATATGCAACGGCCTCTACATCAGGGATATACTTTGATTGTCCGAATGCGGGATGTGCAGCAGACCATTTATTTCCAGCCGCCAAGCGGTACTCAACCCAATAGTAATCCTGTGCTTCTTTTACCAGCACGTCATTCATTTTTTGCGGAGGTACGCTAATACCGTGTTGATCCAGTGCTTTCAGAATCAGCTCTATAGACTTTTTTGTATCATCATAAAGCTGCTGATCTTGTGAATGGTTACTAATGGCAGGTGCTTTCAAGCCGAACTTTTCCAGAGCAGGCTGAATTGTATTATTTTGTCCAAGTTCCTGTTCCATCGCTACTGGGGCGATCATCCTAATCAAGCGCAAGGCATCTTGCTGATTCAAACGACCGGAAGCAATTTGCGTTTCCCAGCCAGCCGAATTGAGTAAGGATGCAAGAAGTACGGCTTGATCCAGTGCGTTTCCTGCACGACTTCTTATGGTGCCATTAACACCTCGAAGTAAACCGCTGTATTGTTCAAAAGTTATAGCATTGCTGACATATTCAATAATTTTTAATTCATCCAGATCCAGCTGTAGTAGCAGTTCTTCTGAATTAAACCTGGTGTTATCAAGGTGGGGTCTTAAGGACTTTACATTACTGATATAGACGTCTATTGCTGTAGTAATTTCAGTGTATATTCTCTCGTGATCATTGTCTTCGATCGCACTTGCTGGTAGTAAACCTATGAAGAAAATCATGAATACCAAACTACTTATTTTAGTCATGTGTCATCCTATATTTTCAACTAAAGTCCCCGCAATAAAATCATGCAGCCCCTGCTTCTTTGCCGTAAAAGCTACCATGATAAAACCAATCATCAGGATAAATGACGAAAGGATTTTTGCGAAATAACGAATGGTCGCTTTGATGAAATCGATTCGCTCACCGGAAGTATCGGTCACCTGCATGCCAAGCATTTTCTTGCCGACAGTGGCTTGCCATACTGAACTCTCAAGCCCTGCGAAGTAGACCCAGCTAGCAACAAGCATAATTACCTGGGGCATGGATACAGCAACAGAAGTGACCTGAACATTATCAGTCATCATCGCTTGAGGAATCACGGTGCCGAAAATCATCGTTACAGGAAAGGCGATGATGAATGCATCAATTAAATACGCGATGACGCGTTTCCAGAACCCGCCGTAGCTTTTCTTAATTTCAGTCATCACCGCGAAAGCAGATAATATATTTTGTTCGCTACTTACTGCAGGATTTTATGGCTTTGTTATGTGCCCTGCCGATCGAATTGGTCTTGCTGAGTATTTTGGTTGAGGTCGAGCCGCGTTTGGTCGCTTCGACTTTTACGGCAGCATCCCAGGCACTTCCTCTATCCATGCCTTTGGCCTGGTTTGCAATGTAGTCGGCACCGATTGCTTCATAGAGAGTGTAGTCGTCAGCACCTACATCCTCTTTCAACTGGCTGGCTGCACAGGCACAAATCTTGTCTGACTTACTGCACATATCGACGACTGAATCAGCAATGGCGCTATTGGTGCATATAAGTGATATGAACAAAAGAATTCTTTTTTTCATTGTTATTCTCCTTTTTGTTTGATCATGTTGTTTCTGACTGTATTTGTAAAGTATTGCCGGCAATTATTTTATAAATCGAAGTATGCTTTGACAGAAAATGCACAGTGAATCAATATCAAAGCAACAACACAAAGTCCGCTGCATTGCGGAAATATTAATATTGTTTAAATACAGTTACATATAGGAGATATTACATGAAATTAATTAACCTCCCGCCCAGATATACTGAGAAAATGGATTGTTTTAATATTAGCCATTTCTGATATACTGATGAACTATTGGTCTAAAAAACACTGAAATGTATACTGAAAATTAATTGTGGACTCTAGTTGAGTCGAATCTGGTTGAATTAACCCTGGCTGAATCGAATATGAATACTATAAACAGGAAATCATTACTCATCGCACTTGGTTTTGTGCTTTCTGCTGCTGCGCAGGCAGAAACACCCGTCAACCAGGCTGATGCTGCTGCAGCCAAGGCGGTAATCCCGGCACCTTATACTCCCGCTATGCCCTACAACTATGCTTACCCCGGCCCTGTTTACGGCGCTCCCTACTACCCTCAAAACAGGCAGGCATTTAGCAATCGTAACTCGCAACGGTTCAATGGCAGAAACAACTGGTACGGAAACAACCGTATGGAGCATATGAATCGTGCTGTCAGTGACATGATTTCAGACATGTTCGGAGACACTGCCGGCGATTTCGAATTCGATATGAAAATCAAATTCAAGGCCAAGGGAAAAGGCAAAGGTAAAGCTGCTGGACGTGGGCAGGGTTACTCCGATAGCAGAATGCAACAGCGCTACAATGGTGACTACCGCGGTAACTACCAGGGAACAGGTAATTATTATGGTGGTGGAAATGCCTATCAGTACCAGGGCTACCGGGGTTATGGGTATCCAGCTTATGCGCCAGCAACTCCGGCGAACCCAGCGCCAACAATGAATAACGCTTTCCCTCCTCAGCCTGCTTCTAAGTCACAAGCAGAAAGCAATAATATAAAAGCCAAATAATCCAGGATATTCCTTTATATATTTAGCTTTCAGTCCAGGTCTGAGAAACCGGTTACGTCTCTAAGCAGTTCCTGTCTTACGTGACGTTGATATCAGGATAAGCAGCGTCATAGCTGCCATCACCATAATGATCACCGGTCCTGCTGGATAATCCAACAATGCGGCAGCCGCAAGTCCACCCAGGTAGGCTGCAATGCCAATACTGTATGCAGCCAGCAATTGGTTCTTTTCAAGTCGAACTGTCGCCAGCGCCGGCAGGATCAGGCTGGCAAATACCAGGTAGACACCGACCAGCTGCACCGAAGCCGTAATCGTCACAGCGAACACCAGGTAGAAAAGTAAGCGATTTCCTTCGGACATGATGAAACGGCGAAGCAGAAGAACAGTCGCATATAAAACAGCAACGGGAAGCAGGTCTCGATAATCGACCCACAGAATCTGCCCGATGAGAATCTCCTTCAGATGCTCTCCACCCTGGGGATGACTGGCGAGCAGAAGCAGGCTGGCACTTGAAGCGACAACAAAGGTTGCCCCGATGACGGCTTCCTGGACATCCGGCCATTTCTTCTCAGCCCAATAGAGCAATAATGCTCCCGTGAGCGCTGCACATACCGCGGCTAGCTGTACTTCCCAGCCTTCATGGATACCTGCAGTGAAGGCGATGATGACTCCCAGCCCGGCAATTTGAGCAATCGCCAGGTCAATAAAGATTATCCCCCTGGCCAATACTTCACGCCCAAGCGGAACATGCGTCGAAAGAACCAGCAGACCGGCAAGTAGCGCTGGGAATAAAATACCTATTTCCAGGCTAGTCATGTCAACGTCCCTGCGCCTTCAAAAGCCGGGTTACTATGTCTTCGTACCAGCTAAACAGGTCTTTAGCTTCTGCTGTGCCACCGACTGTAGAAGGCAGCAGAACGACAGGGGCACCTGACTGACTGGAAAACCAGTTAATCGCTTTTGACTCCTGGTACTGGGAATGGATGATTAGCAGCCCGGATAAGCCTTTTGTACGACCGAGCACATTCGCCAGGTAGCTGCTTCCCGGCGGCACACCCGGTTTCGGTTCCAGCGATGCAACTTCTTCAAGGCCGAGCCAATCCTGCAGGTACACCCAGCTGCGGTGGTAAACGACAACCGGCACCCCGCGCAGTGGAGCAGCTTCCTGTTCCCATGCAGCTATTGCATCCTGCCAGCGCAGTTCAAACTCAGCCAGGTTTTTACGATAGAGATCTGCATTTTCACTATCAAGCATTGACAATCGCTTCATAATCGCTTCAGCCGCGGGTAACATATTTCGCGGATCCGTCTGCAGGTGCGGGTTGCCTGCTGCATGCACATCACCTTCACTGCGATCCAGTGAGGCAGGTATATCCTTAAGCCGCAGGGTGTCTGCAATCATCAGGTAACCGGGCTGCCCCACTTGTATACGTTTGTTGCTGCCTTTTCTGAGTAATAGTGGCAGCCACCCTGCTTCAAGGTCTGCACCAGTGCAAACCAGCAAATCAGCACGCCTTATTTTTGAGATAAGGCTGGGACGCGCCTGTACATAATGCGGGTCCTGACTCGGCCTGGTTGCTGAATCAACCTTGACATCATCACCAGCGAGTTCTTTTACCAGTGCCGCCCATTCAGGTTCACAGGCAAACACCCGCATAGCGGCAGTCGCTGGCAGTGACAGGAAGAGAACAGATGATAAAGAGAATACTATGAAATATTTAACCATCATCAATGCCTCAGTACTGATGTGCGCCATGGGCACCAAGGCCCAGGAGATACTGCAGTATCCATTGATTATCGACCTCGGGTGATGATTCATCTCGGTTGTACTGCAGACGGAAACGACTGAATTCAGAATTTGACCAGTCTGTCATCAGGCTGAATCGCTGTGGTTTGTGTCCTTCATTATCAAGACCTGCCTCTGAAATCAGCTCATCATCAGAGCCGGAAGCAGAGCTGTCAAGCGCATCGTATCGCATGCCTAGACGCCAGCGCGGTATGAACTGGTATACAGCCTGTGCATACCAGCCAGACTGGTCCCCCCGGTAACTGCCTGATTCATTACCAGTAGTTAACCAGCCGTCATCCTTGCGCTGGTAATACTCATACTGCAGTTGCAAGTTTCGCTGTCGCCGATTGCCATTGGGTGCCCATTTCCAGACAAAATCCACACCCCAGGTTTTACTGTCACCGTTGAATGCTACCGGATCATGATCACCCTCTTCTTCTGAATGTGCATGAGTGTCTTGTGATGATCTGTTTCCTGTATCCGCATCGAGGTAAGAAATCCCGGCCAGCCAGCTGTTGCTGTCCCCGACATCACCACCCGTTTTAGCAAACAATGTGTAGGCACCAAAGCCATTACCGGATTCAGCTGACAATGGGAAACGCGAACCCTGGAAGAGCTCAGAGCCAAAAGACAGGTAAAGATCTGTCGGTGCCAGCCAGGTGAGCTGCACACCATCATCAAGCAGCTGGTTGCCGAAAAGCGCACGGTAAACCAGTGGCGCATCCGCAAAGTCCCACTGGTGCTGATGTTGAGAGTTGAGATAGCCAATGTCTGAATAAAAGCGCCCTCCTCTGACAGTCAGCCCGTAGTTTAGCCCGAGGGTTTGAAAGAATGCTTCCTCGATTTCTATTT
>Ga0316189_10004423_pt1 | contig 13515 bp, 30 predicted proteins | sample LowCovwburrow_MG_FD_204930 | JGI IMG/M metagenome (GOLD analysis project Ga0316189, IMG submission 204930) | Coastal sediment microbial communities from Maine, United States - Lowes Cove worm burrow | ecosystem: Environmental > Aquatic > Marine > Coastal > Sediment | place: USA: Maine...
CTGACTAGCCGAAGCCATAAGATGACGACCTACCCCCCCTTTAATTATAATCAACGTCTGCATAGCCCTGGAAGAGAAACGTATGGTTGATCAAGTGTGTAAGGTCGTCACTGCAACGAATAACCAGCCTGTCTGCCCCTCTTAGTGTGATCTTGGTGCCCGACTTAGCAAATGTCCACCGTCCACTCACAACCTTATTGCCATTGCCCCATGCATCAAGTGTGATATCATAACACTTCTGCTTCCATTGCCCATTTGTTTTAACATCCATGCCAGCCATTAGATCTGTCTCCTCGCCGTTCTTCTCAAGAAACAACTCAATGCCATTGGTTATTGCGGGACCGCTGCCATACTCTTCCGTGGTGGCCGTGCCGCTGTCTTCAATGAATAATATCATCCTAGTGATAACTAACCTCATGTACCCACTAGGAGCCGTTATCTCAAACTCTGCGGGTGTCACGCTGTAGTCTTTATTTGCATTGATGTTATCACTATCTGATATATCCTTTGCATACTGACTAAAAAAAACCTCGTTCCTATTTGCCATAATTAACTAAGTGTTGCTACTCCTCCCTTAACATATATCCTTCGTGCATAGCCTGATACGATGTACTTCAGCGGCCCCTCTGTGTGGTGCACTATCCATGTATCGAGCCTCTTGGTATCAACGTACTGTACTATCACGCTGGTTCCATTGTATCGTACTATCATGCCACCGCTTGCCCTGTGATAGTAGAAGTAGAACTGCTTCTCCCCCATCACTGGGAGCGGCTTATCCTTGCGCTGTACTACCAAATCCTCGTTGAAAGGATCTCTGAACTTTCTTGGCTTCTGCCCTTTCCTTGTTGCTTTTAATCGCGTGACAAGACCGGCACATCGGTTGCCAATTGCTCTTATCCCAGAAGTTATTCCCATGTATAGCCGGGTTTATTATGTGGTCGGTAGTGACTGCCGCCCTCTTACACTTAGGGTTGATGCCATATCCAACGCATTGCTTAACAAATCTATATGTACCATTGGCTCTCCTTATCGGTATTATTCCGCCTGTCTCTAAGAATGCCTTGCTTTCTGCTGTCCATCTCTTCTTACTGTATTGGCCCTCATTAGGGCTTAGCGTGCGCTTCCCCCATCCGCTAGACGTCTTCCTTGGTCTGCGCTTTGGCTTCTTAATCTTCATTAGTTCTCTGTCTCTGCCATCCTCAGAGAGCGCATAGTGATAATATGATTAACGTTTAGGTGTATTTCGTCCCATCCTGCCGACATCCTACCACGCCCCAAAGGATAAAGCACATATGAATTGATGACTATGTAGCCATCCCAATCAATCATCATCTCAATGATCTCTAATACACTTGAATCTGTCCTGATCACATTGCCGCTCGTCGTCTCAATCTCCGTCTTGACCATGCGACAAAGTACAAAATTTTCCACTATGTGTGCTTTTCTTTGATTAAATCGTAATCGATGAACACTCTGCCAAATCCTCGCCACTTCAACTTGGACATAGCCTGGCTGTGTCTTAAGAAGTCAGTGCGCTCCACCTCTGCATCCATGTCTGGCTTGTATTCAAAGCTCCAGTATGGATAGTCGACAAAGTGTGCTCTAACGTAGATCTTTGGTGTTGTTAGCTTCTTCATGTCTGTTCTTAAGTAGCTGGTTACTTCTGCGTCTGTATCCTACAGTAATAAGCAATGGATCTCCCTCGTACCCTACCCAAGCATAATCTAAAACATCTGAATCTAATACCTTAACATTCTCCGTATCTACAATACACCAGAATACAGTGTCTGGGCATGTTAAGCCACACAAGACAAGCTGTCCATCTTTTGGAGTGGATGCCAAAGAGGTATGATCATAAAATGATATAATAACAAACTCATCATTATACGTAGTGTGTGTCTCGTAAGCAATCTCTTGACCATCAAACATAGACCTAACAGCAGGGTTGCCTACTCCATGAACTATTGTTTCAGCTCTATCCTTATCCATGTTCCTACTTTTTTGCGGTAAACTTTTCTAACATCTCGGACATCGCATACTCTGCTGTCGTTAGTGAACACCACCCCCTCCATTGCGTCAAACAACCCTTTCATCAGGTTATCAGTAACGTCTGGCTTAGTAGTTTTGTACATCCAGCCTCCAGATGCAATCATATCCTTCTCTTTCTTACTGATGGACTTGGGAGCAGGAAATGCAAACAACACTGCTAACACATGTACTGGGCCATCGTGGATCTCAAAACCTGAAGGCAAAGCAGCACCTACGATCGATGCTACCTTGCTTTCGTACTCTTTGACTGCCTTAGTCTGGTATGTGCTGGCCATTGGCTTACCATCTTTGATGAAAGCTCTGTGCCTGGCTGACTGCTTAGGTACTGGCACTCCTGGTATGTGGAAGTCTAGGATCAAAACGGTAAATCGTCCTCATCCAACATTGCTTTAGCCTTCTCGACAGTGCCACCCCCTACAGGCTCAGCGCCGGGCCTCTTAACCAGCTTATCTTGTAGCTCCTTCAGTCCCTTCATGTAGAAATCTATGGCTGCGTCTTTGTTGTACTTGCCTAGTGCGTTCTTAGTCCATTCTGGAACCTCTCCCATCTTCCACGAATAGCCGCAATACACCCATTTATCCTCTTCGCCCTTCTGGCTCATGCCTAGTGAATAGTACTTGCTTTTCTCTCCATCTTTGTTCTTTTTCTGCCAGTGGAAGAACCGCACCTCTTTAGACAAATCGACTGCCAACATGTGTGTGTAAAAGTCAAATGCTTCACCACCCTCTGGATTTAGCTGCAAGCAATAGCTATCCATGCCGTCTTGGAGGTCGATCTCTAGCTGTGGGCCATAATTCCCCTCTGTGTTGATCTTAACCCTCATGATGATGCCTGTCACTCCATTATGCACAGCCTTGGTGAAGGTTTCCTCCGTGTCGCCACGCTTAATAGTGAAGTCCATCAGCGTCTGTCCAGGTATCATGTCGTCTGGCTTTGACGTAATGTAACCCCTGAAAGGTTTGATGAATTTGCGTGATGTGCTTTCTCTTACTGGTTCTAGTCCCATGATAATTGTGATTTTGATTAGAAGTTAAAGATAATAAATAGTTCTTAGTATTTCATGTGTTTCCGCACAACAGGCCGCTATAACGCCATGCAAAGCACGGCGAATAGCTTGGTGTTGTAGTGCATTAAGAATTCCAAGCATTTAGCATATCTTGAATCTGTTTAATCGTTTGTCTGTACCTATAAGTTAGCATTTCGCATTCCTCTAACTTCAAACGTGCAACCCTTTCTTCTTCTGCAAATTTATGTAGTTGACAAAATTCAATTTTGTTTCTTAAAGCAGTAACCCTAGTTTCTGCACGTTCTACATTATCTCTACTGTCATTTATGATTTCTTGCAATTTTTCTTCCATAATAATTAAGCACTACAACGTTATACAAACAATTCGTCCACTTCTTTTTTCATATCTATCCAATTGGTCTGATCTTGGTAGGCATCTACATCAAAGCTCGGCAACTCATACCTGCCATTTCGGTAGTTAAACATCAGCTCCACCTTGCCGCCATTCCCTAAGTGCCTGAACTTCACCTTCTGGTGGTAGATCTCAACCTTGTTGGTTAGTCCATCCTCATTCTGAACTCGGTATACAGTAATCCCATAGTCAGCTTTATTGTAGAAGTTGCTCGATCCTGATATGCTGTACAGGTTAGGAACAACATACACACCCCCTTCTTTATACATCTTCGTTGGATGTGCTATTAAAAACACCAAAACATTCATGCGTTTAGCAAAATTACTAAGCTTGTCGAGAAATTCACTAACGTATTGCGTCTCTGTGTAACCAGAAGGAATCTTGTGATCTAGCTTGTTGTATGGATCTATGGCTAATATCCTGATCCCCCGTGTCTTCACCAAATACCTGGCCTTCTCTAGTATTGTGTCCACAGTAAAATCATCTTCCGGTGCTATGAACATGAAATTATCCTCGATGTACCCCACGACCTGATCATACTCATCTTTGCTCGTGTGGCCTGCCGCAAACTTCTTCCCGGTGAACTTCTCTGCAATCTTGGAAATATGGTATTGGATGGGATGGTTTTCTGGAGAGAAAAAAGCGCACTTCCAATCGTGTAATAATGACAATCTAGTGATGATGAAATCCAGGTACTCAGACTTGCCGTGAGAAGGTATTCCTGTGATGACTGCCAACCGACCCAATTCCCAGGTCACTTCACTATCGATTTCTGGTATACCGACCCCTGCTCCTGGCTGCAATCCATGCAAAAAAAGCTCATTTAGCTGATCTGTGAGAGTTGATGGAGAGAAAACACCGCTTATTTGGGGCTCAGTGGCGTCTCTAAGCGACGATCTCACCGCAGGGGTACCTTTACCCACCATGAGCTCATTAACGTCCTTAAAACCGCTGTATGCGACGATCTTACATTTCTCTGGTGACAGCCTTCTGATCAATTCTTCCCTCAGCTTCAATCCTGCCTCGTCATCATCGACAGAAATGTAGTGCGTTTCTATCCTGTCCAAGTCCTCAATGTGTGGATCTAAATAATCCAGATTTGTGGCTGCCCCATTAGGGACACTGACCACGTTTTCAAATCCTGCCTCGATGTAGGTCAAGTAATCCATCTCACCTTCGACCCAAATCACTTCATTGGCTGTCTTCAAAATGTCTACGTTCAGTAAAATGCGTTCAGCTCCCGTGATCATCTTGAATGATTTCTCTGGCCCCCTGTATTTTACGTTCACCAGCTCACCGTCTCGGTAGTAGGGCCAGCAGATCACTTCTACTTCTTTTTTAAACTGCGGCATCCACTCGACTGCGGAGCACACCTCAGCCTTGATCAAAGTATCTTGGCTAATCATCCTGGACGTGAACCAGCGTAAAGCTTTTTCTGACAGCTCAGTTCTGTTTTCAAATTTTGGGGCTACATAGGTCTTCTTGGGCTTGCTTACATCCTTCCACGGCACGAACTTAGCTTCACAGTGCGCACAGCGACCAGCACCTGATGATCCGTCATCAAGCTGAACGTTGGTGTTCCACGAAAATACTTTGAGCTTCTGGTTAGTCTTCTTTCTGAGGTGTGAGCACTTCGGGCAGGGCATTTTGTTTTCTCCCTGGCTGCTGATCTCAATTTCATAAGGTTGCTTGTCGTCTATACAAAAGATCTTCATGTTACCATACGTTTTTTGGTCGTGGTGCTGAAAAGTCTGGCTTCACTGGTTTTAGTCTTTCGAGCCTGTAGCCTTCTTGTCTGTTCATCCAGTTGATGGCCGCCCGGTTATAGTCCTTGATTTTCTTTCCGTTCTTCTGCTTGCCGCCATTGTATAGATAGTAGTCATGAGCTTTTTTCATTTCGTGCCGAACATTGAGGTATGGATACTTCTTTTTTAAGCTGCGCTGCAACTCGTTATCCAGCAGCCAAGAAAGAGAAGATTTGGGGAGGGGTTCCCCCTCTATTATATTAGTTCTTTCTTTCTTTATTTCTTTAGTGGTTGTTAGTCGTTTGTTAGTCGTTTGTTGGCTTGCTTGTTGATTTGCTTGTTGGTTGATGCCTTCACGATGTTGATAATCACCCCATTTACAGATAGTTATGATGCTAAATTGGCTTGTTGATTTGATTGTTATTTCGCTTGTTGATTTTAGCTTACCTAATGAGGTGCGTATATTCTGCACAGATAGCCCCGTTTCCTTAGCTAAGCTGAATAATCCTGTCACCAATTGACCTGGTTTTATCAACACACCCCGCCATCTTTTTTCTTCATAATTGACCTCATGCAATAGGTAAGTCCACAGCCTGGTCGTGTTGTGATCGTCCCACCATTCCCACTCTTTCGTTAGCCTGCGATACGACTTAATCCACCCTCGGTTTTGTTCTTCTGGTTTCATAGTTCAAATATTTTAAATTTATGATCAGTTCTATATTCCCCACTCACACACCCTCTTTTATCTAATAAGACATCAATTTTAAAGATTACCCAACAATTTTCACACGCGGCAATACATTCTAACTCATGTAGTTCATCTGTAACCCAATCTCCAACTTCCCACACCTCCAGCTCGTTTTCTAGGTCTTTTGTTTGTGCCTCATTTCGGGCTTTATCGCCACAATTTGGGCACGTTATGTCTAAGTAAATACTGTCAAACATTCCCATTATTCAAATATTTTAAGGTGATCAAGTTCAACCCAGTACTCTCGCAAGTCTCGCTTACCAAGCATGATTTCCTTACATTTGGCGACATCTAGACGCTCTATGGTGTCAAGTATTTCTACATACTGACCGATGGCGAACCCATGTCTCAATGGGTCGTTCTGATCCCCATTTAAGGGGCCGTTTCCTGTTATTATTGCTTTCATAAGTGTTTGTCTAAAAATTTGTTAATAGGCTTAATGATATCTTCTAAGTTTAGTAAAAAAATCACAGCCAACGCCACCACATGTGCCATTATGAACATCTCATAGATGACCCATTTTGATAAATGGGGGTCTGCATTAAATTCATCAAAATTTATGATTGTAAAATACCAACCCCAAAGCCATGCGGTAATCCCCACGGCTATCCAAAACTTCTTTGATCCAGACATAGACTTTTTATTTAACATTGGCCGTGGCGGTTGATCTCTTTCTGTGTTGGTTAGCCATGGTGGTATATGATATCCCATTATGATTCTTCTTTTTTTGTTACGTATGTAAAAGCTATTAGAAAAAACAACAAAGTCAAAAGCGCAAATATGCCGAACATAAACGTGTCCCCATCGTTTATTGCCCACTCGGCTTCTAGCCTACAGTCAAGCATCATAAACAAGGCGAATAAAAAAGCTTTATCTGATTTTTTCATGATTCCTCTTTTAAAATGTTTTCTAATACTTTTTCTGTGTCTAGGACGGTATATTCAGGCTCTTCACCATACTTGATCACCTCATAGTCCACCTGCTTGATCTTAGGCGTGAAGATCCCATCGATGATACCATTCTCAATGTAGTTGGGCAGCTTAGCAGCCATAGTGCTGTTAGTTTGGTTCTTCAAAGTGTAGGAAGGTTTCTTTCCTAGCCGCCAATCGTTAGGCGACCAGTTGAATACCATGTCCACCTCTGGCAGCATCATCTTGTATACGTGCAGTTGCAGCTCAGCACTCTCCCAGATACCCCCAGATTTCATGTCAATGATGGCCCTCACTCGCTTTCTGTTGAAGTCCATGAACACCTCTAAGTCTACTGTGCCAGCTAGGCCAGCTTCATCGGTGATGTCCCATGAAAGGAATTGCTCTATGTTGATGATTTCTATGTTCTTTTCCCACGCAAACTGAGCGAATGCGAGGATATCTTTCCGTATCTTTTTCAGAAAACGGTCTTCAAGATACATAATTCTGTGTTCTGTGCAGTAGTCCTCGCATAGGTCTTGGATCTCCTTCCATGCATACAATGGGCTGCCAGGATCTATGGCGAACGCTTGAGCATACTTTAGAGCCTTGCAGTATTCTTCTATGACTGCATGCATGAAAGTCCCGTAGTGGGCGGCCTTTTGTAACTGCTCGTATGCCCCCTGCTCCCCATGTTTGACCTTCCAATCTACCAGGTATTTTGACTCTGGCAGGACTTTCTTGCAGAAGCTGGTGCAGCTTAAATAGGTTCTTAATGTTTGAGTGTCGAAGTACCAGCGTTCTCCATACCCGTCTATTCTTTTTAGCATGTTAGTTGTTTTTAATTAAATGAAAAATGTCTATGTCTTCCTGGATGTCTCGCATATAATCAAAGGCTTCGTCTATTTTACTGATGATTTCCTTAGGAAAGGTGCCTGGGGTCATCTCTTCTATAGCCTTGATCGCAGATGCGGTAAATAGTAATTCCCCTAGTAGGTCAATTATTTTCTGGTGAATCTCTGCTGCTTCCATAACAATGTGTTTTTAGTGATCTAATATCAACAAATATAGTATTTCTTAGGAAAGAAAAGAAAAAAGATGAAATATTTCTTGTTTATTCCAGAAATGTTATTTATTATTGTGGAGACAAATACAGAAACATCATGATAGACACAATAGAAAAGCCAGTAGGACTCCAGGAGGCCGCTGACTACCTGGGGCGAACCAAAAACGCCCTATACATCTTGGCCCATAGGGGTCGGGTTCCCTACCACAAAAGTGGAGGTAAGCTATATTTTTTCGTCTCTGAGCTGTACGCTTGGATAAAAGAAGATCATGCTGACTAAAAAAGTAAAACCACAACACATGGAATTAATAGCCGGGTTGATAGACCCCATCAAACTATCTAGGGCGCAGAAGATGCTGCACCTCAACAGCACAGAGAAAAGGATCTTAGACCTTCTCCAGGACTACCCTGGGGAGTCGTTCTCGAACACGGACATATATGTGTGTCTGAGGACGCTTGACAGGGACGCTATCTCAAATGTCTTAAGTGGCCTAAAAGCCAAAGGCTTGATCTGTCGCAAAAGGCAAGGAAAGTATATTATTAATTACCTAAACATGGAGCGAATTCGAGCCTTGATGGGAACCCTCAAAAAATTTAACGAGCCTTATTAATCTCTTGCTTATCCCGTTAGTACACCCAAAATCCTTTTGTTCTTTTTAAGTAGTTAGATCTGCCCACTGCATCTGCCAGGGTGTAGTGGGCTTTTAAACCACGATTATGAAATCAATAGAAATAGAAGAAGCATTATTTCCAGGAAATGGCGTAATTAGAATAGATGAAAATAACGAATGCAGAACGATTATCGTAGACGCTGAGTTAGACCCTTTTGAATGCCACTTCCATAGCGATGGCGTGACCATACATACAAGTGAATCGTCTTACGTTATGCTTACTATGGAAAACTTAGTAGAACTTATGGAGTTGATGGAGGAGGCAGGAGATTATTATGATAGCGATGGATACAAAAACACAAATTTATGAAACACACAACCATTAACAGGCTGCTATTTGGGTACATCATCGGCACTGGCCTTTGGTTTATCGACTGGAAGACTAGCGTCATTGTCACCGCAATGGTGGGGATGGCTCATATATTGATCGTTGCAGAAAAGATAATAAAACAATGAAAAATCCATTTGAAGAAGGTGATTATGTATACCATTACTCGGTAGAGGGGAAGGGGAAGATCACTGAGTTATACCCAGAAAGAGCAGAAGCCTTTGTAAACTTTAAAAGCGAATGCGAATCAGATATGTACAACACCGATGAGCTATCATTCACTCCTTACACTCTGAAAGACGGTGGCTGGTCGCATGAAAGACCTGATCCGTACAAAGATAGGATTAAACAGATAATTGATTCACATAAACTCTGTAAACAATTAGTGCTGGAGACAGGTGAAGAACTACTACTTAGCAGTATACAGATGGATAGCATGCATCCAAATGCTATTATTATTGAAGGCACCTTGTTTTTAGCAGACAATTACGAGGATAGTAGGGTAAAGCTGCTGGAAGATTTCCAGTCGTGGAGTCAAGGTGACCCACGTTGTTTCGGCATAAGTTATCGAGACGAATACCACGCACGGGCATTAGTATTCTTAGAACAATACAAACCATGATCATACCACAAACCTTCACAGACACTTTCGGCCTTGAGCCTGATAAAGTGTACCTGGCACTAGAGAAAGTCGCTGAGGGGCTTCCTGATGGCCAGCTAACTACAGACCAGATGATGCAGTTGCTTAAAAAGAAGTATCGGCACAAATCAAAGACGAATAAGGAGTGGATCATGAAGGTCAACAAGACCATTGACCAGCTCGTGAAGATGGAGTTCTTTACTTATAAGGAAGGGTACTTTTATAAAAACCACAACTAATGATACTATACATAATAAAACAGTGGGAAGAAAACAAGCATAAGCTTGAAGAGTACTTCCGAACCACGCCTCAAAGTGAATACGAGGAATACGAAACCATAGTCAAAAAACTCTTTGAGCTTTGTATCCCCGAAGCAAACAAGTACTACTCTTGGGACTATGATAAGATGACTGTCATTGATGATGGTGACTATCAAGGTACGTTAATATTCGTAATCCCTTTTGATGCATACCAACCTGACATAGAGCAATATGGTATAGTAGACACTTATTATGGCTCCTGCTCTGGCTGCGACACACTGTTGGGTATTTCTGCTTACAAAACTGGTCTGCCAAGCGAAAATCAAATAGAACAATACATGACATTGGCTCTTCATTTAGTCCAGAAGTTAAAAACCCTAAAATATGAGTAACCATAAAAAGTTTCTAGAACACCTCACAGCCAGCACTCCTGCCGTTAGCGTTGTCGCAAAACATCTGAACAACTGTGGCTTTCATGTGGAGATCCCAGCGATACGCAAGGCTCCTGAGCACGATGATTGGAAAGACTACGCAGATGAGGGAGATATTTCTGCCGTGTTAGACGGGGTAAAGTATCGGGTTGAAGTAAAGGGTAGCAGCAGAAACTTTACTTGCGCAGAAGATTGGCCTTACCCTGTCTTCTTTATTTGCGCCAAACATGCATATGATAATGCCAGCCCTAAGCCAGACGTGTTCTACATAGTCAACAAATCGTTGACACATGCTGCGGTGATCGGGACGATGTATCGTATCGGCTGGAGAACGCAGACCATGGCAGATAAGAGATACGATAATTACGAGCAGGAAGTATATACGTGTAAACCCGAACAGGTGTGGAAGTGGTTAGAGTTGAAAGTTTAACACTGAAAAATAACGATATGACTATGGATGATAACAGACCAATGCAAGAAAAAATTATAGTAGGAACTGACAGCTTAAAAGACTTGGCTATTTACCTATCTGGCGTAAAGGATGGGAAGGGGAATTTATTACCACTTGGTACAGTAGTATTAGATGACCTTTGGAGCGCAATTAAATACTTACAAGGTGATGTAAGATACACTTGCCCTAAACGAGATGACAAGTTTAAGCGTGATCCTTCCCTTCCCACAAGTTCTTCCACCAGCGCCTGATCTTAGACAGTGGCACCGATAGCGGTTGTGGGGGGCTAGGATACTTGTACGACAGCCAACCTCTAAACTTCTTTCCTGGGCATTCTGTAGCCCTAAATTCGTAGTGGCCATACACTGGCAGCTCACCCAATATAATACGTAGCGAGTCGATCAATTCCTCCAATGCATACAACTGACAAGATAATGGCAGCTCATGGGTGAAATCTCCACGTACAGCGATCCCGATGGTCGGGGTGTTGTTATTCCCCACATTGTAGGAGATCGTGTCTAATCGCTGCGTTAGATTGGTTGTGCCGTCCTTTTCTATGACAAAATGATACCCTATTCCTGGCCATCCTTTAGATACATGTAGCGTTGCTGCATCTTCAATAGAGATGTTTCCTGCAAAGTGGTGTACAACGATCCTTTTGATCTTCTTCAAGTCTCGCTTAGAATACTTTTTGTATGAGTGCTTGGGCAGGGAGTCTACTAGATCGATGGTCATATCTTCTTATGTTCATATAGTTTTTGCAAATACATATAGTGCGCTTCCTCTTCTGTATCGTACTGCCCCAGATAGATCTTCTTACCATTGATGCTGATCTGTGCCACATATTTACCTGTACTACGCCTAAAATGAACGCCTGCATATTGACTTGATCGCTTACGGTTCTTCAGGTTGTTGTTCCTGCGGTGTGTCACCTGCTCTAAGTTGTCTATCCTGTTGTTGGTCGTATTCTCATCTCTATGATGGATGACCATATTAGTGTCTATGGGTTCATCTCCGAAAGCTTCATATACCAGTCGGTGAATGCTTAGTTGTTTCCCCTTTACGCGAACTCTGACATACTTCATCGGGGTAAGCATCCCACTTGGCCCCCGAACGTTTCCTAAATTGCTTATCTCGTAACCCTCGTAACCTTGCATAGGCTTCCATTCTTCCTCCACGTGTTCGTATTATGTTATTATTTGGGATCATAACATTCTCATTCTTCCTCGTCTATTATCTGCTTGGTTGCATAGGCCAATAATTGATCTATTGCATATTTAAAATACTTGTGATGCGCTTTCAGTACCCCACCACTCTTGTGGGTTGTGGTAATGCGGACACGCCATTCTCGGTCATTGATTTGCGACCATTTGTATGTAGTATTGTATTTAATCATCGTTTCAATCCTAATCGTTGTAAGCAGCTCCGCTTTCTCTTAGGCTTGTCTATCACGCCCATCACGAAGTGCTTTGTGAATCTCTTTGCTGCTGGGTTATTTGTTGCTGCTATCTGTAGCCTCTTTGCCTGCCTAGTTTGCACGCCGATGATGCTGTCCTCTGTAAGGGTAGCGTTTTCATCATAAGATGCACCCATAATTTCTGAAGGAGCCTTTGAGTGTCCCAGTCCCATGTAATGTCCTAGCTCATGTTTCATCACCTTTTCGAGATCAAAGCTGTTTGGGCCTTTAGCATCCAGGGAGTAATCATAATTGTCGTTCAGTATCATTGACCCGCTAGGTGCCGAAAATTGTACAGCCAGCACGCCAGGATTTTTCAGGAACTTAAAATCGCTCTCCACCTGCCTGCCATCCCTAAAGGTGATGATGTCATCCTTAGCCCAGAAAGTTAGGTGATCAGCTTTGTTAATGTCTTCAGTGTGTATGAATCTAAATGGCCACAGATGATATTCCCACGCTGACCATACAGCCGACAAGATGCGGAGCTGGTGGTAGCGGTCGAGATCAGTGCCATCGTTAGCCATGTGGTAGTAGAGGGTGTCGTTGTCGTCTAGTGGAAGTGTGCCCCCAAAGCTAGTGAATGCCATTGGCCGTACCTGGCACGATAGTTTAATATCTGTCATCTTCCCAATCTTTTGATGATTCAAAGGCCCACACGTAGGCCGCAATTAATCCGACTACAAATAATATATTGAACAGTGTCATCTCGTAGAATTAAAACCGGGACGGAACCACAAACCGTCCCGGGCAAAAACACACCTCATGAAACCAAATCGTTATGCAGCTGCCTTAAACGGATTGAGTAAGTAAGCTACTTTGCTCTTTTCTCCTGTGCTGTATGCTTGTGGCTCTCCATCCTCTGGATCACCTGTTCTGCTAGAGGCAAATTGCCAAAGAGTTATTATGGCCGTGGCGGATGCAAATACATATCCAGTACCCTCTATAGAGAACAGGTTATTCAGCCACTCAGGCATAAAAGCCAAGTTCAAAGCAGTAAGTACCGATCCTATCAATACCCATATTTTTCTAATGTTTTCTAAGCTAATGTTTTCTAAGCTCATAATGATGTTTATTTTATTTTAACAATTCCTAATAATTTAAGTCCTAAAGGTAACAAAGCTGTTACTATGCTGGCGTATTTCCAGAAGCCAGGTTTGCGATATTCTCCATTTTTGTCTTTGAATCCGGCGTTAAAAAACTGAACAAAAGCCAACAACCATTTCAGCCACTTCTCTATAGCGTCCAAGTCTATTGCCATCAGCTTGTCTACCATCTCCACCGCCATCTCTGGGTCTGCCGTCATGCGCTTAAAGGCTTCCTTCTCGCCATGTATAAGCATTAGCT
>Ga0316189_10004424_pt1 | contig 13514 bp, 14 predicted proteins | sample LowCovwburrow_MG_FD_204930 | JGI IMG/M metagenome (GOLD analysis project Ga0316189, IMG submission 204930) | Coastal sediment microbial communities from Maine, United States - Lowes Cove worm burrow | ecosystem: Environmental > Aquatic > Marine > Coastal > Sediment | place: USA: Maine...
GAGTGCCTCGGTCAGCCCGGGGTCATCCGCCGGTGTCAGGCAGGGCACTCCCCCGGTTGCGTCCACGGCTTCGAACGCGCGCTGGGCGTCCTCGGGGGTCAGGCCGGGCAGGTCGATCCGAAGCACCCAGGCATCCCCTGGGTCCCAGGGCGCCAGCTCGTCGGCTTGCGGAAGGGCGCCGAGCGCTTCCTCCAGCCCGGCGCGCACTCGCAGCAGGTGCGCCTCGTCCCGGGTGTCGACCCAGAGGCGGGCGCGGCCGCTCACCAGTGCTTCCCGCGTCCGCAGCACCGCGGCGATTCGGTGGCTCATTCGCCCAGTAGGATCCGGTACAGCCCCACGCGAAACCAGGAATGGCCGCGCTCGCGCCACCGAGGCTCGACGTCGATTCGGTCGGTTTGTTCCACCTGCGTGACGTTGCCGGCGCCGAATAGGTCGTTCAGCGCCTCGGCGGTCACGGAGAATGGGGGGCCCGACATGACAGCTGGATCGTAGCTTATGGTGGAGAGCAGCAGGCGTCCGCCCGGCGCGAGCGCGCGGAGCTGGCGGGCGTACGCGGGGCGCTGGTCTGGGTCGACCGCCACCAGGGCCGCGCGATCCCAGACCGCGCCGAACCGGCGGTCGGTGCGGATCGCGAAGAAGTCCCCTTGCCACAACTCGAGGTCGTCGTCGACGAACGCGCGGTGCGTGGCGCACTCGCGGATGGTGGGCGCGGCGATCACCTCGTGGATGGCGCGCTCGGATAGCTCGATGCCGACGGTGGCGTGTCCGGACTGCTGGAGCCAGCGGAGGTCGAGGGTCTTTCCGCAGAGCGGGACCAGCACCGGCGTGTGCGGGCCGAGCAGCCAGTCCGCATGCTGGATGAGCCCGGGGTCGACCGCGTCGCGGTGAAAGTGCGTGCGACCCTCCTCCCAGCGGTCGAGCCAGAACGAGTCCGTTGGCATCAGCCCGCCATCGTGTAGACGACCAGCGTGAGCAGCAACCCAAAGACGATCACGACGAACAGCGCCGCGAGGCTGCTGGCAGCCGCGACTCCGGCCCGGCGTGCGAACGTGCTGTTCCGCTTCTTGCGCGACGTCGGTCGCGCTGGCGGCGGGGTGGGCTCCGGCTCCGAGAGTTCGACCACGTCGATGGCTTCCTCGGCGGTGAGCTCGAGCGGTGCGGGGTGCTCGGGCGGCGTCGGCAGGGGGGGCGAGACGAGGACCGCCTGCCCTGGTGCGGCGATCTCGGTCTCTTGGTCGGGAGTGACCGGCTGCGCCGCTGCGAGCTCGGTGATCTGGATGTCGGGGTCGGTCTCTTCCTGCGGCTCCGCCGCCGCCGCTACCGGAGCGGACTCGTGAGCGGCGTGGGCCTGCACAGGACTCTCATCGGACGGCTCGTCGACGTACAGCGCGGCCATCTCCGCGCCGGACCACGGCATCGGGCCGTCGCGCGACAGCGTCTTCGAGGCGCGCTCGACCAGGTCGGTTCCGAGCGGCGTGGCGCCGAAGTCGCCGTGGGTGCGGACCTGGGAAGGCGGCGCGAAGGGCGGTGGCGGTGGTGGAAAGGAGGGCTCGGGAGTCGCGGCGCGCGCCGAGAGCGGCGAGGGTGTGAACGAGTACGGCGCCACGGCGATGGGCTGCGCCGGGACCTGCTCGGGGGCGGTGCCGAGCAGCGAAGTAGCCTCGATCGCGCTCTCTTTGCTTCGGTCCTCGGCCGGCGCGGGAAGCCAGGTGCGCTGTCGGCTCCACTGCAGCAGCGTGGGGCCGGGGATCGAGTCGGAGATCACGTCGCACCGCGCCGCCACTTGTGCCGCGGTGGGGCGATCCGTCTTGCGGTGGGCGGTCATCGCGCGGAGCAGCGCGATGCCCCGATCGGAACCCAGGGACGCACGGGCGGCGTCGCACCGCTCGCTGACCACGGCCTTGAACTCAGCGGGCTCGACCATCAGCAGGTACATCTGACGCATCGAGCGACCTTGAAACAGCGCCTCGCCGGTCAGCGCCTCGAACAGCGTGCAGCCCAGGGCGTACACGTCCGCCTCGGGACCGAGCTCCTGCTGCACCAGCCGCTCTGGCGCGAGGTACTGCGCGCCGGTCACGTCGCTGTCGGCGACCGCGCGGCGCGCGGACACCAGACCCAGGCCAGTCAGGCGGGCGCTGCCGCTCCGATCGATCCGGATGGCGCGAGGCCGTACTCCGCCATGCAGCACGTGCAGCGGCTTGCCGTCCGTCATCGACGGCCACGTCCAGGCCGCATCGAGCGCGGCGGCCACCTGCGCGATCGTCTCGAACACGGTGCGCCCGGACAGCGGCTCGGAAGCGATGAGCGCGGGCAGCGATGCGCCCGAGACGTACGCCGTGATCAGCGCCGCGCGCCCGTCGATCTCGACGAGGTCGTGCAACCGAGGGATGGCCGGATGCGTGACGTGCAGCAGGAGGCGTGCCTCGTGGCGGATCCGCAGCACGTCGGGGTCTTGTAGGTGGAGCGTTGCGGGCAGGAGCCGGACGACTACGTCGTGGTCCTCGCCGTCGTCGCGCGACAGCACCCCGCGGTAGACCTCGCCGAAGTCGCCCTCTGCGAGGCACTGCTGTAGGCGGATTGTGGACACACCACGTTGTACCTCAGCCCGGCCCCGGCGGGGTTGTCAGGTCGTCTCCCTGCGGCTCCGACTCGCCCTGGAACAGAAAGTAGAGGAGGAAGGCGGCCACGCCGATCAGCAACATCGAGTCCGCGATGTTGTAGATGGGCCATACGTTGGTGCGGAACTGCTCGATAAACCAGGACTTTGCCGGCTCGAAGCCCGCGTAGTTCTTGATCATGTCGACCACGTGACCCCGGGTGATCCGGTCGAGCCCGTTGCCGAGCGCGCCCGCGATGATCAGCGCCAACGCGAACGGGACGGCGCGCTCGGTGGGGGCCTGGCGGCGCAGGAGGTCGAGGATGGCCACTGACATGACGAGCGCGAAGAACACGAACATCAGGGGCCAGGCGCCGTCGAGCGACGAGAACGCGGCGCCGGTGTTCTGCGCGTGCACGATCGACATGAACTTGGGGATCAGCACGATCTCGTCGGTGTGCACTTCCAGGTTGTTGGCCACCCACCACTTTGTTGCTTGGTCAGCCACGAAGCCGAGGGTCGCGATGATGCTGAACACGACGTACTTTGGTGCCATCGGCCATCGGTAACCGATCGCTTTGAAGTACGATTGCTCGCATGTCGATCTTCACCATGGTCCTGTTGGGCGGCTGCTCGTTGCTGGAGTTCGTTGCACCCTCGCCCCCCGCGCCGGCGCCTGAGGTGCTTCAGGCGCCAGCCGAGCCCGCTTCGCCACCTTCGATCGATCTCGCGGTTCCGCGTTCGGTCTCGGGCATGGCCGCGCGTCTGGTCGAGCTCGAGCGCGCCATCCGAGACCCGGAGGTCCCGCTGTCCCGGGTGCCCGCACTGGGGCATGCCCAGCAGCGGCTCCTGCGTGCGCTCGCCACGGACGCAGTCGCGGCGGCCGCCGTCTTGGCGGCGCTCCCGGACGATCTGAGGCCGCCAGTACAGGCGATGCTGGACGCGACCGCCGCGGTCGCGCACACGGTGAAGGATCCCAAGACCGATCTGCCCGGCTGGCGCATCGTCCCTGCCGAGTCCCCGGCGGAGCTGCTCGTCAACTACAAGGAGGCCGAGGACGCGCACGGCGTGCCGTGGAGCATCCTCGCGGCCATCCACCTCAACGAGACCCGGATGGGGCGGCTGCGCGGCACGAGCATCGCGGGCGCTCAAGGTCCGATGCAGTTCATGCCCAAGACGTGGGCGGAGTACGGCACCGGCGACGTGAACAACAACCGGGACGCCATCCTGGCGGCGGGCCGGTACGTCGCGGCATCGGGCTGGGCGGAGGACCCTGACAAGGCCATCTGGGCGTACAACCACTCCAACAACTACGTGAAGGCGATCCGGGCGTTCGGCGGCCTCATGGCGGACGAGCCGCGGCTGTTTCACGCGCTGTGGGGCTGGCAGGTGTACTACCGCACGGTGCAGGGCGCGATCTGGCTCGAGGAAGGGTACGACCACACCGAGCGCACGCCCATCGCGACGTACTGTTCACCCCGTGGCGAGCCGCACTGCCCCGCGATCCACCCCGAGTAGTGCCGCCGCGCATGATTGAACAGCTCCGACGCCGCGCGGCCACCCACACCCTGTTTGCGCCGGTCGACGTGCCGTCCGCCGTGGCGGCGCTCGGGTTCGTCCAGATCGACCCCATCGCCCGCCCGGCCCCCGCGCAGGACCTCATCCTGCGCCACCGGGTGGCGGGGTACCGCGCTGGCGATCTGCAGGCGGCCTACCCCAGCGCCGATCTCGAGGAGGGGACCTTGCACGTGTACGGGGTCATGCCGCGGTCCACGTGGTGTGGGCTCGGCCCGCTCCCCGCGCAGCCACCGCTCGATGAGGTGCAGCGCGCTGTGCTGGCGGTGGTGCGGTCGAACGGACCCACGCAGACGGGCGCGCTCGCGGCAGCGCTCGGCAGTGCGCGGGTCCGCAACGCCTGGGGCGGCACCTCGCGCGCCACCACCGTCGCGCTGGAGACCCTGCACTGGCGCGGGTTGTTGCGGGTCTCGGGTCGCCTCGGTGGCGGGCGGGTGTACGCGGCGGCGTTCCCGAGGCCAGAGCGGGACCCGGTCCAGCGGCTCGCCGCGGTCGCCGAGGTGTTGGCGGGGCTGTTCGCCCCGGCGCAGTGCAGCGCGCTGCGGTCGATGTTGTCCCGGCTCGGGCGCCGACTCTGCGGGCGTCGCACTCCGGCCTGGGGTCCGTCCGCGATCCAAGGCCTGTGCGACCACGGTGGCTATCGGCGCTGCACAGTCGACAGGGTCGACTACCTCGTGCCACAGACCGCTGTGGCTCCTGTGCCCGACGCGGTGCGGATCCTCGCCCCGTTCGACCCGGTGGTCCACTGCCGCGCTCGGTTTGAGCACTTGTTCGGGTGGCGCTACCGGTTCGAGGCGTACACGCCCGTGGCGAAGCGGGTCCGGGGCTACTACGCGATGCCGATGCTGTGGCGCGATCAGGTGATCGGGTGGACGAACGCCACGCGGACGGGCGGGGCGTGGTCGCTCGCGCACGGCTTTTTGGCAGGCCGACCGCGGGAGCGGGCGTTCGCGGCGGCACTAGCGGCGGAGGAGGTCGCGCTGTTGGCTGCGGTCGCGACACCGGCGGGTGCGCTGGATACGGGCTCGAAAACCCCTGGGGATCCCAGATGAACATCGAAGAGGGCAAGGTCGTCACTTTCCACTACACGCTGACGACCGAGGCCGGCGAGGAGATCGACTCCTCCATCGGGAAGGATCCGATGTCGTACCTGCACGGCGCCGGCAACATCGTGCCGGGTCTCGAGCGCCAGCTGACCGGCAAGGCCGGTGGAGACCAGCTGCAGGCCAAGGTGTCGCCGGACGAAGGGTATGGAGATCGTCAGGGCGATCCTGAGCCAGTCCCGCGGGACCAGTTCCCACCTGACCTCGAGCTGAAGCCCGGGATGATGTTCCGGGCCGAGACGGACACCGGTGAGCCGGTGGCGCTGTGGATCGCAAAGACGGAGGACACCACCGTGTGGGTCGATCAGAACCACCCGCTGTCGGGCGTCCACCTGAACTTCGATGTCGAGGTCGTCTCGGTGCGCGACGCGACCGACGAAGAGAAGTCCCACGGCCACCCGCACGGTCCTGGCGGCCACCACCACCACTGACCGTCTGGAGGTCCCAGTGGCGTCTTCGTTCCCCACCTTGGCCATCGGCGCTGCGGGTCTGCAGCCCCAGGGCTCGTTTGCTGAAGCGCAGGCCGCCTACCTGCACCCGGACCCGGCACTCGTCGCCGAGCTCGATGCGCTGCTGCGCGGCCGCAACATGGGGATCGTGGCGCACTTCTATATGGACGCCGAGCTCCAGGGCGTGCTCACCGCGCTCAGCTGGCCCCACGTCCGGATCGCCGACTCGCTGATGATGGCGGACGTAGCGGTGCAGATGGCCCAGACGGGCGTGACCGCGCTGGCGGTGCTCGGGGTCGACTTCATGAGCGAGAACGTCCGGGCAGTGCTCGACGCTGCCGGGCACGCAGACGTTCGGGTCTACCGCCTCGCGCCGGAGGAGATCGGCTGTTCGCTCGCGGAGTCGGCGGACAGTCCCGCCTACGAGGCCTGGCTGCGCCGCGCCGGACAGACGCCCAACGCGCTTCATGTCGTGTACATCAACACCAGCCTGCTCACCAAGGCGCGCGCGCACTCGCTGGTGCCGACGATCACATGCACGTCGTCGAATGTGGTCCAGACCATCCTGCAGGCAGCCGCCCAGATCCCCGACGTCCAGATCCACTACGGGCCCGACACCTACATGGGCGCCAACCTCCAGGCGCTGCTCACGCGGGTCGCGGGCCTGCCCCAGGCCGCCATCCGCGATCTGCATCCGGCCCACGATCGGGAGTCGTTGCTGTCGTTGCTCGACCGATTCGTCTACTTCCGGCAGGGCGCGTGCATCGTGCACCACATGTTCGGCGACGACGTGGTCCGCAGGGTGCAGGCCGAGCACGCCGATGCGCTGCTCACGGCCCACCTGGAGGTGCCGGGCGAGATGTTCGCGCTCGCTGCCGCCGCTCAGGCGCAGGGGCGCGGGGTGGTGGGCAGCACATCCAACATCCTGAACTACATTCTCGGCGCGGTCGACGGGGCGTTGTCCTCGCCCGATCCGCAGGTACTGCCGGTGGTGCTCGGCACCGAGGCGGGCATGGTCACCAGCATCGTGCGGCAGGTGCAGACGCGGCTGCAGGCCAGTGGGCGCGATGACGTCCAGGTCCAGATCGTGTTCCCGGTAGCCGGCGAGGCCATTGCCGCCGACGACTCCGAGCTCGCCATCATTCCGGGGGTCGCCAGCGGCGAGGGGTGCTCGGTGGCCGGCGGCTGCGCGACCTGCCCGTTCATGAAGATGAACAGTCTGCAGGCCCTGTTCGATGTCGTCTTAGCGGTGGGCACCCCGGATCAGGAGCGGCTCCGCGACCACCACCCCCGCGCCTACGTGGAGCGGATCGCCGGGCGCACTGTGGCCGACCTCGGCAGCGAGCCCATCCTGCACATGCGCCACTTCCAGCGAACTGGCGCCCTTCCTGATGCGCTGATCACCGATGTGGCGACCCGGGACTGAACGACAGCTCGCGCAGCGGCTCGTCGACAAACGCGGCTGCGCGGGCGCCGATCATGGGGGTCGCCAGGGCGGCGCACAGGGCGCGGCTCTCCGCGTCGGCGCGCGCGGCGGCACACCACACCTCGCTGCCGTCCGCGAGCTCCAGCGCGACCACCGGGTCCACCAGCAGACGCTCGACCGCTGCGCCGCACGGGGTCGCGACCGGGGGCACGCCGAGATCGCGGGCGGCGGTGCTCAACACGAACCGAGGGCTGCGCAGGGTCAGCGCGAGCCAGCCGGTCGGGCGGTCCATGTCGGGCATGGTCAGGACCGCTGCGCAGGCTGCTCCCGCGCAGCGGACCTGCACCGGGAGCCCGCAGGTGTCCGCCACGGCCTGGGCGCGGTCGGGGAACGGCGCAGGCACGGGCGCCGCCTCCGCTTCAGCGGTACGATCCGGTCGTGCGACGATCGTGTCGGACCGTGGCGCGGGATGCGAGGGCAGCGCGTCGGGGTCCCCCGCGGATCCTGCTCGGCGTGCGACGCCCCACACGACCACCGCCGCGAGGAAGAGTACGCCCACCGTGCGGCACGCGCGGGTTGTCAGCGGCGAACCGGTCCGGATCTTCCCTCCACGGGGCCAACTAACGGCCTGCTGTGGTGCGGATGTTAGGGTGAAGGCTGCGGGTCGAGGAGGCAGCGTGTCGGAGTGGATCGCGGCTCGGTGGGCGTTGCCCCTCGGAGCGCTGGCGCTGTCTCTTGCCGTGGCCATGAGCTGCGTCCGCTTCCAGCCGGAGATGGTGGGGCAGAGTGCGTTTCAGATCGCGGGGGGCCACACGGACGTGCCGTGCGAAGCCTGCCACGGTCCGCCGCCGTTCGGTCCGATCGCGTCGGACTGCCTGGCCTGTCACGAAGAGGACCGCAAGGACGCGGGCCACCACGCGGGCCAGACGTGCAACGACGCGGGCTGCCACTCGGCCGAGGATCCAACGTGGGGCGAGCTGGGCATCGACCACAGCTTCCTGCCCCTCGAGAACAGCCACTCGCTGGACTGCGCTGCCTGCCACGTGGACGAGGTCAACTACGCCGACCTGGTCGGCCAGTCCGACCTGTGCTGGAGCTGCCACGAGGACGCTCGCAAGCCGGGTGGGCACTACGCCGCCGAGGTCGACCCGCTCGATAAGGCCAACGCGATGCTGCGCTGGGACTGCGGGCCGTGCCACAACGCCGCCGCATGGAACGCGGGTCCGCGGTTCCACGAGCCGCGCAGCCCCCATGGTGCGGTCACGTTCGCCGACAACGGCGGCGGCCTCGCGTGCACCGACACGGCGCAGGACGCATGGATGCAGGGCGGCTGCGTCGGCTGCCACCCCAACCCCACCAACTTCGGCGTCTTCGAGTGCTACACCTGCCACGCTGGCGTGCACGACGAGGCGCTCGCAGAGGACACCTGCCTAAGCTGCCACGAGTCGGGCCAGGCCACCACGGATCTCGTCGCCCCGCCCAACGACGTGTGCACCTCCCTGGTCCCGTAGGTCGTGGACCCGGTCACCATCGACTGCCACTACACCGGGCGCCCCGGTGTCGCTGCGGCGTACCTGCTCCGGGACGGCGAGGAGGCCGCGTTCGTGGAGACGAACACCACGCCGGCGGTCCCCCGGCTGCTCGCCGCACTCGCCGACACGGGATTGGCGCCCGAGCAGGTGCGGTACATCATCATCACCCACATCCACCTCGACCACGCGGGCGGCGCCGGCGCGCTGATGGCCGCGTGCCCCCACGCCACCCTGCTCGCGCATCCCAAGGCGGCACCGCACGCGATCGACCCCGCCCGGATCATCGCGGGCGCCGCTGAGGTGTACGGCGAGGCGCAGTTCGCGGCGCTGTACGGCCGGGTGCATCCCGTCCCCGCGGAGCGGGTCCGCGCCCTGGAGGACCACGACACCGTCGCGCTCGGTGACCGCACGCTGTCGTTTCTGCACACACGCGGCCACGCGAACCACCACTTCTGCATCTACGATGCGCGCACCGCGGGCGTGTTCACCGGCGACTCGTTCGGGATCGCGTACCCGGCGTTGCAGCGCCACGGACCGGTGATCTTTCCGTCCACGACGCCCACCGACTTCGATGCTGCGGCCGCGCACGACACCGTCGATCGAATCGTCGCGACGGGTGCCCAGCGCCTGTATCTCACCCACTTCGGCACGGTGGAAGACCCGGCCTCCCTGGCGCCCCAGCTGCACGACTGGCTGGCCGCCCACGCCGCCATCGAGGAGGAGGGCGACACGAGCGGCCGCGAGGGCGAGCAACTGTCCACCTTCTGCAAGACCCGTGTCGCTGCCCTGTTCGACGAGCACCTCCGCGCCGCTGGCCTGCACGACGACCCAGACGCACTGGCGCTCGTCGCGTTCGATGTGGCGCTCAACGCCCAAGGGCTGGACTTCGCCGTGCGCAAGCGGCGGTACAAGCGCAGCCGACCGCGGTGATACCCCGCCCACCTCAACCTGCTGTCAGGACGGCCGAGAGGAGAACAGCGGAGGGATAAATGCGACATTGGGTGGCCGGACTGTTCGTGATGGGGCTGTTCGCGTGTGAGTCGCCGCTGGTGGGGCTGACCCTGCTGGAGCAGTCCTCGACCGTGGTTCCCGGCATTGCCGGCGATGGCGGGGAGATCACCGAGGCGCTGTCGAAGCTCGAGCTGGAGATCTCGACCACCCAGCAGATGCAGTCCTCCCGGGTCTCGCTCAGCACGGTGCGAGAGGTGGTGCTGCTCGACTTGATCCTGATGGTCGCCGACCCGGAGGAGGGGTCGCTGGACTTCATCCACGCCATCGACGTGTACGTCGGCGCACCGGGTCTGCCCGACGTGCTGGTCGCCACGCTCGAGGAGGTTCCCAAGGGGCTGCGCGACGTGACCTTGGAGCTGATCGACGTCGACCTCACCGAGTACGTCGCGACCGAGGAGATGACGTACACGACCATCGCTGTGGGCGCGCCGCCGACCGCCACCACGACCATCGACGTCGAGCTTGCGCTCGGTGTGTACGTGACCGCCGCGGGGCTCTGCTCGAGTCTGTAGCGCATCGCCGCGCGCCCACCGGGAGCGCGCCCTTGCTATAAGCGGGCATGGCTCTCATCCCATGTCGCGAGTGCGACCACGAAGTCAGCGACGCCGCAGCGGCCTGTCCGAACTGCGGCGCCCCCGTGGCTACGTCGGTCGAAGAGAACGTGCTGCAGGTGTTCACCCCCTCGCTGGTGGGCACCGACGCCAAGCGTGCGATCGGCCTGGGCTTGCTGGGGCTGGTCACGTGCGGGCTCGGCTGGTACTGGCTGTTCACCTGGTACATGGAGCTTCGGTTTACCAAGCTCGAGGTGACCAACAAGCGCATCACGCTCACGCGGGGGATCATGGGGCGCGACAGCACCGAGGTGCTCCTGGGTCACATCCGCAACGTCACCGTGCACCAGCGCGCGATTCAGCGGGTCGTCAACGCCGGCGACGTCGGGATCTCGAGCTCGGGGCAGGCCGATGTGGAGCTGGTGATCGAGGGCGTGGCCAATCCGCACGCTCTGCAGGCCCTCATCGATGCGAATCGCCCCCCGCGGTAGGCGGAAGCCACGCATCCACCCGTCGGGTCAGCTCGGGCAGGCTCACCGCGCCGCCGCCCAGCACCACATCGTGAAACGCCTTGAGGTCGAAGGCGTCGCCCAGGACCGCTTCCGCGCGGGCTCGCAGGCCGATGATATGCTGCTGGCCGATCTTGTAGGCCAAGGCCTGGCCGGGCGTCGAGATGTACCGGTCGACCTCGTTGCCGATGTTGTTGGAGGCCAGCGGGGTGTTCTGCGTCATGTAGGCCTCGGCCTGCGCGCGGGTCCAGCCTTGGCTGTGGATGCCGGTGTCGACGACCAGGCGCGCTGCGCGCCACGCGTCGAAGGACAGCATGCCGAGCCGGTCGACGTCGTCGGGGTACAGGCCCAGCTCGTCGGACAGGCGCTCGGTGTACAGCGCCCAGCCCTCGACGAACGCGGTCATGCCCATGTGGCGGCGGAATGCCGGCAGATCCGGTAGCTCCTGGGCGATCGCGATCTGCAGGTGGTGGCCGGGGATCGCCTCGTGGTAGGCCAGCACCCGCGCCTCGTGCCGCGGGCGGGTCTCGGGCGCGTAGGTGTTGACGTAGTAGGTGCCCGGCCGCGCCCCGTCGGTGCTGGGACCCCGGTAGTACGCGATGGTGGTGTACGGCGCCTCGTTGGCTGGTACGGGCCGGACGTCGACCTCGGCCTGCGGGAGCCGCCCAAAGGCGGCCGCCATCGCCTCGCGGGCATCCTGTACGGCGTCCTCGGCAGTCTTGTGGACCTCCTCGGACGTCTCGAACAGCAGGTCGGCGTCGGTGCGCAGGTGCGCGAAGATCTCGGGCAGCTCCCGGGTCCCGAACACCCGCTCCCCGAGGTCTTGGAACTCGGCGTGCACGCTGGTGATCTGCTCGAGCCCAAACTCGTGGATCTCGGCAGCGCTGCGGTCGAGCGTCGTGAACCTGCGGACGCGCGCTTCGTAGCAGGCCGGCCCGTCTGGCAGGGCGCCGATGCCGACCGCGGCCGCGGGACGGGCAGCGGGCAGCAACTCGTCCTGAAGAAACGCGAGGTAGGGGATCAGCGCGTCGTGGAACGGCTGCAGGGCGGGGATCACGGCGGCGTCGAACGCGGCGGCGGCGGAGTCGTCCAGCGAGGAGGTGCCTCGGACTGCGGCGAGGGCCCAGTCCTGCAGGGGCGTGTCGAGCTGGCCGCCGATCTGCTCGACCACCAGCGAGAGGGTGTCAGCGTTTGCGACCCAGCCCGCTGCAAGGCCCAGCCTCAGGTTTGCCGTGTCCTGTGCGACCACCTTGGGAAGCTGCGCGAATCGCGCGAGCAGGGCGTCGGCTTCGGCCTGGGTGGTGAGCGGGTGGGTGTCGGCGAGGGCGTTCATCGCCATGGCGGGGTTGCCGCGCGGCGAGATGGACCACTGCTCGAACCGGCAGACGTCGCTCTGCTGGCTGTAGGTGAGATCCTCCATGAACAGATCGAGCGTGGTGCGGTCGCCAGCGGACAGCGCGTCGCGGTCGAGCGCATGGGCGCGTGCCAGGTACCCATCGCGATCGGCGCGCGCGGCCTCGTTGGCCGCGGGAGATGCGTCGCCGAGGAGGTGGTGGTAGCGCGCGTCGCCCAGCGCCGTCGCCCACGTAGGGTACGTGCGCATGGTCCACTCCCAGTGGTCGCTTAGCAGCTGGGCGAGCTGGGGGTCGGAGATGCCAGCGACGGCCTCGGCGTTCAGCGTGGGCGGGGTCGGCTCTGGCGCCTCGAGCACGACCTGCTTGGCGCAGCCGGGGACTGTGGTGGAAAGGACGAAGGAAAGCACGAGCATGGGCCCCTCCAGGCGAGCCCCACTAACGCGCACGTCTCGGCGGCCCTAGCGGATACCGAACGGCGTACTGACGCCGAGCGCGTCCTGCTGCGCGCGCCACCGGCCAGGGCGGAAGGCGGTGAGCAGCCTCTTTGCGCGTCCGCGCTCGAGGTCATGGAACGAGCGGTCCGACTGAAAGAAGTCGTTGAGTCCGGGGACCGTGGCGAGCTGTCGACGGGTGACGCCCGCGAACCCCATCGTCCAGCCTTCGAACGCGCGGGCTGCGATCGGCTCACGGATGATGGGGAGCACCCGCCGGTGTCGCGGGTCGCCGGAGATCCGGGCGTACAGGGCTTCCACGGCGTCTTCGGGGCCCTCTAGAGTCTGGAAGAAGTTGCCCTGGAGGTGCAGCAACATGCCGGTGACGTCGGCCGCGCGATTCGTGCGGCGAGCCTTCGCCAGCAGGGTCGACAGGGTGTCCGCATCGAACGGCGTCGTGGCGGTGCTTGCGTACGCGATGTGGGTGAGCGTCTCGACGGGTGCTTCGCACAGGACAGACATGGCATCTCCTGTGGCTCTCCTCGGTACTCTCGCGTTCCCGCTTCAGCGCGTGTACGACCGGGCTGCGACGGGCTAGCAAGCGTCTATGCCTGCTCAACCCGCCATCCTGTCTGACGTGCCCGCCCACGCGAGCTTCCTGTTCCTCGATCGGGCGCACGGGGCCGACCCCGCCGCCGCGGTCCGGTCGCTCGGCGCGTCCGCGCACCCCGACTGGGCGTGTGTCGGGATCGGCACCTCGTTGCTCCGCAGCCTGTCCTGCGAGATTGGGGGCATGCGGCCGCTCCCCGCGCTCCAGGGCGTGGGCGTGCCCACGCCGACCACCCCGACCGACCTGGTCGTTCGGATCGCCGGTGCCGACCCCGGCGCCGTCCTTCACCGCGAGCGCACCCTGCTCTCTGGGCTCGCGGAGTTCGGCGTGACCGACCGGGTCGCCGGGTTCCAGTACGGGGATAAC
>Ga0316189_10004426_pt1 | contig 13510 bp, 18 predicted proteins | sample LowCovwburrow_MG_FD_204930 | JGI IMG/M metagenome (GOLD analysis project Ga0316189, IMG submission 204930) | Coastal sediment microbial communities from Maine, United States - Lowes Cove worm burrow | ecosystem: Environmental > Aquatic > Marine > Coastal > Sediment | place: USA: Maine...
ATCTTGATTCATTTATTTCTTTTATCCAATCTACGCTACCCAAGCTAACCTACCGTAATCACGACCCACCAGACCAACTCAATTTGTTCTCAAGGAGAGGGCTGGTAAAACTGGGGTCTTTTTAGAGGTGACACCATTGACTGTGGCTTCAAAATCATTAGGAGTATTACCGATATCCCGTACTGTCTCACCACGTTCATCGTAGCGCCTTAGAACCGTTGCCAATTCGGCTCGAGTAACGGCATCGTTGGGACGCAGGGTTTTCTCTTCACCTTCAATCACCTCATCTCCTTTCAATAAACCATTGTCGACAGCCCATATCAAATCATTCTCAGCCCAATGGCCTGCAATATCGCTAAAATTGGCTGCTATCGCCACTCCAAAAAAAGTAAAAAGGCCTAAGGTAATGCCAAGGAATCGTGTGTTCTTTTTCATGTTTTGTTTAAATTTATTAGGATGAATGACTTCAGTATCTCATGAAAATTAGGGGATTGAAAATCTCAACCTGTTTTCTCAGCCAAAATCATCGCCTTAAAACAGGCAGTTGGTATTTTTATAAATGCTCAAAGTCGCTTTTTAAGGCTTTTGGCCACACGCTTTGCATCTAAATTAATCCCTCGCAGGTAGCTGGAATCGATTCCACCATGCCCTGGCTTGCCCACGTAAAAAATACGAGCGTCTGCTTCGAGCCCTTTTAAGTAGGGGGTTTGGTAGCGGTAGCCCGTGGCTAAAATGATAGCATCAAATGAAGCAGAGCCCCCCTTGAATTTAGCTATATTGCCCTCGACCCCTTCTAAAGCTGAACTTAGCTTGATTTTTTTTTGCCTGATGAAACCCACTACCTTTCGACCTAAAACAGGCGTGCGATGGATGCCAATGGGTTTTTTTAAAGTTCTGGCGACGAGACGGGAGACTAGCTCAACAGGACGAGAGAAGAAATGAACATCCACACCCAGAATTCTATGAGGCAGAATTTTGGGTGGCCGCTTAGAAGAAAGGACTACCTCATGACCTGCCTCAGCCAAATCCGTGGCGATTTCCACCCCCGTATTTCCAGCTCCAACGACCAAAACCCTCTTTTTATTCTCCACTGAATTTAGATTCCTATATTCAGAACTGTGGATGATAGGAATGGTGGCCTCGCCTCTGCCTTTTATTGGAGGAATGAAGGGGTGAGAGAATACACCACTGGCCGATACAATGAATTTAGAATTGAGGGTGCCCTGATTTGTTTTCACCTCAAACTCACCCCCCTTTTTTTGGACCGCCTGGACTTTTGTATTGAACTGGATGGGGAGGTTAAAATGTTTGGCGTAGTTTTGATAGTAATCTGAGAGTTGATTTTTGTTGTAGTAGGCAAAAGTGTTTTTGGACAATTTTAAACCAGGGAGATTGGAATAGCAGGCAGGCGTTAAGAGCGTGAGACTGTCGTGCATTTGGGAGTAAGAAAAACCAGGTCGATCGCCTTTTTCGAGAATGAGAAAATCAAGACCTGCTTTTTGAAGGTGGTAGGCGGTCGCTAAACCAGAAGGGCCGGCACCGATGATTAGAATATCCGCAAATGACTTCATTTATTTTTTGTTACGCTCAAAGTATATCAGAATGAACTTGAGGATCAAAAAAACCGAATTTCCCCATGGGCCATTCGGTTTTTGGATTTATCGACATTGAATGAAATGAAAAGCTAGCCGCCCTCATTACATCATCTTCATTTCGATCTCTACCCCAGCAGGGAGTGATAAGTTGGTGAGCGCTTCGATGGAAGCTGGGGTTGTTTCACGCAAATCAATCAAGCGTTTGTGAATACGCATTTCAAATTGTTCACGAGAATCCTTATAAACAAAGGTTGATTTATTGACCGTGAATTTTTTAATCTTGGTTGGCAGAGGAATTGGCCCTGCAACAATAGCCCCCGTGCGCTCAGAGGTACTGATAATGGTTTCAACGGCCTTGTCGATGATCGTGTGATCAAAGGCTCTTAGAATGATACGGATGCGTTGGGTTGCATTAGCTTTTTTATCTGCCATGGGGGTATAGGGTTACGAATTGTTACTGTTTAGCTTAGGAGCCCATAGGGCTTAAAAGCTTAAGTATTTTGTGAGATTCCGACAAGCGGAATTGCTCTGGAAAATAAAACTTATGATTCCCCCCACCACCATTTGCCCAAAGGCTCGTAACGGTGAGGGGAAAGAAAGATCTATTTCTTGATCTTGGTCACCACTCCAGCCCCAACGGTTCGACCTCCTTCACGGATGGCGAAACGAGTTCCTTCATCTAGAGCCACTTCTTTTCCAAGTGATACATCAAGCTTGATATTATCACCAGGCATCACCATCTCAGTTCCTTCTGGAAGATGAATTTCACCAGTCACATCAGTGGTTCGAATGTAGAATTGAGGTTTGTACCCCTTGAAGAATGGTGTATGACGTCCTCCTTCTTCCTTACTCAATACGTAGATTTCAGCTTCGAATTCAGTATGAGGAGTGATAGAACCTGGCTTAGCCAACACTTGCCCACGTTCGATGTCATCACGTTCAACCCCTCGAAGGAGCAAACCAACATTGTCTCCAGCTTCTCCACGGTCTAGAAGTTTTCGGAACATTTCCACTCCAGTAACCACTACTTTCTTAGTTTCACGTAGTCCTACGATTTCGATTTCTTCATTAACATTGATCACTCCATGGTCAATACGACCTGTAGCAACCGTTCCACGTCCTTTGATAGAGAAGATATCTTCGACAGGCATCAAAAAGGCTTTATCAAGATCACGTTTAGGTTCTGGGATGTATGAATCCAACGTGTTGAGAAGTTCAACAACAGGCTTAGCCGCTTCTCCACTTGGATCTTCAAGTGCCTTAAGGGCAGATCCACGGATGATAGGTGTGTCGTCTCCTGGGAATTCATATTTACTGAGCAATTCACGGACTTCCATTTCCACAAGGTCAAGAAGTTCTGGATCATCCACCATGTCACATTTATTGAGGAAAACAACAATGTAAGGAACATTTACTTGTTTTGCCAATAGGATATGTTCACGTGTTTGAGGCATTGGACCATCTGCAGCAGAAACTACAAGAATAGCACCATCCATTTGAGCGGCACCAGTGATCATGTTCTTAACGTAATCAGCATGCCCAGGACAATCCACATGAGCGTAATGACGTTTGTCAGTTTCGTACTCCTGATGAGAAGTAGCGATAGTGATCCCACGCTCACGTTCTTCTGGAGCGTTGTCAATTTGATCAAAGGCAATTGCCTTATTAGTTCCACCAAAAGCAGCAGACGCTACGTTGGTTAGTGCAGCACTGAGTGTGGTTTTACCGTGATCCACATGACCAATGGTACCCACATTTACATGTGGCTTACTACGGTCGAAAGTTCCTTCAGCCATAATTATATAGTTACGAATTAATTGAATTTAATACAAGCAGGGGGATTTTAGCAAATCCACACTGGCGTGTCAAAGCATTTTGTCTAAAATGTTGTGGGCTTAAAAAGCTGATATGATGCATTGAGCTAAATACAGGTCTTTTTTATTTTGGACAAAGGTTGAGAATCGTCAAACAACCTCGCACTTAAAAAGAACCCAAACTCCTGAAGAGAACACAGAGCGGTCTCAGGGGTGACCTTTATTCATCTTTATTCCCGACTTCGAAGTGACCCCTGTGGAGCTCATTCCCCCTCAGATTCCTAAGAATGCCAGGAACCATTCTATTTGGAAATTAGAATTTTGAAGTGGGACCATCGAATGAAACTTATTGGAAAATTGGAGCTCAGTGTTTGGTCGTTGCTTCGTTAAAAATCACCATGTTAGCAGGTTGAGAATGACCTATTGATCATCTGCCTCCTCTGACAGCACTGGCTCACTAGCTGGTTGCACTGCAGAAAGGCAATTCACGTTGAGGAGGTCTACTTTTTGATCCGCAATGTAAACTGAAAAAGGTTGGCAAGCTTGGGCCGCTTGGATGATTCCAGATGTGGTCTCAAAACGCCCCTGCTCGACCCCCTGTTGAAAGACAAATTGACTCAAGCGCTGGTACTCTCCCCACACAAAATACAATGAGGTGAAAACAAGCCATACCAATAAAATAATCTTAAGGGCTGACCCCTTTTTTTTGCTAGACGTGGGCATTTGAATGAGGTTATGAATTCAGTGTTTTTTATTCCCCAAGCTCTGACTGAGTGGAGGGGCTGTTTTTTCCAAAAGATCCGGCTTGATAGCACAATTCTTTTAAGTTGATTTCTTTGATTAGATTACAGTCTTCAATGTCTTTAGGTTGGGAAGCTTTTATGAAGGCTTCACTTTTTTCAGATGTACTCTGAGGGGGAGATGCCTCATTTAAGGGCTCCTTAATTTCTGGGGCTTTTGTGTCTAAAATAGACTGTATGGCTTGATCTGCATTTGAAGGGATTCGAGGGGTTTTAGGCAGATTTTGTGCTGAAGAATTTTCTGCGACTGTGGCTTCTAGGGCTTGGCTTTGAGCATTAGTACCCTGCACTTCATCCTGAGAAGGTGTTGATTGACAAGCGGTTAAACACAGCGTGATGAGCAACGCATACGCTATTTTTTGGTTGAAAATGGAAATCATGACGAGGGATTATGAACATATTTCAAGGGAGGGATCAACCTGACATAGGCTTTTTTTAAGCCCTTGAATGGTCTCTTGTTGATCTTGAATGGCGTTGACTAAAATAGGGATGAGCTTTTCGTTGTCCATGCTCCAGAGCTCGTTCAACTCATCTTGTGGTTTAGTGACGGCTTCGGGAACAATGTTGTAAACCTCCTGAGCGACGAAGCCAAGGCTGGATTGGTAGTCATCTCCCAGTTCCACTCTACCATCACGCACATTGCCTTCATAATGGTCATAAGCCCGAGGCTGAAGGGCCATGACGGTTTCGATTCCATAATCAAGTGGCCTCTGGCTTTGTTTCACGCGCCCATCTGAATACGTATCCCATGAGTAGGCAAGACCTCGTCCCGTAAGGTTATTGCTATTATTGGCCAATTGAAGTTTGTAGGTGGGATTTCCTTTAAAAAGTGCCACTGATCCCCCATCTGCATTGATGTAAAGGTCTGAACTACCTGCCCATGTTTTAGCCATGATCTCATTATTGTCTAAGGCCAAATGATCTGACTGGGGACTTCCTATATGCACCATCCCTGAGCGTGTCACATTGGCCTCTGCATCATCACCACTATAAAAAATAGCGGAAGTACAATCTCCTGAACATAGGAATTCTGCTCCCGTTGCCTCACTCACCTCATTGTCAACTTTCAAACCAACCGTATAAGCATCCCCCCCACTTCCCACAAAATGCCCCCCAATGAAGCGACTTACTCCATAAACACCCGTTCCGATGTCACTGTTTCCACTGCTGGCATAGACGCCGTAAGCATGGGGGCAACCGTCTCCACACGTGGTGGAAGGATTGGTGGCAAAGGCATAAACCCCATAAGCCACGTCATCATTTTGATTGTCGACCATCTCGACATAACTTCGGGTGCCATAGGTATCTTCTGATCCAAACTGAAGGGCTGTCACCCAGCTGCCATAGGCTTCTGAGTTGTTGGCTTCGGCGTAAAAATAACCTGCGGTTGTGTCCGCTGTGCCCTCATTCTTGTTCACAAAAAAACCAGCACGGGTCTGACCAATGTTTGAATCCTTGTCCCGAATGACATAAAAATCAGCTCCCTCTGGCGGCAATCCCCCTATTCCTACTGGAGCTTTGAGGATATTACTCCCTGCATCGGCCCCCCACATGGCAAAGTCAAAATCTTTGTTGTACCACAGCATTTGACGTTGATTGGAATAAAGCGCTGCTCCATCTAAATTACTATTGATGTTGATGGGACCTGCGACCTCAAAAGGGTAATTATCAGGATTATTCAAGCCAATTCCTACATTGCCTGTCGTCCGAAAAACATTGACCCCATCCGTTTCCCACTGACCTGACTCTCCCACCCCAATCGATTTGAGAACCACTCCATCCCAAATTTTACTTTGATCTTTATCATTGACGAGGTGCACTCCTGTTTTACACTCCCCCTCCACCATCACCCCCCCCTGCACACAATTCAAAGTCGGGGCGAGTGCGGTTGTAACAACCATAATCACAACTGAAAGCTGCAAATTCACCAATAGGAGCAGCCGGACAATCGTTTTCGATGGATTGGACGGATGCCTGACAACTTCCTGCATAGTAATCTTGCCCCTCATCACACTGGACAGATGGAAAACACTGATCGCTAAGCGCCTGTGTGATTTGTGGATAAGCCATCCATATCAAAGCAACTGAAAGGAAAAGGAGTGTTTTTTTGAACATGTGTTTTAACTTATTTTTTTATGTGAGAATTTTTACCCAAAAGCAACTCGCCACCCACCCGTTACCCAATTCGTAAGCCCACTCGAACCCCATCCGGAACTATTTACAACACGCATAAGCCCGTTGCATGTCGCATGAACTCGTGAACCCTTGTGCTTGACTTGCGTCCCACACTTGTCCAAAACGAGTCGCGTCCTTTGTGGTCCATCCATTGCAATCATTGGCCATGGCATTGCCATTGACCAGCATGCCTCCGTTGACCCAGAAACGACTCACTACCCCATTGAGAGCAGAAGGATTGTGGTTGTAGGTGTTGATCATTTCAGTGGCGGTACAGACATGGCTATTGTCAAACTCAGCGGTGCATAGCGCGTTGACAGCCTCGTAACTTCCGGTTACCCCCTGGTAAACATTTGGCGTAGAGCCAACATACATCCCCACGACACCAGAGGCAGGGTTGGGCTGAGTGTTCGGAAAACCAACCGCATAGGCGAATAAAGCCATTCCAAAGGTTCCAAAAAAGACGAGTCCCCACAACGTGGCAGATTGAATTTTTTTAGCAAATGATGTGGAAGACACTTGTTTCATTGTTTTTTTTATTTTTTTTCGATTGGAGTGTAGCAGAAATTGAGATGAGGTTCAAATGGGAATTGAAGACGAAAAAAAATGAAGGCGAGACTCCGGAGTCTCGCCTTCATTTGGAAATTGCAATGAATTGATGTGAATTGGAATGAATTCTACTTACGCCATCCCCCGTTCTTCACGGATCTTTTCGGCCACATTATTAGGCACCTTGGCGTAATGAGAAAATTGCATGGTGTAAGCGGCGCGGCCTTGAGTCATAGAACGAAGGTCTCCGACATAACCGAACATCTCTGAAAGAGGGACTTTGGCTTCGATGGTTTTGGCTTCACCACGATCTCCCATGGAATCAATTTGTCCACGACGAGAGTTAATGTCCCCCATCACATCCCCCATGTAATCCTCAGGAGTGACCACCTCAACATGCATGGTTGGCTCCAAGAGAACTGGACCCGCTTTTCGACACGCATTTTTGAAGGCGAGGCTAGATGCCATCTTAAAGGCAAGTTCAGAGGAATCCACATCATGGTACGACCCATCATAAAGCTCCACTTTGACATCCACCACGGGGTATCCAGCGATCACACCACGCGTGAGGGCTTCTTTTAGACCCTTTTGAACTCCAGGGATGTACTCTTTAGGAATACGTCCTCCCACAACAGAATCGATGAATTCGTAACCTTTACCCGGCTCATTAGGCATCACACGGATCAAAACATGACCATATTGACCACGACCCCCTGTTTGCTTAGAGTACTTCTCTTCTTCTTCGACTTCTTTTTGGATGGTTTCACGATAAGCCACTTGAGGCTTACCAATGTTGGCTTCGACTTTAAACTCTCGCTTCATGCGATCCACCAATACCTCTAGATGAAGCTCTCCCATTCCTGAGATGATGGTTTGACTGGTTTCTTCATCACTACGAACGCGGAAGGTAGGATCTTCTTCGGCTAGTTTTTGAAGGGCAAGACCCATTTTTTCTTGATCTGCCTTGGTTTTTGGTTCAATGGCAATCGAAATCACTGGCTCAGGGAACTCAATGGATTCAAGAATGACTTTTGGCTGTCCATCTCCCACCAAGGTAGACCCTGTGCGAACTGATTTTAGACCGATAACAGCGCCGATGTGTCCTGCTGAAATTTCTTGAATTTCCTCACGAGAGTTGGCATGCATTTCTACCAAACGTCCCACACGCTCCTTAGCCCCTTGAGATGAATTGTAAATGTATGATCCGGATTTGAGCACTCCAGAGTAAACCCGCACAAAACAAAGACGACCTACAAAGGGATCGGTCGCAATCTTGAAGACAAGTGCTCCAAGTGGCTCATTAGGATCTGAATGACGTTCCACCACTTGCTCTGGATCATCCGCCATATGACCAGCAATAGCGGGCACATCCAATGGAGATGGTAGGTAGTCATTAACGGCATCCAAAAGAAGTTGAACGCCTTTATTTTTAAGGGCAGTTCCTGTCAAAACAGGGACAAATTTTCCGGCAATGACTGCACGTCGAATGGCAGCCTTAAGCTCCTCAACTGTGAATTCTTCTCCTCCTAGGTATTTTTCCATGAAGGCATCGTCTCCATCCGCTATTTTTTCAAGCATCCTACCTCGCCATAACTTCACCTCGTCCGCCATGTCTTCTGGGATGTCAACGACCTCCATGTCAGTTCCCATATCATTGGTGTAGATGGTGGCTTTCATTTCAACCAAATCAACGAGCCCCTTGAAATCAGATTCCATTCCAATTGGCAATTGAATTGGTGATGCGTTTTTAGTCAAACGGTCGATGATGCTTTGGAATGAACGTTCAAAGCTGGCTCCCGTTCGATCGAGCTTGTTGATGAAACACATGCGAGGCACATTGTACTTATCAGCTTGTCGCCATACGGTTTCAGACTGTGGTTCTACTCCTGCCACTCCATCAAAAACAACCACCCCTCCATCAAGCACTCGCATTGAACGCTCTACTTCGGCGGTAAAATCCACATGCCCTGGCGTGTCAATAATGTTGTAGTGATGATCCTTCCAAAAACACGTGGTGGCTGCAGCCGTGATGGTGATTCCACGCTCTTGCTCTTGCTCCATCCAATCCATCGTGGCCTCTCCTTCATGAACCTCTCCAATTTTGTAGGATTTTCCGGTGTAGTACAAAATCCGTTCCGTACAAGTGGTTTTTCCAGCATCGATATGGGCGATGATCCCAAAATTGCGGACTTTTTTGAGCGCCTCCTTATAATCAGACATTTAAAATTGAGTATTAGAAATTTAAAATTTGCCTCCGCAGTATACCTCTTGTAGACAAAAAAACAAGGTTTTGATTGCTGTCTAACATTCTGCCTGTTAATATGACCATAATAAAACTAAAAATCACATGAATTTAAGCCCAAAGATTGGTTCATTTTTTACATTGATGGTGATGTCAGCTGTTTTTTTAACAGCCTGTGGTCCGTCTAATGACGAAACAAATACACCTGATGAAACCGTGACCATAGATGCCCCCGAGAATATCGAAGAAAGTTCTCCTGTTTTTTCTGAAGATGATCAAAAAAATTCGAAAGCGCTGACAGATGAATTTATAATTGCCCTGACCAATTTAGAGCGGAATATACTGGAGTCCAAAACGTGCACGGATGAAGATGTGTCTGGAATCTTGGCGCCTTTTGAAGATCCAAATTTAGGCCCTAAGCTCATTCCCATCATTAAAAACCTGGAATATCAATTCACTCCAGAGGGCTCAGATGAGGAACACTACTTGTATCAAGCCACTTATTTTGGACCCATTGCAGAGGCTTTGTTTTTAGATCCAGCTGAACAGAATGAAGCCGATTTTCAAACCATTGTCTTTCAAGTTGGTGTGAATGTTAGCAATGAACCATGTGTGGAACATTTTATTTAGCCTTGTACTTGTTTTAAAATTTCCCGTGCCCTTTCTTTGATGTGAGCTGCGATGGCCTGAGTGCCATTGTCCACCTCCCATGCCTCGGTTGCCTTTTCAATCACATCATTCGCCTTGCTCTCAGCTGCTTTGTTGTCCCCCTGTGCCCCCAGTATATAGGCATCGACGAGCCAGTCATAGGCTCGAGCTATTTTAGCCGCCCCTAGAACAACATTGTCAGTGGGCATATTTTTATAGGCTTGCTGAGTCATGTCCACTGCAAGTGACGCCGCATTTTTTGCGTATTTCAATTGATTTGCAGCGACATACACTTCTATTTGAGCCATCTCTGCCGTGGCCCGGTCGATCAAAAACTGGGTCTCCTCTCCTTTTTGAGAAATGGTGAGCAAATAAATGATTTCTGCGACATCTGCCCGATTGAGTGACTTGCCTGGGTCAACCTCTCCTGCGCCATCTAGCTGAACAATTCCAATGCTAGCGGCGTAGTTGAGATAACCTGAAAACCACTCATCTCCAGAGAGATTGGAAACTATATTTGCACCTTTAAACGCTTCAGCATCAACCCCATTGGCAATCAAAATCATCTTTAAGAATTCCGCCAAGTTCACCGGCTTTGAACCCTCAAAAGCACCGTCAATACCATTCCCACTCACAATGTCCATGGCCTGAGCTGACATGACATACTCGGCATACCAAAGGTCCTCGGTCACATCCGGAAATGAAGGCTCAAAGCCCACCTCTGGTGCCGTGTCTATGTTTTCAACAATGACCTTAACCACCTCCGCCTTGTTGATTAGATTGGAAGGCCTATAGGTGTTATTGTCATACCCATTTATAACTCCAGTGTCTCGCAAATAGGTGATGGCCACATAATCTGGATGCGTACGAGAAACATCAGCAAAAGCAAGTGATTGAGCCTGAGCTAAAGTTGGGGTGAAGATCGCTATGGAAAAAAGGCAGGCAGCGAGAAAGCGAATGAATGGATTTTTTTTCATGAAGGTGTGGTTCATAGATTTTCCGAATTGACTGATCTCACTAAAATTTATCATATTCATAATAAAAAGTCAATGTTTTGATATTTTTCTCCCCGCTGCTTTCATCTTGCCATTGTTTAATTTTTTTTATAGAATGATCTGGCTCCAAAGTTTTAAAACCGCATTTGGAGCCGTAGAATTAAGCTCAAAAATGGAAGGAGAGGCTCACGGAAGCTGAGGTAAGCACCGAACCAGGTGCATACGGAAGCTGGAGTAAAAAATGGGGACCCCACAAAATACGAAGAGGAGGTGCAAAGCAGGGGGGAGGGTATTTTATGGGGAGGAGGAGTTGCCCACGGAAGCTGGAGTAAACACCGAACGAGGTGTGTACGGAAGCTGTAGTGGTGCAACGACGAGAGAGCGCCTGTAGCTCAGTGGATTAGAGCGTCCGGTTGCGGTCCGGGAGGTCGCAGGTTCGATCCCTGCCAGGCGCACCATAAAAAATCAAATAGAGCATGGCTGGGTGAGAAGCCTGCCCTGTACTACATTTTGAGACATATTTAAAGTGCGGGGATCCCTGCCAGGCGCACCAGCCTTCGTTTGCCATGAACAAAGTGAATGGGAATAAGAAGGCTGCCATCCGAAGTATTGCGAAGGGTGGCAAACTACGGCTGGCACGCCAAATAGGTCGCCACTTATATTTTGTGGGGGGCCCGTTTTAATCGCAATCCATCGCATCTCACTCCGCTTTGTGACCCCCTCACTAATCACGGCCTTTTTTATTTCACCTTCGACCTCACCATAAAAATAAGACTTAAAAAAATATTTATGTATTTTATTTTCTAAAAGCATCCTCTTTTAAACAGGCCTGACGTAAGATAGACCTAAAAGTGCCATATCGTACTTCTTTTGAATGAATGGGAACAATGACATCCAGAGTTCGTTTGCCTACTCTTCTGTATTTGGCATGGGAACCTGTTTGTGACACAAATAAAAAACCGTTCTTCTTGAGAACCTTTAGAATCAATCGAACTGGATATGGCTTAGGCATGTTGCAAGGTCACTGAATCAATCAGCGGATTTTTGATCCGGCTTGATTTTTTCGGGAGTGGCCTGCCTTCAAAATACAAATTAAGAGCATCTTCAATCATTTTTAAGGCTTCTTTTTTGGTTTTTCCAAAACTAGAAACATCCACATCCAAACACTGGGAGATATAATGATCACCCTCCTTCCAAATGACGATTTTAAAATCAGATGCCTTCATGCATTGTTTATATTATGCCTTAATTATAGGGTTTTAAGTCAAAAAAGTCAATCCTCTATATAAATAGATAGGTCTATAACCCAGTTAATTTGCTGGCTAAACCACCCACCATCACTCCTTTTTACCCTGCATAAATCCGCTCCCCCACAACCTTAAGTCAACATTTAGCCCACGGACTGGAGGGCATTTTTGTACTCTTTCTCCGTAACGCAATGATACCCATTCCCATGAACCATTCCTTTATAATCTTTCCACGGATTTAAAAAACATACAGCGTGCTGAAAATAAGAGTAACGGTAATCATTAAAAAGCGTTCCTTTGTAAAGAAATCCTAAGATAATGGCTGACACTAAAATGATAACTGGGGCAAGAAGAAATTGATTTCCTTTTTTTCTTTTAATCATTTGAATTGATTCTTTACTGACCTAACTTCAAACGCTCCACCACCTTCCCATAATCATCGGATTTGAGAATATAGGACCCTGCCACCAACACATTCGCCCCGGCTTCAATCGCTAATTTTGCTGTTTGATCATTAATTCCCCCATCAATTTGAATGTCTAAGTTGGGGTAGTGCTCTCGGATCCAACGGACTTTTTCGAGAACCTCTGGAATGAAAGACTGCCCTCCAAACCCTGGCACGACCGACATGACCAGTACCATGTCCAACATGGGCAGGACGGCTGATATTTTTTCAATTGGGGTGTCCGGACTAATGGCCACGCACGCCTTGCACCCTGCTTTTTTGATTTTTTCAACATCCGGGGCTAAGTGCAAACTCGCTTCCGCGTGAATAGTAATTGAGGTGGCTCCTGCCGTGGCAAAATCGTCGATGTAACGGTGGGGATTACGGATCATCAAATGACAATCCAGAGGCACGTCTGTTTTGATGCGTTCCACCACAGGGGCTCCAATGGTGAGATTGGGCACAAAATTACCATCCATGACATCCACATGAAACATGTCAGAAAATGGAGCCAATTCGGCCAAGTGATCGTTCATTCGACCGTAGTCGATGCCGAGAATGGAAGGAGTGATTTTTAATTTCATGAGTCAGTGACTAGTGGTTAGTGGTCAGTGGTGAGTTTTTTATGAAATGAAAAGAGCATGCGATTGAGCTCGTCTATTTTTTCCAAAATAGATCCCATCTGTCCTTCTTTTGTAAACTCAAGCTCATGAGAAAGTATAACCTGTGTTTCAAGTTCAGCCAAAGAACTTTTTGCGATCAAAACAAAACGAGCAAAATCCTTATTGGAACCTCTCTGACTTCCCTCTGCAATATTCGAAGGCACTGAAACCCCAGACCGTCTCATCTGACTTGTCAAGCCATAGACCTCCTCCAAAAGTTCTAGAATAAGTTCGACCACCTGAGTGTTAGGATATGAATGACAAATTTATATCTATAACCCAAGTGGTCTATGTCCTATATTACTCACAATGATCGTAAGATCATAGAAAAACATTTA
>Ga0316189_10004427_pt1 | contig 13508 bp, 12 predicted proteins | sample LowCovwburrow_MG_FD_204930 | JGI IMG/M metagenome (GOLD analysis project Ga0316189, IMG submission 204930) | Coastal sediment microbial communities from Maine, United States - Lowes Cove worm burrow | ecosystem: Environmental > Aquatic > Marine > Coastal > Sediment | place: USA: Maine...
GCGGGTGGACGTGCAACACGGCAAGATCCATGCGAAAGACTGCACTGAATGTGAGACCGAAAGCGGCCAGATTGACCGGTTCGACCGACTGATTCAGCTGGAAGGAGCGCTGAGCGCCGAACAGCGTGAACGCCTGCTTGAAATCGCCGATCGCTGCCCGGTCCACCGCACTCTGCACGGCGAAATCAATATCCTCAGCAAGCTTCAGGATTAGCCCGCGGAACAGACTCCCGGCCCGCTTGCAATTGGATGCCGTGCAGCTATAGTGAATCCCTTTTGACCGCGAGGCAGTATTATGCGCAAAACACCGCTTAACGAAGCCCACCGGGCGGCCGGCGCCCGCATGGTGGATTTCACCGGTTGGGAAATGCCCATCCACTATGGCTCCCAGTTGGATGAGCATCACCAGGTCCGAACCGGCGCCGGTATGTTTGACGTTTCCCACATGACTGTCGTGGATATCCGCGGTCCGCAGACAAGGGATTTTCTCTCTTATTTGCTGGCCAATGATGTGGCCAGGCTGCACACGCCGGGTAAGGCTTTTTACAGCTGCATGCTGACCGAGTCGGGCGGTGTGGTCGATGACTTGATCACTTACTTCATGGATGAGGGGTGGTTTCGGCTGGTGGTCAATGCCACGACGCGTGACAAGGGCCTGGCGTGGCTGGAAAGGCACGGCGCCGATTTCAGTGTCGCCGTTACCGAGCACCACGAACTGGCCATCATCGCGGTGCAGGGCCCCCATGCCAGGGAAAAAGTTCATGCGCTGGTTCCTGCGGAAGTGGCAGCGGAACTGCGTGAACTTAAGCCGTTCACTGCCATGAGTCATGATGAATTGTTTCTCGCGCGGACCGGCTACACCGGCGAAGACGGTTACGAGATTTTGCTGCCCGGCAGCCAGGCGGAAGAGTTCTGGAACCGTCTGCTCGCGGAAGGGGTTGCGCCCTGCGGCCTGGGCGCCAGGGACTCGCTGCGGCTCGAGGCGGGAATGAATCTCTACGGGCACGACATGGACGAGGCCACATCACCGCTGGTGTCCGGCCTGTCCTGGACGGTTGCGATGAAAGATGACCGTGAGTTCATTGGCCGGGCTGCCCTGGAAGAGCAGAAACGCGAAGGCGTACCCCGGAAACTGGTCGGCCTGTTGCTCGAAGGACGCGGTGTGCTGAGGGAGGGCCAAACGGTGATCACCTCCGATGGAGAAGGCATTACGACCAGCGGCGGTTTTTCTCCGACGCTGCAAAAAGCGATAGCCTTCGCCAGGATTCCTGCCAAGGCGGAAGGGAGCTGTGAAGTGGAAATTCGCGGAAAGTACCTGCCGGCGAAGATCGTGTCGCCTCCCTTCGTCCGCAACGGGAAAGTCTGCGACGGGATTCTTTAGCGGTCCGTGACTTTTGGTCAGGCGATGCTAGAATGATTTTTACGTACCAAAGCAAGGTAAAAGAACAATGAGCGAGATTCCAGCTGAACTGCTTTACAGGGAAAGCCATGAATGGGTCCGGGACGAGGGCAACGGCATAGTGGTTGTCGGTATTTCCGATCATGCCCAGGCCGCACTCGGTGACATGGTGTATGTCGAGTTACCGGAACCCGGTATGAGTTACGAGCAAGGCGATGCATGCGCCGTGGTCGAATCGGTCAAGGCTGCTTCTGACGCCTATGCGCCGGTGACCGGCGAGATCATCGAAGCCAACGGAGCGCTGGAAGATTCTCCTGAGTTGGTGAACAACAACCCCTACGGCGATGGCTGGCTGTTCAAGATGCAACTGTCGAAACCGGAGGAACTGGATGGCCTGCTCAGTCCGGAAGCATACGCAGAACTGCAGGACGATTAGCGAGCCTCGCAGCTTCACTCGACGGAGAAAGTTTTAAAACTCCAGGCCAGCCTTGCGGTAGACGAAGGACATCAGCCAGGCCGGCCCGATCAGCAGGAACTGGACGTCCCTGAAAAAGGACGGGCGCTTGCCCTCGAAGACATGCCCGATGAACTGGCCGATCCAGGCCAGCACAAACACCACGACCGCAACCAGCCACAAGGGCCAGGGTGACGCCTGCTCGATCACGGCCGTCAGCCACAGCATGGCCAGGTTGTAGAGCATCAGCCCCATGCCCAGTCTGCGGGACAGCCTGAAGTAGTAGACCTGGGCCAGCACCAGTGCAATGACTGCCCAGTTGAGCCGGACGATGCCGGAACCGATCTCGAACGGAAACGGGATCGACCAGATCAGCGCAACCACCGTCCAGACGATGACCGGCACACAGATCCAGTGAATGATCTTGTTGAGCGGATTCAGATGGCTCTCGCCGTATTCGTCGAGCAGTCTGTCCAGGGTTCTCATCAGCGACTCGCTGGTCCGGTGAGACGTTCGAAGGCTTCCCTGTACTTGGCGGCCGTCGCCTCGATGATCTCCGCCGGAATCGGCGGCGGCGGCGGTGTTTTATCCCAGTCCAGCGTTTCCAGGTAGTCACGGACAAACTGCTTGTCGTAACTCGGCGGACTGGTGCCCGGCTGATAGGATTCTTCCGGCCAGAAACGCGAAGAATCCGGTGTCAGCACTTCGTCCATGATGCGCAGCTGGCCGTCCTCATCGAGGCCGAACTCAAACTTGGTGTCGGCGATGATGATGCCTCGTGCCGCGGCGTGCTCTACCGCGAACCGGTAAATCCCGATGCTCCTGTCACGCACCTGCTCTGCCAGTGAAGCGCCGATCAGGTTACGGATGGCCTCGAAATCGATGTTGATATCGTGTTGCCCGGCGCCGGCCTTGTTGGATGGTGTGAAAATGACTTCGGGCAGCTTATCTGCCTGGTGCAGGCCGGCTGGCAGCCTGATACCGCATACGGCACCTGTTTCCAGGTAGTCCTTCCAGCCGGAGCCGATGATGTAGCCGCGTACAATGGCTTCGAGCGGCAGGGGCTTGAGCCTTTTGACAACCACGGAACGGTGTCTCAGCACTTCGAGCACCTGCGGGTCGTCGATCACCTCTTCGACGCTGATGCCGCTCAGGTGATTGGGCACGATGTGCTGTGTCCGCTCGAACCAGAAATTGGCGATCCGGGTCAGGATTTCGCCTTTTCCGGGGATCGGGTCGGACATGACGACATCGAAAGCCGATAGCCGGTCGGATGCAACGATCAGCATATGCCGGTCATCGATCGCAAAACTGTCGCGTACTTTTCCCTGGTGAATCAGCGGATATTGCGTTACCAGGCCGGCGTGATATGCCTTAGTTTTTTCCGAATTCAAAAATTTTCCCTTCTGTGACGTTTGGGTATGGGAGACTGTATCCGTCGATTATATACTTCGTTGCCAACGTTCTGGTATTCAAACACATGTCCGAAAACTCGTTCAGCATTCCACGTCACTGGTGGGGAAAGATCATAGGCGGAGTCCTTGGGTTGTTCCGCGGAGGCATCAGCGGCGCCCTGATCGGCGCCCTGCTGGGGCACATGGTCGACCGTTTCCTGGCGGGTATCGTCGGCGTCGGGTCAACCCAGAAGTCGTTTTTCGATGCCTTGTTCGCAACGCTGGGGCACCTGAGCAAGGCCGATGGGACTGTCACCCAGCACGAAATCCGCATGGTCGAATCGCTGATGCAGCGAATGCAGATCACCGGTGAGGACCGGCAGCGGGCCATCCACCTGTTCAACCAGGGCAAGCAGGCGGATTTTGACCTTGAAAAGACGCTGCACAGCTTCACCCAGCATTCGATGGTGCGCCAGGACTTGCGCCATATGTTCACGGAGATCCTGGTCGAGGCGGCATTTTCCAGCGGCACAATCACGCAGGCCGAACACGAGGTTCTGTTCCGGGTCGCCCGCATGCTGCGGATTCCCGGCCCGGTCTTTTCCGCCATGCTGAATGCGCGGGGGGCCGGCGGCGGCTACAGCGGTACCGCGGGTGGTCAGCAAAGGGCCGGTAGACAGATTGGAAGCCTGGCGCAGGCTTATGCCCAACTGGGTCTGGACAGCAAGGTGACGGATGCCGAGGTGAAAAAGGCGTATCGCAAGCTGGTCAGCCAGTACCATCCGGACAAGCTGATATCCCGGGGCCTGCCGGAGGAAATGATGGAGCTGGCAAAAACCCGGGTGCGCGAAATCAACACGGCCTACGACCAGATCAAGCAGGCGCGCGGATTCAAATAAATTCGGGACCGCCGGCCGGATTTTATATTAGAATAAGTTAATACTACGGAGACGTGCCATGAAGCAATCAACCATTATTTCACCATCCATTCTTTCAGCGGACTTTGCGCGGCTGGGTGATGACGTGAAGAGCGTGCTGGATGCCGGTGCGGACTGGGTGCACTTCGACGTCATGGATAATCATTACGTGCCCAACCTGACTTTTGGACCGATGATCTGCAGCGCCCTGCGCGCTTACGGCATCACCGCGCCGATCGACGTGCACCTGATGGTTGAACCGGTGGATGAACTGATACCGCAGTTCGCCAGGGCCGGCGCCACGCTGATCAGTTTCCACCCGGAGGCGAGCCGCCACGTGGACCGGACCATCCAGTTGATTCGGGAGCACGGCTGCAAACCAGGCCTGGTTTTGAACCCGTCGACGCCGCTTGGACAGCTGCACTGGACCCTGGACCAACTGGACATGGTGCTGCTGATGTCGGTTAATCCGGGCTTTGGCGGGCAGTCGTTCATTCCGCATGTGCTGGACAAGGTCCGCAAGGTGCGCGAGATGATCGACGCGAGCGGCCGGGAAATCCGCCTCGAAATTGACGGCGGCATCACCGTCGACAATGTTGCCGAAGTGGCGGCGGCAGGTGTGGATACTTTCGTGTCAGGTTCAGCCATTTTCGGATCGGGTGATTATCGTGCGACGATCAGCCGGATGAAGGCTGACGCGGGTTAACAAGCCGGTTTAACGGTATTGCCGTGACCACGTAACGCAACGGCCCGCCGGGCCGCAGGCTGTCAAACGGATAACAGGTAACCAGGCTGAGCCGGTCCGTACCGGGATCGATCACCAGTTCCTCCTGCCGGCTGTCGACCACCTCCATGTAGCGCACTTCGAACCATTGTGTCGACTGCCGGGTAGTCAATTTGACCCGGTCTCCGGGCTGTACAGACTCCAGGAAGCGAAAGTGGGTGTCGCGGTGCCCGCTGATGATCCGGTCGCGGCCGTCCAGTGTTCCATCCACGAAAACCGGCCCGAAAGCAAGGTTGCGGCCCGAATTGCCCTCCAGCACGACTTGCCGGACCTCGTGCTGCGGGACAGAAAGCACGGCAACCGGCCGTGTGTCCGCCCAGGGCCAGGGCCGGGATTCCGGATCGCCGTTCAGAGCATCTTTCCAGCTGCGCTCGATCAGCCATTGAGCCAGTTCGGCCTTGGCAGGAATCCACAGTGCACGGGTCAGCAAAACCAGGGAAAAAAAGGCGGCGGTGAGGAGCACCGCCGCAGAAAGCCAATGACGGGAGTTCTTCATTGAGGCGAAGACGCCATCGGCGAGCGATCGCCACCGGTGCGGCTGGCCCGGGAGGGAGGCCGGTAGAGCAACATGCCGGTAGCGGCAGAAAGGGACAACAGCGCCAGCAGAACCTGCGCGACCCAGCCGGTAGCCGTTTTCGAGAAACCAACAGCCATGCTGCTGCCTGCGGGCAGCAGGCTGGGGACGTCCTGCATGGCAAGTTTCTCCGCTGCCGGCCGGGTGGGGGTCTTGTCAACGGCAACCAGGGCGGTGTAGCGGGTGAGCAGGCCGAACTCCAGCGCGAGATCGAGGACGTCTGCGCGGATGGTTGCGGGGTCGGCGCCAAATACGCGGCTGTCCTCCAGCGCGCTGATTTTGCTGCGTGCCCACAAAGCCGCAATCGTTTCACCGCCGGACCCCGGCAGGCTTCTGCTGTTCATTTCCCAGTAGCGGCCGTCCAGTTCGCCACACACGGTGACATCACGGGGCTCGTGCGGCAGGCGGGCGTATAGCCATAACGGTTCGCCCGCATACAGATCCGGAATGACTTCCGGGTAGAATTCAGCCTCCATTCCCCAGTCGATGCAGACGTTTTGAATAGCCGGGTTTTCTATCCGGCTCCACAGGCCGGCCATCCGTTCTTCCACTTCGCCGAGCTTGCCGATGTGCGTGTGGCTGCCGCGGCCAATTTCAGCCGCTTTGCGCATGAACCACGCATTGGGCGCGGAACCGATGGATACCGTGAATAGCCGGCTGTCGCGCAGTTGTTCGCCTACCTGGAGCAGCAATTCCTGTTCATTGCCCACGCTGCCGTCCGTGACGAAAACCACCTGGCGCAGCAGGCCATTCTGCTCTGGCAGGTTCAACGCCATTTCCAGCGCCGGCGCCATCATCGTGCCGCCGTTGGCAGACAGGCTACCGATGAAATCACTGGCCTGTTCCAGGTAATAGGATGAAACCGGGACCGATTCCCTGAACAACCGCTCGCTGTCGGAGCTGAACCGGATCAGGTTGAAGTAGTCGTCCGGGCCGAGGAACTGCAGGCCCAGCTGCAAGGCTGCGCGGGCCTGGTCAAGCGACGTGCCTTCCATCGAGCCCGAAGTATCGATGATGAATACAACCTCGCGCGGAGCGGGGGAGATGGCCTCTGCCAGTGGCGGGGCCAGCATGAGCTGCACATAGACAGCGTCCCCGTCGTCAAAGGTTGTCAGCGTCGATTCCGGCATGGCGCCGTACCCGGGTGTCCAGTTGAGTTCAAACACCCGGTCAGCCCGGTCATCCGGATCGGCCAGGAAGACCCGGTATCCACCGAGGGAGGGATGTATGTCGACATCGTGATAGCGGCTTTCAATGCTGGCCAGGGTCATGCCGCTGCGAAGATCCACGTCAATGGTCAGGCGGTGATCATCCATCCCCTGATAACCGGCTTCGCCAGGGCCTGCAGTGAAAACCACCGGCACAGCGCGCGCTTCTCCGGTTTCCCAGCGTGGTGTTGAAGTAAACGGGATTCGCAGGCTGAACGAGCCGTCCCGGTAGTCGACCCGGGCCAGGAAACTGATGGAAACACCAATGTTGTCGCCGGGCGCAATGTTGGCCAGCCGTGTCTCGAACTGGTTGGCCCGCTGTTGCTCAACCAGCGTAGCGACCTTGCCGCTGGATTTTGCCTGTTGATACTGGCGGCGTGCTTCCGCTTTTTCCTGTATTTCACCTTCGAGCACTCGTTCCCCGACATACACACGCATCCGGTCTACCGCGGCGTCCACCGGAAGCGGGAAGCGATAGACGGCCTCGGCCCAGTATCCGCCGGTGTTTTGAAACACCTGCATGACTTCGACCCGGGCGGTCAGCCCCGTGATCACCACCTGGATGTCGGTATCCAGTGCAACCATCTGTTGCGTTCCGTTACCGTCCAGGAATTCAATGCCAAAGAAATCGCCGTCCGGATCACCGGCGCGCGCCGTTTCGACCCGGATAATGAGCAGCAACAGCAAAATGGCGGAAATGATCAACAGGGCGCGGTCCTGCCAGCGCAACGGTCTGCGCGGGGGATTCGCCCCATGATTCTGATTTTCTGAGAGGCGCCGGGCAAAAAGCGCATGATTGCGCCAGGCATCGTCCTCGAGTTCGTCTCTGATTGAGCGGGGGTGTGGCATGTTCAACTCCGAAATAGCTTCAGGTTCATTGAACGCCCTTCGTATGCCGTCAGCATGGCCGGTCATGACAAAGCGGCGTCCGAATTCGGGCAAGCCTGGGGCAACAGCGATATTTGAGTGGCGAACCGATTCACGTAGAGGCGCCGGGGCCGTATCATGAGGCCATAAGAATGAGCTCAGGCTTTTGGGAGGAAACATGTCGCGCCATATCGCCATCGTCGAAGATGAAGCCGCGATCCGCCACAATTACGAAGACGCGCTGCGGCGCTATGGCTACCAGGTGTCGGGTTATGGGGATAAAAACTCCGCACTTGCAGCGCTGAAAAGACGGCTGCCTGACCTGGTGATCATCGACGTGGGGCTGGGGGATGACGTTGAGGGGGGCTTCGAACTGTGCCGCGAACTGCGCAGCCTTTCCAGGAGCCTGCCGATCATTTTTCTGACGGCGCGGGATTCAGACCTCGACGTCATATCCGGATTGCGGCTGGGCGCCGACGATTACCTGACCAAGGACATCAGCCTGCAGCACCTGATTGCGCGAATCGTTGCGCTGTTCCGCCGCGTCGAAGCCCTGTCCGGAGGCGCAAAAGACGAACAGTTGCTGGAGCGCGGCCCGCTGAAATTTTCCGTGGAGCGAATGGAAGTCAGCTGGAAAGGCGCCCCTGTTCCGCTGACGGTCACTGAATTCTGGCTGATCCACTCGCTGATCCGGCATCCCGGGCATGTGCGAACGCGCCAGCAGTTGATGGATGACGCCAATGTGCTGGTGGATGACCAGACCATCACCAGCCATGTAAAACGAATCCGGCGTAAGTTCGTAAAAGCGGACGCCGGCTTTGACCGCCTCGATACGGTCTACGGGGCGGGATATCGCTGGAAACCCGAAAAGGCAGGATCCGGAGAGCTTGCCGGCGACGCCGGATGAAACTCAGAACCAAGCTGGTTGCGCTTTCTCTGCTGACCCTGCTGTTGCCATGGTCCGGATGGAAATTGCTGCAGGAGCTTGAACGGTTTCTGCGCGATTCCCAGCAGAATGCCATGCTGGCATCCGCCCGCACCATGGCGGGCGCGCTGCCCATGGAGTATCGCAGCCAGTTGCAGTTCCTGCCGGATCTTTATATTCCCCTGCGCCCATTGCAGCGTGTGCCGGTTCTGGACGGCTATACCGATGACTGGCCGGCGGCGGGCCAGGGGCTGGAGTTTTCGTCGCCGGACGGCGAACTGGGGGTAAGCATGTTGGCCGGATCCCACGGGGGTCACCTGTTCATCCTGTTCGATGTCGCGGATAAAAGCAGGAATCACGCCGCGCCAGCAGACCGGTCACCGGCCGGGTTCGCCGACGGCATCACTCTGCTGCTGCGCAGTCCACGCGGCTTGTTCAGCTTCACCATCAACACCGAAGCACCCGGCCCGATCCAGATCAGCGGCGAACGGGGGGAATCGGGTCAGCTCAACGGTTACTGGCTTGACCGGGAACACGGCTACCGGGTTGAACTCGCTTTGCCGGTGCAGGCGAGCAATACAGACATCAGTTTCCAGGTAAAGGACGCGTTCCGGGACGGCGGAGATAAATATCGCGTAGCCGGCCCGCCCGGCGATCCGGAACGACCTCGCTGGATCAGCCTGGCTGACCAGTGGCAGGGCCTGTCGGAGTGGTTCGCCCGCTCGGAAATTGAATCCTCCCGGACCTGGCTGCTCGACAAGAACGGCTGGGTGCTGGCTGATTCGGGGCATCAAGGCGCACCGGCCGAGGCTGCGGGAGCGGCACGAACCACCTGGGTGCAACGGCTGCTTTACCGGCTGGTTGCGGGTTCCCGCACGGAGGTCCTGGAAGACCAGCCCGTTGATCCCATACGTTTAAGCAACGGCATTGCCAGCGAGGCGCTCGACGGCAGCGAGGCGGTCCGCTGGACCCAGGACCTGGACACGGCAGTGGTCTGGAACACGGTGGCGGTGCCGGTGGTGCTGCAGGATGAAATAAGGGGGGCGGTCGTCATGCGGTCAAGTACGGAGGGGCTGCTGCTGGTCACGAACCGCGCACTCAGCCGGCTGCTGTTCACCACGCTGGCACTGACGTTCGGACTCGCGGCGGGTCTCTGGTATTTCGCCTCCCGCCTCTCGCGGCGGGTGCAGCGGTTGAGCGGCGCGGTCAGCCTTGCCATGGAAGACGGCATCGACCTGGAAGCCCTGCCATTGAAGGAAGACCATGACGAGTTGGGTGAACTGGCGCGGAACAACCAGAAACTGTTGCGCGCCGTGGCCGATTACAGCCAGTACCTGCAAACGCTGGCCGGTAAACTGTCGCATGAACTGAAAACACCGCTGGCTATTACGCGGTCTTCGCTGGATAACCTGGCCAGCCAGGAACTGGACAGCGACTCGAGACGATACCTCGAGCGGGCGCGGGAAGGAGTTGACCGGCAGGCCGCCATTGTCCGGGCAATGAGCGAGGCGAGCCGGCTCGAAGCCGCGATTGGAGTGGCGGAATGGGAAACCATCGACCTGGCCGGACTGGTGCGGCGGTGTGCCGAGGGTTATCGTTCCGTGCATCCGGGGCGGACTCTGCTGACTCAAATTCCGGACGGGCCAATGCCGCTGAACTGCGCCCCCGACCTGCTGGCCCAGGCCCTGGACAAACTGGTCGACAACGCCGTGTCGCTGAGTAAAGAGCAGGACGAAGTGACCCTGGTGCTGAAAAAGGGTGAAGTGGCTTATTCGCTGCTGGTGCGCAACACGGGCAGCCGCTTGCCCGATGAGCTGCAGGATCGCGTATTTGATTCACTGGTTTCATTACGGGAAAAGCGCGGGAAGGAGCCGCACATGGGGCTTGGCCTGTACATCGTGCGGCTGGTTGCCGCGGCGCATAATGGGAGCGTAAGCGCCCGCAATCTGCCGGACGGGCAGGGTGTTGAATTCATAATGAACCTTCCGCTGTAGGCGATTGGCCCGAGCCTTGCTAGAATCGGGTCCTTACGCCTCGAAAAAAATGGATTGCCGTGGAAAGGGAAGAATTCGACAGACTCAAGGCCGGGGGTTATAACCGCATTCCCGTTTATCGTTCCGTGCTGGCGGATCTGGACACACCGTTGTCCGTTTACCTCAAGCTGGCGGATGGTCCGGATGCCTACCTGCTCGAGTCGGTCGAGGGCGGTGAAACCTGGGGGCGGTTTTCCATCATCGGCTTGCCCTGTAAGCGGCGCTATTCGCTGTCGGGAACCCGGCTGACAACCTATCAGAATGGTGTCGGAACCCACCGGGAAGAAGTAACGGATCCGCTGCAGTATGTGTCTGACCTGCAGAATGAATTCAATGCACCGCGCCTGCCGGAACTGCCGGTGTTTACCGGCGGGCTGGTGGGATATTTCGGCTACGAAATTGTGCAGCGATTCGAACCCCGCCTGCTGGATACGAGCAAGCCGGACGAGCTGAATACACCCGACATGGTGCTGTTGCTGTCTGAAGAGGTCGCCGTGTTCGATAACCTCTCAGGCAGGCTGTACCTGGTTGTGAACATCGATCCGAACCGGCCACAGTCCTGGGAAACAGCGCAACGGCGCCTGGATGAACTGGCCCACAAGCTCAGGGGCGGCAGCGAGGGTTACGGCATTCCGGTCGTCCATGATGCGGTGGCTGAACGGGATTTTCATTACGGCTTCAGCCGCGGCGACTTCATCCGGGCAGTCGAGAAGAGCAAGGAATATATCCGCGCCGGAGACATCTTCCAGGTCGTGCTGTCCCAGCGTATGAGTGTTCCGTTCAAAGCACGGCCGCTCGACGTATACCGTGCGCTGCGGGCATTGAACCCGTCGCCCTATATGTATTTCATCGACCTGGGCGATACCCAGATCGTCGGGTCTTCACCGGAAGTGCTGGTGCGGGTGCAAAACCGCCAGGTGACCCTGAGGCCGATTGCCGGCACGCGGCACCGCGGCGACAACGCGGAAGAGGACAAGCGTCTCGAGGACGAACTGCTGAACGATCCAAAGGAGCGGGCGGAACACATCATGCTGATCGACCTGGGCAGGAATGACGCCGGGCGGGTGTCCCGGATTGGTTCGGTCAAGGTAACCGATACCATGGTCGTAGAGCGTTACTCCCACGTCATGCATATTGTTTCCCAGGTGGTTGGCGAACTGGCCGACGGCTTGACCTCGACTGATGCAATCCGCTCCTCGTTTCCCGCCGGAACGCTTTCGGGTGCGCCCAAGATCCGCGCCATGGAGATCATCAACGAACTGGAACCGGTGCGACGCAACGTCTATGCCGGTGCGGTGGGGTACATCAACTGGCACGATGACACCGACCTGGCCATCGCGATCCGTACCGCCGTCATCAAGGACGGCATTCTTCATGTCCAGGCCGGCGCAGGCATCGTGGCCGATTCCGACCCTGAAAAAGAGTGGGAAGAAACCATGAACAAGGGCCGGGCACTGATTGCCGCCGTCAACAGTGCTTCGACGGGGCTTTAGCTGACAAAAGTTCAGGATAGGAGATAGGCGATGATAACCACAATCGACCAGCCCCGGGTAATCCTGCGGCGAGCCTTACAGTCCTGTGTGTGCACGCTACTGCTGGTTTGCGCTCCTCTGCACAGTGCCGAGCCAGTCAAACCGGGACCGGTGGATAACCAGTCTGCTCTCGCTGCGGTCGATATCCCGCTGGATGAACTTGAGATGCGGATCAAGCATTTGACGGCAGATCAGCTGGAGAAGGAGGCGGATCGCTGGCAGGCCATCCTGGTGCAGATGGTTTACGATCTGAACCAGGCCAAGATCGAGGTCAAGCGTGAGAACGAACGGCTCGAAGCCGCGCAAACGGACGGCGCCGGCACCGATGCCGACGTGAAAGAGGAAACGGAACAAAAAGAAGAAACGCTAGATAAGGTGGGTAAGTTGCGCGAGCAGCGCGTTCAGATCATCGACCGGATGAACGTGGTTCTCGATGAGCTGAGCGACAAGCTGGGGGAGACGGACGAAGGCAAGGAACAGGAGGCTGTTGTGCAATACCGTCTGTTCATCGATGCAGTCAAAGGGGTGCAGGTTGACGTGTCGGATGCCCAGTCGACACGCGCAACGGTCGTTTCCTGGCTGCGATCTTCGGAGGGCGGAATTCGGCTGATGCGCCAACTGGGATTGCTCCTGGGTATTGTGCTGAGCTTTTGGCTGCTTGGAATATTGCTTAGCCGCCTGGCCGGCAAAGCGCTCTCCCTCAGCAGCAGTGCCTCCCAGATTCTCAAAAAATTTGTCGTCGATGCGATTCGGCGCATAATGATTGTTGCCGGCCTGCTGGCCGGCCTGGCTGCGGTGGGGATAAACATCACGCCCCTGGTCGCCATCATTGGCGCCGCCGGTTTCGTAATTGCGTTTGCCCTGCAGAATACGCTCAGCAATTTTGCCAGCGGTCTGTTGATCATGCTTTACAAGCCTTTCGACATAGGTGATTTCGTGGAAACATCAGCGGTCGGCGGAACGGTAAAGTCCATGACGCTGGTGACCACCAACATGATGACGCCGGACAACAAGTTGCTGGTTGTTCCCAATAACGAACTCTGGGGCAAGGTCATCACCAACGTGACCGGCAGCAGCCAGCGGCGCGTGGACATGGTGTTCGGGATTGGATATGGCGACGATATTGCGCTGGCTGAGCGTGTGCTCGCCGAAGTGGTCGCGGCGCATCCCCTGGTGTTGAAGGAGCCGGAACCCGTCATCCGCGTCAGCGAACTGGCGGACTCGTCGGTCAACCTGATCTGCCGGCCCTGGGTGAAAACTGCCGACTACTGGCCTGTTTTCTGGGAACTCACACGGGCCGTCAAGGAGCGCTTCGACGCCGAAGGAATATCGATTCCCTTCCCGCAGCGCGATGTGCATTTGTACCCCACTGTGCCAACGAATCCCGAGCCCCCTGCGGCGTAAAAGATATCGCCGACGCC
>Ga0316189_10004428_pt1 | contig 13506 bp, 11 predicted proteins | sample LowCovwburrow_MG_FD_204930 | JGI IMG/M metagenome (GOLD analysis project Ga0316189, IMG submission 204930) | Coastal sediment microbial communities from Maine, United States - Lowes Cove worm burrow | ecosystem: Environmental > Aquatic > Marine > Coastal > Sediment | place: USA: Maine...
AGGCAAGGATACTGCCGTCCGCATCAACCGAGCCCGAGGCATCAAACAGGATTTCCTTACCCGGCTCAATCCGAGGCAGAGCCTGCATCCGGGCAATGGGTGAGCTATTGACTGTCACGGTCAGGTAATCGCTATGCTTTGCGCCATCGTTATCAACAACAATCAGCCCAACCTGATACTGACCGGGCTGCTCAAAACGATGAGAGAATTTTTCGGCCTTGTATTGCTTGTACTTCTGATTCTGCACCTGCCAGCCAAAGGAAGTAATTAAGCCATCTGGATCCAGAGAACGGCTGCCGTCAAAATGCACTGTGCCGCCCGGAGCGATAAGCTGATCCGACCCGGCATCAGCAACCGGCGGCGCATTGACCCTGATTTCTTGCTGCATAGCCTGTATTGCGCCGGCACAACCGGAAGCGTCTGTTACCCGGAGCTGAACCGTATATGTGCCCGGCAGAGGATAGACATGCTCTGTCGTCACGCCCTCCCCCTTGCTGCCGTCGCCGAAATCCCATGTATACGAGATAATCGCATCATCTGCATCGCTGGACGCAGAGGCATCAAAAATAACCTGACTGGTATTGACGACCTCCGGCATGGTGATCACCGGCACCGGCGGTACGTTGACTCGCACAGTCTGTTCGCTGGATTGTTCGGCATTGCCCACCCCGGAATCATCCACAACAGTCAATCGCACGGTGTAAAGGCCAGGTTCTGCATAGGCATGACGAACCTGTTCGCTCTGCCCTGTTGCCCCGTCGCCGAAATCCCACGTATATGCGCTGATCTTGCCGTCCGCATCACGGGACGTACTGCCGCTGAAGCTGATGGGGATACCGACAGCGGTAACCAAGGGTGCGGCAGTAATGATCGGTTCAGGTGCGGCATTAATGATAATCGTACCCACCGCCTCATTGGTGCTGTTACTGAGACCGGAATCATCCTCCACCTGAAGCCGGACCGTATAGACACCGGACTGCTGCCAAGCATGCCTGACCGTCTCCCCGCTTTCCGGCTCGTCTTTTTCGCCGAAACCCCATCTATAGGCTGTAATTGAGCCGTCGCTGTCCAAAGATTTGCTGGCATCCAGCAGCACTTCCTCGCCCGGTGCTGCCACCTGCTTGAAGGTGAATTTTGCCAAGGGCGCTGCATTGATCAAAATGCTGTGGCTGGCCTGATCAGTGGTACAGAGCCCCGGCCCATCATCTTCCACCAGCAGCCGGACCTGATACAAACCCGGACGGGTAAAGCTATGTTCTCGTACCGGGTCGTTGTCCTGCTTATCCTGCCGCTCTTTGCCGAAAACCCAACGATAGCGGATGATCTTACCGTCAGCATCAATGGATGCACTGCCGTCAAAATGCACTTTTTCTCCGGGAGCGGCACTGGCCGGGGCAACAATCCGGGCCTTGGGTGGGGCATTGATTATCACCGGGATATCCAGACGGGATTGGTTGGCGACAAAGCCGGAATCGTCCTGCACCGTCAGGGCAACCGGATGCTTACCCGGCTGCTGAAAATCATGGGTGATCCTGTTGCCTGTGGCGGTGCTGCCGTCTTCAAAACGCCATTGAAAGGCAAGATGACCATCATCCTTATCCACAGACCCGGAGGCATCCAGCACAGCTTCGTTACAAGCAGCCAGCGGTTTCACCCTGACTTTCGGTTTCGGGACATGATTGGCAGAAGCAAGAAAGGGTGGCAGCTCAAGAGGAATTTCTTTGCCCTGATCATCCTCCAGCCAGAGCTGGACATAGTTCACCTTGGCTGAGGAAAGCAGCACGGCTGCGGTGTTGCCCTTCTCCTTGTCAAGCAGAGGAACTCGGGTAAACTTTATTGCTTTGTCTTCTGAGGCATTAAGCGGCACCTTTGGACGGAGTGGAGAAGAAAAAGAGATACGTCCACCATAATTGATTGTATCAGCGTCAAAATTGGTAATATTAAGCGAATTGCTTGTTGCAGGCACAATAAAACGAATTTCCGTATTCAGAGACGGCGCATCCGGCACCTGTACATTGACTGCCGGAGAAAAAAGACGGAGACCAGGAATCGCGGTGTTGTTCTTTTCATCAGCTGAAATAAAAATCTGAAACTTATTGCTGCCCGGGCCGGAAATGCCGTCCACAATAAGCTGAAAAAAAATCCGTCCGTCCGTGAGCCTGCCGTCCGCAGAATTCAGTGCGGCAATGCTGCGCCAGCGATCGTCGTAAAAGGGATTTTCGCCCAGCTCCAGCGTGGCCAAGGGCGATTGCTCCGGTAACGGTTCTTCGATCCTGCGCAGGTCCTGCTTGATGTTCCGACCGCCGTATACTAGATAACGTACCTTGGAATCCTTATAATCAAGATCAAGGGTGCCGCCGAAATCAGCATCAAAAATGCGGACAAAGAGTTTATTGTTGTAGGCACTGTCCACGGAAAAGCAGAAGACAAAACGCTGAAAATTCTCCTCCGTGACTTCCGGGCCGGTGGTGATGAAGAAGTTCTGTTTTTCCGCTGCCTGCGCATTGGCAACAGGCAGGAGCAGCAACAGCATGATTATTACGAAATAACGCATAAAGGCTTTGGTGACGAGTGGAGTGTTCTTATGGGCAGGTGTCAGCATTATTATGCAGCTTCAGTTTTCAAGTTGTATCAGCAGGTAAATTCCGGGTTATTTATCGCTCCACCAGCACATAGGGCGACCACACCGCCGGGTCGCGAAAGGCGGGGTCTTTGTGATGAATAAAATCCAGTCGGGTTTTGTGCAGTGCTTGGGACGGGCTGATGTTGTCCTCTGAACTGAGCCAGTTATCGTAAAAGGTCTCCATGAACTCACGGGAGAATTTATCGCCCACCGGGGTCAGGGCCATGAGGACGTTTTTGGCCCCGGCAGTGCGGAAGGCTCGGACAAGGCCGACACACCTTCGGAGTAATCGACAACGCCTTTGCCGGTGTCGCAGGCGGAGAGCGAAACCTGCTCTGTGCCGTGCAGGTTGAGGCCCAGCACTTCGAGACTGTAGAGCAGACCGTCGTCGCCGGGGAGCATTCCCAAAAAGTAGGTCAAATAACATTTACTACTCTTCGTATTGCACTCTCCACCGAACCGCTGCCGATCGGCTGTCCTTTTTCCGCGACCTCGGAATAAAGCATACGATTCATGTTCCGAACAAAATAATCCCGCTCCGTTTTCAACTTCTTATTCCGACTCCTGCGATAAAGCTCTTTGAGAGCCTCAACCACCTCACGACTCCCGCCGTTTTTCAACATGGTTCTACGCTTTGCAAACCATCGTTTTCTTTGCGCCGGCTTTAACTTTTTCTGCAATAATTACGGATATCGAATTGATTTCAGAAACAAGTTTCGGAGTGAGGCGATCATGTACACTCAGCAGAAACAGGCCTGGATAAATACCTCTTTTCTTTTTTCGTCCCCTGTTTTTTTTTGTCCGCCCGGCTGAAGCAGCTCGCCACCACCGTAATTATTATACCTGATGAAGTCGAGATGTTAACTTTCCGCACTCTCTGATTCTTCATTTTTTCGGGAACAGAGCTTATTACTTTCCGTTGTTCGGCCTCATACAGGGAAGCCGGATCTTTGATATGAGGTACCTCTTTAATCAGCCATTCAATTTCAAGCTGACTGTCATAGATCTTGTTTTCCAATATACCAAGATTTTCTTCGACGGAACAATTTGCCTTTTTCATGATTTGCGGTCCTGAATTGGGGAGAGTGATTCAGGATGTTATTTATCTCATGAATTGATCCGGATATCATGCAAAAACAGGTCGGCAGTCCAAAAAAATACATTCCTACTTTTCGGGAATGCTCCCCTGAAATCTTTAATTCAACGACCAAGGATTAGCGAGAGGAAAAACCTCTGTTATTGCTCGGTAATTTTTTTTGAATTCGGAGATAATTTTTGGCAGCCTAATCTGTTTGCAATTCTCTAACCGGAAGTTACTATGCGACAATGGCAAAACCATACAAATGGACATTTAATGGGTTGCCGTTAAAAGCATAGGACGATTTGAGCCGAGCTGTACCAGCGCTCTGTAAAATCTAAAAATTAGGCTTCGCCGTGTTGCAACTGATTAACCTACGGGCCCAACCTGGAGACAGCAACTCTAAAACTTAGTCATGACGGAGCACTAGTATGTCAATATTTTTTTATGAGAAAGCCGTGAGGGCTAACCGGTTTAATCCCGGAATAATACCGCCCCGAACACAACTCCTCGAAGTGTATACTGTTGCATCCTGCTGATTCAGCCGCAGAAAAAAGGGAGTGTATCTCCTAAGAATATATAGAAATTTCGACTTGCTGCCTGCAAAGACTCCCGCTTCCGTTGACATTCTTCATATTATATCGTAGAATATAATCTTTTATACATTTAAGATTTAAGATAAACAAGCAGATGGGGCATGCCATTTTCAAAAAGGATGTGATTTTTCATGATTGAGGTAGAAGTCAAAGGAGACTTGGAGTACGCGATCCGCCAGCTGAAGAAGAAATTGCAGATCGACGGCGTGAAACGCGAACTGAAACGACGTGAATACTACGAGAAACCGAGCATTAAGAAACGTCGCAAGTCTGCCGAAGCACTGCGCAAACTTCGCAAGTTCAACCGAATGAAAAATCGGTACTAGCCTGTTCAGCCCTGTCACATTGCCTGTTTCAGGGCTTTTTTTATAGAATATTGCCTTCCCGACGCTGCTCTGAAGACCTCTTCGCTTGTTCATCATGTTGACAGCTTTCTTCGATATCTTGTGGTGCATCGCAGGTTGTCGAAAAATACCGTTGACAGCTATGCCTCTGATCTGCATTTTTTTCTTGAGTTCCTCCAAAAGCAGGACGTGGGCACGCCGGAATCTGTCACCCCGGAGTCGGTCCGAGCTTTCCTGTTGGAATGCTTTCAAAAAAACATTAACTCGCGCAGCAATGCTCGGCGCCTTTCCGCCCTGCGCGCCTTTTTTGATTATCTTGTTTTTCAGCAGGTCAGGCCGGATAATCCCGTCGCCGACATTGATTCGCCCAAGATCGTCAGCGGTCTTCCCGACATATTGACCGTTGCCGAGGTGGACCGGATGCTGACGGTTCCGGCAAAACAAAAGCCGCTTATCCTGCGGAACTCTGCTATGCTGCATTTGCTCTATGCAACAGGCATTCGAGTCTCGGAGTTAGTTGGCCTGCCTGTTCGCGATTGCAGTATCACGAGCGGGCATGTGCGTATTTTAGGGAAAGGCGATAAGGAAAGGATGGTCCCGTTTAATGAGATCGCAGGCCAGAGGATTGAAGAATATCTCACTAAGACTCGACCGATTCTCCTTCGGAAGCGGACCAGCCCCTATCTTTTTGTGACGGGAAAGGGCGGGACAATGACCCGCAATCGTTTCTGGCAGATTATCAGGGAAATAGCAGTGACAAACGGAATAGAGAAAACAGTCAGCCCGAAAACAATGCGCCACTCCTTTGCGACCCACCTCCTTGCCGGTGGTGCTGATTTGCGCTCTGTCCAGATGATGCTCGGTCATACTGATATCGCCACCACCCAGATCTATACTCATGTGGATAAAGGGCGGGTAAAGGAGCTGCATCGACGTTTTCATCCCCGTGGATGAAATATGAATAATATTCCTGAGAGGTTGAAAACCCTGCTTGCATTTTTTCGCGACCCTGTGGTAGTATTATTCGAATTGTCCTTTATAAAAAATATTGAACTGGAGTTCTTCAGATTCCGCTTTCCTGTACCCCGCCGAGAAATGTATCCTCGTCTTTCACAAGGAAGAGGACAGGATTGACGGCGCGGGAAGCTCGTTGTCAACAGCAGCTGGGCCGGACAGCATTTTTTAACACAGCGATTTTCTTGCAGGTGCTTACTTGAAGCAAAAACGACTGGAAAAAATAGCAGATGTTGTTACTCGCAGTGCCAGCCGCAATTCGGCGCTGAATCGTCTGAACGGTTTTTACAAGCTTTTTGAGAAAGACGATGAAGTCCTTATTGTCATTACAGCGGATCCGGATTCATTGTCCAGCGCGATGGCGGTGAAACGGCTTCTCAGCTACCGGGTGGGAAGCGTGACTATCGGCTATCCCAACGAGATACGGCGGCTTAATAATATAACGATGGTGGAGCGGCTGAAAATTCCCATCGAACGTCTGCATACCCTGCCGGTGAATGATTATTCAAAGCTGATTATGCTGGACTCGCAGCCGACCCATCAGCCCTGTTTTGAGAAGCTTACATTCGATGCGGTCATAGATCATCATCCTGTCACGCCGGGATGGGATGCAAATTTTATTGATATTCGTCCGGAGTACGGAGCAGTCGCTTCGATGATGGTTGAATATCTCCGGGCCGCGAATATTACTCCCTCAGTTGCCCTTGCCACGGCCCTGTATTACGGAATAAAGGTTGACACACAGAATTTTGAGAAAAAAAACATGCAGTTGGCGGATGGGATTTCCTTTCGTTATGTGTTTAATATCGCCAACCGCAATCTTGTTCGTAAATTTGATCTGACCGAGCTGCGCCGTTCCGAGTTAAAGTATTTCAAGATCGCTCTGAACGAGGTGAAATCAAGTAAGGGCAGGGCCTATGCCCATATCGGTCGGGTCGGTACACCGGATATTTTGGTTATTATCGCTGATTTTTTGAATCATGTTGACAAATTCGACTGGGTTCTGGTATCAGGGGTAAGCGGCGAAAAATTAGTGGTCATTCTTCGTTGCGACGGTTATCGGAAAAATGCCGGTAATTTTGCCCGCAAGACCTTTGCCGAATATGGCTCAGCAGGCGGGCACCGGGAAGCGGCACGAGCGGAGTTGCCGATGAAAAATCTTCCGGTACGCGAAGGCCAGGACTTCACAACCAGTACCCTGATGCGTATTGCCACTCGGCATATGTAATTGAGGGATAAAGCTGTTTGAATGAACGACCCGGCCTGATGGGCAAGGGAAAATCGATCCTGAGCCCCCCCCGCAGTAAAAAAAGATATGAATTGAGCGAGCAGGGAGTCTCTCTATGGTAATGCCTTCTACATTGGCGATGATTCTGGCCGGTGGCCGTGTTGACGAACTGGGTGTACTGACCCATTATCGTCCCAAGTCTGCTGTACCTTTCGGAGGGTTTGCCCGGGTGATCGATTTCCCGCTGACGAACCTGATGCGTTCGGGTATTGAGCGGATTGCTATTCTCAGTCAGTATCGATCCTATTCTCTGGTAAATCATATCGGGACCGGAGCTGCTTGGGATATGATCGGGCGGCATCGAGGTATTTCTATCCTTCCGCCCTTTAAAGATTATGAAAACCCGCATTGGTACAGAGGATCGGCAGATGCTGTGCATCAGAACCTGGATTTTGTCCGCTATCATAAGCCGAGCGAGATCCTGATTCTTTCCGGTGACCATATTTATGAGATGGATTATCGCGATATGATCCGCTTTCATAATGAACATGATGCCGATCTGACAGCCGCCTTTATCAAGGTGAAGAAGGAAGATGCTGCTTTGCGTTTCGGTGTGGCGGAAATCGGTGATGAGTACAGTGAAGGCGGATCGCTCCTCTCCTACGAGGAGAAACCAGCAGATCCGAAAGGGGAGTGGGCTTCGCTGACGGTTCTCTGCTTTAAACCGGAAGTGCTCTACAAAGTGCTCGGGAAGAATCAGGCAGCAGCCTCCTATGAATTCGGAAGAGATATTCTTCCGATGATGGTGCAGGAGGGAATGAAGGTACTCGGGTATAAATTTCGAGGGTACTGGGGGTACACCCGTACCGTCAACGAGTACTGGCAGACCTCGATGGATCTCCTGGGAAGCAATCCTTTGATTGATTTGGAACAATGGGGAATACGAACCAATCTTGAACATCGGGATATTCGTGACTGCCAACCCTTGAAAGTCGGGTCGCAAGGTGTTTTAGATAATTCCTTGGCCTATAACGGGTGTATTATTGAGGGCACAGTAAAAAATTCTATCTTGTTTCCCGGTGTTCGGGTGGAAAAGGGGGCGGTTGTTGAAAATTCTGTGCTTTTTTTCAACACACTGGTCAAAGAGGGGGGACAGCTCCGGCAGGTGGTCAGTGATGTCAACACCACCTTTGGGGCCAATGCTCAGGTCGGTATATCTTCTATAGGTGGCAGTAGTGGCCGGGTGACCGTTATCGGCTGGAATAATCATGTTCCTGATAATATGACTGTCGGTTGCGGATGCTCGGTTGCGCCGGGTATCGAAGAAGAAAAATGGCCGGAAAACGGGCTGGAGGATATGGAGGAACTGCAATGAGAGAAGCAAAGGATGCTTTGGTGCTTTTACTGGCAGGCGGTATCGGCAGTCGTCTCAATATCCTGGTGGGGCATAGGGCTAAACCGGCAGTGCCTTTCGGCGGCCTGTATCGGATTATAGATTTTTCTTTGTCCAATGTGATGAAGTCCGGTTTGACTCGGGTCGGTGTGCTGACCCAATATAAGCCCCTTTCCTTAATGCGCCATATCCAGAACGGTGAGGCTTGGGATTTTACAGGGAGAACGCGCGGGATCAAAATCCTGCCGCCCCGCACCGGAGAGAAAGATTCGGATTGGTACAAAGGAACTGCGGACGCTATTCGGCAAAATATTGATTTTATCAGGGGCAATCAGTCCGAGCAGGTTGTTGTCCTGTCCGGGGATCATATTTATCAGATGGATTTTGATGAGATGATTACATATCATCGCGAAAAAAATGCCGGAGTAACCATCGGCATGATGGTGGTGCCTAAGAGTGAAATTCATCAGTTCGGCGCCGGGATTGTCGATGATGAGAATCGTATCGTTGATTGGGAAGAAAAACCCAAAGAACCGAGAACCAACCTGGCTTCAATGGGAATTTATGTTTTTGACACCGAATATCTGCTGAAAGCCCTTTCCTGTGACCGGGAGGAGGTTGATTTCGGTATGCATATTATCCCCAGGGCGATTGAAGAAAAACAGGTCTATGCCTACCCCTTTTATGGGTATTGGCGAGACGTGGGCACGATTCAATCCTATTGGGATGCAAATATGGATGTTCTGCGTGCCGACTCCGGGATTTCACCGGAAGAGTGGGGGATACGTCCCAATACAGAGGCGGACGGACGGGCTATGGACAGGGCTCCTGCCCGTTTTGCGCAAGGATGTACGGTGCAGTCCTCTATGATTTCAGCCGGAAGTGTGATTGAGGGAACTGTGGTGAACTCGGTGCTGTCTCCGGGGGTTATTGTCCGCAAGGGAGCCGTTGTCCGAGACTCGGTCATCCTGGAAGATTCTGTGATTGAAGCGAATGCCGAGGTTGATTTGGCAGTCTGCGATAAACAGGTGCATATTGGAGAAGGAGCGGTTGTCGGATACGGCGATGAGGAGGCGAAGAGCATTTCCAACCGGGAGTATCCTACCCATTTATACAGCGGCATCACCCTGATCGGCAAGGGAGCAGCGATTCCGGCTAAAATGAGAATCGGCAGAAACTGCATTATACGCCCTGATGAGAAGGGTCGGGAAAAGAGAGTGTTCCCGGCTGAACTTGAACACAGCGGCATTTTTTAAGTGCTTCATGTGAAAATGTATTGCTTTTAAGACGCTTTCAGGTAAAAATAGACCCCTTATTTTTCAGCATCTTTTTTTGCGCCCGTAGCTCAGTAGGATAGAGCGCCAGATTCCTAATCTGGGTGCCGCAGGTTCGAATCCTGCCGGGCGCACCATATTGCAAACCGGGAATTTTGAGAACAGCGATCAGGTCGGCGGTATAATTTGGATTCGGTCTCCGACTCGTTGCTCTGTTGCTGAGAACTGTTTTTCCGCAGTATTCACATTTTTTCCCGATTATTACCCCTCCTTTGATATTTCCAACAAAAAGAACGTTAAACAGGAGCTGTATGAAGGCTGTGCAACAGAAAAAGCGGATTCTTATTACCGGCGGGGCCGGTTTTCTTGGGTCCCATCTCTGTGAGAGATTATTGACGGACGGACATGAGGTTGTCTGTCTGGATAACTATTTTACAGGGACAAAACAGAACATAGTTCATCTGTTGGAGAATCCCTATTTTGAGGTGATCCGTCATGATGTGACCTTTCCGCTCTATATTGAAGTTGACGAAATTTATAACCTTGCCTGCCCGGCCTCTCCTGTCCATTATCAGTTTGACCCAGTGCAGACCACCAAGACTTCAGTGCATGGGGCCATTAATATGCTGGGACTGGCCAAACGGGTCAAGGCCAAGATTTTTCAGGCATCAACTTCCGAGGTTTATGGTGATCCTCAGATCCATCCGCAGGTAGAGGCGTATTGGGGCCACGTTAATCCGAACGGCATTCGCTCCTGTTACGATGAAGGAAAACGATGCGCAGAGACCCTGTTTTTTGATTATCGTCGGCAGCATAATCTGAATATCAAGGTGGCTCGAATTTTTAATACCTATGGTCCGAGGATGCATCCCAATGATGGTCGAGTTGTCTCTAATTTTATTGTTCAGGCCTTACAGGGGCACCCGATAACTATTTACGGAGACGGTTCGCAGTCCAGGTCTTTCTGTTACGTCGATGACTTGATAGAGGCCTTTATCCGCCTGATGGGCACGGAGGACGGCTTTGCTGGGCCGGTGAACACCGGCAATCCTGATGAGTTCACTATCCTGCAACTTGCAGAAAACATCATTGAGCTGACCGGCTCAAAATCAGAGATTATCTTTGAGCCTCTTCCTGAAGATGACCCGCAACAGCGCCAACCGGATATCTCCTTGGCAAAGGAAAAGCTCGGTTGGGAACCCAAGGTTCCCTTGCGGGAGGGATTGATTCCGACCATCGCGTATTTTGATAATTTCTTACGGGAAAACACTGCGTAACAGGCTGACAATACAAGAAAAAGCTTTTATTGCCGGAGCAGGCGGACAAGACAGAGCATATCTTGCAGAGTTTCTCCTTGAAAAAGGGTATACACGGTCTCAAACGGCGCACCTCCTTATTTAACACGGATCGCGTAGACCATCTTTATCAGGATCCTCACGAAAAAGAAATGCGTTTTCGTCTCCATCATGGTGACCTAACTGATGCCACGAATCTTATCAGGATTATGCAGGAGATTCAGCCCGATGAGGTATATAATCTGGCAGCGCAAAGTCATGTAGCGGTTTCTTTTGAGACGCCGGAGTATACTGCCAACAGTGATTCCCCGGGCACGTTGCGATTGCTTGAAGCTATCTGAATTCTTGGCTTGGAGAAGAAAAGCCGTTTTTATCAAGCTTCAACATCAAAGCTTTTTGGAAAGGTTCAGGAAATTCCACAGACCGAAAATACCCCGTTTTACCCACGTTCCCCATATGCGGTAGCAAAACTGTATTCCTATTGGATTACGGTAAATTATAGAGAAGCCTATAATATGTACTGCTGCAACGGGATTCTTTTTAATCATGAATCACCGATTCGAGGAAAAATTTTTGTTACTCGTAAGATTACCAGAGCATTAGCCCGTATCAAACTGGGACTGCAGGATGCGCTCTATTCAGGTAATTTGGATGCCAAGCGGGACTGGGGCCACACAAAAGACTATGTCCGGATGCAATAGCTGATGTTGCAGCAGAAGAAAGCGGAGGATTCTGTCATCGCAACCGGTGTGCAGCATTCTGTCCGGGAATTTGTTGTAATTGCGGCGGCAGAGCCCGGTATGTAAGTGATAGCTGCGGAAAGTTGCTATAAGGGATTTACATCTCGTCCGACGGGCCTACAGTCTGGTTATGAAAAAATGAAGGCATATTCAGCGGAAACAGAATCGCAGATACTTAATTTTTACGGAAGTCTGTCAGGAAAAAACTGTAGCCGGCATGCCGCTGTTGAGGAGATTGGACTCAATATGTTTTGTGGTTGTTTTTTTGTAATCAGGGGTTGACGAAGCTGAGTTGATGAAGTATTAATTATTGGATTCTTTCTGGTTGGAGCCGGAAAGTTGATAAATGCCACAGCCGTCGCGAGGCGGTGTCGGAAAGCCACGGATCTCTTGCGAGAGAACGCCGGGTTGCCTGCTTTTGGTTAATCGGAGAGAGTATGATGAAAATTCAGCCGTGATTTCTTGCCCGGCGAATTCTTTTCTCTGAAAACAACGGTTATTTTTTTATGGCCCGTTGTTTTTCTGTAAAGACGTTGATCATCCGTGACGTACAGGATGGTAACGTGATTATTCTTGCTGATGCAGCCTTTCAAGCTACATATTTTTCCCGATATTTGTTGTTAACGATATACGTAATGAGAAAAAGAGGACAGTCAGCTCTTTCTTTACCTGTTGCTGCCCTATGTTTTTTTGTGATATAAAGAAGTAAGTGCTTCTTCATTTTTTACTGCTGATTGCATGCTGTCTATCATGAAACTACAAGTCAGGTCGCCTCTTAAAAATCTTCTTGTCCGGCTCCTGTCAGACTGCTGATCTGAGGGGAGCAGATGTCCTACTTTTTGATTTTTTTTATCAAGTAGGTTAAGTCGGTAAGGAAGGGGTGCAGACCTCATCATAACGCCAGCAAAATGATAACACGCTTACATAAGAGAGGAATAGCAATATGATTTCGCGCAGAGATTTTTTACGAATATCGGCGATGGCTTCAGCAGCAGCACTTGTGAACTGGCAGTGCCCTGCTTGGGCGCAAGGTGGTTCGGCTGGCGGGGATAATTACGATGTTATTATTATCGGGGCAGGATTAGGTGGTTTATCCTGTGCAGCATGGCTCGTTAAATACGGCATCCGCCCTTTGGTGATTGACCAGCGTGACAAGGTCGGAGGATATGCCACTTCATTTAAACGCGGTGATTTCACCTGTGAAGGATCTCTGCATGGCATTACCGGCAATCCTATCTATCGTGGTATGGTCTGTCAGCTTCTCGGAGTATCCGAGGCGGAGCTTATGTCCATACTGGTTCCACATGAATATAGCTGGAATGCACTTTACCGTAACGAGCTTGCTCTTGATTTTCCATCCGGTATTCCAGGGGGGGCCAGCGGCATACAACAGATGACAGATATGCTCCTTCCTATGTTTCCTGAAGAAAGTATGCAGCTGTCCCGATATATGACTGACTGGCAGGGTCTGATCTTTGAGATAGGGCAATTCTATACAAAAACACCAGAAGCCGGAATGCCGCCTCTTGATGAGTTTTTCAAGAACTATCCGATATGGGCACGCATGATCGGGAAGACACTTGCTGAACATATGTCCGAATATGGTATAAAAAACCAGAAACTGCGCAGCATATTGAGTCAATCCTGGGCCTACTATGGACTTCCACCTTCACAGCTGCCTGCGTGGTTTTATCTGTGGGGTACAGGATCATATCATAATTACGGCAAGTTCTATATTCGTGGTACTTCTCAGACTTTGAGTGATATATTGGCCGGAGTTATTACAAAAGCGGAAGGTGCAATTCTCCTTGATACAGAGGTCAAAGAAATTATTGTTGATAACGGAAGAGCTGTCGGTGTAACAACAGAAGATAATGCGTTTTACGGTAAAGCTGTAGTCAGTAATGCATCTGTTCCGCAG
>Ga0316189_10004429_pt1 | contig 13506 bp, 12 predicted proteins | sample LowCovwburrow_MG_FD_204930 | JGI IMG/M metagenome (GOLD analysis project Ga0316189, IMG submission 204930) | Coastal sediment microbial communities from Maine, United States - Lowes Cove worm burrow | ecosystem: Environmental > Aquatic > Marine > Coastal > Sediment | place: USA: Maine...
GGTTTCGGTCTCGCGATAGTAAACGCGAATCTGCTGACCAGGCTGAAGATCCTGCAGGCGAATGATCTCGCCGGCGATCGTGATCGACGCGCCACGCGGAATGCGATACGCCTCCCGACCGCTGCCATCGTCATGACGCAGCGTCATCAGGTTGGAACGGACGTTGACGACTTCGCCCGAGATGCGCTTGATCTCGGTCTGCTGCACGACGACTACGTCGCCCTGCTGGGCCGTCGCCGGCAACATCATCAATACGCCGCTTACCGCCATGACGGCGATTACTACTTTCTTCAACATCAGCATTCCTCTTGCATTGCTGGAATCAGGATGGGAGGAACCGTCCCCGACGGCTCCACGATCGCAGGCCGCTCACAGAGGAGCGGATCGCAGGCCGCTCAGGTCGACTGCTTGTCGACAAGTACCGCGGTCACTATGTAGCGCTTGGGCGCATGACCTACGAAGTAGAACGGGTAGCAGGTGACGAGGGTCAACTTCCCCTCGTCGGTCCGTTGCAGCACGCTCACGTCTTCAGGCGTCGTGATCGTGATGTCGGAAATTTCATAGGTCAGCGTATTCCAGAGCGTCTCGAGTTCAATCGTGTCGCCCGGGCCAACGTCCTTGAGCCCACGGAAAAAACTGTCGCGGTGGCCGGCGATCCCGAGATTGCCGACACTTGCCCCGATCCTCGCGGTGCCCGGAATGCGACCAACGGCGCGGTTGAGCGTCAGATCGTCGGTGCCCTGCAGGACCGGCACTGCGAGCGAGATCCTGGGAATGCGAAGAACGCCCTCCGGCAGATCGAAGTCGGCCGCGAGGCTCGCCTCGTAGTCGTCGACGCGACCGGGCGACCACAGCGTGGTATCGGGCTCGTCCGTACCGGACGGCTCGCCCGGGGCCGGGCTCGCAGACGGCGAGGCGGCCGCGGTTTCCTGATCGTCGCCGGACTCCTGGCTTTCCGGTGCTGCTTCGACGGCTGCCGTGGCACTGGCCGCGTCCGCCGCGTCCGCCGCGCCCGTCGTGACGTCCGAGGCCGGTTCCACCGCGCCCGTCGTGACATCCGAGGCCGGTTCCACCGCGGCTGCCAGCAGGATCGTCGGGCGTTCGGCTGAGATCGACTCGGCACGGGCCTTGGCAATCAGCGATGCCTTGGCGGCTTCGAAGGCATTGAGATCGCGATTACTGTTCAGGCTGCTATGGAGATAGGCTGCTCCCCAGACCGCGAGTAGCGATACACCGATACCCAGGAAGAGCCGCTGAAGAAGAAGGAGTCTGTTACTCGACACAGATAGACCTCGTTTTGACCGATTGGACATTCTACCCGTTTGTGCGGCCGGAACCAGCGTCCGTTGCAGTCGCCGCCTTCGAGCCCGCCTGTGCCGCCTGCACCGCCGTGATCGCAATGGTGTAGACGATGTCATCTACCAGCGCGCCCCGGGAGAGATCGTTTACCGGCTTTCGCAGCCCTTGCAGCATCGGCCCGATGCTCACGACGTCGGCGCTGCGTTGCACGGCCTTGTAGGTGGTATTGCCCGTGTTGAGATCGGGAAACACGAAAACGGTCGCACGGCCCGCGACCGGGCTGTCGGGAGCCTTGCTCTTCGCAACCTCCGGGATGGCCGCCGCGTCGTACTGCAGAGGCCCGTCGATCGCGAGATCGGGACGGCGGGCCTGGGCCAGGCGCGTAGCTTCGCGCACTTTCTCGACGTCGCCGCCGCTGCCCGATTCACCCGTGCTGTAGGAAATCATCGCGACCCTTGCAGGCAAGCCGAATGCAAGCGCCGAATCCGCGCTTTGCACCGCAATCTCGGCCAGTTGTTCCGCCGTCGGCTCCGGATTGACCGCGCAGTCGCCGTAGATGACGACCTGTCGCCGCAGGAGCATGAAGAAAATCGAGGAGACGATGTTCGAGCCGGGCGAGGTCTTGATGATCTGCAAGGCTGGCCGAATGGTGTTGGCCGTCGTATGCACGGCGCCGGAGACCAGTCCGTCCGCCTCGTCCAGCTCGACCATCATCGTCGCCAGGACGACGTTGTCCCCAAGCTGCTCCTCGGCCATGGGACGCGCGATGCCCTTGTGCTTGCGGCGCTCGTACAGCGCGTCGACGTAGTTTCCGCGAACCAGGGACGGGTCAATGATCTCCAGCCCGTCCGGCAGGAACAGGCCGCGGCGGGTGGCGACGCGCCGGATGCGATCGGGATCGGCGATCAGGGCACAACGCGCGATGCCACGCTCGTGGCAGTGAATCGCCGCGTCGATCGTCCGTGGCTCGTCGCCCTCCGGCAGCAGGATGCGCATGTTTGCGGCGGCCGCCTGCTGGACGAGCCGGTAGCGGAACGCATGGGGTGAGGTGCGGGGCTCCCGCTCCGTCGCGCAATGGCGCTGGAACCAGTCGAGATCTACATGCGCCGCTACCGCCTCCATCGCAAGATCTGCCCGCGCCGGATCGTCCGGCCGGACTTCGAGGTCCAGACGGGATAGCGCCATGGCGGTCTCGTAGCTGCTGAGATTGACGATCATGACCGGCAAACCGGTCGCCAGTGCTGGCTGGCATAGATCCCAGATCTGAGGTTCCGGCTGCATATCGCTGGTGAAGACCAGGCCGGCCAGCTGTACGCCCTGCACCGCCGCAGCGGATACCGCGAGAATGATGTCGTCACGATCCCCGGGGGTCACGAGCAGTGAGCCCGGCGTAAACTGGTCCGTCACGTTCGCGACCCGGCGTGCGAGTAGCGCGATTCGGCGCACCCGCCGGGTTGCCTGATCGCCAGCGTGCAGGGTGCGGGCCTGGAGGTGGCGCGCTACGTCTACCGTTCTGGGTGCGATCAGCGCCGGATCCCAGGGTACGGCGCCCAGCAGCCTGAAGTTCTCCCGCTCGATCCGGCCGAATCGTTCCCGCGCCGCGCTCAGGGAAATCTCGCGAACTGGTTCGTCGAGGTCATTGAACGTGAGTACCGCTTCGTGTCGTTCGTCCTCGGGCGCATCGATCTTCGTCAGGATGAATCCGGGCACGCGATCGCTGTCCGCGCCGCCGTAAGGGCGAGCCACGATGTCGAGGAGTCCGGCCAGCTCCCCCACCGAATAGCCCCCGGGCGCCGCCACGGGTATCACGGTCGCGTCCAGGGACTCGGCCATGATGGCGTTGAAGCGGCCCACTGAGGACTGGAGTTCCGGCGCCATGAGCCCCTCGACAATCACTACGTCGGCGCCTTTCGAGGCAGCCTGGTGAAGCTTCACTACTTCTTCCATGAGTTCGTCGGGATCCCGCCGGTAAATTGCGAGCGCCTCCATCGGCTGCAGCGGCGTCTGGGGCGAAAGGCCGGTGGTCAGCTCAACCAGAGCGACGGAACGGTCGGGCGTCTCCTCGCGCGAGGAAATCGGCTTGAGGAAGCTGACCCGCAGACCGAGCCGGTCGAGCGCCCGAACGAGACCGATCGCGACGGAGGTGAGTCCCATTGAGGGACCGGAAGGCGCCAGAAATAGCGTGTGCGGCATTTGATCCGTCCTGTGACGAGCGAGTCCGGGTTTATGAATACAGGCAACCGATCCTGACACGTAGCGCTCGACGGGTCATGCGGTGACCAGCGTCCAGATGCCTATTGCGACGAATCCGGCGCCGGCTACATAGGAGAGTATTCGGGTATCGATCACGTTCGACATCGTACTGCCGACGAGCACACCCAGGCCGGCGCTGACCACCAGCGCCGACGACGCACCGGCGAAAACGAGCCATCCGCTGACCTCCCGATCCGCGGCGAACAGCACAGTCGCCAGCTGTGTCTTGTCCCCCAGTTCGGCGACGAATACCGTCGCGAAGACCAGCGCCAGCGTCTTGATGTCCATTCAGGCAACCTCTGCATTTTCGAGCCGCATGAAACGCCCCCGCCCGGCCCAGGCCGTCAGCCAGTAGGCGAAACCGATCACGACGAACAGCTCGCGGATTTCATACTGCATGTTGTAGTAGCGATAGATGCCCGCGGACATCGCGAAGATCAGCGTTGCGATGCAGACCAGGGCGTAGTGCATGCGAACGCCGTAAGCGCGCCACGCTGGCCCGCGTACACAGGCGAACGCGACGAGCACGAGTGCGACCAGCAAGGCCGCCGAATCGGCTGCCGCGGCCGGCATCCACCAGGCGTGCAGGCCCCAGCCGAAACAAAAAATCAGCGTGGTGTGCGGAGAGGGAATGAGCTGCGCCGGGACCCGGTTTGCGAGTGGCAGCGCACGCAGTCTCGGCCAGAGTGTGAACGCCAGCGGCACATAGACGAAAGCGATGTGAACCGGCACGAGGACGAGCGCCGAGAAGACTTCCGAGTCCATGAGGTTGTGGAGGTTCGCTTCTTCCTGGTAATTGGCGCCCTTGAGCCACAGAGGCGTCTCGAAACCCAGCAGACGCTGCCCCCAGCTGATCTCCTCCAGGGCGCCGAGAATCAGCAGCAGGCCGAACGCGCGCCAGTACCAGGTCCGGCGCAGCAGGCACCAGAGGCCGAGCAGCGCGAGCGACAGGGCCGTTGCCGTTTCGAAGGGCGCGCCCTCTACGGTCATCCGTTCGAGCAGCTCGGGCCGCCCGCCGAAGCGGGTCAGCAAGACAGTCACGATCGCTGTCGCCGCTGCGACGATGTAGAGGAAGAAAATCCCCCGCCCGGCTTCGCGCTTCACGAGCTGTCGCGACTGCTCGCCAGCGCTGCGTCGTAGTCCTCGCGCGTATCGAGCGACGCGAGCGGGTCTTCGAATCGCTTGTGCCAGTGCACGAACGCGTCCATGCAGATATTGATCCGCCACTCCCGTGCGGTGGGCGTCGGCATCGGCCGGTGCATCAGGTAGGACGGAAAGATCGTCATGTGCCCTTCCCGCGGGCGGACCGCCGCCATGTTCTCGCAGAAGATATTGGTCGGCTCGGGCCGCTGGAACATCAACAGCCCTTCGCTTGGGTCCCGGGTCTGAGGTATCTGCAGGTAATAGCAGCCACTGAGCGTCGCCGGGTGGTGGTTGTGCCAGGGGCCCTCGACCCAGTTTTCGTTGGTCTGTATCAGCACCCAGCCCTGGATGCAGTAAATCTCGAAAGGCAGACGCTTGGCATGACCGTGGCGGGTCTGCAGAATCTCCTCACAGGCCGCGGTGAAGCGTTTCTTCAGCACTCCAACCCAGGGAATGTTCTCGAGGTTGCGCGGGGTAAACAGCTCTTCCTTTGTCTGATAGCCGTAGCCGCTGCCGTGCTTGCCGAAGTAGCCCGCCGCCCAGAGTTTCTCGAGCTCGGCCTTGATGCCCGAGTGGTAGGGCAGCATGTCCGGCACCGGGTAGCGCCAGGTCGGCGTTCCGAAAATAGCGTTGGTCTCTAGCGGTGATTCGGCCACGGGTGTCGCGCTCCGTCAGTCCGGGTCCGGGAGGAAAAAACCGGCGACCGAGCAGCGCGCGAACGGCGCGTTGTTCTTGACCAGTCCAATCTTGTGCCACAGCCCCCGACGCATAATAAGAATTCGATTCGGTACGGGAAAAATGAATTGCGTACTGGTCGTGCGCTCGAAGAGCAGCTCCGAGAGGTCCTCTTTATGGATCACGTTCCAGTTCCGCCGTCGAACGATCTCGCCGTCTTCCATGATCTCCCGCTCGGGCAGCAGGTCGTCGGGAATATCGTCTTCTATGAGCATCAGTTCGCCACCCCAGGACGCATGCCAGCGCGGATGACAGTAGAACGCGTAGGCGCCGGCAAAGCGGCCGGCATCGTTGTGCCAGTCCAGCGACGCTCCCTGCTGATGCAAATAGGAACGCGCCGTCATGGACTTGCAGCTGCGAGCGAAGTTCTGCCGGTAGAACTTGGTCGACAGGATCTTTTCGAGCAGCCGGTCGAGAGCCGTGCCGGTTGGGTACTGCCGGCGCGGGTCTCCCGGCGGCAGTCGCCGGGTCGGATGATAGACGGTCTCGCCGGACTGAAACGGCGGCCGGTCGGCCAGGTCCCAGGGCTTGATCCACTTCGGGTTGCGCGCGTAATCCTGTAACTGGGCGTACTGCAGCATCAACTCGAAGTCTTTTGCCTCGAGAAAATCGTCGCAGACGATGTAGTCAGGCGTTTGTCGGATGACTCGCAAGCCGTTGCCCTCCTCGGCGCGCCCTTGTCAGACTCGCGGCCCGGAGGCCGCCGGGAAGCCTCAGGACAGATCGAACTCGATCGTGTCGAAACGCTTGGTGTCGTCGTGGCGCGCAGCCATTCGAATGGCGTCCTCGATCGACCGGGAGTTCCATGAAACGACCTTGTCCGCCTTTTCGTTCAGCTCCGGCGGCAGATCCAGCGGCCCGAAGTGCTCCATCGCGAGAATCGGCAGATCATGGGCGCCCGCGGCGCTGATCTCGAAATCGACCCACTCGCGAGCGTTAACGAACAGGCCCGCCGGGACGATGAAGACCTCGGCCTGCTTCATCCCGTCCAGCACCCGGGTCCGGCGCTCGGCGATGCTCTCGCCCTCGGGCGAACTCTCGGAATTGCAGACGTTCTCATAGTAGAAGTTCGTCGTGCTCTCGAGATACTCGAACAACCGCATGTAGTCTTCGTTCCATTCCCAGGCGTGGGCGACAAATATTCTGAAAGGATTGTTCTCCGACACCTTGTGCCCTCCAATGAGCCGCAGCCGCCAGTTTACCCGAGGCCTGCGCCGGGAACGAGACTTGGGCGCCTGCGAGCGGATAGTTAACTTCCTGCCCCGCCTCATCTAACATCGTCGCTACAGGGGTCCCCCCCCGTGAGAACAAGAACTGAATCCTGTGCGATTTTTGCTCTATAACATCCGCTACGCAGCCGGCACCGGCGCCGCGTTCAATCTGCCGGTCCCTGGCGCAGGCTACCTGAGGGGAAATCGCGGCAACCTGCTCGAGATCCGGGAATTCATCTCCTCACAGTCGCCGGACGTCGTCGGCCTGATCGAGGTCGATACGGGCTCGATTCGCACCGGCATGGTCAACCAGGCCGAAATTATCGCCGGATCTCTGGGCCACTACAGCATTCACCAGTGCAAGTACGGTGAGGAATCGATCAACAACCACCTGCCGATCATCCGCAAGCAGGCCAACGCCTTCCTCGCTGCCCCCCATGTGCACAACGAGCGCTTTCACTACTTCGACATGGGTATCAAGCGTCTGATCATCGAACTCGAACTCGAGGATGTGGCGATTTTTCTCGTCCATCTGTCCCTGAAGTACCGCCATCGCCAGAGCCAACTCCGCCGACTGCACGAACTCGTCGTCAGCGCGGACAAACCCGTGATCGTCGCAGGCGACTTCAATACTTTCTGGGGCGAGGATGAGCTCTACCTCTTTATGCAGGCCAGCGGATTGGAGAGCGCCAACCACGACCGGCTGCCGTCCTACCCCAGCCAGGCGCCGCGCAAGGAACTCGATTTCATCCTCCATGGTCCAGGGGTCGAGGTCCTCGGTTTTCAGATACCCCAGGTCGCCTTCTCCGATCACCTGCCGCTGGTCTGCGATTTCAGGATTATCGACAGCGTCGCCGCCTGAGCCCTTCCCGGACCGCAAATGTTGCGGTGCACACTCAAACCTCCTAGCATGGCGGGATCAGTCCGCCGGAGGACGAGAATCAACCGGAGGCTCCTAATGAGCACCGACCCCAAGACCACGGCCCGTGCGGCCAATGGCAACGGCGCAGACCGCACCGGCGCCTACAAGGGAGCCGACGTTTTTGTCGTCGATGGCGCCCGTACCCCCTTCCTGAAGGCGCGCGGCAAACCGGGCAGCTTCAGCGCCTCGGACCTGGCGGTTGCCGCCGGTCGCGCCCTGCTCGCCCGCCAGCCGATCGAGCCCGAAGATCTCGATGAAGTGATCCTCGGCTGCGCGATGCCGAGCCCGGACGAGCCCAACATCGGCCGGATCCTGGCCCTGCGCCTCGGCTGCGGCGACAAGGTCCCGGGATGGACCGTCATGCGCAATTGCGCGTCGGCCATGCAGGCACTGGACTCGGCGGCCCGGAGCATCGCGCTCGGTTCGGCGGACCTCGTCCTCGCCGGCGGCACCGAAGCCATGAGCCGCGCGCCGATTCTCTATAACGATGACATGGTCAACTGGCTGGCCGGCCTCGCCGGGGCCCGGTCCGTGCCCGCACGACTCAAACAGATGCTGAAGCTGCGTCCGGGTCACTTCAAGCCGATCATCGGCATCATGAAGGGCCTGACCGATCCGATCGTCGGTCTCAATATGGGACAGACCTGCGAGGTCATTTCCCATCGCTTCGGTGTCAGCCGTGAGGACATGGACAACTTCTCCACGCGCAGCCATCACCGCCTGGCGGCGGCCATCGATGAAGGGCGCCTGGACGAAGTCGAAGCGTTGTACGGCCCCGCCGGCGACGTCCACGAAGCCGACGACGGACTGCGGCGCGACTCAAAGGCAGAAAAGCTGGCGACCCTGCGTCCTTTCTTCGATCGCAAGGTCGGCCTGGTTACGCCTGGGAACAGCTCCCAGATCACCGACGGCGCGGCCGTGCTGCTACTCGCCAGCGGCGAGGCGGTCGAGCGCTACGGCCTCAAGGTGCTCGGGCGCATCACCGACTCGCAGTGGTCGGCCCTCGACCCCGCCCAGATGGGACTCGGCCCGGTACACGCGAGCACGCCGATCCTCCAGCGCCACGGCCTCGGCCTCGACGAAGTGGACTACTGGGAAATCAACGAGGCCTTCGCCGGCCAGGTGCTGTCGTGTCGGGCCGCCTGGTCGGACGAGGACTACTGCCGCGAGCAGCTTGGGCTGGAAGGCCCTCTGGGCGAACTCGACGAAGACCGGCTCAATCTGGACGGCGGCGCGATCGCGATCGGCCATCCGGTTGGCGCCAGCGGCGCGCGAATCGTCCTCCACGCGTTGAAGGCGCTGGAACGCAGCGGCGGCAAGCGCGCAATCGCCACCCTCTGCATCGGCGGCGGCCAGGGCGGCGCCATGCTGGTCGAGCGTGATTCGGTGGACAACGGTACGGAGATATCGGCATGAGCGAAGCAACTCCCCTCTCCCATTGGCGGATCGACATTGACGAGTCGCGGATCGCCTGGCTGACTCTGGACAAAGCCGGCGTCAGCACCAACGTGCTTTCCCGCGACGTTCTGACCGAACTTCACCAGGTCATCGGCATCCTCAAGACCGACATGCCGAAGGCGGTGGTCGTGCGTTCGGGCAAGAAGAACGGCTTTGTTGCCGGCGCCGACATCAAGGAATTTACAGAACTGGAGTCACCCGAGCAGGCCGTCGAACTCGTCCGCGCTGGTCAGAGTGTGCTCGAGGAACTCGAGTCCCTCCCCTGCCCGACAATCGCACTGATGAACGGCTTCGCGCTGGGCGGCGGACTGGAGCTCGCGCTTGCGTGCCGCTACCGGATCCTCACGGACGACCCGAAAGCCGTCCTCGGTCTGCCCGAGGTTCGCCTCGGCATCCATCCGGGCTTCGGCGGCACCGTCCGCTCGATTCGCTATGTCGGCGTGTTCGCCGCGATGGACATGATGCTGACCGGCCGGAATATCAGGCCGAAGCCGGCCCTCAGAATGGGCCTGGTCGATCAGATCGTCCCCGGGCGGCATCTCGAACGAGCCGCGCGGATGATGGCGGAGTCGCCGCCGAAACCGCGGGTTCCCGGCGCGAAGGACAAGCTCCTGGCGCTCGGACCGGCGCGCTCGGCCATCGCGCGCATCCTGGAGAAGCAGGTCGCCAAGAAGGCACGGCGCGAACACTATCCGGCACCCTATGCCATCATCGATCTCTGGCGCCAATACGGCGACAACCCGCGCAAGATGTACGAGCAGGAGGCCCGGTCGATCGCCGAGCTGATGTGCAACGACACGGCGCGCAACCTGGTGCGCGTGTTCCTGCTCCAGGATCGGATGAAGTCGCTGGCCGCCGGTTCCAGTCATCGTTTCGAGCATGTCCACGTCGTTGGCGCCGGCGTGATGGGCGGCGATATCGCTGCCTGGTGTGCCCTTCGGGGTCTGCGTGTGACGCTTGAAGACCGTGAGCCCAAGTACATCGCACCGGCCATCCAGCGTGCCCACAAGCTGTTCAAGCGCAAGCTCCGCGAGCCCCGTCTCGTCCAGGCGGCCATGGACCGTTTGATGCCGGACGTTGCCGGCACCGGGGTCGCCCGGGCCGATGTGGTGATCGAGGCCATCTTCGAGAACGTCGAAGCGAAGAAGGCGCTCTATCAGCGGCTCGAAGGCCAGATGAAGAAAGACGCCGTACTGGCGACCAATACGTCCAGCATCCGCCTGGAAGACCTGCGCGACGCGCTGAAGGACCGCCATCGACTCATTGGCCTGCACTTCTTCAACCCGGTCGCCATGATGCCCCTGGTGGAGGTAATCCACACGCGTGAAACGCCGCGCGCCGAGATCGACCGCGGCATCGCGTTCGCCCGTCGGATCGATCGCCTGCCGCTGCCGTGCCTCAGCTCGCCGGGCTTTGTCGTCAACCGCGTTTTGATGCCCTACATGATGGAGGCCCTGCTGGTCGCCCAGCAGGGCGTGCCGTTGGCCGTCATCGACCGCGCAGCGACCCGCTTCGGCATGCCGATGGGACCTGTAGAGCTGGCCGACTCCGTCGGCCTCGATGTAGCCCTGCACGTCTCGCGCATCCTCGGCGAGGCATACGGCATGCCCGTGCCGGCCGAGCTCGAGAAGCTCGTTGAGGCCGGCAAACTCGGCCGCAAGTCGGGCGAAGGCTTCTACGTCTGGAAGAAAGGCAAGCCGGTCAAGGAAGACAAAGGCGAGGACATCCCCGCCGGACTCGAAGACCGACTGCTGCTGCCGATGGTCAACGAAGCGATCGCCGTGTTCCGCGACGGGGTCGTCGACGATCTCGACCTGCTGGACGCGGGCGTCATCTTCGGCACCGGGTTCGCGCCCTTCCGGGGCGGCCCCATCAACTACGCCCGTACGCGTGGAATCGACCAGGTCATCACGACGCTTCACGATCTGGCGACCGTCCATGGTGAACGCTTTGAAGCGGACGCCGGATGGGAGCAGGTTGCCGCCTAGACGCTATCGGACCGGGCTTCGTTTTCTGAGACGCCGGCGGCATTTGGTCGCGCGCGCGGTGTGCTAATATTCGGCGCCGACCGGTCGGGATTTCATTCCCGCCGGCCGGCGCCCAGTTCAGTGCATTCTCGATAGGAAAACGATAGCTCAGGATGGCAACGAAACCCGTCGAACCGGAACAGCTAAAACACCTTTCTCCCATGGATGGGCTGAAGGCCGACAACCTGCGTGCGTTGGCGCGAAAAACGGCCATCCAGATCGTGCCGCCCGGCCATGTGCTGTTCAAAAAGGGCGATCCCGAGAAGCGCTCCGTGTACATCCTTGCCGGCGCGGTTGAACTGCGAGACGGCGATGCAGTCGCCGGCGTCATCGAAGGCGGCAGCCGTTCGGCCAAGGTCCCGCTCGCTCCCAGTGTTCCGCGAGCAGTGACAGCTCGCGCCCGCACGGAAGTCGAGTTCATCTCCGTAGACGCGGATTTGATGGACGTCATGCTGACCTGGGACCAGACGGGATCCTACGAAGTCAGTGAGCTTCGCAACGAGGTCATGGGCGACAGCCAGGACTGGATGACGACGCTGCTTCAGACCAAGGCCTTCCACCGGATTCCGGCGGCCAATATCCAGGCGATTTTCATGCGCATGGAACAGGTCAACTACCGGGCCGGGGACCTCATCCTCAAGCAGGGCGACGACGGTGATTACTTCTACGTCATCACCACCGGCAAATGCGTGGTTACCCGAGAGACGCCGCTCAACAAGGACGGCATCCGGCTGGCAGAACTGGCCGTGGGCGACACCTTCGGCGAAGAAGCGCTGATCTCCGAGGCGAAGCGCAACGCAACCATCTCGATGCTGACCGACGGCACGCTGATGCGTCTTGCCAAGGACGACTTCCAGACGCTCATGAACGAGCCGATGCTCCGGTGGGTCGAGTTCGAGGAAGCCGGCCAGATCATCGCCAACGGCGGCAAATGGCTTGATGTGCGTTTGCCCAGCGAATTCGACAGCTTCCATCAGGCCGACGCAATCAACATCCCGCTCTACTTCATGCGCCTTAAGCTGAAAACGCTGCAGCCGGATACGGACTACGTCGTCTGCTGCGATACGGGCCGGCGCAGTTCCGCCGCCGCCTACGTTCTGAGCGAGCGCGGCTTTAACGCCTACGTGTTGAAAGGTGGACTGACGGCTGTCGGTGGCGGGTCGCAGGCCGAAGAACTGACGCTCGAGTAGCGGCGCGGCGCCAGAAGCAACGAAGCTTTCTGCCTACATGGTCTGTGTGGGTTTGTCGCCGCCGAGTGCGCCTGCCAGATAAGTCTCGATCTTGCGCTGAGTCGCGCCTCTGTCCTGCTCGCTGAACTGTACGCCGATGCCAGCGGTTCGCTTGCCCTGGGCTCCCTTCGGAGTCACCCAGATGACCCGTCCCGCAACCGGGATCTTTTCGTCCTCGCCCATCAGGTTCAGCAGCATGAACACTTCATCGCCGAGCCGATACAGGGTATTGGTCGGAATGAAGAGACCGCCATTCTTGACGAAGGGCATATAGGCCAGATACAGGGCGCTCTTGTCCTTGATTGTGAGCGTCAATAACCCTGGCTTGGAACTGCTCAATGTCGCCCTCCGTGGACCGTTTCGTTCAATCGATTTCGCCAGGGCACCAGGAGTCCTTCAAGGACCAGCTGAGTCCCCAGGGCGCTTCCGGACCGTGCAACGGCTGCCTGAACTTCGTCCAGATACCCAAATAACGAGCCCAAGCGTATGTTCTTGTGAAAAATTTGCAAGTCCGGAGCGACATTATCGCCCGCCACAGCTCCCGCGCGTATGAGTTCGGTCACAAATGCGTTGAGCCACCCGAGCGTCTGCTCCAGATCCTCTTTCTGCCAGCGTGCCGCCACAGCGACCGGACTTTCGTCCCCACGCAGAATGCCCGCGAGATCCTGACGAAAGACCCGATCGAGCTCATCGAGGCCAGCTGCCGCCAGACCGACGGCCATCAGAGGCGCACCCCCGGCCATCGTGAGCAAGCGAGAGAAGTCCCGATCCGGATCCTGTTGTCGTAGCCAGGCGAGGCCCTCCTCCCGCGGCGGCGCTGAGAAGCGAATCCGCTGGCAACGGCTGGCAATCGTCGCCGGCAGGGTGTCGAGCCGGGATCTCACGAGTATGAGCAGCGTGCTGGGAGTGGGCTCCTCGAGCGTCTTCAGGAGCGAATTGGCTGCGTGCGTGTTCATCCGATCGGCTGGATGAATGAGTGCGACCTTGTAGCCGTTGGCATGACTCGTCATGACGAGCTGCGTGCACAGCGCGCGCACCTGATCGGCGACGATCTGTTTCTTGCCCTCGGGCAGCGTCGTCTCCCTCAGGTCGGGGTGTTGCCACGCCGACTCAATATTGCCCGAAGGCACTTCCCCGGTCAGCGCGAGGGCTGCGACGCGCCGGGCAAACGCAAGCTTGCCCAGGCCGGCCGGCCCCTCGAGGAGCAGTGCGTGCGGCATACGCCCGGC
>Ga0316189_10004432_pt1 | contig 13499 bp, 12 predicted proteins | sample LowCovwburrow_MG_FD_204930 | JGI IMG/M metagenome (GOLD analysis project Ga0316189, IMG submission 204930) | Coastal sediment microbial communities from Maine, United States - Lowes Cove worm burrow | ecosystem: Environmental > Aquatic > Marine > Coastal > Sediment | place: USA: Maine...
AAACATTTGTAAGCGGTAAATTTAGAATTAAGTATTGGGGGAGACATCGTTTAACTTTTGAATTAAAGAAGAAAAATATTAGTAAAGTTAATATAACTCTAGCGCTTAACGAGATATCAATTGAGGAGTACATAGCCGTTTTTAATAGTTTAGCCGAAAAAAAAGCTAATTCTATTAAAGAAACGAACCGCTTTAAAAAGCGAAAAAAATTAATTGATTACCTGTTGTACCGTGGTTGGGAATCGCATTTGGTGTACGAAAAAGCTAAAGAAATTATTAAGTGACCCCATTTTTTTTATCCGTTTTAATAATAGCCTGCTCATTTTTCCAATCTATCCATTTTTGCCCTTTTAGGCGTCGCATTACATTATCATAATTTCGCATAATTAAAAGATTATAAATGGCTTTTCTAAAGTTTTTTGGGTTTCTGGCAATGGCTCTTAAACTCATAGAAAACCCAGGTGTTATATAATGCATGTAATGCCAATAGCCCTCTGGCATATACAAAACTTCTCCATGATTTAACTCCGTTTTATAGCCTTTAGCTTTTTTAAGCATGGGCCATTTCTCAAAATCAGGATTATTAAAATCTATATCTTCTCTGGTAATTAAAGAATGTGGAATTTTATATAAATAATCATTCTGTTTCTGGTCAAATAAAATAATCTGTTTTTTACCTTCAAAATGAAAATGAAAAATATTAGCCAAATCAATATCGTAATGCATAAATGTGTGCGAATCGCGACCGCCAAAAAATAGCATCGGCAAACCTTTCATGAGTCTGAGTCCAAAATCAGGAAAAGTAAAATCCTTCTGTAAATCAGGAATCTCTTTTAAGGCATTCCATAAAAAGATACGGTATTTTGTAGGCGCACGTTTTAATAAATCTATATAGTCACCTAGCTTCATTTTTGCATGTGGCTCATTAAAACCATCTTTGTAATCTACAGGTCTATCATCATAAAGCGGAATAGTTAAGTTGCCACCAATAGCTTTCATATAATCTAAATTCCATTTTGTATGTGCAGGCCAATGCTCAATAAAACGCTCAATAACCACTGGCTTTTGTGGTTTAAAATAGTGCTTTAAAAAGTCTTGCTTAGTAATGGTTTTTACTCGAGGAATATCTTGTAGATTTAGTGCCAATACTTAATTTTTTAGTAAATCAAAGTTAAGAAAACGTTTTGAAATTTAAAATACTATTTTGGCGTTACCTTTTAGGTCGGACATCTTTTTCAGAAAAGGCAAAAGTATCAAGTTTATCCTGTGCAATCTATGCTGAGTGACCTGTGCTGAGCGAAGTCGAAGTAAGCCGAAGGGCTGCATTCCCGCTTTTTTAGAATAACAAATTACTTAGCCATCTTAGCCTTTGTTTGGGTTACTTCGTTACGTTCAATGCTATGTTCGGGTCGTGTCCATTTTGGTTTTTCGCCTAGTGCTTCAAATTGAGAATCGGTAGCTTCAACCGTTTGTGGTTGTACTTTTTTAGTAAAAGGTTTTTGCGGATTTAAACCTAATATATTAAACATTTTCATGTCTTCATTTACGTCAGGGTTTGGTGTTGTTAATAATTTATCACCAGCAAAAATAGAATTTGCACCAGCAAAAAAACACATGGCTTGCCCTTCTCTACTCATTTGCGTTCTACCAGCACTTAAACGCACTTGGGTTTCTGGCATAACAATACGTGTTGTTGCAACCATGCGTACCATATCCCAAATGGACACGGGTTTTTGGTCTTCAAGCGGCGTGCCTTCAACAGCAACTAAAGCATTAATTGGAGTCGATTCAGGTTGCGGATTTAAAGTGGAAAGAGCAACCAACATGCCCGCTCTATCTTCTACCTCTTCTCCCATGCCTATAATACCACCAGAGCAAACCGTTACGTTTGTTTTTCTAACATTATCAATAGTGTCTAAACGGTCTTGATAACCACGTGTAGAAATCACTTCTTTATAATATTCTTCCGATGAATCTAAATTATGATTGTAAGCATACAAACCAGCTTCGGCTAAACGTTTTGCTTGGTTTTCGGTAACCATACCAAGTGTACAGCATACTTCCATATCTAGTTTATTAATGGTACGTACCATTTCTAAAACCTGATCGAATTCTTCGCCGTCTTTTACATTACGCCATGCCGCACCCATGCACACCCGTGAGCTCCCACTTTCTTTGGCTCTAAGAGCTTGTGCTTTTACTTGTGGAACGCTCATAAGATCGTTGCCTTCAATGTCGGTATGGTAACGAGCTGCCTGTGGACAATAGCCACAATCTTCTGGACAGCCGCCAGTTTTAATAGATAGTAAGGTGCTTACTTGAACAACATTTGGATCGTGATGCAAACGGTGTACAGTTGCTGCATCATATAACAACTCCATAAATGGCTTGTTATATATCTCTAGAATTTCTTCTTTAGTCCAGTTGTGTTTTGTTGTGCTCATTGGAAGGTTAATTTTTAGCAAAAATAGTTATATCCATTTAGATTCTCTTTCGGTTGCATCTAAAATCTTAATATTTAATACTTGTGCGATATATTTTGCATTTTCAAATGCATCATTAAAATCATCTGTAATATAAGCTTCAATTTTTTTATTTTTATTATAAAACAAGTTTAATTTGAAAATTTGGTTTGAAAAATTAGTAGAAGCTCCCATGGCTTGAACTCTTTTACTTTCATTTGTTTTAAAGACAGTGACATATTCAACATTAGGTAAATCTTTCCACTTTCCAATATTAATTCCCATTATTGAACGGATTTCTCTATATCGTTTCGATGCTAAATCTATTTGAGAACCTTCTCTTTGCATTAAAAACACACCGATACCAGATAAAACTAAATTAAAAACATTGTTTGTAAGTGCTCCAACAATACCAAGAAAAAAAAGTACAAGACCAAAAATTAATTTCATGGTTGGTACTTTTCTTAAATGTTGTAGGGTTGTGTTATTCATATTCAAGTTAAATAAAAAATCAGAATTTCTGTTTTTATTCTTTATCTTCAGAATCGTTAACATCCTTTTTTATGGAGCTGTTTTTTTTCTCGGTTTCTACATCCTTCCCTTTTAAATACTCAGGTAACTGCATACCCGCCATATTAAACATTTCTTGTAGAGGAGGCACCGATTTATACATGCCTGAAAGGAAATTTGCGGTTGATGATTTTCCATCTTTCCCGCCGCCATTTTCCCAAACAGTAACTTTATCAATTTTAATATTTTTAATGGCATCAGCTTGCGTTTTAACTAACTCTGGTAATTTATCTGCAATTAATAATAACACCGCATCTTTAGAGTTATTCCCAGCAGCTTTTACAATTTGGTCTAAACCAGCAGCTTGTTTTGTTAATACTTCGTAAAGACCTTGTGCTTCAGCTTGTGCTTTAAATAGAATGGCATCGGCTTGACCTTTTGCAATTCTTCTAATATTTTCTGCTTCTGCTTCTGCATCAATTTCTACTTTTCTTTTATCGATTTCTGCAGGGACAATAACATCTGCCATTTGAGATGAACGTTCTCTTTCTGCTCTAGCAGACTCAGCTTCTTTTTCAGCAGCATAAGATTCTTCTAATGCTTTTGCAGTTTGCACTTTTTCTGATGCTATCGCCACACGTTCTGCTTCAGCCTCACGTTGACGGCGTAGAGAATCTGAATTTGCAACTGCTATTTTTGCTGTGTTTTCACCTTCAACAGCTTGAGCATTCGCTGCTGCAACTTGTGTTCTTTCATCTTGTACTGCGTTAGCTTCTCCAATAGAACCATCTCTAGTTTTTTCTGCAACCGATTTTCTTGCAGCATTAATAGCGTGTGCTGCAGCTTCTTTTCCTAATGCTTCTATGTATCCAGACTCGTCAACTATATCGGTGATGTTTACATTTATAAGTTTTAAACCTACTTTTTTAAGTTCAGATTCAACACTTTGAGAAATATTAGTTAAAAACTTATCTCTGTCCGAATTAATTTCTTCAATATCCATCGATGCAACTACCAAGCGTAATTGACCAAAAATAATCTCTTGTGCTAATTCTTGAATTTCGTTTTGACCCAGACCTAAAAGTCTTTCGGCTGCATTTTGCATAATCCCAGGTTCTGTTGAAATACCAATGGTAAATCGAGAAGGGACATTAACACGAATATTCTGTTTAGAAAGGGCATTTACTAGATTTACCTCAATAGAAATAGGTGTTAAATCTAAAAACTGATAATCTTGAATTACGGGTAAAATAAATGCCGCACCACCGTGAATACATTTAGCAGATTGCCCGCCACCAACTTTACCATAAACTACTAAAATACGATCTGATGGACAACGTTTATAGCGTCGAATTAAAATGATTAAAAAAAGGAAAATAAATAATACTCCAAAAATAAGAGCCATAGGAAAGCCTAAATTAAAGCCCTCCTGAATTATCGGTAATTTCATAAGTGTGTTGTTTTATTGGTTCAATTGGTTTTCTTGTTTGATCTACTATTAATATGCCATTACTAGTTACATCAACTACTTTTATAATGGTTCCAGATTTTAATTCAACGATAGAGTCTGTTAGCGCGTCCAGTTCTCGTGATGAACCTTGAACGCTTACAGTAACTTTTCCCATTTTAGATCTTGTAGCGCCAATAGTGAGATATACTTCTCCAATGGCACCAATAGCATTTTTGTAATTTAGTGTACCGCTATCGCTTAATTTTCGCATAAAATAAAACATGGCAGCCATTATTGCCATCATAACTAATCCGCAAAATGTAGAAATAACGAAAGTTAGTGGTTTAGAAACCCCAGCTTCAATACAAGCAATACCACTCCAACCAAAAATAGTAAAGAATCCAACGAGGTTTTTAAAGGTGATAAACTGAAAACCTATTCCAGCATCTCCATCAATTTCTGAGTCAATATCTTCAAATTCGTCTGCATCTCCACCAACGAAAGCCATTATGACTACTATGGTAAAAACAAGTGACCCGATAATGGCTATTAACCAGTAAATTTTTGAAAGTAAATCTAAATTTGAAAACCAATCTGACATTGTTAGAATAAATTATGAGTTAATAAAGATACAATCTTTTAAAGTTTTACAACTTTATTTTGAAAGAAAAATAGACACCGCATTTCCACCAAACCCGACAGCATTAACTAAAATATTTTTTATCTTTTTTGGAGTATTTTGCGATTCTAAATAAGGAACACCAATAAATTTTTGATGCTGTAACATGAGTACTGCAAATTCGATGTTAAGAGCCCCGGAAGCTCCGAAGGTGTGACCTATCTTCCACTTATTTGTAGTTAAAGCAGGTGTTTTGTTACAAAAAAGTTTTTCGATGGCTTTAAATTCTGATAAATCTCCTTTAATAGTTCCTGGTGCGTGCATCACAATAACATCAATGTCGTCGGGGTTTGTATTCCCTAAAGCCATTTTCATTGAACGTTGAAAACACTTAGCATCACTTGAAATTGAAATGTTGTGCTTCAATATTTCAGTAGCATAACCAATACCTTTAATACTGGCTAAAGCATTTTCTTTTGCGCCTTCTTCTAAACAAATCATTGAGGCGCCCTCGCCTAAAACCATGGTGTTTTGGCTTTTGTTGAGGTCTAATGCGCGACAAGGGTATGTATTTGCACTTCGACTGCGCTCAGTGTGACAATCGTTTCCCAATTTGGCTTTAGAATAAATTTTTAAAGCTTGCATTTGCGCAATAGTAAATGGCGTTAATGGCGCTTCGCTACCACCAACTAAAAATTTGTTGCACATGCCTGAATTTATCCACGCGATGCCGTTTAAAACGGCATGCAATGCTGTTGAGCAAGTGATGGAATGACTTATTTCTGGGCCTTGAGTTTGTAAATCGTGTGCTACCCAAGAGGATATATTTCCTAAGGTGGTTGTTGGAGAGCTTAAAGTTTGCGCTTTATTGTTTTTTAAGAAATCTTCGTGATATGTTTCAAAAAGTTTTGTAGCTCCTCGTGACGATCCAATATTAATTCCGAAATTATCTGATGCCTTCCATCCTGCTTGTTTTACAGCTTTTCTAGACGCATAAATGGCGTATAAAACGGTGCCGTCTAACGATTTATATTTACTATCGGATTGTCTTAAATATTCAATTTCTTGTTTTGCGCTTTCTGGGATTTGAGCTACCAGGAAATTTCCGTTCTCAAAAGATTTCTCAGAAATACTATGGGTGTCATTTTGATAATTATCCCACGCATCTTTTAGCGTGTTTCCCAATGGAGAAACAGATGAAACAGCAGTTATAGAGATTGGTTTTTGCAACGGTTTTAAAAGTTTAAACAAAAGTAAGTGTTATAGTATTTATTTCACATGATTTTATGAAATGAAAACAAAAATAGTTAACAGAATGTAACAAGTTATTTGATTTTCACACTTATATTTGAGTGAATACTATCTTTTATGGAAGAAATAAAACAAAAAAGTTGGATTGGTAGAAACTGGATGTGGGTTTTGCCAGTTGGTGGATGCTTAACAATAATTGTATTATTTGTATTGGGAGCTGGCGCCATATTTTTTGGTGTTTCTAAAATGTTTACTTCTTCTACGCCATATGAATATGCAATGAATCAAGCTTCAAGCAATTCTGAAGTGATTGCAATTCTTGGCGAACCAATAGAAAGTGATGGAATTATTAGTGGCAATATTTCTTTAAAAAATGATGATGGTGAAGCAGATTTTAAAATACCCATTAAAGGATCTAATGGAAAAGCAAGAATAGTAGTAGTTGGCAAAAAAATTTATGGCAAATGGGAGTATGAAAAACTTTATGTTTTGATTAAAGAAACTCAAGAAGAAATTAATTTACTAGATAAAAATTTAGAGGGAATTTAACTCGCGTAGGGATAGAAACCGTTCGATTACCCATCGATAGTCTTAACCTTTTTTGTGCTTATCTATATGTTTGTTTTGAAGCATATTCTAAAACATGTAGAAAACACTTGATGAGATACTGAAACAATCCCGATAGCTATCGGGAGTGGTAAGCCTAAATAATTTCTAAAGCATCCTCAATAACTTGATATACTTTCTCTAATTGTTTTTTTGTGATAACATAAGGAACCTGTATGTAGATGGTATTGCCTAATGGTCTTAGAAACACACCGTTTTTCATAAAGAATTTTAAAAGCTTCTCTCGTAAATCGCCATAGCGTTCGGTTTTTGTATTCAAATCTAAAGCGAAAATAACGCCTATTTGTCTTGTGGATTTTACTTTTGGGTGGTTTTTAATATGGTCATTAAAGATGTTATGAGAAGTAATAATTTGCTGAATATTATTTTGAATATCATCTGTTTGAAGTAATTCTATTGTTGCAATGGCTGCAGCACAGGCTATAGGATTTGCAGCATAAGTATGGCAATGAAAAAACCCTTTGCTAATGTCATCACTTAAAAATCCATCGTAAATGTTTTGAGTACAAGATGTAATTGACATGGGGACTAATCCAGCGGTTAAAGCCTTGCTTAAGCAGATTATATCTGGTTTTGTTTCTACAAAATCTGATGCAAAATGATTACCTGTTTTACCAAAACCCGTCATAACCTCATCAGCAATTAAAAGGATGTCATTTTTTTTACAAAAACTTAAAATTTCGTTTAAATCTTCTGGCTTATGTATTTTCATTCCCGCTGCACCTTGTACTAAAGGCTCGTAAATAAATCCTGCTATGTTTTTTTTTAAAATAAGTTCTTTTAATTGAGATAAAACGATATTGTTGTTCGTTCCGTTTGGAACAGGGATGCGTTTAACATCCATTAAAAAATCCTCAAAAGGACCATTATAAACAGACAATCCAGAAACAGACATGGCGCCAAAAGTATCGCCATGAAATCCGTTTTCTAAAGCAATAAAGGTATTTCTTTTTCCTCCTTTATTAAAGTGATATTGTAGTGCCATTTTAATACCCGCTTCGACTGCGGTAGAACCATTATCGTTAAAGAAAATTTTGTTTTGCCCTTTAGGGAGTATTTTAATAAGTTCTTCGGATAGTTTTACTGCTGGCTCATGCGTAAAATCACTAAACATTATTTGATCTAATGTTTGCATTTGTTTGTAAACCTTACTGGTAATATACGCATTACAATGTCCAAAAATACAGGTATACCATGAAGCAATGGCGTCTATATATTCGTTACCATCTTCGTCTATTAAAATGCAATCTTTTGCCTGTACAATAGCTATACTTTCAGGTTGTAACTGGTGTTGCTTTAAGGGATGCCAGAGATGTTTTTTATCGCGTTCTTGTAGTGACATAAATTAATTATTTAATACAACATTTTTTATATTTTTTTCCGCTACCACAGTGACAAGGCTCATTTCTTCCTAATTTTATTTCTTTAGTTATAGGTTGTAAATATGAAGGTTCAAAATCTATATCATTATCATTACTCCACCAGATAGAGTTATAGTAATCATATATTTCCTTTAGGGTGTTATAAGTTTCAATTTTCCTGATTTCATTTTCTTTTTTAATATCCTTTTTTACACTATTGTAATTACCACAAACCCAATACCCAACAACATTTAAATCGAAAAGAACTTTTATTTTATCTAATAATTCTACTAGACCATAATCTATTAACTCTGAAATAAAAAGCCCTAAAAACTCTGTGTCTACGATATTCTCATTAGCGTGGTTTTCTATAAAGAAATCTAAAATATCTTCACAGTATATTAAAATATCACTTCTAGTTATAGGATTAGATTGGTGCCCTATATTCATTAAAACCTCTGCTACAATACTCTTAGAGTAACCATAAATATTGGGTTCTTTTATAAAAGAAATTAAGCTTAAAATATCATTATTGCTAGAGTGAAATAAAGCCAAAGACATGATGTCGGATAATGTGTCCCCGTACCAAAAATCAATATAATCATTATCTTGTCTTAATACTTCAAATAAAGTAGGTGTCGCTTTTTGATTTTTTAAATTTGATAGTATCAATAAGGCGTGTATAGGGAAGTTAAAGTGAAACTCGTCTAACTCTTTATTATAAAAATAATTAAATCTGGAAATGGAATCTTTAAGAACAAGAATTAAATCATCTACAAGTTTATCTTGGTCTAATTGACTAAACTCATTTAAAAAAGCGTCATCAATTTTTAAATCGTTGTTATATAATCGATCTATCTCTGTTTTGTAAAAAAACACTGGCGCCTTTGTTGTTTGAATTTGAGATATTCTATCTTTTAGGGGCACTTGTTTTATTAATTTCTGTTCTTCTCTAAACCTTTTTTTTGCATACTTTAGATTGTAGTATATTTCAAATTTAGTGGCTTCTATATATTTTGGATGTTCATCATCTATCTCTTTTAAAATGTCTAACCTTAGTTTTGCTTCCTTTTCTTTTTCAACGCTAAAAAGGTATTTAATTGTCATTGAAAAATAAGCCATTACTTCATCTAAATGAAACTCGTTTCGTTCAGGGTATAATTCGTTAAGTAATAAGTTATCGCCTAATATTTTTTTTGCTTCTAAAGCATTTTCTTCATCTATTAAAGTATTTGCATAATTAATTTTTCCAAACAGGTAATTAGGATGTTCTTTTAATAACCATAAATTTGCTTCATTTGCTTTTTCTATATTACCTTTTAAAGCATAAAAGGCCGTTAAATAATTTTTAAAAGTTGGGACTTTTGAAAATTGAACGGTATATTTTAATAATTTTTTTAAAGTGCTCTCTTTCCCTTTAGGAAGGTCTAAATAAATTTTAGTTAATAACTTAGAAACATAAGGTGTAATATGGTTTTGATCATCTAACAAAGTAGAGTCTGTAGTTATTTTAAAAGTGATTAATTCCATTTTATATTAATTTTATCTTAAATGTGTTGGCATATTCCTTCACAACATTCTTATCAAAATAAGGTTCTTCATCAATACGTCCAATCACAGGAACGTTTGTTGTTTTTTTAATAATAGCTTCAGTGGATTTATGTTCGTTTCCACTAAAAATAATAGACACATCAAACCCTTTTTCTTTTAATAAATTTACTGTTAAAAGTGTGTGATTGATACTGCCTAAATAATGCCTCGAAACGACAATAACCTTATAACTTGGTTTTACTATGTCTAAAATTGTATGCTTGTTATTTAATGGCACTAATAACCCGCCTGCACCTTCTATAACTAAATAATTATTGGTTTTTGGTGCTGTGATTTTTTTAATATCAATTGAAATATTGTCAATCTCTGCTGCTGCGTGCGGACTCATTGGTGTTTGCAGCGCATAACTGTTTGGATAGAATTTAGATTTAGAATTTGAGACTAACTTTTGCACTTTTTTAGTATCGCAGTTTTCTAATTCACCTGCTTGCACGGGTTTCCAATAATCAGCTTCGAGAGCTTCAGTAATAATTGCTGAAGCTACTGTTTTACCAACATCGGTTGAAATTCCTGTAATGAAATATGTGTTCATAGATTTCGTCATGCTGAACTTGTTTCAGCATCTCTTTTTTTTTGTAAAAACAGAAGCTTTTTCGTCGTAATGTTCTTCAAGTCTTTTTGAAAGATTAGCTGTTACTCCAATATAAAATGTAGTTCTGTATTTGTTAGTTAATATGTAAATGTAACTAGATTTCATTTTTTATGTAACCCTGAAACAAGTTTAGGGTGACGAATGTATTCATTTTAAATCGAATTCTGTTTTACAATCTTCGCACCTATATTTATGCTTTGTATAAAATGGAAGTGACGAAAATAATACGCCAAAAATAAACCAGAATAATGATTTAGCATCTTTTATGGTAGAAAATAATTCAATTTTTTTGCTTTTGCAATTCGGACAATCAATAGTGTTTCCTTTATCGTCAACAGAATATTTGTTTATAGAATCTAAAATATGTTGCGCCTCCAAAGCTTGGTGTGACAGAACTTTCAGTTTAACGCCTCCAATTGCATTACTAACTAAAGGGTCTGTGTCTATAGTAAAGTTGTCTGATAAAAATACCTGTATACCTTCTGCTTCCAAACGCCCTTTTATAATTTGGGCTTCAGATGAGTATTGAAATCTAGCTATGGTTTTAAAAGTATCGCTCATTAATATTCTGTCGTTTTCGTGATGCTGCCCCGATAGTTATCGGGGCAGTGTGACGAATGACTTCGTTACAAAAGTAGCTAACAACGGTGAAACATCGTCAATTTCTTTTTTAGAATTATACTCAACCTTAGCGCTTCTCCAAAGGAAATAGAAATAGGTTAGTAGCTTCTTTTAAAAGACATAAAACATTTGAGATATCTTCTTTTGTATTAAACAAATGTAAACAAAAACGTAATCGTTCCTCAGTTTTTGGAACGGTTGGCGATAAAATGGGTTTTACATTAAAACCATTTTCTTGAAGTTTTTTGGCAATCAATTTTACTTTTTCATTTCCTGAAATAACGCAACAATGTATAGCCGAATCACTTTCAATAAACCCCCATTGTCCTTCGAGCATTTCCCCAGAGGTGAAAGTCTGCAGGTTTAATCGTTTAATTTCAGACTTAAAAAACTCAATATTTTGATGTAATTTATTTTTGTTTTTACTATTAATCATTTCATGATAAGCTTGATGAATAGTAGCAAGCGTATGAGGAGGCAAAGCAGTTGTATAGATAAAACTGCGAGTAAAATTTACTAGATATTGTTTTAAATGGTTGCTTCCTAAAATAGCAGCGCCGTGGCAGCCCATAGCTTTTCCATAGGTTGCCAAACGAGCAAAAACAGCACTTTCTAATTTTAATTGCTGGATAAGACCTTCTCCGCATTCTCCAAAAACTCCAATGGCGTGTGCTTCATCAACTATTAAATTAGCGTTGTATTTTTTACATAATTCTGAAAGTTCAACAAGTTTTGGAGAATCGCCATCCATGGAAAATACAGATTCTGTAACTACGTATATGTCTTGATGAGATTCTGAAACAACCCCGAAAGCTTTCGGGACAAAATAACGAAGCATTAGTTTTTCTAATGCTTCTAAATTATTATGCTTAAACTTATAAGCTTTGGCATTAGAAAGTTTTATGCCATCGCGAATAGAGGCGTGTATATATTCATCGTATAAAATAATGTCGTCGCGTTGTGGAACGCTTGAAAAAAAACCAATATTTGCGTCGTAACCCGAATTAAAAATTAAGGCAGATTCGCTATTGTGAAAATCTGAAATAATATTTTCTACAATGTTATAGAGTGTATGATTACCAGAAAGTAAACGCGAACCCGTTGAACCATTTTGTTTAAGGCTATGACTAATTAAAAATTCGTGCGCCGTATTAAAAATAGTTTCAGATTTTGAAAACCCTAAATAATCGTTTGAAGAAAAATCTACTAAGTTTTGTGATTCATCAAGTTGTCGTAAGGTATTATTTGCTTTACGGTTATTGAGTTTTTGTTGAAGTTTTTTAGGAAACATAATTCAAAGGTACAAAAACTAACAGGTCTAAAGTTTAACTAAAAACGAAACCTCTAAAATTACTTTTCTTGTATCTTTATACCATGTTTGCACTCGTAGATTGTAATAATTTCTATGCTTCTTGCGAACGTGTTTTTAATCCTAATTTACAAGGAAAACCAGTTGCTATTCTTTCAAATAATGACGGTTGTGTAATCTCACGAAGTGACGAAGCAAAAACTATTGGTTTACCCATGGGAGCTCCTATTTTTAAATGGGAATCCTTTTGTAAATCCAATGGAATTTCTGTGCTTTCTTCTAATTATCCGTTATATGGAGATATGAGTAGTCGTGTTATGTCTATTTTAAATCAGTTTACACCCGATGTGGAATTATACAGTATAGACGAATCGTTTTTAGAATTTAAAAATTTTAAAGAAGGCTATAACTATAATAGTTATGGATTACAAATTAGAACTCGTATTTTAAAATGGACAGGCATTCCAACCTGTGTTGGTATTGCGTCAACCAAAGCCTTAAGTAAAGTAGCAAATAAAGTAGCGCGTAAATTCCCAGAAGAAACAAAGGGTGTTTATATTATTGATTCTGAAGAGAAACGTATCAAGGCTTTAAAATGGATTAAAATTGAAGACGTTTGGGGTATTGGACGAGGTTTAACTAAACGATTAAAACTTAAAAACTGTAAAACGGCTTTTGATTTCACACAGCTTCCAGATTATTGGATTCGTAAAAATTTCTCCATTACCGAATGGAAATTAAAAAAAGATTTAGAAGGTATTCCCACCTTACAATTAGGTGAGTTTAAAACAAAACGTGCCATTGCTACCACACGAAGCTTTGATTATACTTACGACGATATAAATTATATAAAAGAACGCATTTCCACATTTGCTACAAGTTGCGCCGAAAAACTCCGTAAACAAGGTTCTAGTTGCCACATGATTTATGTGATGCTAAGTAGCGACAGACATAAAAAAGACACAGCGCAACACCGTGGAAGCAAAGTTGTGAGTTTGCCTTTTCCAACAGATTCAAGTTTAATTATCAGTCGGGAGGCCGTTCAAGCAGTAACCCATATTTTTAAAACAGGAATCAAGTACAAGC
>Ga0316189_10004433_pt1 | contig 13499 bp, 11 predicted proteins | sample LowCovwburrow_MG_FD_204930 | JGI IMG/M metagenome (GOLD analysis project Ga0316189, IMG submission 204930) | Coastal sediment microbial communities from Maine, United States - Lowes Cove worm burrow | ecosystem: Environmental > Aquatic > Marine > Coastal > Sediment | place: USA: Maine...
AAGGCTTCTTGTAGTCGATTTTCATAACCGATTTTTTTCTCATCAACGGTTCTCCGCCAAAAGGCTACCTACAGTAGAGATTCAACCGGCAGTAATCCGGAGCCAGACAGAGGAAGGCCGGATTACGGAACCCGGCTTTTGACCAGACCCGTTCTTGAAGGAGTACACCAAAGGGCTTCTTTTCGATCGTCTCACAAATATACTGGAGCACCAGGGTGGTGCCCGACGAATACCGCATTGTTGCAGGTCCGCCCGGCTTCTCGCCACTCGGATGCTTTGTCACCTTCTGCAGCTGTTCGATGTAGGGTGTCTTGTACTCGCCCAAAAACGTCTTGTGGAAGTTGTTGATCCAAGCTCCCGGCGTAATCATCGATATAGGTGTCTCTTCGATATCAAGCCCAACACTCATCGAAGCCGTCGCCCAGAGCGGAATTTCGTCCCAGAGGGTTCCTTGCAGTTGAGGTACGTGCTTGCTCGACATTTCATCCATGCTGACCTTGCCTTCCGCCACAAGCTGGGTGAAGATCAACGACACGGTTGTCTTGCCTGAGGACATCCAGAGGTGGATATCATTGGTATTCATTCCTGGATAAGCCTCAAAGACGACCTTGCCTTTATGGGCCATCATCATGGCCTGCTTTCTCGCGGGTCCCACGAGAAAATCTTTCAAGGGTTCCGTCTGTGTCCCATCTTTTTTCGTGAAGGTCATGTCTTTAAGTCGCGGGTCGATCGCGCGCTCCAAATCCGCAACGGGTCCATCCGGCATCACTATTTGCTGATGCATATATTGCGGAATGTGACTGTAGTAGTAGACGGCATCATCACCAGCCAATTGCACCTGCCAGAAGTCAAAGCGATTATTGACCTCGTAGTAATAATCGACGTCGACCGGCTGCTTCAACTTGGACATTGGGGTGGTCTTCTCAGTAACGGAAGCCCCGGGTCTTTTCATAAACCCTGCAATTTCCTGCTTCACCTCATCAAGTGTTTTTGGGGCTATATTTTTAGTTTCATTATTTTCCATATGAATCACCTGTTATTCGTTTCTATCTTTTAATTCATTATTTATTACCCTGCCTGGTTACCTTCGGAGATGTCCGAAGGTAACCAGTTGAGTGATGTAGTCGCATGCGGGTGTCTTTGACCCGTTATTCTCCGTTGAGCATTTTGGCCGCTGCTCGCTGATAGGCGCCGGCCTTGAACTCGCCGTATCCTTCAACAAATGGGCTTGTAGAGAAGAAAACGCTGACAAAATCACGCTTGGGATCGATGTAAATCATCTGATTCAGGTTGCCGCTCTTGGCGATCGCGCCATCGTCCCAAATGTAGTCGAACTGCAGGGCATTACCCATGGCTGCATCGTTGAAGTCCTTTTCGGAGGTGGGCTTCTTGACGGAGTTCACGTAACGCTTTTTGTCTACATTGTTGTAAATGATGTCCAACAGATCCTGGTCAACAATGCGTTCGGACGAAACCGCGTTCCAACTTGGTGTAAACATCACGCCGTATCTTGCATAATCCTCTGTCGTCACAGCTGCGAACCCGACAGGCAATGCCGTTCCGTTCGGCGCTAGATTAAACATCATCGATCGACGCGCATGCAGCTTGGACCAGATGCGTTCTTCAAACACTTCCGCAAACGGCTTGTTTTCGATGTTCTCGATCAGCCGGGTCAGGACGGTTGTGTTAAGGGAGGCATAACGCATCACCTTGCCCTGTTTTTCACCAGACGGAAGCTTTTTTTGGTCGCGCGCGACGTCAATCCAGTCTTCGACTTCTCCCGTCGTCGCCCGGGGGCTGCCTGAAATGGATGCAAGAAAGCGCGTGACCGCTGAGTCGGGCTGCAGGATGGACTCCATGGTTTCTTCATTATCCAGTCCGGTAGTCATGTTCGCCACACTGTAAGTGGTTATGTCATCCCACACGGTGCCCCTTAACTCAGGTACGTAGTCAGTAATGGGCTTTTGAAGGTCAACTTTACCTTCTTCAATCAATTGAGTCAGAACCAGACCGACGGTAATTTTTCCCGTGGATGCGGTCAAGTGACGGTCTGTTGGCCTCATGCCCGGATAGTCTTCATAGACCACCTTGCCCTTGTGCACCATGATTATGGATTGGGCGCGGTACAGGGGGTCATTCATGTACTCTTCCAGAGTCAAATCGCCCTTACTCGTTTCCTGCTTTATATATCGAATTTCCGGTTTTATGTTTCGCTCCAGCGGCTTGTACTCCTCATTTGGCGCAGATTCAGCCGATGGCATAAACTTTTCCAGATGCATCGCGTAGTACAGAGCGTGATCGCCCCCCATCTGAAAGTGAAAATTGCTAAAATTCTCTCGTGCACTGCGAATAAACTCAGGTGTAAAAGCTGCTTTGGTTATTGCCGCACTAACGGGTAGGCTTACTCTTGCGCCTTCTACTTTGAGCGCATCTTCGATACTCTTCTCCATTTCGGCCTTGGTCATTTACTGCGCTATCGCTGGCAAGGCCAGTGTTACTATACAAATGAGCAATCCCAGCCCACGGATAATGTGTCTTTCAGTTTTCATAATCGTCTTTTTTCATTTCAATTTTATATTAAGATTGATATGTCCTGTTTCCGGTTGTGCAGATGTTTAGAGGTCAAGCCTGTGCTGTCGCAGGTCATGACCTCCTCACACTTCAATCGGCCATCATTTGCCTGCCAGCAGCTTCGCAGCTGTCCGAAGGTAACCAGGTGAGTGGTCGGCACCAGATATCGCTTCATCGTTTGTCGCCAGGCCGAAATAGATGCCGCAGAAATCACGAGCCGGATCGACGTAGATTCCCTGTCCCATGTTGCCATGTTTAAACATTGCACCATCTTCGAAGGCATGGTCCCATTGGGCGGTATTCATGTAAGGCGTTTCACCGAACCAACGCTTACCGTAAGCCTCCTCTCCGGAACCTTGGTAAGCTTTTGGATTACCCAGAGTCTGAATACACTTCATCTGTTTGTCTGAAACAACCTTTTCCTTAGCTACTTTATTCCAACTTGGCGTGAAAATCATGCCGAAACGGGCCATGTCGCGAAGGGTGCTTGTGGTGAAGCCGAACAACAGCAGGTATCCCTGCGGTGAAATGGCCAATTCCATATCATGTTCGGCGCCGATCTTGCTCCAGACCATCTCGCTGAAGAGCTCATTGACGGGCTTGCCACCAACACGCTCGTTGATGCGGTTCATGACCCAAGTGTTGATCGAATTGTACTCGAACGCAGTATGACCCGGATATTTCCGCTTCATGCCACGCATGACCATAAAGGGGTCTCTTTCCTTCTGATCGGGGTTGACAAAGAAGCCCAGCGTCACACCCCACTGATAGTAGACCTGATCGGGATTGGTCCTCGTGTCCTGCACAGGTTCGTCATGTTCCGTGGAGTCGAGGCCGTTGGCCATATCCAACGCCTCTTCCACCATCACCGTATCCCATTCTGACCCTTTGAGTTCGGCGATGTAGTCGGAAACAGGCTTCTTGATATCGATCTTTCCCTGTTGCTCGAGAAGCGCCATGACGGTGCTTCCAGCCACCTTGCTGGACGAGAACCAGATGTGTTTGTCCTGCGGTCGCATGGTGTTGTAGCGCTCGAATACATCTTGCCTCGATGGGCAACGAGGAATGCATCGACCGGAAATGCATCCAGATGGCCATTCACGGTCTCGGTCTTACCGTCTCGTTTAAACTCAATGTCCCCAATGCTGGGATCGTAAACCAAAGGCAGGTCGCTGACCGCCCCTCCTCGCAGCACATCGACCGTATTGTAAACACGACCCATGTTTTGCCATCCGTAAGCCGACTCCAGAATTGGGAACTGATACTTAATCCTGTTCTCGGGGACCTCGAAGAACTCCTGGATTTTTCTCACCTCTTTCATCGACTTATTCGCCAACGCATCCTTGGGAACTTCCGTAATCGTCGGGTTTGAGAGAGTGGTGAACGAAGCAGACGCATCTTGCTGCGCTTGTGCGGTTCCGCACAGAACAATGAGCACTGTTAGGGCGCTCATGATCGTATAGTTATGCAGTCTCATGGGAGACTCCTTATCTTTGTTTAGAGTTTTCATTTTTGTGGTGTCTTTTAACGACCGTATAGATCTTCTTCACTGAACGGTATTCTTGTAGATTTTTCCGTCCTTCATGATCAATACAAAGTTTTTATCAGCATCGGCAACCAGGTCGAGATTTTCCAGCGGATTACCGTCAACCAATATCATGTCTGCATAGGCGCCTTCCTCGATAACGCTTAGCGGCCCTAGTGAGTATGGGTTGCGAGGGCCGCACAGCGATAGCAATTCTGCATTGTCCGAGGTCGCCATCTTGAGTGCCTCGTACGGGGTGAACCATCGCCCCATCTTGGCCAACATCTTGCCCTGCTTTGCCGCTGAAGCGGGATCGAACAAGAGATCGGTACCGAAGGCAATTTTTACACCTACCTCTTTCGCCAACTTATAATTCCTGTCCGTTCCATCTGTTACTTCCTTGAATTTAGCCGTGCTGATTGGGTTCTCGAACTTCAGCCCATCCTCATCGTCCAGGATCGGCTGCGCGCTAAGCCATACGCCATTGTCTTTCATCATCTGCATGGTCTCTTTTTCTTTGATCAAATTGCCGTGTTCGATCGACTTTATCCCGGCCTTGACCGCTGTCTGAATAGCCGCGTCGGTAAAGATGTGTGCTGCCACATAGGTGTTCCAGGTCTTTGCCACATCGACAATCGCTTTCATCTCCTCGAAGGTGTACTCTTGCACATCCAGCGGGTCGTATATCGAGGTCACTCCTCCGCCTCCCGCAATTTTCAGTTGGGTGGCACCCATGCGCAGAATTTCACGGGCACGTTTCGTCACCTCAGGAACGCCGTCTGCGATCGCAAAAAGACCAACACGCTGCCAGTAGGGCAGTGTGTCTGCCGGATTGGAAGGAACTTCATTATAAGCGCCTAAATCAAAGTGACCGCCTGTCTGACCCAACGGAGGACCGGATATATACATACGCGGACCAGGATATTTGCCGGAGTCAGCGTATTTCTTGACAGCGAACGGATTCCCGCCTATATCGCGAACCGACGTGAAACCGCGCATGAGTACGGCCTTGGAGCCCAGTAAACCGGCAATTGCAATATCGGACATGTCAGCGCTCGCGAGTATGCTTACCGGGATATTCGCGTAGTAGGTGTGCCAATGCGCGTCGATCAGCCCGGGCATCAACGTCCGTCCGCCTCCGTCGATCATGGTCACATTGTCGGTCTGAACGACTGCCAATGGCTCATTCGACACCGTCTCGATCAGGTTGTCCTTTACCAGGACATGCATGTTTTTATGAAGTTTTTCGGTTTTGCCGTCGAAGATATTGACGTTGCTGATGAGCGTCAGTTTAGGTGAAGGCTGCTCCGCAGCCTGCGCGAAACCTGAAATGCTGGCGATGATAGCCAGTAAAGCGATTACGAAAGTTTTTGATCTCATTTTATTATCCTTTTTTTGACGTTTTTCCGTAATTACATCGAATAAGACGCTAAGGTAGGCTGCCGGCCAGCGGAACTGCCAGGGCGGCGGCCGTCCTCAATCATTTGACACCAATCATCCGATTAAACCCTTTCTGGAAGGGGTTGTTGACGACGGGGGAAAAGTTAAAGCCGATCATCCATTGCGGGCCGAAGTCGTCCGGTTGCTCGACGTAGTAATTGACTTCCACTTGGAACTGCCAGGGCGTCTTGCCGAAGAGGACTGTCTTGGAAACAGTCAGGTTGATCGGGATGGTCCACTCGGAGCTTTCCCAGTTGTAAAATCCAATGGGCGAAGTCGCTGCTGTCCAGCCATCGCCCAGAAGGAAACTGAGAAAGGGTTGGAACTGAGTCGTACTAAAAGATTCATCGGACCAGCCAGTAACATCCCATTGGTGGCTCGGGAAGATGCCATAGACGCCCCAATCCTCGAACTTCGCCAGCAGGAACTCCGGTCCGAGCCGCAGCTGCTTCCCGGCCACGTCCGAGTCGGTTGCGGTGGGCAGGGTGCCCACCATGCCGACAGCCCACAAGAAACCGCTCTTTTTTGAGACGCCGTAAGCGAGGTCAAATCCAATATCACCGAGCGCAGATATCCCGTCCCAATCAAGTCCACCGTTCTTCTCGCTGGGCACGGGTTAATTGAAAAGTAGTGGAATGCCGGGCCGAATGAACACGGTCGACTTGTCGCCGCTGCCATCCTGCGGCAGTGCAAGAGGAAAAACGGGTTGGAAAACCATCGTGTAGTTGGCCTGGTCGTCGGCACCCGGCAGGTCCCCGGTGTACCATCGATACTGGTTTTTAAATGTCAGGGTTGCCAAAGAGGAGTTTGGATTGGCAAGCTCGCGTGCCACCGCATCTGCCGATTTCTCCTGTCCGTCTGTGTCAGCAGCTGCCGCAGTCGGTAAAATGGTGAACTTGATCGCAAAGGTTATCAAGATGAGCAGAAATACAGCAGGCGTCAGGTGGATGGTACGTTGGTATTGTCTGCAGATGGGGTTATCTAACATTGGTGTAACTCCTTATTATCCTAATTGATGTGTCTTGTTTCAGAATCGTGTAGGTGTTCGTAAATCAAGCCTGTACTGTCCCAGGCCATGCTGCGCAGCACACACTTCAATCGGTCATCATTTACCGGCCAGCGCCTTAGCAGCGGCACGCAAGTAGCCGGGCGAGTGATCAATTCCCGCGACCTTTTCATCGTTCGTAGCCAAACCAAAGTACATCCCGCAGAAGTCGCGGGACGGGTCAACATAGATGCCCTGGCCCATGTTGCCGTGCTTGAACATCGCACCGTCGGCAAAGGCATGGTCCCATTGGGCGGAGTTGAGGTCCGGGGTCTCACCGAACCATTTCTTGCCGTATTCGATTTCTGTCGAACCTTGGTAGGCTTTTGGGTCGCCCAAAGTCTGGATCCGCTTCAAAAGTTTGTCGGAAATGACCTGTTCCTTGGCGACTACAGGCCAACTGGGTGTGTAGAGCAGCGCATAACGCAACATGTCCTCCGGTGTGGTGTTGTTCATTCCCGCGGCAATCGGTGTGCCATCAGGCGCGAGCCCGATGATGAACGGATTCCTCGCACCGATTTTCGACCAGACGCGCAGATTCCAAAAATCCTGCCACGGCATCTGTACAATATTTTCAACTGCAAGAACCAAAACCATCGTAATCGCTGAGGAATACCGGAAAAGATCGCCGGGCTGCTCACCATCAATCGGTTTCGCCTCCTTAACCAACTGGCGCCAATCACCTTTGCCTTCAAAAACTGCGGTGAAGAATCTGGAAATCCACGAATCGGGATTCATCAGGTTTTCAAAGGTTTCCTCCATATTAAGCCCGCTCGCCATGTTCATGGCGTTCTTCATCGTAATCTTTTCCCACGACGTCCCCTTGAGCTCGGGCACATAGGTTGGCACTCGCTCATCAAAATTCAGCTTGCCATCCTCCCATAACATGGTGGCGAGGAGGCTGGCTGTTGTTTTGGAAGCAGACATCCATACATGGATATCCGTCGGATTCATTCCTGGATAAATTTCAAAGACGACCTTTCCCTTATGGGCCATCATCATGGCCTGCACCTGCCTCGGCCCGACGAGGTAATCCCTGAGCGGCACTGTTGTCTTACCGTCGTGTGCCTTGAAGGCGAGGTCCAGCAGATCGGGTCGGATGTCTCGTTCCAGTACGCTGAATTCTCCGGGGGGCATCACAACACTGGACTTGAAGAATTTCGGGATATTCAAGTTGTAGTAAACCGAATCGTCGTTGCCTGACTGCCAGTTGCGAAAGCTGTATCGCTTGGTTGCGGCAGTGACAAAATCGAGCGACTGGGGCTTTTTCCATTTCGCCATCGGGCTGTTGACTTCCAGCGGCTTGAAACCGGAGGCGCCTGCCAGCTTTAGTTTGCCGGTACCTTCTTTCGCCAATACTGCCTTTGGATGGAGACCGAGCCCGGCGAGCCCGGCGGCACAGCCGAGGAGTGCGCTCGTGCCCATGAACGCCCGTCGGCTCATGTCGACTGTGTTAGCTGGCCTTTCATCAACGCGGTGATCTGAATCTTTAGTATGCAACATGGTTTGAGACCGTTTCATGTCACTTCTCCTTTATAATTTCGTTCATTGTTTATTGTATTATTGATGCCTGTTTGGAATCTTCAACAAGTCCAGCCTTCTACCCTGTGGTATGACGGGCACTGATGGTCGGTTCGAACTATGATTGGACATCATTGCCCTGCCAAGAGCTTAGCGGCACGGCGGAGGTATCCCGGCATCTTGTCCTCGCCGTATGGCGGTATGTAGCCATTGGTTGAGTAGTAGACGCCGACAAAGTCCCGTGCGGGATCGATGTAGATTCCCTGGCCAAGGTTGCCGTGCTTCCACAGGGCGCCATCCTCGAACACGGCATCGAACTGGTATGAGTTGGCCATCGGGGCTTCGCCGAAGTCTTCGGTCAAACCTTTATACTTGGCGCCGGCCCGGAAGGCCTCAGGACTGCCTGCGGTCTGTAACCGTTTAAGCACCTGTGGTGATACGACAGGCTCGATCGCTGCCTTTTGCCAGCTTGGAGTGAACAGCATGCCGAAACGTGCGAAGTCCTCAAGCGTCGTAGAGAGCAATCCATGCGCAACGGAGGTGCCGTCCGGCGTCAGATTATGCAGCATCGGTGCGCGTCCACTCATTTTACCCCAGACCCTTATCTGGAAAAGTTCCGCCCAGGACATGTTCTCGATTTTCTCGGCCGCAAGAACAAACACCTGGGTGACGGCGGACGAATAGCGGAAGCGCTCACCGGGGTTTTCACCCTCGATTTTTTCGGCCTCTTTGAGAATGTCCAGCCAGTTTTCAAGCTTGCCCGTAGCTGGATTGGGGAAACCGAATTCACCACTGAAAAAGCGCACGATGATCGAATTGGGGTCGATTATAGCCTCCAGGGTCTCTTCGAGCGCGAGGGCCGTGGCCATATTGGCGGCATCGATCATTGTGACGCCATCCCAGTTGGTGCCTTTAAGCTCGGGAACGTAATCGACGACTTCTTTTTGCATATCAATTTTGCCCTCAGCTTCCAGCTGGGCAATGATCAGCCCCACGGTTGCTTTCCCCGGCGACATCCAGACGTGAACATCGGTGGGGTTCATCCCCGGATAGTTCTGATAGACGATCTGGCCCTTGTGAATCATCATCACGCCCTGAACCCGGTGGTTAGGACTCACCGTATATTCGTCGAGGGTCAGCTCGCCTTCTTTGACGGTAAATTTCACTTTCTCACCGATGGTTGCATCGATTGCGACCCCTAAGGGTATGTAGTTTTTGTTCGTTGCTGAAACGGCAGAGGGTAATAGCTCGCTCAGGTGACCGTTGTAATAAAGGGCGTGGTCGCCGCCCAGCTGGTAATGAAAGTTTTCGAACTTTTCCCGAGCGTCCTTTACGAAATCGATCGGGAAAGGTTTTTTGGCGGCACTTACCGGCAGGGTAACGGTTGCTCCCGGAACCTTGAGGTATTTGGCCAATGGGTTATCATCAGCCACAGCCGGCCGACTCGTTGCTAATGCCATCATCAAAATCGCCGTAACCATGCAAAAGATTGATCTGAAGATGAAAAGATTCATCCTGTTTCTCCTTTTTTGTAGGTCCCCGAGGGGGGATTCTATGTAGACGAATGGTATATGACCGGCAGCAGGCTCGATGATCCTGCTTATTCCTGTACTGCGTAAGTTTTATTAACGACCTCCTTTTCTCCCAGCATGAAATGCAAGTTCAGCGCATGCCGGATGTATTAGATACAGGTAACCTCCTCTAAACAGAGGCGTAACTCATAGAGTGTATCCAGCACGCCTTTCAGCGCGGCTTGATCGGGCAACCAGCCTTCCAGTGTCGTCACGATCGAAGAGACGGCGACAATTTGCATTCCTCCCAATCGATCGACCCAGCTTTCGGGCACGACACCGCGAACTTTGATTCGGTAAGTAGCGGCCTTATCCATGACAGGCACCTCGATGTGATGAAAAGGTTTCAGGAATCTTTCAGAAAAGAGCAACCAATAGGAAAGATTAAAACGGCAGAGTTTCGGTATCTATAGAACTCAATATCCTGGCGACAGCCATTCTGATGAGAACTCGATTTTGAATGAATACAAAATACAGCTGTCCATCCTGCTTGTAAATTATCCAAAAAGAGTATTTTGAAGGCAGATGCCTACTCCTTTCGGAGTATAAGGTACTGGCACAGCGGTGGTGTGGGTGCGATGGGCACCGTGGAGCATTAGAATGGGAAACACAAATAACAAAAATGGCCTATTGGACAGTTGTCGATCTCCTGAGACCAATCATCTGTTGGCCGGTTGAAGGTGGGCTTACTTATCGATGGTAATACCAAGCTCGCGGGATCTTTTTAAGGCTTCGATGCGGTTTCTGGTATTCAGTTTTTTGTAGATGTTTTGCAGATGGGTCTTAACCGTTACTGGAGCGATGTGGAGCCTTGCGGCGATTTCCTGGTTGCTCAGCCCGTCCGCCAAGAGTGGAAGAATGTCGATTTCCCGTCGGGTGAGAACAGTATTTGGGGGGGGCTCAGAAATCTGTGGTTTGGTTGTCGCGTCGAATTCCAAAGATGCTTTCTTGCTGTGCTCGGCCTGACAAGCCTTCAGAACTTGATACGCATAGGTTTGGCCGGTTTTTTGTTGGATGAGGCAGTTCAGCAGGTCCATCATCGGCGTTCCCAAATCCACGAAAGTTCGGATCCATATTCCTGATTCGGCCAGGTCCAGAGCGTTCTGGAGGTTTTGCAGGGCAGCGGATTCATCCCGTTGTTTGTGGCAGACAAGGGCCAGCAATGCCAAAATCTCGATGAGGACGCTTTTGCGATTAGTTCGGCGCATCCGTTCCTCCCATTGGATGAGCAGGTTGTGGGCTTCTTGAAGATCATCGTGTGTGCCTTTGGCCAGCAGGTATTTGATGGGAGTGAGTTGCGGCACATAGAAAAACCATAACGGTGGACGAACATCGAAATCGGCATGCTTGCAAATTTGATGCGCCCGCCGGATATCTGACCGACGCAAGGCAAACTCCGCTTCAAATGCCTGGATGATGGACAGGGCTGTCGCATGATCGTTATCCTGGCAATGGGCGAGGATTCGATCGAGCACTTGAGTGGCGGCCACTTCGCTGTCCTGCGAGAGGTAAATGCAAGACAAGATGAAACCGGCGTGGACCACAAAGGATGGATTTGCTGCGTGAGGCTCATCCAATACCTTCAACAAAGCAGATTCGGCCATTCCGAGTTCATTACGCAAATAGTGCCCGGCTCCCAGAAAGTAATTGGCAAATGCCCGTATGTGAAAAAATGGAAGATCCCGGATGCTCCGCAGGCATTCCCGGGAGGAATTCATTGCCCCGGGTAAATTGGCCTCCATATATTGAACGATGCAGAGATAATAATGCATTCTCGCCTGTATGTTGGCTGGCAAGATTGAATTCGACAGGGCGTCTCTGATCATCGCGACAGCTTGTTTCCCGTTCCCCGTCATCTGGTAACAAGCAGAGTTGACACCAACCTGTAGAGACCGGATCATCACCGCATTTTCAGGAAGATAATCGAAGGCCTCTTGCGCATGGGCAAGACCGCTTTTCGCATCGCCCCTGAGAATGTCCACAAGGCTTTGCAACACCAGCACTTCACCTTTTAATTTGGGATAAGCTTCCGATTTGGGTGAAAGTGCTGCCAACATCCGTCCTGCGTTTTCGGTAAACGCATAAGCGTCGGCATCCTTTCCTTGCTCGATGCCGATGAAGGCTCGTGTGCTCATCAATAATGGGTTTTCCGCCACGGTGTTCTCTGGCAAATAGGTCAGCCAACGGTTAAGACGGAAAAACCGGGAGGTGTTCATCAACCCATAGCGGCGGTCGACGATGAGCTGAATCGCTGAAGAGAGATCCCCGGCGGCCATCAGGTGTCGGATGGCCTCTTCAATCAGATCGTTTTCGGCAAACCAGTTACCGGCACTCCGATGCAGGCCGGCAATCCGATCCTTGGTGCGCTGTTTGCTTAGCACCCCTTTGAGGAAATCATGAAAAAGATGGTGATACCGAAACCAATGCCTCTCGTTGTCCAGGGCGATGACAAACACATTGGCGTCTACCAGCCACCGGATAAACTGATCTTCACTAACTTCCGGCTGGTTGCTACTCTGTTTTTGGTGCATTTGGCGGCATAGGGGCGCACAAAAGCGATCCAGGATTGAAGTCTCAAGCAGATAGGACACCATTTCGGGATGCTGTCGGGACAACACTTCGGCCGCAAGATACTCGGCAATGTGCCCTGAGCTTCCACTCAGTTCCTGCACCCGCAGTTTCAGATTTTTCCGTCCTTGCAGGTAGAGGCCGGCCAGCCGCAATCCCGTAACCCACCCTTCGGTTTTGACTTGCAGAAGGGCGGCCGTGGCGTCATCGACGGCGACATTGAGCATGCAGCTCAAAAAGGCCGCCGCTTCGTCGGACGTAAACCGCAGATCAGACGCTCGTATTTCCGTCACCAGCCCGCGGCCCCGCAAGGTGGCAATCGGCAGTGAAGGATCTTTCCGTGTCAACAGCACCAAATGCATGGTCTGGGCCGGATGCTCCAGCAGTGCGGCAACCAAATCGTTGACGGATGTCTCTTTAATGTGCTGGTAATCATCCAAAACGAGGATGAACGGCTCTGGCACCTGGTGCAGGTCATTGAGTAGGTATCGTGCCAGCTCGGCGGTAGGCGGCAGCCGGTCGGCGTCCAGCAATGTTTCGCTGCGCAGGTCGCTCTTGGGAAAGCGCTGTTGTATAGCGGCAAGCAGATAGTTTAGAAACTGGCGCAGGTCGTTATCGTCATTGTCCAGCGATACCCACACGCTCGGGCGATCGCATGCCACCACCCATCGGCTGGCCAGCGTGCTCTTGCCGTAGCCGGCCGGCGCCGAGATCAATGTCAGCGGACGGTGCCGACCTTTTTCGAGGAGATCAATCAATCGGTCCCGCGATACGATATCGGGTGCCACAGACGGGCGCTGTAATTTTGTGTATAGGATGGAGGTTTTCATCTCAAATTTTCACCCGTGATTGATGGGTACGGTCATGAAAAGTTACCGAGTGGCAGTGTGGCGTCAAATTAACTTAACTACCGGCAATTAAAATGAGAATCAAGGCTTATTGACGATATCGAAGCAATCATCAAGGATATGGTCGGACATAGATATTGGATAGGCGATAGCCAGACCGTACCACACGATTATCCAGGCGGCAGGTACCTGATATGTAACAAAAGTCTGTAAAATCATCGAGGTGCTTTGATAGCCATCCCGTATATTCTACGAGGTAGGTGCCAATTTTCAGTTGGCACCCACGACCCGAAGTCTGCCACGGTGTTTAATTCTCCGTATTAATGAGCCATTAGCTTTCCGTGATTTACGCACCGATTCAGCCTGGGGCAGTTTAGCCAAAGCGAGCCTATTGATATTCAATGCTGTCG
>Ga0316189_10004434_pt1 | contig 13496 bp, 8 predicted proteins | sample LowCovwburrow_MG_FD_204930 | JGI IMG/M metagenome (GOLD analysis project Ga0316189, IMG submission 204930) | Coastal sediment microbial communities from Maine, United States - Lowes Cove worm burrow | ecosystem: Environmental > Aquatic > Marine > Coastal > Sediment | place: USA: Maine...
ATTCCAGTGACACCTGATACTGACGCAGCATGGCCGGCAAGGCATGGGCGAGAAGGCCCGCGGGCAGGCCCTGGGAAAAGTACAGGCTGGTGAGCAGAACAAAGACAAAGCCTGAAGGTCGAGGTGCAGGCATGGCTTATCTCGCTATTTCATTAGAGCCTGGTATGTCGGGCAGGCGCATATTTAAGCAACGATATAGCCTCATCTGTTCGTTACCGGGTTAGCAGCCCGCTTTGCGATTCGTCTTGAAGCGCCTGCCAGAACACTTATAGTTGTCAGGCTTGTCATCGGATGATGCTTCCGGGTCTGTTGTCGCGGGAGCCACTACCGCACTCGCGGGGCTTACGGCCACACCCGAACGGGTTGCTGCGATTTCTGCCGCCACCTGGTAGACCAGGTCATTGGGTATTGGCAGGCTAAGGTTGTATTGGGCTATCTTCCAGCCCGTGGCTGACCTGACCAGCACGCCGCTGCCCCGGCAGTTGCCCAGGCTTTCATGGAACAGGCTTTCATCAAACCAGGCGGTGTGGGCATCAGGGGCAATGGTTACCTCGCGCTGCAAGGGCGCATAGGTCCAGCCCTTGCCGGTAGCGAACCGGTTGCTGACGAATGCGCGAAATTGCTCTGCCTGCCAACGTTCGCTGCCGTCGGTACCCAGGAAAACCACGTTGTCGGTCATGGCGTCAAGGTAGGCATCAGTGTCGGCGCGCGAGGCCGCCTGGTGGAAGCTATCCAGGGTCTCGTCTATGAGGGCAATATCGTCACCGTGTGCGATAGCGGTCAATACCATGCAGCACGCCGCGAAAAAAAATCTGAAATGTGGCATATGAGCTTTACTCTATCGGCTGACTGGCCGGTACGGACGCCATGATCTTTATCCAGAACTGTTCAGTACAGGCTTTCAATTGTGTCTGAGTCGGCATCGATAGCTTGCTCTGGCTCTACAGCAACCGGGGTGGTCTGGTTGACAGCGCCCTGTGTTTCGCTATCTCCGGAAAAAACGCCATTGGCCTGCTGCTCCTGCAACCCGGCAATAACCAGCGCCTCCCTCAGTGACGCTACGCGTGCACTGTCCATGGCAGCGACGCTGGCAAGGTAGTCTATGGCTTGTGCCGCTTCATCCAGTTGGCCTTCGTTGATTTTGGCTTCGGCTCGGTTGGCCATAAGTTCCAGCAGTGCAGCCTGCCGCTCAATAGCGGTCTCATTGTTGGGATCGAGTTCGAGGATCTTGCGCAATTTAAGCATTGCCGAATTGTCGCCCGGCGCATACAGCCGGCCCGCGTCAATATCGGCTTCGTACTCCTCCCATAAACTGTCCAGTCGCTGTGCGACTTCCTCATTAGCCGCATCTTGTCCATCGGATGATTCCCTGGCTTCTATCAGTCTGCGCTGGGCTTCCGGAAAGTCCGGGTTGGCAGGCGATAGCTTCTTGGCCTGCTCCAGGTAGCGTTGCGCTTCGTCCAGACGGCCGTCTGTAATCGCGGTCTGGGCTATCTGGATGTAGCGTACCGCGACATTTTCAATGCCCTGGTTAGCCGCCTCATTCGAGGCATCCAGCTCCAGTACCCTGACAAATTTTTCAAGGGCATTGTCACCTTCCGGTGAGGTCAGCCGGTATTCGGCGATATCAACTTCTGCGTCTTTCAGCAACTGTTCAATCTCACGGTTTGACTCAATTGCCACGAGCTCCGCCGCCTGTTCTGTATTGTCTTCCACACTCTGGGATAGTTCCAGTTGCGCTATCTCGGATTGCATCAGCTCGATCTCGGGGTGACCCGGAAAAATCTGCGCGGCCGCAGCAAGGCTGGCCCTGGCTGGCGTAAACTCCAGCTCAGCGGCCTGCACCCGGGCTCGCTCGACAAATTGACCGGCTATACCTCGTAATCCATTTATCGCTTCCTGACTCTCCGGGTCCAGCGACAGGACTTTCTGGTAGGTATCATAGGCGTTCCCTCCAGTAGGTGTTGTCAGCTTGTCTGCGGCGATCAATTGTTGTGCATCATTCAACAAGGCGTCTATGTCGCGTTCGCGTTCCAGGGCGATTATTTCGGTTTGCTGCGCCACGATGAGTTCATTTCGCAGCTCGCCCTGTTCTTCGATATAGGCCTGATTTCTGATGTAGTAGGTGATTTGTGAGGCCTGGTCCAGGATTTCGTCTGCCGTCTCAAAGTCGGCCGCTCGAATGGCGGTCTTGATGTCATTCAGGTAGACGCGATAAAGACTGTTTATTCCCTGCTGCGCGCGCTCGTCGTCAGGGTACAGAGCCAGCAGGGTGGTCAGGTAATGCTGCGCGTTGGCTTCATCCGGCTGGTAGAGCGCACCCGATTGGAATGCCTCCGCAGCCAGTCTGTTGAGTTCGTCCGCTTTGCCTTGAATCCCGGGCCCCGGGGCTGACTCGGTCACCGCCGGCTCGCCATCGCCTTTTAGACTGGATAGTCCCGCATCGAGCATCTGTCCCAGACTGCTGTCACTGTCCAGCACCTTGCCATCGGCAATCTGACTCAGGTAATTGCCCGGTTGCAGTGAGTACCAGTAGGTCCCGCCGGCAGCAATAATTAGAAATAGCAGCAGAAAAACACCGAACCGTACGCCCCGCCCTCTGCTGCTATGCTCGGCTTGCCTGCGTTTGCCGGCGCGGCGCGAATGACGCCCTGATACGGACGGTATTGCTGCGCTACTTCGCGCACCGAACGATTGAATGCGAGTGAGTTCCTTCTGTTCTGCAGTCCCGATGATGCGCGTCTCCGAGGCATCGGGGCGCACGGCCGTGGTCAGGCTTTCAATCAGTGCGTATTCCTGTTCTTCCAACTCTTGTAGCGCGTCGATCAATTCGCCGCCGTTTTGAAAGCGGTCGTCCGGATGCTTGGCCAGCGCCTTGTCAATGAACGGCTGGAAAGCGGCCAGGTGCTCGGGCAGCATGGGTATCGGGTTATTGACATGTTTGATACTCACCGCAATGGCGGAGTCACCGCCATAGGGCACACTGCCGGTCAGCATCTCGTAGATGATGATACCCAGGCCATACAAATCGGAACGCCCATCGATCTGTTCCGCCTTGGCCTGTTCCGGGCTCATGTAGAAAGCCGTACCCACTACAGTTCCTACAACTGTCATCTGGGTGGTCGAGTCCATGCTCCTGGCGATACCGAAGTCGCAGATAACGGAACTGTGGTCTTCGCGGAAAAGGATGTTTTCCGGCTTTATATCCCGGTGGACGAAGTTCTTGCCGGCCGCGTAGTGGAGGCCGCTGGCAATCTCCTGGGCAATGCGTAAGCCCTCGCTCAGTGGTAGCCCGCTGGCCATCGCTGCCTTCAGGTCACCGGCTGGCAGATACTCCATTGACATGTAGTGCAGGTCGCCATGCTGACCGACATCGAATACCGGGACGAAGTTGCGGTGCGACATCTGCGCCACAATGCGTGCTTCGCGCAGGAAGCGTTCGCCAAAACTCGGATCGGAAACCAGATGGGCGGCCATCACTTTGAGAGCCACCAGACGATCAAAGTTATCCTGCACTGCCAGATAGACTGATGCCATTCCGCCCTGGCCCAGGCGGTGCTTGATGGTGTATCCAGGAATTTCGGGGTAGTCCATTATTATCGAATCTACAGCAGATCAGTTATCGACATATTTAATCGATCTAAGATAGGCGATTTGCCTGGTAATTGCTAATAGTCAGGATGCGGCCCAACCTCCGAATACCGCCCGGGCAAGTCGCACGTTTCGGTCCTCTTGCCGGTCCGGCCGGGCGCTCATATTGCCTCGAGTTGGGCCCGTATGTCATCGTCAATCAGCGATACCACATCGGCTGCGGCAAGATTTTCTTCCAGTTGCTCTATCCTGGATGCACCCAGGATGACGGTGGATACATTCGGGTTCAGCAAGCACCACGCAATAGCCAGTTTGGAAGGCGTGGTGCCCAGCGCCTCTGCGATGGGCAGGAACTGCGCCACCCGTTTCATTCTATCCTGGCCCCTGTCAGACTCGACCATGTGCTTCTTCAGCCACTCGTAGCCCGCCAGTGAGGCCCTTGAACCTTCCGGGATACCGGCGAGGTACTTGCCTGTCAGTGCGCCTGAAGCCAGTGGTGACCAGGTGGTGGTGCCCATCCCGTATTTCTCAAAAATGGGCGCGTACTCCACCTCAAAGCGCTCCCTGTCCAGCAGGTTGTACTGTGGTTGTTCCATGGTTGGTGCGATCAGGTGATTGTCGTGGGCGAACTCGTAGGCCTCGGCAATCTGGCCGGCATCCCACTCCGAGGTGCCCCAGTACAAAACCTTGCCCTGGGTGATCAGGTTATGCATGGCCCAAACGGTTTCGCCAACGGGCGTGTCCGGGTCGGGTCTGTGACAGAAGTAAAGGTCGAGGTAATCCACCTGCAAGCGGTCCATGGCCTGGTGGCAGGCTTCGGTAATGTGTTTCCTGCTCAAGCCGGTCTGGGTGGGCAGGGGCGTTTCGGTAGCGCCAAAAAACACTTTTGAAGAGACACAATAGCTGTCCCTGGGCCGCGCCAGTGATTTCAATGCCTTGCCCATTACTATTTCAGAGCCACCGGCTTCATAGCCTTCAGCGTTATCGAAAAAGTTGATGCCCGCATCAAAGCAGGTGCCGAACATGGCCTCGGCGAGGCCGGCATCTACCTGCTTGTTGAAAGTGACCCATGAACCAAATGAAAGACTGGAAAGTTTGAGTCCTGATGCCCCAAGGCGCCTGTATTGCATAGTTGTGTTCCTTTGGCCGGGACGCCGGCGGCGTCATCGATGTTGGTGTGTGGTGCGACGCAGCGCTGCACATAGCGGTGTGCACTGCGGTCCTAGGGAAGGATAGACTATCCCGGTGTCAGTGGCCTTACGTTCCCGCCGCCAAAGCGGCCTCGCTGTCCAAATCCCGGCTGTGATCGGATGCCAGAACCAGGTAGACACTGGGCAGAATAAACAGTGTGAACAGGGTGCCTATCAGCATACCGGCTACCAGGATAATACCGATACTGTTTCTCGCTTCGGCGCCCGCTCCGCTGACCAGTACCAGGGGGAAGTGCCCCACCACAGTAGCGCCGGTTGTCATCAGCACGGGTCTCAAACGCACGCTCGCGCCGTGGGTGATCGCCTCCAGTTTGTTCATGCCCTCTCGCTGCAGATGATTGGCAAATTCGACGATGAGTATGCCGTTTTTCGCGACCAGCCCCACCAGGGTTATGAGGCCGATCTGGGAGTAGATGTTAACCGTGGTCCATCCCAGGAAGGTGAACATCAGGGCGCCTGAGAGCGCCAGTGGAACACACCCCAGCAGCACAACCAGCGGATCCCTGAGGCTGTTGAACAAGACCACCAGTACCAGAAAGACAAAGGCCAGTGCAAATCCCAGGGCGCCTATCAGGGTATTACCTTCCTGGCGTATCTGGCGCGACTCCCCCGCATAATCAATGACATAGCCGCTGGGCAGGATCTTGGCCGCCGCTTCTTCTATTGCGGTCAGGCCTGCCTCCTTGGTATAGGCGGGAATCATGCCGGCGAAAATTGTGAAGGAGTTTCGCTGCTGGAATTTGGTAAGCACTCGCGGGCCGACCGTCTCCTCCAGGGTGGCCAGGGCGGAGAAGGGGACCATGGCCCCGCCGGGTGTCTGTAGTTTGATCTGTTGTATAGAGCGCAGGTCGAGACGATTGGAGTCCTCGATCATGGGGATGACCCGGTAGGCTTTGCCATCCAGGTCGAAGCGATTGACATAGTCTCCGGCGAGGTAGGTCGACAATTGCTGGCTCACATCGTCTACTGTCATGCCAAGATCGGCAATGCGATCCCGGTCCAGCTCGAAGTGGGCCTGGGGAAAATCAATCTTCAGGTTGGTGTCGACAAAAAGGAACAGGTTCGACGCATAGGCCGCTTCCAACAGGGCGTCTGCGTACTGTTGCATCTCTGCTACTGGTGCTGGCGCGGTCACAACCATTTCTACCGAGAACTGTCCGGCACTGGGCAGGGAAGGGAAGAGGTTTGGAAAAGCCTGCAGGCCAGGTATTTTGGATAGTTTGGAAAATGTGGAAGGCAGCATATCCAGGGGTGTCTCGTCGCGCTCGGCGGGATCGACAAATTCCTGGCCACCGAAGGCTGCCATCGGGCTCATGACCTGCCACATGAAAGTGCTGTCATCGAGGCCGTTCATAACGTCCACGACATCGTGCATATGTCGATGCATGTAATCCAGTGACGCCTCGGGAGGCGCCGCAGAAATCACGAATATCGAGCTTTCGTCCTCGATAGGGGCCAGTTCATGCTGCGACGTGAGCAGGAAAGGAATGGCAAGCAGCGAGAAGAACAGGCCAAATACCAGCAGCTGTGGCGTCCACTGCAAGCTCCTGGTCAGCATGGACTCGTACTGGAGCCGCAGTTTGTCGAAGCGATTGTTCACCCACCGTGTCATTTTGCCCTCTTCACCACGCGGCGGACTGGCATACGCGCTCATGATGGGTGACAGGGTCAGCGCGACCAGGCCGCTTATGAGAACCGCCACTGCGAGCGTGAACGCAAACTCCCTGATGAGGACGCCAGTCAGGCCGGTCAAAAAGCCTATGGGCAAATAAACCGCTGCGAGTGTCACCGTCATGCCAATGATCGCTGTCAGCAGTTGGCGCGAACTGGCCAGTGCTGCCTGCCGCCGACTCATACCCTGGCGCATGAAACGCGCGACGTTCTCTACCACCACAATGGCATCATCCACCACCAGCCCGACCGAAAGTACGATCGCCAGAACAGTCAGCAGGTTGAACGAGAAGCCCATTATCATCATGACCGCCATGGCGCCCAATAGCGAAATGGGTATCGTAATCAGCGGTACCAGCGCGCTGCGCAAGGAACCCATAAACAGTAGCACCACAATACCCACCAGCAGCACGGTTTCGGCCAGTGTGATAAAAATCTCCCTGAGTGCATCGCGCATGTAAAGCGTGCCGTCGTAGCCTACCTCGATCGACATACCGTCGGGCAGGCTGGCATTGATTTCATCGAGTGCCACATAGAGCTGGTTGCCAATATCGAGTTCGTTCGCGCCCGGCAGGCCGTAAACCGCCAGGAAGATCGTATCTCGCTGGCTCATGCGCGCTATTTCCTGTCCCTCCACTTCGCCCAGCTCCAGTCTGGCAACGTCCCCAACGCGCACCACGGCGTTATCGATATTACTGATCACCAGTTGTTCAAAGTCTTCTTTCGATTTAAGGGTAGCGCTCGTTTGCAGGTCGATGCGTTGTTGCTGGTTCTCGATCCTGCCAATAGGTGCGATCACATTGTTGTCCTCCAATGCCTGTCGCACTTGTTGGGCGCTCACATTGAAGTAATTGAGCCTGACCGGATCAAGCCATACTCGCATGGCAGGCGCGCGACCTCCCGCGAGGGGCACACGCTGCACACCGGGAATAGAAGTGAGGATGGGTACCACGTAGCGGGTTAGGTAATCCGTTGTCTCAGCGCGCGACCGGCCGCCCATGACGACGTCCAGATAGAAGATCGCATTGCTGGCATCCGTGCGCTCGACTTCAATGGACGGATCCTCCGCCCCCGGCGGCAGCTCAAACCGGATCTGGCCCAGTCGGGCCGTCAGCTCGGCCAGGGCCAGTGTGCTCGATTCATTGAGTTTCAGCCACGCGGTTACCACGCTCATGCCGGCGGTGGTGCGTGAGTCCACATAGTCGATGCCCGGCACAGTGGACGCCGCACGTTCAATGGGGTCTGTGACAAAGCCCTGCACTGTTTCAGCAGATGCGCCCACGTAGGGTGTGGAGATGATCAGGGAGGAGCTCTCAATTTCGGGGAATTCGAGAACCGGCATCTCTATGGCCGCCCTGAGCCCCAGCAACACCAGGGTCAACGAGATCACGACGGCAAGCAGTGGCCGCTCAACGAAGGCATCGAAAATGTTTGGCTTGCCCTCGGGAAAGTTCATGGCCCCGGCTGTCCCTCAATACCGGGCTGTGGCGCTATGGCGGGTGCCTGCCCGGAATTCTGCTCACGCTCTACGACATGGGTCAACAAGCCGTCGATCAGCTTGAATGCGCCGATCGTTGCGACCCTCTCTCCAGGCTCCAGGCCCGCAGTTACAAGGATGTCCTCGCCTTGAGCGGGGCCTACAGTGACCTGCCGTCTCGAGGCGCGAAACGGTGCAATGGCGCCTGGTTCAGCATCGTTCAGTACGTAGACAAACGCACCGAAGTTGTTGCGCCTGACGGCGCTGGCGGGCAGGCGAAAGACGCCATCCAGGCTGCCGACCACGACTTCCACGTCGACTACGGCCCCGGGGCGAATGGTGATAGGCGGCTCCCTCAACAGGGCGCGGAATTCGCGGCTTCTGGACGATGTGTTCAGGCTCGATTCAGCTGAAATGATGGTCGCGTACATGGGCTCATTGCCCAGGCTGCTGCTGTCGAGTGTGACGGTGTCACCAATGGCCAGGCCGGCTTTGCCCTGGGGTAGCTTGAAATCGATCCAGACCTCGCCCAGACCACCGGTAAGTTGGGTGACAACTGTGTTGGCGGCCAGGTACTGACCGACCTCCAGGGTGTGTAGCCCGGTCTGCGCATCAAACGGGGCCACCAGGGACTTCTTTTCGATGATAGCTGCCAACGCCGCCGCATTGGCCAGCAGTATGTCCTTGTCTGCTTCCGCGCTGTCGTACTCGTTCTGGCTGGCCAGATTGTTGCGGCGCAATTCCCGCAGCCTTTCCAGCTGCAGTTCTGCCAGTTTCAGCTGCGCCCGGGTGGCCCGTAACTGGGCGCGTTCTTCCGTGCTGTCCAGCAATAGCAGTTGCTGTCCTTCCTCCACGGGGCTGCCGCCGACAAAACCGATGGCAGCCACCTTGCCTCCCACCTCGGTGCGTAACTCAATGGACTTTGTGGCGCGCACCTCACCAATCGTGCGGTAGGTCTGGGGCCAGCTTTCCGGTGATGTAAGGACTGCGGTTACCGCTTCCGAGCGCTCCGGAAAGGATTCTCCGAACGCAATGGCCTCTTTGATCTGGCGGTACTTCAAACCGCCCAGCACGGCGAGAACAAGCAGGCATACCAGGGCCATGATGGCCCACTTTCCCAGCGATCCTCGTTGACTGAAACCCGCCGCATAACTGGCTAGTGCCATAAGTCGGTGTCCATATAGGGGTGCTATTGCAAATGGGTTGCGCGCTAACGCACAAGCGGACCTTCGCATCTTATCAGCTGCCGGGTCATCCGGCCCGTGGCTTTCCGGAGGCGGTTGGCACGGATTCTGCTGTGTCCTCTGTTAAGATTTGGGTTCGGAACCGCGATTGAGCGAAATTTTGACAGCAATTGAACGGGCACAATGGCAAAAGTCTTTCCTGGAGCGACATGATCTCCAGGAGGGCTATTTGGCCTATGCACAGCAATGGTTCACACCGCTGTCGGTCGCTATTAAAGAGCACCAAAGTGGTGCACGCAAGCCCGTATTGATTGCCATCAATGGCTGCCAGGGCTCGGGTAAGACGACAGTGTGTGATTATCTGCGGGTTGATCTTGAAGAGAATCACGGCCTGCGGGTGGTGTCTTTGTCGCTTGATGATTTCTACCTGACCCGGGCCCAGCGACAGGAACTGGCGCGTGTGGTGCACCCGCTGTTGTCCACCCGCGGGGTACCCGGTACCCATGACATGCCCCTGTTGCGATCGACCCTGGCGGCGCTGCTCGCTCAGACCTCCGACGCGGTAGAGATACCCCGTTTTGACAAGGCGCTGGACGATCGCCGGCCTGGTTCCGGGGTTGAAGTGGTCAGCGGTGACGTCGATGTTGTGCTGCTCGAAGGCTGGTGTCTTGGGGCCCGCGGGCAAACCGAGGCGGAGCTTGTCGAGCCGGTAAATGACCTGGAGGCCTGTGACGACCCCGATGGGAAGTGGCGGCGCTATGTGAATGAGATTCTGCTGCGGGAATTTGAATCGCTCTATGCATTGGTTGACCTGTGGGTCATGCTGGCTGCTCCCTCATTTGATTGTGTCTATCAATGGCGCCTTGAACAGGAGCAGAAGCTGGCCAGCCGCAGTTGTGGGGAGGGCATCATGAGCGCATCCCAATTATCCCGGTTCATTCAGTTCTATGAACGAATCACCCGGCATTGTCTGGCACAGCTGCCGGGGCGATCACATTATGTCTACCAGCTGGATCAGCATCGGCAGGTCACGGGTCACCAGTATTGCGCCAGGCCGGCGCTGTGAGATCGCCGGTATGAACGGATTCGACCGGGCGGAATATCTCGTCTTCACCGACCTGGACGGTTCCCTGCTGGATCATCATGACTACAGTTATGACGATGCCCTGCCTCAATTGCGTGCGCTGGAGTCTCAGGGAATTCCCGTGATTCCAGCCACCAGTAAAACCCGCCTGGAGATAGAGCAGCTGCGGGCAGAGCTGGGCAACGTGCATCCATTCATCGCGGAAAATGGTGCCGCAGTGTTTATCCCGGTCGGTTACTTTGATCAACAACCCGCGTCTTCTGTAGAGCGAGACGGCTACTGGGTCTATGAAATGAGTCCGCCTCGCGAGCGCTGGCTTAAATTGCTCAGCGAGTTGTCTGGCAGGTTTCCGGGGGCATTCGAGCATTTCCATGGTGCGGGTGTGGATGGCATCATGCGCATGACGGGCCTGCCTAGAGAGCGCGCCATGCAGGCCAACGCCCGCGAATACAGTGAGCCGGTGCGCTGGCTCGGTGATGAACATCAGCGCGATGCGTTCCTGGTTTGCCTGCAACTGGCCGGTGCGAGCGTGCTGCAAGGTGGCCGGTTTATGGGTGTGAGCGGCGATTGTGACAAAGGCCAGGCATTGCTGTGGTTGCGCCGGGTGTATGAGTTGGCGCAGCCGTCTCGGCGGGTGCATGATCTGGCGATTGGCGATAGCGGCAACGATTGTGCGATGCTGGAGGTGGCTGAAACTGCGCTTGTCATTCGCTCGCCAGTACATGATGCACCTGAGCTTCATCGCAGCGACCGGGTAATGTACAGCAGAAAATTTGGCCCGGAAGGCTGGGCCGAGGGTGTGACCGACTGGCTGCATCACCAACAATTACAAAACCGCAAAGATTGAGGCCAGATCCCAATGGGTGATTTTTACCAGAACGGCATTATTACAACCCTGCACAACCTGGCGGACCGGCCGGTTGAGGTGCTGGAAAGCGAGTTGGTGGCGTTTTCCCAGCAGCGTCCCCTGGGTTTGATATTGCCCTCCCTGTTTTCGGAGTTGCAGGGGGAGGCCCTGCCCAACATTCTCGACGAACTGACCCGGGTGCCCTACCTTTGCGAGGTGGTTATTGGCCTGGACAGGGCCGACCAGGCCCAGTACCGGGAGGCCCTGGGTTTCTTTGATCGTTTGCCGCAGCGTCACCGGGTATTGTGGAACGACGGGCCCAGGCTGCAGGCGCTGGACAAAAAGTTACAGGAGCTGGACCTGGCTCCCCGCGAGCTGGGAAAGGGTCGTAACGTCTGGTACTGCATGGGCTATACGCTGGCCTCGGGCCGCGCTGAATCCGTAGCGCTGCACGACTGTGACATTCTGACCTATGACAGGGGTCTGCTGGCGCGCCTCATTTACCCGGTAGCCCACCCCCGATTCAATTACGAGTTTTGCAAGGGCTACTACGCGCGGATTGCCCACGGCAAAATCAACGGAAGAGTCAGCAGGTTATTGGTAACACCCTTGTTGCGCGCCCTGAAAAAAACGCTTGGGGAAATGGAATACCTGAATTACATGGACAGCTTTCGCTATCCTTTGGCGGGAGAGTTCTCCTTTCGCCGAGATGTGCTGAATGACATTCTTATTCCCAGTGACTGGGGCCTGGAAATCGGTGTGCTTTCTGAGATGTATCGCAATTATGCGAACAACCGCCTGTGTCAGGCTGATATCGCCGATGTATACGACCACAAGCACCAGGAATTGTCGCCCCAGGACGACCAGGGTGGGCTCTCCAAGATGTCTATCGATATTTCCAAGGCCCTGTTTCGCAAGTTGGCCACCCGCGGCGTAACATTCAACACAGAGACCTTCCGCTCATTAAAAGCTACCTACTACCGTATAGCACTGGACTTTGTCGAGACCTACCATAACGACGCGATCATGAATGGCCTGAAACTGGACGTCCACAGCGAAGAGAAGGCGGTGGAATTGTTTGCCGAAAATATCATGAAGGCGGGCGAGGCGTTCCTGGACCGACCCATGGAGCGCCCGTTTATTCCAAGCTGGAACCGGGTTATCAGCGCGGTGCCGGATGTGTTGCAACAACTGCTGGACGCTGTCGAGGGAGACCAGATCGAATATGCCGGATAGACTAGAACGCGATGCTACAGCAAGTGACTGAGCGGGCGCAGCTTACTGAGCGCGTGCAGCACCACCTGGATGCGATTTACCACGAGAACCCGCTGGGCGCCAACCTCGAGGGTCTTGCAGCTGAACTGCTGGCTCTGATGGATCTGGAAGACAGCACCGCCACACCGCAGCAGTATGTCAATCACTGGGACCAACGCGACGCCATAATGATTACCTATGGCGACAGTGTCCTGTGCGAGGGTGAGCGTCCATTGCAGACCCTGAAGCGGTTTCTCGATACCCACGCGGCTGATTCCCTGAGTGGTGTTCACATTCTGCCTTTTTATCCGTGGAGTTCAGATGACGGATTTGCAGTGCTCGATTATTCCAGCGTCAACGAGGCGCTGGGTAATTGGTCCGACATTGAAGCGATAGGCGCAGGCTATCGACTGATGGCGGATCTTGTGATCAACCATTGTTCTGGTCGCAGCTTGTGGTTTGAGAATTTCCTGAAGGGCAGGGAGCCTGGCAAGGGCTTTTTCTATACCGCATCTCCCGATGACGACCTGAGCCAGGTAGTGCGGCCGCGCACCTCCGAGCTGTTGCGTGAAGTGGAAACGAGCGAGGGTACACAGTATGTCTGGTGTACTTTCAGTCACGACCAGGTGGACCTGGACTTTCGCAACCCGGAAGTCCTGAAGCAGTTCGTTTCGATATTGCGCCTGTATATTGATCATGGCGTGCGCATGTTTCGCCTGGATGCGGTTGCTTTCCTGTGGAAGATTCCGGGCACAAGCAGCCTGAACCTGGAAGAAACTCACGAGATCGTCAGACTGATCCGCACCCTGGTAGAGCATGCTAGTGAAGACGCGATGGTGATCACCGAAACAAATATTCCAAACCGTGAAAACCTGTCGTACTTCGGTAACGCCAATGAAGCGCATTGCGTTTATAACTTTTCGCTTCCGCCGCTGTTGGTGAACGCGCTGATTACCGGTGACTGTACTTACCTGAAGCACTGGATGATGAGCATGCCGCCGGCTCAGGGCGGGACAGCTTATTTCAACTTCATCGCATCACATGATGGTATTGGGCTTCGCCCCGCGGAAGGGCTGCTGTCTGAAGAGGAATTGAATACGCTGATTGCTACCATGCAGCAGTTTGGCGGGCACGTGTCTTACCGCGCTCTGGAAGACGGTGAGCGCAAACCCTATGA
>Ga0316189_10004439_pt1 | contig 13491 bp, 9 predicted proteins | sample LowCovwburrow_MG_FD_204930 | JGI IMG/M metagenome (GOLD analysis project Ga0316189, IMG submission 204930) | Coastal sediment microbial communities from Maine, United States - Lowes Cove worm burrow | ecosystem: Environmental > Aquatic > Marine > Coastal > Sediment | place: USA: Maine...
TGTCCGCAATAAAATAGGAGAGAGTCTTGCTACGGGTGTTCAAGGTAAAGTCGCTATATTTTATTTTTAGCGTAACGGTCTTTCCGGCGATATTCGATTTCTTTAACCGCCGTTCAAGCTCTTCAGTAATATGTTCTAGACGTTCGAGCATAAAAATTTCGCTGCTAAGGTTTTCGCTAAAGGTACGTTCTGCACCCACCGACTTCGGAATACGGTGCGGTTTTACGACACTATTATGAATACCTCGAACAACATGGTAGTAGTAGCTACCGCTCTTCCCGAATTTATCGGCTAAAAACTCCAACGGTTTTGTCTTAAGATCTTTTCCCGTAAAAATGCCCAATTTAAACATTTTTTCGGCAGTTACCTTCCCGACCCCATAGAATTTACGAATTTCAAGGTCTTCCAAAAATTGAATGACCTCTTCGGGGTTAACCGTTTTTTGGCCGTTAGGCTTGTTGATGTCACTGGCGACCTTAGCAATAAACTTGTTGATGGAAATTCCCGCCGAAGCATTCAATCCCGTTTCATTAAAAATACGTTGGCGTATTTCTTTAGCGATTAAAGTCGCTGAGGGATTTCCTTTTTTGTTAACCGTAACATCAAGATAGGCCTCATCTAAAGAAAGAGGCTCTACCAAATCGGTATAATCGTAGAAGATATTCCGGATATGTTTTGAAATTTCCTTATATCTATCAAACCGAGCCTTTACAAAAATCAGTTCCGGACAATTACGTATGGCCAACACACTACTCATTGCACTACGGACACCGAATTTGCGCGCTTCGTAACTGGCTGCGGCCACAACGCCTCTTTTCGAACTTCCACCAACGGCAATAGGCTTACCGCGAAGATCGGGATTGTCCAACTGTTCTACGGAGGCATAAAATGCATCCATATCAACATGGATAATCTTTCGCATGGGGAAATCCGTTTCCATATTGTAAATTTATAACAACTTATTAAGAGCTCTTAATTGAACTACTGCTCTTTTTTGTAGGCTTAGAGAAAATATAATTGGTTTGATAGAAGAACAGGGAAAGACAGCGATTATACTTGGAGCTACCGGCCTTACGGGAGGAAAGTTACTCGAGCTTTTGTTAAATGATAATCGTTACCAAAGAATAAAGGTTTTTTCACGCTCAGGTTTAGGGTTCCAACATACCAGAATTCAAGAATATTTAGGGGATTTGGCCAATTTAAAAAGCTTTGCTGAAGATTTTAAAGGTGATGAAGCCTTTTGTTGTATAGGTACTACCAAATCAAAAACACCAGATAAAGAGGTTTATAAAAATATAGATTATGGTATTCCTGTAAATGCCGCCCAGTTATGCAAACAAAGCGGGATAGATACGTTTATCGTGATTTCAGCTTTGGGGGCAAATTCCGATAGCAATATTTTTTACAATCGTGTAAAAGGTGAAATGGAAGAAGCCATTTTGAAAATAGGCATTACAAAAACCCATATTTTACAACCTTCTTTGATAGGGGGTAAGCGAAACGAAAAACGTATAGGCGAATGGCTTTTCAAGAAAATGATGAAAGTTGTCAATTTGGTATTGGTCGGTTCATTGGAAAAATACAAATCCATTGAACCTAGAACCATTGCAAAAGCTATGCTCTGGTTAGCAAACAATCACTATGAAAATAGGCGAGTAACATCTGATGAAATCAAAAAAATAGCTAAGGGTGATAGAAATAGAGCGTAAATTCTTGGTGAAGTTTGATGCCTATAAAAATGAGACGACATCAAAAGAACGTATAGTACAGGGTTTTTTGAATACCCATCCCGAAAGAACTGTACGCGTGCGGGTTAAAGGCGATTCGGGCTACCTGACTATCAAGGGGAAATCTAATGTGGCAGGCACCACCCGTTTCGAATGGGAACAGGAAATACCCTTAGTCGATGCCGAAAGACTATTGGAATTGTGTGAGAAGGGAACGATTGATAAAATAAGATATAATGTGCCCTGTGGAAATCATATTTATGAAATTGACGAGTTTCACGGGGAAAATGAAGGACTTGTTTTGGCAGAAATAGAATTAAAATCGGAAGATGAAGTCTTTGAAAAAAAAGATTGGCTTGGTGAGGAAGTAACCGGAGAAATACGGTATTACAATTCGCAACTGAGTAAACTGCCCTATACAACTTGGAAAAAATAAGAGGAATACCCTGCATAATGGTTTTTCTTCTCATGTAATCAAGTAACATAGAAACCAAAGTACACGTCTAAACTGTTGAGATACAATAAGTGGACAAGACTGCGAAACGGCTTAAAAAAGAGCTTACTTCATAAGAGTTCCCATTATGATATTAGTTTAACGCCAACCTCCCCCAAGTGCTCTATATAAAGATACTACCGTCTGAAGTTGTTGTAGTTTGCTGTCGATAACATTTAGTTCTGCATTGAGCGCGGCCTGCCGAGCGATCAACAAATCTAAATAGGTTCCGAATCCGTTGTTTAACAATACTTCTGAATTGGTCTCCGCTAAGCGCAAGGCTTCCACCTCTTTTTGGCGAAAGATATATTTTTCGCTCTCGGCATTGAACTCGAATAGTGCATTTGATACTTCTTGGCCCGCTATTAGCAACGTCTTTTTAAAATTCAATAAACTTTGTTCCTGGAGTGCTTGGGCGACCTCGAACTGAGTTTGTATCTGTCTTTTATTGAAAATAGGTTGGAAAAGTCCGCCTATTATTGTTGCAAACAAGGAACCGGCACTGAACCACTTGTCTAATTCAAGGCTTTGAAACCCTCCTGTTGCTGAAATGGTGAGAGAAGGATAAAAATTACTGCGGGCCACGTTGGTGAGTTCAAAAGTATTTACAAAATCGTATTCCGCGGTTATCACATCAGGACGATTTCGTAACAAAAGCATAGGTACTCCGATTTCAAGATCGGTATTGATAGATTGCTCTCTCAAAGTACTTCGTTTAATATCTTGGGCCGGTTTTCCCATAAGAATGGCAAGTGCATTTTCTGTTCTAAAAATCAATTTTTCGATATCGACCTGCAAGGCCTGTGCACTGTAGAGTTGAGCGGCTGTTTGGTCAACTGCAACTTGGGTAACCGTACCGGCTTCTTTCAAAGTTCGTATGGTTTCTAAACTGCGCTCGCGGTTTTCGATGGTCTTCTGTGTGATAGCGTTTTGCTCGTCGAGGGCCAAAAGTTGATAATATGTAGCTGAAATTTCAGAAATCAAACGGGTCGTTACTGCTTGTTGTGCAGCAATAGTCTGAAGGTACGACGCTCGTGAAGCTCTTCGGCCACTCCGTATCTTTCCCCAAATATCGGCCTCCCAAGATAAGGTACTTGAGAACTCATACTGATTTATAGAACCGTCAAAGAAAGAACCGAACTGGCTGTTTGCCGCCAGTTCTAGATGGGTTAGGGTGGCATTTGCGTTTAAAGAAGGATAATAACCTGCCTTTCCTTGTTTCATATAAGCTTCCGCCGATAAAACTTGTTGGATGGCTATGCGGATGTCCAGATTATTTTCAAGGCCCTCCGTGATATATTCTTTTAAATAGGGGTCGGTAAAAAGTTCCTCCCAGGAAACGGAAGCCATAGAGACGGTATCAACCGAAACGGTATCCGCGCGATACAAGTTCTCCACTTCCTCCAATTCGGGCCGTTCGTAGTTCTTGGCCACAAAGCATGATTGTACCGTAGACAGAAACACCAATCCGATTATTACTTTAAAATTTTTTGGCAGCTTCTTAAGCATGGTCTTTTTCTACGTTGCTATTAATTTCCTTCACCGCTTCGGGAACACCTGTTATTTTTTCTTGCAGCCATTGAAAAATCACAAAAAGTACAGGAATGACAAAAACTCCCAATACTGTACCGAAGAGCAATCCCCCTGCTGCGCCGGTTCCTATAGAACGATTTCCCAGCGCACCAACACCACTTGCCAACACCAAGGGCAACAACCCCAAAATAAAAGCGAACGACGTCATTAAAATTGGACGTAACCGGACTTTTGCACCCTCAAGAGCGGCTTTTGTAATGTCCATACCTTGTTTGCGGCGTTGCATGGCGAACTCAACAATCAAGATAGCGTTCTTCGCTAATAGGCCAATGAGCATAATCAGGGCAATCTGAAAATATATGTTGTTCTCCAAGCCTGAAATCCAAGTCGTGAAATAAGCGCCGGCCACACCAATGGGCAGAGAGCAGATGACCGCTAACGGCAACAGATAGCTCTCGAATTGTGCTGATAATAAGAAATAAACGAAAACAATGCTTAGCAGAAAGATGATACCCGCCTGTCCGCCTGCCGCTATTTCTTCGCGTGTAATTCCGGAATAGGCAATATCGAAGTTCTCCGGTAATTGTTCCTCCGCCAATTGATTGACAACGGCAATAGCATCGCCGGAACTATAGCCCGGTGCTACCGTTCCGTTAACGGTTACCGCATTGAAAAGATTAAATCGGTTAATAGTCTGGGGGCCGTAGACTCTTTCTAAGGTAACAAATTGGGAAATTGGTGCCATTTGGCCCGTCTCACTTTTTACAAAAATGCTATTGAGATCCGATGGGTCGTTGCGGTCCTCGGGTAGCGCTTGAACGAACACGCGATACTGCTTTCCGAACCTACTGAAATCCGTAGCAAAAAATCCACCGACGTAGCCTTGTAATGTCCTAAGGATATTACTCACTGTGATACCGGCTTCCTTGGCTTTTGGCACGTCGATATTGAGCTGTAACTGTGGAAAAGAAGTACTAAATGAATTGGACGCAAAAGCAACTTCGGGGCGCTGGTTCAAGGCACCCACAAAGGCGGATGCAGTCTCGTCTAATTTTGCCAATTCCCCAGAGGCTCGGTCTAGAATACGCACCTCGAAGCCGTCCGAACTTCCAAAACCGGGCACGCTGGAAGGGGTAAAGAAGAGTATTTTTGCATCGCTGATCCCCGTTGCCTTTTGGTTCAGTTTGGCGATAATACCTTCGATAGAAGTAGCATCTGTTCCCCTGTCCTCCCAGGGTTCAAGTATAATGAACCCAAGCCCATATGAACTTCCAGGTCCCGAGAAAAAGTTACGACCGCCAATCAAAGAGGCAGTGCGTATACCTTCTATATCTTTCATTTGATCGTACAAATCTTCGGTAACTTTGAAGGTGCGATCGAGCGATGCGCCAGGGGGTAGTTCAATGTTTAAAAAAATAACACCCCTATCCTCTCCAGGCACGAAACCTGTTGGAATAATGCTATTGGCCAAAAAGATGCTGCCTACGGCCAGGCCCAAAATAAGAAAAGTGACCCATTTATTTTTGAACAAAAAATTGAGTGAACTCGTGTACCTTTTTTTAGTAGTCTCGAATGCCGTATTGAAGGCAACGTAAAAACGTTGTAATAGGTTCTTTCTTTTGCCGTTTTTTTCGTCTTTCGGTGGTTTGAGAAAAATAGCGCACAAAGCCGGACTCAAAGTTAGGGCGTTCAATGCGGAAATCAAGATGGCAATAATCAGCGTTACCCCGAACTGCTCATAAAACACCCCCGCAGGCCCTTTGATAAAGGTGATAGGAATGAACACGGCTGCCATCACCAAGGTTATGGAAATGATTGCCCCACTTATTTCACCCATAGCATCGATGGAAGCCTTTCTTGGGTTTTTTTCACCTTCTTCCAGCTTTACATATACGGCCTCGACCACTACAATGGCATCATCTACTACGATACCAATGGCCAAAATAAGGGCAAAAAGTGTCAACAAGTTGATGGAGTACCCCAATAAATTCAGAAAAAAGAAAGTACCGATAATGGAAACAGGCACGGCAATGGCCGGAATTAAAGTGGATTTTAAGTCCTGAAGAAATAAAAAGACCACCAAGAAAACCAAAAGGAATGCCTCGATTAAGGTTTCCTTTACCTTATCGATGGAAGCGGTCAAAAATTTATTGGTATCATAATTAATCAGGTATTCAATACCCTCGGGAAAATCTTGCTCCAATTCATCGAACTTCACATACATCTGTTCGATGATTTCCTGAGCGTTGGACCCTGGGGTTTGAAACACCCCGAAGTTGATACCTGGATACCCTTTCGATTTGGATAGAGCAGAATAGGAAAAGGCATCCAGTTCCACTTTGGCAACATCTTTTAAGCGAAGAAATCGGCCTTCGCCCAAGGCCTTGATGACAATATTCTCATATTCTTCCGCGGTTTTATAGCGACCTTTATATTTTATAACATATTCGAAAGCTTCTCCCGCATTTTGTCCAAGAGAACCTGCAGCCGCTTCCAAACTTTGTTCGTTGATGGCCGCGATTGCTTCCGAGGCTGAAAGTCCATAATTGGCCATTTTTTCAGGATCGAGCCAAACGCGCATCGAATAGTCCTTTCCGCCAAAAATTGTAATCGCGCCAACACCCTTGATCCTCAAAAGTTCCGGAACGACATTGATATTTAGATAGTTCTGGATATAGGTGTCATCATAATCTTCGGTCGTTGAGAACATTGCCGCATACAACAAAGCCGAATTTTGTTGTTTTTGGGTAATGACCCCTGCGCGCACGACTTCCGAAGGCAGTAATGAATTTGCCCGGGCAACCCGATTTTGAACATTTACCGCAGCAATATCGGGATTATAGCCCTGCTCAAAAAAGACCTGTATGGTAGCACTACCATTATTGCTTGCAGTAGAGGTGATATAGGTCATACCTTCGACCCCATTTATCTGTTCTTCAATGGGTACGATTACGCTTTCCAAGATGGTCTGGGCATTAGCGCCAGGGTAAGTAGCATTAACCTGAACGGTAGGTGGCGCAATATCAGGGTATTGGGTAACAGGCAATTCCGTTAGGCCCAAAACACCCAGTAAAACTATAATGATTGAAATTACAGTAGAAAGTACTGGCCGCTGAATAAATGTTTTTAGCATGCTGCTCAGTTAAAGACGGTATCAAATGAATTAAGAATGCTCTGCATAGGTGTCGGTACGGGTTTTATTTGCATGCCCGGCCTAACCTTACCAACGCCGTTGGCCAGAATCAAATCCCCCTTTTCAACACCTGTATCGATCACATATAGCTTATCCGATTTCGCGACGATATGTATTGCTGAGGCTACAAGGGTATCCGCCTGTACTTTATATACAAAGGTTTTTCCCTGTTGCTCGTAGGTAGACAAGGCAGGAACAATCAAAGCTTCCGTATAGGTCTGTTGGACCTGTATAGTACCGCTACCGCCATGTCTCAAAATACCCTCGGTATTATCGAAGCGAGCACGAAAAGATATCGTGCCAGTTTGTGGATTAATATCACCTGCAATAGTTTCTATAGTACCTTCCTTTTCATATTGGTCGCCCGTTGCCAACAGTAATTTTACCTTTGGAAGGTTCTTTATCTTTTCATCTATATTCTTCCCTTTTGCCAATTTTATGAACTGAATGAAGTTTTTTTCGTTTAGGGCAAAATAGGCGTAGACCGCATTAATGGAAGATACCCGGGTAAGGGGAAGCTGTGTCTGGGTGCTCGCCAGCGCTCCTTTTCTAAAATTAATAGAGCCCACGACGCCATCAATCGGACTTTTAACATTGGCGTAGTCAATGTTTGCCCCTATACTGTTGTAGGTACTGCGTGCCTGCGCCAGTTTTGCTTTTGCGGTTTCTAACTGTACTTCGCTGATGATATTTTTATCTACCAACGGTTGTAGTTTGTTTACTTCTACCTGAGCGGCATTCATATTCGCTTTGGCGGCGGCGGCATCTTGGTTTAACGACTGGGTTTCTATACGGAACAAGGCCTGTCCTTGTTTGACCCGCTGACCTTCTTTGACAAGTACCTCTTGAATGTAGCCTGAGATTTTTGGTCTTACCTCGCTACTTACTTCTCCTTCTAAAGTGGCAGGATAGCTTTTATAAGTAATGACGTCTCGGCTTTCGACCGTGGTTATCGGAAACGACAATACCTGACTTGACGGTGCTGTTTGGCTTGATTTATCATTTCCACAGCTCCACGTAAAAAAAGCAATGAATATGGCGTAGAGAAAACAATTAGCGTAGTTTTTAGGCATATGAAATTCGGTCAGTTTTTGAAATGGAAATAATTGAAGCAAAAACATAAAAATACAATCGGTTTATTGGCATACGACTCCCAAGATGTTAATTGATCGTTAAATGGAAAAAAACTATCAGTTCGCTAAAATACCTTCTTTTTCAATAAGGGGAATGTACTTAAGGGCAGCTTCGTTTACGGAATTCATAGGGAACAAAAAACGTCTTTCAAAAAGCTTATCCTCGGCAAAGAAAGTAACAAAAAATTCGTTGTTCAATGTGAGCACGTCTTCGTGGATGAGTTCGATTTTTTCAAACGACTTTGGTGCAACGGTACCTATTCCATGGCGCATCGTGGATGTTTTCCGCTCCGTGTTGAACCCTTTTGAAACCACCAATACCATTTCGATGGAGTTGTGTCTATCGTTGATTATATAGGCATTCCAATCTTTTGAAAGAAAACCATCGTTCCACTCTTGGACTATGGCCACATGCACATTTTTCGCTATTGGTATTTCGATATCTTTTTTCACGAACACGAATTATAGCGCACTTTTGAATTGCTCTAAAAACCGGACATCGTTTTCGCTCAATAACCGAATATCAGAGATTTGATGTAATAGCAATGCGATACGATCAATACCCATTCCAAAAGCAAATCCTGAATATTTTTTTGAATCTATACCACAGTTGTCCAAAACATTGGGATCCACCATACCGCAGCCCATAATTTCGAGCCAACCGGTACCTTTGGTCATTTTGTAATCGGTTTCGGTCTCAAGGCCCCAATAGACATCGACCTCTGCACTGGGTTCGGTAAAGGGGAAATAAGAAGGGCGCAACCGGATTTTTGACTTTCCGAATAGTTCTTGTGTGAAGAACTGTAACGTTTGTTTCAAATCGGCAAAAGAAACATCAGTATCTATATAAAGCCCCTCCACTTGGTGGAAAAAGCAATGCGAACGTGCCGATATCGCCTCGTTACGGTATACCCTGCCAGGGGAAATGGTGCGAATGGGTGGTTTGTTGTTTTCCATATAGCGCACTTGAACCGACGAGGTATGCGTGCGCAAAAGCACATCGGGGTTGGTCTGAATAAAAAAAGTATCCTGCATATCACGTGCCGGATGGTATTCAGGAAGGTTCAGTGCTGTAAAGTTATGCCAATCATCCTCAATTTCAGGCCCTTCGGAAACATTGAAGCCAATTCTCGAAAAAATATCGATAATCTGATTTTTCACGATAGAAATTGGGTGTCGTGACCCTAGTTCCAACGGCTCTCCCGGGCGGGTCAAATCTCCATAAACACCCTTCTCCTCCATTTTGTTCTCGAAAGAATCTTTGAGCATATTCACTTTTTCGTTCGCAGCTGCTTTCAGTCGGTTAATGGTCTGCCCGAATTCTTTCTTTTGGTCGTTGGGTACGTTTTTGAACTCGGCGAAGAAGTCGTTCAACAATCCTTTTTTACCTAAATATTTTATACGGAAATCTTCGACGGCCTCTTTCGTGTCCGCAGAGAATTTTTCAACTTCAGCAATATGCTCTTTAATGGTATCGATCATGGTGTTCGGTTAATACGACAAATTTAAGATTTTTTAAAGAACCTGGCTTTTCAATAGTACGCATTGTGTAACATCGATATGGGACTCGATAAGAACTCTGATACCCTTTCCCTTTTATCTATTCAATCAGAAGTTCTTTTGTCTAACAAGGCCTCAGCAGGTTTTTGTTTATCCCTTATATTATCTTTTAGCCATAACAGACAATCCTCAAAATTCTCAAAGATGTGTTCTTCGGGAATCAGATCGGGTATGACGTCTACCCGTTCCATCATATATCTAGGCTGTTTTAAAACCTCGACGAACAATATGTTTATTTTCGATTTTCGTAGGTCGATAAGCACATCTTCCAAAGTATAAAGACCCGATTGATCCATGTACTGCATACGGCCCATTCTAATGATTACCGTCGACGCAGTTCTAGGGATTTGATCTGCCAATTGCTGAAATTCGCTGGTAGAGCCGAAGAATAATGGTCCTTTCAAATGCTTTATGAAGACCTCGTCCTTCAGGTCTTTCGGGAAACCGGTCTCGTCTGCCCAGCCTTCTTCTTTTTCTAGGGCCTTTACATCAGAACGCTCGGCGGTCAGATCACCCATTTTTTTCATGAACATCAAGGAAGCAATTACGAGCCCCACACCAACTGCATAAACAAGGTTCCATATTGAAGATAATACAAGTACTACCAGCATTATAACAACTTCTGAGCTGAATTTGATCGGTCCTAAGCTCAGGTCTTTAGGTAAACTGGGGATAGCTTTCAACCCTTTATAATCCATAACGCCTATACCGACCGTTACCAGAATACCTGCTAGAACGGCCGCGGGAATTTGTGATGCTACAGGGGCAAGGGCCAGCATAACTATCAATAGCATAATACCGGCAATCATTCCTGATAATTTAGTTTTTCCACCTGCGTTGATATTAACCACAGTTCTAATGGTGGCTCCAGCTCCGGGAATTCCTCCGAAGATCGCGCCGATACTGTTACCGATTCCCTGTCCGACCAATTCCTTGTTCGGCTTATGTTTGGTCTTGGTCATGTTATCTGCAACGACCGAGGTCAATAATGAGTCTATAGCGCCTAAAAGCGCTAAAGTCAAAGCGGTAAAGATATAGGGCGTTACCGAACTTAGTTCGAATTGCCTAAACATGCCAAGGTTCGGCATGGGAAAACCACTGGGTATTTGTTCAATGGGCCGATAATCAAGCCCGAAGCCATATGCTACACCAGAAACTACCACGAGTGCGACTAAGGCACTGGGTATGGTAGTTGTTATGCGTTTAAATCCGTAAATAATGATAATGGTAGAAAGGGCCAAAATAAGTTCTAACCAATTGATATTTTTTAAGGCTCTAGGTAATACTTTTAGGGATCCAATTACTCCTGATGCTTCTGTCTTGGCAAGGGTTCGGGCTTCTTTGAGCATTTGTTCATCGGTAATTTCCCCTGCTCTTTTAATCGTTTCCTCAAAATCTTCCAACACCAAAATACCTTCTCCAGCTTCTTCTTTCAAGATGTTATCAAGAATAATTTCCTCGGCCATAGGCTTGTATTGATCCACGAATTCGGCATCTTCTTTGGGATAATATCCGATGGCCGGCAAGATCTGCGTCACCAGAATAATAACACCAATTGCCGTCATAAAACCCGAAACCACGGGATAGGGAATATACCGGATATATTTACCGATTCCGATTAGACCTAAGGCAATTTGCATTAGGCCTGCCAAAAGAAACACGATAAGAATTGCTGGTAACGCTTTTTCCAAACTTCCGTCATGGATTGCGACTATACCTGCAATAACGACCATACTTACCGCTGTCATCGGAGCTGTGGGCCCCGATATTTGTGTGCTAGTCCCACCGAAAAGAGCCGCAAAAAAACTAATGAAAATAGCCCCATATAGGCCGGCACTTGGCCCCATTCCGGAACTTACACCGAAAGCCAAAGCTAGTGGTAGGGCCACGATACCTGCGGTAATTCCACCGAAAAGGTCGCCTCTTAGGTTAATGAATAAATTTTTCATAAACACATTTGATTTTTACTTTGGTTATGTTGTAATATTATTAAAATAATAAACCTGACACTAGGGTATTGGACTAACTTTATGACTATTTGTTTTAATTCCTAATTATAGATTCCAAGAATTTTTTATTAGATACTTCAACATTTATCTTAAGATTTACCAATTATATTATTTGAAGATCAAACAACCAGCACTGTACTTTTTTTTCAGTCATGGCTGGCTTTTTTGTAACGGTGCAGTCCGAATCAGGTTTACACACTATTCCGTTAGATTCAATACAACTAAACAAAAATATTTTTTGTCTTCGTCTTCTAGAGATTTCAACTCATTTCTGTGTGTAGTAAACGACTCGAATGTTCCTAAACCAAGAATTCAGAATTCCCAAATTGGACGATTGCGTTGCGGCCTTTAACGCGCCCTTGGCTAATGCCTGCAGAGGACAATTTGGTTCACTTTAAGATAGTCTAGGGCGTATTTTACAACGGACATCATGTTGAGATTGATACGAATACTTCACCTAGGCCGAGCCCCATCAAATCTTCGGCGGAGAACTTGTTGTCACCATGTGATATAGAGTAATTTGGGTTTTGTCCTTTTCCAATACTTTAACGTAGTCGATATCGGTAGAAAGTTTGTTCTAATTAATGTCCTTCACGTTAAAGGCTTACTCGTAGAATTCAACTGCCCCGGTGGAGATATCGTACATCCCACCAACGATTTTAATTTCTTCGTTATCCTCCATCTCAGCTAGAACACGACTTCGTTGACGGATATTCTCAATAGTCAGATGTACGTTCTTTGCGGAAACTCTATCTACAAAATCAAGATTTTTTGAATTTCTTTTGTCTTCGTCCGCTGGTTCTTTTACTGCTGCTACAGCAGGCTCGATTTTATTGATTAAGGCCGTCAGATTACCCAATCTGGCATGGTCACAAGCTCCTTTTATGGCACCACAGCTCGTGTGACCCAATACTACCACTAATTTCGTCCCCGCAAGTTTACAGCCAAACTCCATGCTACCCAGAATATCTTCATTGACAAAATTACCGGCTATTCTGATGCTGAAAATATCGCCAAGGCCCTGATCGAAAACAAGCTCGGCAGATACCCTCGAGTCGATACAACTCAATATCGTGGCGAATGGAAATTGCCCCTCGCTAGTATCGTTGACCTGTTCCAAAAGGTTTCGATTTGCTTTTAAATTGTTTTGAAAACGCTCGTTTCCTTCTTTTAAAAACCGTAATGATTTTTCCGGTGTCATCGTGGCCTGTGTTTCCTTTGTATGTGCTTTCATAATCTTTTATTTTAATTATTTTCTTCGAGATCTACAAAATTATATTTTTGTTCACCTGCCACTAAGAGTGTGACGTTGAGTTTGCTTATAATTTCTTTTATATCCGGCATCATCAAGTTTTCTTTGTTGTTAAAATCTGCCTTTTCTCTATCTATACATAGGACGTTAATATTGTTTTTTGACACATAGTTCGAAAGGTTATTAATTGAATTCGCCCCTTGCTCGAACACATATTCTATTACCTTCTTATCTGAAGAAGTATTTTTTGCTTTAATTACATTTGAATTTTTAACAATTTTAAAAGATTTTATTGGTTTTCGATTGTGCGCGATCAAATCTTCTGCAAACTCCATATTAAATGCTTTTTCTATACCATTTAATACACCTAAAGATAAGGCCTTATCTGGTTCCAAAGCGTTTTTATTATCTACCATCATAATTACACCATCGTGTTCACTTAAAACAAAATGGGCAATATTGTCCCCCATTAAATTTAAGGGTTTTGATTTCTTCTTTCCTAGTACGATGATATCAGGCCGATGTTCTTGAATATATTCGCCAATTTCATTTTTTACATTACCAAAAGTAAATGAATATGTAATGTTTATA
>Ga0316189_10004440_pt1 | contig 13490 bp, 9 predicted proteins | sample LowCovwburrow_MG_FD_204930 | JGI IMG/M metagenome (GOLD analysis project Ga0316189, IMG submission 204930) | Coastal sediment microbial communities from Maine, United States - Lowes Cove worm burrow | ecosystem: Environmental > Aquatic > Marine > Coastal > Sediment | place: USA: Maine...
ATTCGCGGCGATGGCCTGCCTGCAGCCCCGGAAGGCTACATCAAGGACTTCTCGCCCAATCAGCTCGACCAGCTGCCCTCCGAGTACGTGCGGTTCATCAACCCAGGTGACATCCGGGTGGCGGCGACGACCTGCGGCCCTTGCCACGAGGGCGTGACCGAGCGCGTGAAGCGATCCATCATGACCACCAACGCTGGCCACTACATGCCCACCCTCTTTCTCGGCGGCTACCAGGGTCCAGACGCGGTGTACGGCAGCACGCACATCACAGACCCCGAGTGCGATCCCGACGCGTTCCCGGGCTCGGTTTGCGAGCTCGTCCCCCTGGAGCCGCCCCCCCAGTCAGCGTACGACAGCGCCTTTGCGGACAAGGACTGGGAAGCCATCGAGCAGATCGCGTACGAGCACTACCTGGCCAAGAGCTGCGACACCTGCCACGCCGCCGGCTACGGCGACAACAACGCCCCGTTCAAGTACCGCTCAACGGGATGCACCAGCTGCCACATGGTCAACGACAAGTTCGGCTTCTACCTCGGTGGTGATCCCACCCTGCCGGCCGCCACCCCGGGCTACTCCGCCGAGCATCGGATCACGAGCCAGATCCCAACCGAGCAATGCGCCACGTGTCACTTCCAGGGCGGCCGCATCGGTCTGCTGTTCCGTGGCATCCGTGAGGCGGGCTTCTCCGAGACCCCACCCAACGCCCTCGCGTGGGAGCCCGGTGCCTACGGCAAGACGAATCCGAACTTCTACCTGTCTGACGAGGACACCACCAACGGGTACGACGAGACCCCGCCCGACGTGCACTGGGAGCTTGGCATGCACTGCGCCGACTGCCACGTCGGCACGGACGTGCACGGGGACGGAGCCCTGTACTCCACCTCGAAGCAGCAGCTCGACCTGCGCTGCGAAGACTGCCACGGCACCGTTCGTCAGGTCGCCGAGGCGGATGCCGCGGGGGTGTTTCGAACGTCGCGGGGCCGAGCCCTGCCACAGCTGCGCCAAGACGGTGCCGACGTCGTGCTCGACGGGATCGATGGCACGCCCCACGTTGTCGGCCAAGTCGCCGAGTTGCTCGAGCAGCGCGGTCCTTCCAGCAACATGTGGGAGGCGATGGCCCCCGACGACGAGGGCTGGTCCCACACCGACGACCTGACCTGCGACGCCTGCCACACCTCGTACAATTTGTACTGCGTCGGCTGCCACGTCTCGATGGATCTGCGCTTCGACCAGGTGGATCACCAGACGGGAAAGGCCACGCCGGGCCTCGTCAAGGGCAGCCGCGAAGACTGGTCGCTTGATCATGTGATGTTGGCGATGGCCCCCGACGGCCGAGCCCAGTCCGTGGCCCCCAGCCAACAGGTGCAGATGACCGTCAAGCACGCCGACGGCACCCGCGTGGTGGGGGGAGACCATCCCGACCTCGACGGCGACGTGGGCACGTTCCGGCAGTCGCCGGTCAGCGAGGCCCCGAACAACGGCTTCCACACCTTCTTTCAGCACACCGTGTCGCGCCGGCCCCGCAGCTGCGCCGTGTGCCACCCCACCACCAACAGCCAGGAGGAAACCACGCGCGTGCGCGGTGTGTACGGGTTCGGTACGGGGGAGTTCATGCTCGAGCTGCCTGGCGGCGGATCGGTCGATGCGCTGAAGTTCCTCCACGAGGACGGCACGCCGCTGACCGAGTGGGTGCACACAGGCTCAGGTCCGCTGCCGGAGGCCCGGAGGGACCGAGCCATGGGCGTGATCCTCGATGAGCTGAGCCCATGATCCTGTGGATGCTGCCTGCCCTGACCGGTTGCCGGGGCGACACCACCGACACGGTAGATTCGGGGTCGCCGGACTCTCCCTGGGAGATTGCCGCCGACCTCGTACCCGGCGGGGTGATGCTGTCGGCATGGACCGAGACCGCTACCGACGAGGTGCTGATTGTGGGCGGCGCCCTCGACAAGCCGAGCGGAACGCTGTGGCGGTACGATGGCACCTCCCTCTGCTTCGAGGAGGGCGCGGCCGACCAGCCCCTCTGGTGGATCCATGGGCGCGGCCCCGGAGAGTGGATCGCCGTCGGCGCCAAGGGCGCCGTGCTGCGGGAGTCCGCTGGGGTGCGCATCCGCGATGACATCCCCACTGAGGCCACGTTGTTCGGTGTCTACGACGATGATTCAGAGGTCTGGGTGGTGGCGGGCGACATCTACGCCAGCACAGGCGAGGTGTGGCGCCAGCCCGAAGGCGGCGACTGGGAGAAGGTCGCTGACCTCCCCGATCTGATGTTCAAGGTGTGGGAGGACTGGCTCGTCGGCGCGGGGCAGGCCTACCAATGGGACGGGTCGAAGCTCGTGGATCAGTTCCCGGAAGGGGCGCGGCGATTCATGACAGTGCGGGGGGCCGGCGACGATCTGTGGGCCGTCGGGGATGGACTCAACCAATCCGAGGTGCACAAGTGGTCCGAGGGGGCTTGGTCCTCTCCCGAGCTTGACCCGCGCTGCACCGGGCAGGGTCTCAACGGGGTGTGGACCGACCAGGGCGAGGATGTGTGGGTGGCAGGCTTCTTCGGCGCCATGGCCCGCTTCAACGGCTCCGACTGGGACTGCCCGAGCGCGCCCCTGACATCCGAACACTTCCACGCGGCCTGGCGATGGCACGACGAGACCCTGTTCGTTGGCGGCAACTTCTTCGCGCCGTCTGGGCACTACGGCACCCTGGGACGCCACGGCGGCGTCGGACCGGTTCAGGTGCAGCCCTGCGGCACACGCTAGCGAGAGTGACTTGTCCGCCGTGGTCCCCCCTGCGCGACGAAAGCCAGAATGCCTGCTGGGGCTGCTCCGTCGTGATGGGGCCGCCCAGGCGGGAGACCCCGTCCACTTGTCGATCCCAGCGGGTCAGTGAGCGGACGTTCGAGCGAGAGATTCGCCCCCATGTGGAGAGCCGATAGGCGAGAAAGCCGCAGCTAGTCGACGAGCAGCACCAATGTGGTCAGCATGGGCAGCCAGCCACCCTCCAGACCGCTCGACGACGCTTCGAGGACCCCAGCTTCCACCCAGCGTTGCTCGCCGTACCCCGCCACGAACGCACGCACCTCGGCGCCCTCGGCTAGGCTCCAGGCGTCGTCGACTCGAAAGGAGAGCGGCGGATCCGCGTCGGCGTCGTACGGTGCCAGGTAATACACGGCCAGCGGCGTGCCCGACACGCCCTCGATCGGCGGCCACTGCTCGGGGGGCAGCGCCAGGGCCGCCAGCTCCGTGATCGGGTCCCCGAAGGTGACCTCCGCCGCGCCCGCCGCCACGGTCACGTGCAGCCCGGGAGCCGGCTGTACCTCCTGCGGCTCCGATCCCAGGGGCACCCCGGCGGGCATCGGCGGGACCACGGCATCGAGCACCCGGTGAACACCTTCCGCGATCGTTACCGGCACCATCGGCGACGCAAATCCAGTCGCTTGAGTGACCCGCAGGTGGAACGCGTGGGGCACCGCCGGGAGCGGGTCGACCAGGAAGGAGCCGTCGACCCCGGTGTGGGTGGTCAAGCACATCTCGGCGCACAGGGCGACCTCGATCGCCGCCATCGGAGCGCCGGACACGTCGCGAATCACGCCGCCGATGGAGCCTTGGGGCCCATCAGCCATCACCGGGGGTGGCTGGAACCCGTCGGCTGTGTCGGCCAGTCCCACGTCGCGCGGTGCTCCATCGGGCACGGCCACGCATGCGGCCAAGGCAAGCCACCCGAGAAGGGGGCCCATCAGTTGCCGAACCACCCGTCGAGGTCCAGCTTCGATGCACCAGTCACCCGCATGGAGGTCGGGTGCTGTACCCAGGCGTAGACCGCGAACCGCCGCCGGCCATCGGGCGGCAGCTTCAGCTCCACCTCGCCCCGCTCGGGCGCCAGCTGCTTCCACCGCCGGACCACATGGGTGTGCTGCAGTTCGACCCCGCGATTCTCTCCGGCGTCGGGGGTGTTCGACAGCCCCGACTGCACCAGAACCAGGTTCAGCTCGGCCACCTGCGGGGCATCGACCACGTCGTACTCGATCAGCACAGCGTCGTCCGTCGGCTCCTGCAGGGACCACAGCGACACCGCCGCCCGTGGCTGAACCTCGAGGGCCGCCGCCACCTGAACGTCGGAGTTGGCCACGCTGGCGCCGTTGAACTCCACCTCGGCGTTCACCACCATCTGCGGCGTGTACTGAACGTCGTTGCCCATGGCCACGGCGTAGGCGGTCTGGCGATCGGAGAACCGCTCGGACCCGTACGGATCCTCCCACCCCAGGTAGTCCCAATAGTCCACGTGCCATTCCATGGTGAGCACGCGCTCATCGGAGTACGCATCGGCCAGGCGCCCCAGGTTTACATCCGCATCAGGGCAGCTGTCGCACCCTTCCGACGTAAACAGCTCCACGAGGGCGAAGGGTGCGGCCTCCTCGTATACGTAAGGATCCGGCCCCTCGACCTCCGTGATCGACTCTGCACCCTGCTCCGACGCGCACCCAACCAACAGCGCTGCGCCGACACACCGGAAGAACTGACCCATGTCCACCCCTCGCCGTGCATCCTACTCCCCACCCTGCGGCGGACGCAACCATCATCCCCCAACCCCCGTGCTGGCGACCGACCAGCAAGCGTCGGCGCGAACGGCTTGACCGTCCACGCCCCATTGCGCACAGCTGCTGTTTGCCGGCGATGACCCGCCTGGGAGGCCTGCCCTGCGCGATGCGTTCGGCGCGCGCTCGACAGCCGCTCACGCCTTGCATTACGATTGTACTGTCCCCTGCGAGCAATCCAGGCGCCGCCCGACCAGAGCATGCGTTGCTGCGCCCGTTGAACCAAGAACGACCCCCTCCACGAGAGCACCGATGCTGACCAGACGAGCCATCCTGCGGGGCATCCTCGCCACCGGCGCAGCGTCCGCCCTCACGAGATCGCGCATCGCAGGCGCCGTCGCCGGCTCTGCACCGCAGCGCCTCGTGCTCATTCCCTCGCTCAACGGCGCCCCCCAAGACGCGTTTTGGCCGTCCGGCGCCACCTTCCCGGACGTCACCGCGCCGCTGCAGCCATGGGCCGATCAGATCCAGTTCGTCCAGGGCGTCGACATCGCAGGAGCATGGGATCACATGGCGGTCCGCAGCATGTTCACCGGGGCCAACATCAGCTCGTACGAGTCGCCCGACCCGACCACGCGCTCGATCGACCAGGTCGTGGCCTCCCACCTCGCATCGATCGACCCGACCGCCCGGGCCTCGGTCCACCTCGGGGCACGCCCAGCGGAGCACGAGGCGTTCTACCAAGCGTTCGGGAGATCCACGTTCTTCTTCGATCCGAGCCCCGTCGACTACGAGGCCAACCCGGTCACTGCCTACGACGACATGTTCGGGCGGCCCGACGCCGACCAGCCGGATCCCGAACCCGTCGACGCCGCTCTCGAGGCCCAGCTCAACGCCCTGACGCTGGCGGAGTTCGACGACCTACTGGACCGTGCTCAGCACGCGCCACGCGAGGTCACCAAGCTCCTCGACCACCGTGCGTTGATCGCCGAGCCGAACGGCGGCGACGGGCTCGCACCGCTCGGGTGCTCCGAAGACCCCATCCCGAGCGTCGAGGCGCTCCGGAGCTCGCTCCAGGGCAACACTGGCGCCGCGTACGACGCCAACCTGTTCCCCGACATCATGGACGCGCAGATCGACAATCTGGGGCGTGCGCTGGTGTGCGGCCTCACCCGGGTGGCCACGCTCCAGTACAACAGCGCGGATGGAAACACCCCGGTGCCCGTCTCGCCCACGCTCAGTCTCCCGCACCACGACACGTCCCATGGGTCGAATGCCGACTTCGCGATGGTCCAGCAGTGGTACGCCACCAAGCTCGCTCGCCTGTTGACCCAGCTCGACGTGCCCGACCCGCTCGACAGCGCCGGCAACACCGTGCTCCACAACACCGTCATCCTCTGGATGTGTGAATGCAACATGGGCCATAGCTCGAACTCGGTCCCCTGCCTGTACATCGGCAGCGCCGGAGGCCGCCTCACCAGCGGCGGAACGCTCGCCACACAGACTACGAATGTCGCCCTGTTGAGGACAATCTGCGATGCGTTCGGCGTCCCCGCACAGGAGTCGGCCCACTTTGGCGATGCGCGGGTTCAGGGGATGCTGGCATGAGATCGAACGCGCTGCTCATCGTCCTTCTCGCGTCGTGCCAGTCCGATGGATGTCAAGGGCAGGCCGAGGTGCCCGCCGCCCCCGACGTGTGTGCCCTCGGCAACGAGGTCGGGCGGCCCCTGCTCCGGCGGCTCACGCGCGCCGAGCTGGAGCGAACCGTCGACACGGCCTTCGGCCTTCATGGTGAGTCCTGGGGCCAGGAGCTCCTCCCGCCCGACCGCGCCTCACAGTCCGGGTTCCCCAACCAGGAGGACCAGCTGGTGGTCACCGCGTCGCTCGTCCAAGCCATGGACGACGTCGGCGCGTCCGTGGCCGACACCCTCCTGCGTCCCGACCTGCTCGACAGCATCCTGCCGTGCCACGACGAGGACGCGCTCGCCTGCGCCGAGGCCTTCCTCGGCACCTCAGCCGCATGGCTGTACGGTCGCCGCCTCACCCCCGACGAGCAGGGCCGCTACCTCGCCCCCATCGAAGCGGGGGATGTCGCGTTCGAGGAGTGGTTGCACTGGTCCGTGCGTGGCTTGCTCCGATCCCCCCACATGCTCTGGCGCAGCGAGCTCGGCACGCTGCAGCCGGACGGGGAGACCGTCCTCCTCGAGCCGTGGGAGACCGCGCGCGACCTTGCCTACGCCTACTCAGGCGAACCGCCCACCACAGCGCTGATCGAGGCCGCCGAGCGTGGCGAGCTGAGCTCCGAGGCGGGTCGCCAGGCGGCCGCACGCGAGCTCGCGACCGGCGGCACCCAGGGCGTCACTGACGGCTTCTCCTCCACGTTCCAAGACTTCACGTCCCGCTGGCTCGGGTACGTCGCCGTTACGGCCATCTCCAAGGACCCCAACAGCTTCCCGGGCTTCGACCGCGATCTCACCGAGAGTATGTTGGCCGAGACGGAGGCGTTCGTCGACGAGGTGGTGCTCAACGAAGGGGGCGGTATCACGGAGCTCTTGACCGACGATCGCACGTGGGTCGACCCTGTCGCGGCCGAGTGGTACGGGCACGAGCTGGGCGCTGGGCCGGTCCTGCGCGACCAGGACCTCGGAGCGGGCGTTCTGACGCTCGGTGCACTGATGAGCGTGCACTCCACCGCGGTCGCGACCTCTCCGACTCAGCGAGGCATGCTGGTCCTCGAGCGGCTCCTCTGCCAAGACGTCCCGCCCCCACCGGCCGACATCGGAGAGCTCCCTCCTGTCGAGGAGGCTGAGACGACGCGAGAGCGGTACGAAGACCTCCACACGGCCCAGCCCGAGTGCGCCCAGTGTCATGTTCGGATGGACCCGATCGGATTTGGCATGGAGCACATCGACCCAGTCGGTCGCTACCGAGCGACCGAGAACGGTCACGAGATCGACGCCACCGGCTACCTGACGGACGTCTCAGCCGTCGGTGACGGTACGTTTGACGGCGCTCTCGAGTTGGTCGATCTGCTCGCCTCCACCCCCGATGTCGATGCCTGCTTCGCCGCGTACTCGGCGAGCTGGATGTGGGGACTCGAGCGGCACGAGGCGGACTGCCTGGTCGACGAACGCACCCTGATGCGGGGGTCTGGCCTGGTCGATCGTTGGATCGATCTCGCGGGCTCAGAGCACTTTGTGCGGCGTCGCGCATCTGCCGAGCCATTCGTCGGAACCGATGGCGGCGTTCTCCCTCCCCCTCCCGACCCCATGGACGACGGGACCACCACCACCACCACCACCGACGACGACTGCGGCACAGTGTGCACAGCGCTACCCGGTGCGGCCACCACCGACCAGTGGTGTGAAGACAACTGCCTGCACGACCCTCCGTTCTGCCCCGAGGACCTGTGCGTGTGCGAGGACGTGCCCTGCTGACCTGAGCCGAGCCAGGTCAGACTCTGAGACAGCGGGACGGATGCAGCGTCGCGACCCGCGGTGTCCACCGCGTCAGCGTCAGCCCTTGTGGCAGACCAGTGGCCTCAGTCGGCGCCGCACCCGGGTCAAGGCACGCTGGGCCCACATCACGGCATCGAGGTCTCGATACGCGCTGGGCGCCTCTTCGGCGAGGGTCCTCGATGCCGAGCGTTGATTCTCGGTCGAGCCCTTGCGTGCCATGGCCCGCTCTCTTTGCCCTTCGGACCGCGCGGGCTCCACATCGCTTCGTTCCCGCTCCGGTTGCCCGCCGCCCGCCGCGCCGCAGCCTACCCGAATGGCACGACCAGCGGCCGGATCCCCTGGTCTGCGCACCACTGACGCACCGCGGGACCCACGCCACCGGCGGCTGCGAAGCGCCGCGACCGGTACACGCCGAACCCAGCCGGGACCCGCGCATCGTCGACGCGCTCCAGCGGGTCGTGATGCCGAGAGGCATGCACGTCCTCGGCCACCACCTCCACCGAGTTGTGGAGCAGCAACCCCGCTCCCAGGGCCTCCGGGACGCCGTCGGGAAGCGCGACGCCAGGGAACCAGAACGGACCCGTCCAGCCGCGGCTCAGGCGAAGGACCGCCCCGCCCGTGGCGTCGGTGAGCTGAGACCGCAGCGCGCTAAGCGACGTCGCGAAGTGCCGCGTGAACAGGTGCTGCAGCGACGACGAGATCGCCAGGCGTCCAGCCCGATCGACCCACAGCGCGCCCGACGGTGGACCCGGCGTGCGCAGCTCCACCCGCACACGGACCCAGCGCGCGTCCGGGGACTGCCGATCGTAGGCCAGCGCGACCTGGGTGCTCCCGCGCGCGCCGACCCGGCGAACCACCCCCCCCAGTCGGGTGGCGGGGAGCAGCTGGGCCGTCCGCAGGTGCCGGTGCAGCGCGCGACGCTGGGACAGGCGCTCCCCGAGCTCGGCGTCGAGGTCGCCGGCCCGCTCCAGCTCGGCGTCGCTGGGGTCCCCCATCCCCCGGTGCGCCAACACCGCCTCGGCGTGTGCGCGCTGCAGCCAGGTGTAGGCGGGCATCCCCGTGTGGTCGGAGACGTCGGCGGGGAACAGCAAGTCGCCACTGGTGGCGGGGTCGAGCGCCTGCAGGTGGTCCAGCGCCGCCGAGAGCGTGACATGCTCGTTGTTGGGCGCCAGTGCCTGCAGTGCGGAGCGGAGAGCACGCACGTAAGGACCCACGCGCCCGGTGGGCAGCTGCATCAGTCGCCCGAGAGCAGCTGGTCGATCTCCAGGACCGCCGCCTCGCGCAGCGCCCGCTCTGCCTGCAGGCGGCTCTTCTCGCGGTCGGCTGCCACCAACTCGCGCTGGAGCGCGAACTCCGTGGCCTCGGCGACCGACTGCACCCGCGCGCTCAGCGTTGGCAGGACCTCGGCGATCAGCGTCTGGCTGCGCACGACGTAGTCCGCGGTGGCCACCATCGCGCCGTTGAGCTCGTCGAGCGACTCTTGCAGCTCGCGGACCACGGTGGGCGCATCCGCCAACATGCCCAACCCCTGGATCCGCCGCCCCGCGGCGTTCACCGTGTGCGTGGCGCCGAGCACGAAGCTGGCCATCTCCTCATGCAGCCGCAGCACGGTGTCGCGCAGGGCACGAGCCGCAGGGAGGTGCTGCTCGCCTAGCTCAGCGGCCGCCTGATACAGATCCAGCGCCACCGCCTCGGTGCGCCGATCGAACTCGATCCGATCGCGCTCCCGCGCCCGCTCCTCAGGGGTCAGCCTCCCCACAGAGAGCGCCTCGAACTCGGCCTCCAGCGCGATCAGCCGCTGTGCCGCCGTGCGCTGGTTCTGCAGCGCCTCGGTGCGCTCGCAGTGCAACAGATCGACCTGCTGCTGCAGCTCCAGCGCACACAGCTTGAGCTCATCGCTGAACGCCGTCGCCTGGCGCAGCCGCAGCGAGACGTGTTCGTACTTGGCCAGCAACCCCTCGGCGATGCTCCGGCGCGCCAGAGCCGCACGGCGCGCGGTGAACGGCCGCACCAGCGACGCGAGGAGCGAGGCGTCCGACCCTTGGCTCATCCGATCGAGCTCGGTGCGCTGCACCCGCAGCGTCGCGAGCGCCTCAGTCAGCTCGCCACCGAGATCGCGCTGGGTGTCGAGGAGCCCCGCGACCTGCTCCACCGCCTTGGTGTGCTGATCCGCCACGGCGCGCTGGCGGCGCTGCAGCACCGCATGGGTCAGCTGCTCTCCGAGGTACCGCTGCCGCGGGTCGCCGCTCGCCATCAGTTCACGTCGACGACCCCGATGAGGAACGGCACCGGAGACGTACAGGTGGAGCAGGCCATGCCCACCAGCCAGACCCCGTCTGTCGTGAACCCGGAGAACGCGTTGCCGTCGGCGTCCGTGGCATCGGACAACTCAGCGTCGTTGCGCCCGAACGCAGACATCCGGAACAGCGACGTGGCCTCCGAGTCGAGCCGCAGGAACACCTCCTCGATGTCCTCGGGGCCGACCGCATCGGCGTAGTGCGCGATCAGCAGCTCGTCGGCCAGGAGGTTGTCGTAGGACTTCCCGTTGACGTCGGTGGACACATCGCCCCAGTCCAGGGTGTACGACGACGCGTCTTCATCGGCCTCGATGGCGGGCATCGAGTGCAGGTCGACGTCGAACGTGAGCGACGACGAGCTGTCGGTGAGCGGGACCTCGGCCTCGGTGACCCCGTCCGTCGGGTCGACGAACGCCGACATCAGCACATCGATCCGCCCATCCGGCAGCCCCGCCAGGGAGATGAGCCAGTTGCGGTCGGGGGCCGGCGCCCAGTTGGCGCCCGGGTCCGTGGGATCGAACGGGTTTCCGATGATCTCGAACTCGGTGAGCGCAGCGGAGGTGGCGTCGGGGGCCGGGTCGAACAGGAACTGAGACTGCGAGTCTTCTTGGAACAGGTCGTTGTTCACCGACCGTGACAGGATCTCGTCCTTGGGCAAGACGAACTCGACCAACAAGATCTGATCGACGGTCCCGTCGAACGCCCGGCCGCGCAGATCCGTCGTGATCGCCGACCAGTCCACCGTCGCATCCACCGCGGGAGCCACCTCGATTGTCTCGAGCGTGAGCTCCCCATCGAAGCTGTAGTTGTTGGCATCGATGAACACCAGGTCGCCGCCAGCGCCGCCAGCGCCGCACCCTGCGGCCACCAACACGACTCCCACCATTCTGCGCATTTGACAGACCTCCATACAAGGAGGCTAGCAGCATCCGCGGGGGGGGGCTACGCCTTTCCGTCGCGCGCGCGGGACAGGAGGGAGATGCGCCCGAGAACGGCAGGGTTGTCGCAACGGGGGTTGGCTGGTCGACCCGGGCGCATCTTCACCTACACGACACCCCCGCGCGCACATCGGTCCGTCCCACGACATTCTGTGATGCCCGATGACCGGGCCCTACTGCACCTGCACCGCGACGGCCCACAGCGGCGCCGGGCCGAAGCAGTCGACGCAGTGCTCCCACATCATCCACGTTCCGCTCGCCGTGAAGCCCGTGAACGATGCGGCCTTGCTGTCGCGCGCGAGCTCCAGCAGGGCCTCGTCCTCGTCGGTGGTCTCCATGGACCACACGGCGCTCGCGGTCGACCCCAGGTCGAGCATCTGCGCGGGATCCGGCGCGCCGCTGTCCCACCGCCCGATGTACAGCCGCTTGTTCTGGAAGCGGCTGTACTCTTGGCCGTGCGCGTCGTTGATCAGCGCGCGCCAGTCCGCCATGTAGCGGTCGTGCACCTCGGCGGTCTGAAGCACCTCATCGCTCAGCGTCGCCGACCAGGTGACCGCGCTCGTGTCGTCCTCGATATGGACCTGTACGTTCTGATCCAAGTCCGCGGGCACCACGACCATCGCCGCACGGACATCGAGACGGTCCCCCACCTCGTCGGCCAGCGCCACCACCCAGGTCTTGCCCCCGAGCTGCACGAAGACCGTGGACGGGTCGAGCTGAATCTCGTCGGCGACCAGATCGGCGAGCTGCACGAAGCCGACGCCCCCTGCGTCCGTCTGCCACACCGCCTGCACGTCAGGCCCGTTCAGCCCGTCCGCAGCGAGCCGCTCTGCGAACTCGTCCGCATCGAGTGAGGTCTCGAACAACAGCACCTTGTCGTACGAGGACGCCTCGCGGACGACGCCCCAGGCATCCGTGGTCAGCGTCGCCCACGACAGCACAACGTCGAACTCCGCGCGAATCGGCTGCGTCTGCAACGTCCAGGTCGCCTCGAAGGCGTAGTTGACGCCGTCGACCACATCCAGCTCGGGTCCCGGGATCGGCGGCGCAGTGTCGCCCGTGGGATCTGGATCCGGGGTCTCCGTGGTCATCGGGTCGGTGGGCGGCGTCGCGTCGTCGGACGTTCCGCCCCCACAGGCCACCAAGAGTACGAGCAGCGGGGTCGCGTTCATGGGTCCTCCTGTCCGGCGACAATAGCCCGATCTCCCCACGCGAGCGCACCATCGGGTGCGACCCGGACCCCGGTCTGCGGGAAGTCGGACCCGGACAGCTCCCGCACGTCCTGCAGCCCCGCACCGCTCGCGTCTGCGTGGGGGACCGCCGAGGAGTCGAGCCGCAGGGGATGGAGCCGCGCGCTGACCAACACCCCGTTCGCCGCGATCTGCGCGTCGAGGACCACGGTCCGCCGACCGTAGCCACCCGCCGCGCCGAAGCGCTGGTAGCCGAGGAAGTTGCCCAGGCTGTAAGCGATCAGACGCCCCCGGTAGACCTCCATCGCCCGCAGCACGTGGGGCCCGTGGCCGAGCACGAGGTCAGCACCGGCGTCTACCACCGCACGCGCCAGCGCACGAACGTCGCCGCGGCGCTCCTTCCAGGCCACCTCGACCCGACCGGGGACGTGCCGGGCCTTCGATCCTTCGGCACCCCCGTGGAACGAGACGACGACCAGGTCGTGGGTCTGATCAGCGAGCACAACCGCGGCCTGCAGCTCCTCGAGCCGGTTCACGCTTAGGCAGCATGACCCCGAGTGGGCCGCGACGAGCGCCACACGAACACCCCTCACCTCCACCGTGCCCACATCCCCGTACGCGCCCGCGTGCGCGATCCCCAGGCCGTCGAGCGTCCGCATCGTGGCCGCTTGGCCGGCGGAACCCAGATCCAGCGCGTGGTTGTTCGCGAGGCTCACCAGATCGACCCCGACCGAGGCCAGCGCAGGCGCGAACCGGGTGGGCGTCCGAAACGCATAGCAGGAGGGCGCCCTCGGCGCGCACTTGGCAGACGGGATGTCGTCGGCGAGCGGCCCCTCCAGGTTCAGGAACGCCACGTCCGCGCTGCGCAGCCAGTCCGCGACCGCCGCGAACAGCTGGGTGCCGTCTCCCGGCGGAAGCCCCGCGTCCCCGGCGTGCAGGTCGGACCCCATCATGGTGTCGCCGCCCGCGACAAACCGGAGCGTCGCGCCGGCTGCCTCGACCGGCACCGCGGCGGCCGCAGGCTCGATCTGTGCGAGCTGAGCCCGGGTCTGCGCCGCGGTCCGCCAGGGCTCGTA
>Ga0316189_10004441_pt1 | contig 13485 bp, 15 predicted proteins | sample LowCovwburrow_MG_FD_204930 | JGI IMG/M metagenome (GOLD analysis project Ga0316189, IMG submission 204930) | Coastal sediment microbial communities from Maine, United States - Lowes Cove worm burrow | ecosystem: Environmental > Aquatic > Marine > Coastal > Sediment | place: USA: Maine...
CGGTAACCAGCACAATACCGCGAGGGTATTCTGAAATTTCCTGGAAAATTTTCGGCGCACCTAAATCTTCGAGGCTCAAAATTTTTGAAGGTATGGTTCGAAACACGCCGCCAGCACCACGGTTATGATTAAAGGCGTTGACTCGAAATCGCGCCAGGCCGGGGATTTCGAAGGAGAAATCCGTTTCCAGAAACTCTTCATAATCTTTGCGCTGTTTATCGCTCATGATGTCATAAATCATGTCGTGAACCTGTTTATGGTCCATTTCAGGTACGTTGATACGGCGAATATCACCATCCACGCGGATCATTGGTGGTAATCCAGAAGAAAGGTGTAAATCAGAAGCACCCTGCTTGACGCCGAATGCTAACAATTGAGCTATATCCATAAGAAATCCCGTGATTTATTTTTGCGATGTAAAGGCCTTACATTAACCAATGATTTGTCCAGCGTTGTTTTTTGGTGTGACGAGCCGACGCCAAACGACTTATAATCTGCACTCTTTTCTGTAACGATTACCGATTGCTCAACTGATATCGAACCACAACAGCGACTCATCCAACAGCTAGACTATAGCAAAACCTATGCAGAACATCGAAAAAAATCTTTCCCAGATACACCGCCAAATCGAACAGGCGGCAAACGCCTGCGAACGCGATGCCGACGACATTTCACTGCTCGCGGTGAGCAAAAGAAAACCGGCGGCGGACATTCGCAATGCTTATGCCTGCGGCCAGCGTGACTTTGGCGAAAACTATTTGCAGGAAGCCGAGCAAAAAATACACGATCTTGCCGACCTTGACATCTGCTGGCACTTTATTGGTGCCATCCAGTCCAATAAAACCCGGCCATTGGCTGAAGACTTCGACTGGGTGCATTGTGTTGATCGTCTTAAAATCGCCCGGCGTTTGAGCGAACAACGCCCAGAATCGAAACCGCCACTGAATATCTGCATCCAGGTGAATGTCGATCACGAAGAAAGCAAAGCAGGCATTTCACTGGACGATGTCGAAGAATTAGCCAAACAAATCGCCGAACTGCCAAACATTCGCCTGCGCGGTTTAATGACCATTCCCGCCCCGCGAGACAGTTTTGAATCGCAACGCGAACCTTTCGCCCGATTACGCGCTTCGCTCGCGAACCTCAATCGTCTCGGCTTAGGCTGCGACACACTATCGATGGGAATGACACACGATATGGCCGCAGCCATTGCAGAAGGCGCCACGCTGGTTAGAATAGGCACAGCTATTTTCGGGGAAAGATCATGACTCAAAAACTCTGTTTTATCGGCGGCGGCAACATGGCCACCAGCCTGATTGGTGGATTACTCGCGCGGAATTTCTCGGCGGCGCAGATAACCGCCTGCGATATCAATCCAGAGCCGCTGGCAAAGCTCACCGAGCAATTCGCCATTAACACCTCGACCGATAGCTTAAGCGCGGTGGCCGAAGCCGATATTGTCATGCTCGCGGTTAAACCCCAGGTCATGCAGGTGGTGTGCGAGCAACTATCCAGTAGCGAAAACAAAGCCGAACAATTATTTATCAGCATTGCCGCCGGTGTTCGCGAAGCCGACATTAATCGCTGGCTAGGTGGTGGACGCGCCGTAGTTCGCTGTATGCCGAATACTCCCTCGCTGATGCAACTGGGTGCGACCGGCCTGTTCGCCAACACTCAGGTCAGCGCAGCGCAGAAAAACACAGCGCAGTCGATACTCGATGCCGTCGGCATCACCGCCTGGGTCGATAAAGAAATTCTGCTCGACGCCGTTACCGCCGTCTCCGGCAGTGGCCCGGCCTACTTTTTTTATTTCATCGAATGTTTGCAGGCAGCTGGCGAAAAACTTGGCCTCGATTCAGACACTGCATTAGCACTGGCCCGGCAAACCGCCTTAGGCGCAGCTTCGATGGCGCAGCAGGATGATGTTGTCGAACTACGCGCCCGAGTAACCTCCAGGAAAGGCACCACTGAACAGGCGATTTTGTCCTTTCAAAAAAATGGACTCGATAGACTGGTGGAAGACGCGACACGGGCGGCTTATGATCGATCCGGCGAACTCGCCCTTGAATTAGGCGGATCCGACCAAAATTCTCACAAATGACAATGACATTAAACAAGCGGATTGACCATGGGTTCTAATTATTTAATATCGCCACTGACGCTGATCATCAATACCCTGTTCGATCTTTATATCCTACTGGTATTGCTGCGTTTTCTTTTACAGTCTTTTCGCGCGGATTTTTACAATCCAGTGTCGCAGTTTATTGTCAAGGCTACCGCGCAACCGCTACGTTTTTTCCGCCGCATTATTCCAAGCGTATCCGGTCAGGATCTGGCGTCTATTGTCTTTTGCCTGGTGCTAATTTACCTGAAATTCATCATTCTGCGCTTGCTCGATATCCCAGGCGTACCGATTGCCAACATTACAGCGCCTATCGGCGCGGTCAGCTTTGCGGGCCTTTTCATTTACGCGATCGCCGATTTAGTCTCGCTAACGCTCACGGTTTTTTTAATCGCCATCATCATTCAGGTCGTCCTCAGCTGGATCAGCCCCGGCCAGTACAATCCGGTCATTGGCCTGGTCAATAGCATTGCCTCACCCGCGCTGCGGCCGTTTCGGAAGATGCTACCGTCGATGGGTGGCCTCGATCTGTCTCCTTTATTGGCCTCGCTGGGTATTATGGTTTTGAAGATGCTGCTAATTCCGCCCATCATTTATCTCGGTAGTTTCTAACTGGCCCACATTTTTCATAGTTTTATTTGATTAAGACCGACTCTTTGATTGCAAAAATGCATACATTATGCAGAATTGTGACGAGCCTAATTTATTTTAACTATTATGACTTTGACAGAGTTACGTTACATTGTTGCGGTTTCTCAGAAAAAACATTTCGGCAGAGCCGCTCAGTCATGTTGTGTCAGTCAGCCAACTTTGAGTATCGCGATCAAAAAGCTCGAAGAAGAACTCGACGTACGCCTGTTCGAACGTAGTTCAAAAAACGAAATCCGCATCACCGAGATCGGCCAGCAAGTCATCAATCAGGCTTATATCGTTTTGCAGGAAGCGCAAATTCTCAACGAAATTGCACAACAGGGTAAAGACCCACTTTCCGGTCAATTCAAACTGGGTGTTATTTATACCATTGGCCCTTACCTGCTACCCGACCTGATTCCTCGCCTGACCAAAACCGCGCCGAAATTGAAACTCATCATCGAAGAAAACTTCACCGCCAATCTATTCCACTCACTCAAGCAGGGCGCGCTGGATGCCATCGTCATTTCATTACCTTTCGAAGAACCCGGTATAGAAACGGCACCACTATACAAAGAACCTTTTATTGTCGCTTTGCCGCAAGATCACGAATGGGCTGATCGCGACGAGATTTCACCCGATGAGCTCGCCAACCAGGATTTAATGTTACTCGGGGCGGGCCATTGCTTTCGCGACCAGGTCATCAAAGCCTGCCCTAATTGCATGTCCGGCAATAGCGAACTGACGCGCACGCTCGAAGGCGGTTCGCTGGAAACCATTCGCCACATGGTCGCAGCAGGGACCGGCATCACCGTCTTGCCACGCACCAGCATCATGAACAGCCACCAGGCTGGTAGTTTGATAGACATCAAACCTTTTACTCAACCAACCCCTGCACGGACTGTCGCCATCGCCTGGCGCAAACATTTTCCGCGTAAGGAAGCCATCCACACCATTCGTGAAACGATTCAGGCGACGCCTTTCGATGGCGTAGAAATTATCCAGTAGCCACCATGACCGATGCACCAGATGTAACCAGCGAAGACCTGGTACGGGCAAAAATAAATAGTGAAACCGCGCGTATCCCCTGGACGGAATTACAGCTTTTTTTTGCGTCAGGAAAAACCCTGCTGGTGGGTTCCGAGCTTGATCTGGTTGAAGTTGGTTTTAGCTTTCATGAAGACCAGGCCGAAAGAGTCGCGCAATGGCTGGAACAGGAGAAAATCCGCGCTGTCAGCACCGACCTGGCCAAACACTGGATAGAAAACAATGCCGAGGTTTGGGCCGTGGTCGTTAAACCCTGGGTTTTAATTCAGAACACCGAACAACCGGCCGGATCCGATCCCCGCCCATAAAACCAACCACCATTTCAACGATAAACGGTGCCAGCTTCGGTGATATTACATGCCCCATGCCCGGCACTTCTTCATAGCGAGCACCCGGTATTAATTCGCTGATTTCGCGACCGAGTTCGGGTAACAAAACCTGATCATCGGCGCCATGTATAACCAGACAGGGCAGCGTTATTGATGCCAGCATTGCTCGGCGATCGGCCGAGTTTAACATCGCCAGCGTCTGCCGATTATTGCCATCGGCATCCTGCCCGCGATCGAAGGCTAATCCGGCTTCGGCGAGCACCTCTGATTCGGCCATCGGATACCCGTGGCTGCCATACATATTGTTGTAGGCCAGCCAACTGGCCATCGCCTGTTCGCGCGTTTGCGGATCAATCAAAAGCTCTGACAATCGATCAACCGGGAGTTGGCGTGCCGTTGTCATCACCATAATCGCCGATAGCAGTCGATGCGCATGATTGACGGCCAGCAATTGGGTTATCGCGCCACCCATAGAAATACCGAAGATATGCGCCTGCTCGATACCCAAGCCATCGAGCAAACCGATCACATCGTTAGCCATGTCATCTAGATCATAGCTTGCCGGTGGTTTATGGCCGCTAGATGCTTGTGCGAGAACCTCCCCGGCATCACTACTAACGCCAGCTTTCGCACAACGCTGGGACAGGCCGACATCGCGGTTATCAAAAATAATCGTGCGATACCCGGCCTCGACAAAGCCTTCGATAAACACATCCGGCCAGTGCACCAATTGCGATCCAAGGCCACGAATTAATATCAGGGGCTCGCCCTGTGCCGGGCCATATTCCTCGTATTCAAGATAAATACCATTGGATTTGATTTTCATAATTCTAATTATACTAATGCCAAATTGTTTTTTTGGGGTTAATCAACAACTTCTGGTGTAAAATCCAGCCATTGTGAATAGAGAGACTAGCATGGCCCGAGTAACCGTTTATAGCACCGCGACCTGCTCGATTTGCGAGCGCGCGAAAACCATGCTGGACAAGTGGAACATCGAATACCAGGAAATTGCCATCGACAAGAACACCACAGCTCAACGCGAATATATCAAAGCCACCAACGGTGCGCGCACGGTGCCGCAAATTATCATCGATGGCAAGTTGATCGGCGGATTTTCCGAGTTAACCGAATTACACATGGATGGCGAGCTAGATCACCTCATGCAACAGGCATCCAGTTAAATATGGCAAAGAATTCAAAGAGCACTTTTCGTGTTCAGTTTCATAACAACAACCGCATTTACGAGCTTTATGCCAAAGAAGTCAGCCAGTCACAAATGGCCGGTTTTATTGAAATTGGCGAGATTATTTTCGGCGAGCAATCCAAACTGTTGATTGACCCCGCCGAAGAAAAGCTCAAATCTGAATTTGCCCACGTTAAACATACTTACATTCCACATCATTTAATTATCCGTATCGATGAAGTTGAGCAAACTGGCAAAAACCGAATTCTCGATTCTGAAGGCGCAACCGTCACTAGTTTTCCGGGTGCAAGCATTAGCCCTCATAACAGTTAATTCACATGCGGATTTCGGCTGTCATCCCAAGCTACAATCGGCTACCGACTTTGATACGCGCGGTCGATTCGGTGCTGGCGCAAAGCTCGGAGGTCGATGAAATTATTATCGTCGATGACGGTTCAAGTGATAATACATCGACAGAAATTTCAGCGCGTTACCCACAACTAAAATTATTACAACAGGCAAACAAAGGCGTTAGCTCAGCGAGAAACTACGGCATCAATCAGGCCAGTGGCGACTGGATAGCCTTGCTCGATTCCGACGATAGCTGGTTGCCAGAAAAAATCGAATACATACGCCAGGCGCATCGACAACACCCCGAAATACAGCTGTTTCATTCCGACGAAATCTGGATACGCAATGGTGTTCGTGTCAACGCTATGAAGAAACATCAAAAATCCGGCGGCTGGATCTTTCGGCAATGCCTGCCGCTTTGTGTTATTTCGCCGTCTGCCGTGGTGATAAAACGCAGTCTATTTGACGTCGTCGGCTTATTCGATGAATCTTTACCGGCCTGTGAAGATTATGATTTATGGTTACGGATTTGCCATCGTTTTCCCGTTCACTATATCGATCAACCGTTGATCAATAAATATGGCGGTCACGACGATCAATTATCGAACAAACACTGGGGCATGGATCGATTTCGAATTCGCGCGCTAAAAAATTTGCTGAGCGATGCGGAACTCAATCAGGATGACCAGGACGCTGTCGAAAACATGCTTGAGCACAAACTAAAGATCTTACTCAAGGGTGCTAAAAAACACGGCAATCAATCGGTCATCGACGAGTTTCAACCGTTATTCGACAACGTTGCGCAGGCTTAAGCAATGTTGATCTGGGTAATAGCGCTGCACTGCGAAGCCAAACCCGTTATCGATTTTTATCGTTTGAAAAAAACGCCGAGACATCAGGGTTTCGACCTCTATCAAAACCAGGACATGCAGTGCGTCATTAGCGGCATCGGAAAAATTAACGCGGCTGCGGCAACCGCATGGGTAGCGGCACTAAACCAGAACCAGCCTTCATTAGCCTGGATCAACCTCGGCACGGCCGGTGCTGCGGAACATGCACTCGGCAGTATCTTCTGGGTGAGCAAAATCAGCCAGGCGCATTCGGACAAACATCTGTTCCCGGTACCAACCTTTACCAGCGGCTTTGCAGCTAGCGCCTGTCTCAGCCTGGATGAACCGAGTACTGACTATCAGAGTTCATACATTTACGATATGGAAGCCAGTGCCTTTTTCGCTACCGCGACTCGCTTCAGCAATGCCGAACAGGTTCATTGCCTGAAAATTATCAGTGATAATCGGCAACAGCAAACAGGCAGGAACAAAACCGCTATTAGCAATCTCATCAGCCCGAATATGCAGACCATCAGTACATTCGTAGAAAAATTGCAGGCTTTAATATGAATAAAAAGGCGTTGGTAACCGGGGCCAGTTCGGGCATCGGCCTGGCTATCAGTCAATTGATGCTGAGCAATGGCTATAACGTCACCGGCATTAGCCGTCGTGGAGTTATTGCGGAACTGGACGATAAAAACTTTACCGCATTGAAGCTCGACCTGGCCCGCACCAGTGATATTGATCAACAACTCAAATCACTATTAAAACAGCAAAGCTTCGACTGTTTTATACACGCCGCAGGCTACGGCGAATTTGGCTCGGTCGAACAGTTTTCAAGCAGGCAAATCGAACGTGCGATCCAGGTAAATTTGACCAGCGCTTTGCTGCTTTGCCGACACTTATTGCCCATGTTTCGAAAGCAAAAAAGTGGCCGGATTATTTTTATCGGTTCCGAATCAGCCGTCAATGCCGGGCGCAAGGGCGCGCTTTACAGTGCAGCTAAATTTGGTTTACGCGGCTTTAGTCAGGCATTGCGTGAGGACTGCGCCAGTGATGGCGTACTGGTTTCGTTAATCAATCCGGGGATGGTACGCAGCCCGTTTTTTGATGAGTTAAACTTCGCACCTGGTGATCAGGTGGAAAATGCCATCGAACCGCAACAGGTCGCTGAACTGACCTGGCATATACTGTCCTGCGCCGATAATATGATATACGATGAAGTGAATTTAACGCCACGCGTTAAAACCATTAATTTTGCGACACAAAAAAGCAAATAGTAGTCGGCAAAAAAGCAGTTGTCATGCACTCAATTCCTTGTAAACTCAATGACAATAATAATACCAACAACAGCAACCGTTCTAATACAACGTGGTAATCGAGGGGAATTAAACCAGGGTGAAACTGCAACAACTTCGTTTTCTGGACGCCGTCGTCCGAAATAATTTGAACGTCTCTTCAGCGGCCGAGGAATTATATACCTCTCAGCCGGGCGTCAGTCACCAGATCAAACTACTTGAAGATGAGCTGGATATTCAGATTTTCGAACGTTCGGGTAAAAAACTCACCGCTATTTCCCCGGCAGGTAAAGCCATACTCGAACACGTCGCCAATTTACTCAACAGCGCTAAAAACATAAAACAAGCTGCCCGCGAATTTAGTAAAAGCAACCGCGGCAGCCTGACGATTGCGACTACTCACACACAGGCTCAATTCATTCTGCCGCCAATCCTGCAAAAATTCTCAGCCAAATTTCCACAAATCGAATTGCGCGTGCATCAGGGCAATCCCAAATCGATGTGCAAACTGGCAGCTAACAATCAGGTTGATTTCGTGATTGCGTCTGAAGTCATCGACGAACAGGGTGAACTTATCACTATCCCCGCCTATACCTGGAATCGCTACATCGTCGTACCCGAGGGACATGAATTGACGCATATGACGGACATCAGCTTAAACGATCTGGCCGAGTTCCCGATTTTGACTTATATGCTTGGTTTGAGCGGACGCTCACAACTGGATAAAACATTCCAGGCCGCAAACCTGGAACCAAAGGTTGCCTTTACTGCGACCGATTCAGACGTCATCAAAACCTATGTCCGACTGGGTTTGGGTGCCGGTATTATTGCCGAAATGGCCCGCGATAAAAAAGACACCGATTTGATCTATATCGATGCGAGTCATTTATTTCCGGATAGTCAGATCAAAGTTGGTTTTCGCCATTCCCGCCATATTTCGGCATTTCAATACGAGTTTTTACACATGCTCGCACCTTATCTGGATATCGATACCATCAAATTAATCGCAGGTACGCGCGATAAACAGGAACGCCAGCCAATGATACCCGTAGGCAAGGTACCCAGTTATCAATCGATGCAATCAGCGCTACTTGCCACCAACAGGGGCTAATTGTTTTTTAGAACAACAACTTTATTCGTTGCATCCAGTAGTGTTTCAATCGGTACTGGTCTACCAACTGTATAGCCCTGAATATAGTCAACGTTTGCATCGCGTAAACGATCGAACATAGTGTCGGACTCAACAAACTCGGCAACGACTTCCATTTCCAGACAATGACCAAGCTCGGTCATCGAACGCACAAAAACGAAACTCTTATCGTCATCCATAATATCGCGAATAAATTCACCATCGATTTTCAGAAAATCCACTGGAAACTGTTTTAGATAACTAAACGAAGACAACCCGGTACCGAAATCATCGAGCGATATTTTTGCGCCGAGTTTTTTGATCGAAGTAATAAACTCAACCGACTTTTCGATATTGTTAACCGCCGCCGTTTCAGTGATTTCAAAACACAGGCTCGACAAATCGAGACCACTTTCTGTGAGCGTTTTCTGTAAAAACCGATGAAAAGTTTCAGAGCCAATGCTACGCCCGGAGAGGTTTATGCAAAATATTTTACCGGCCATTTCGGTGCAATGTATTTGTAACCAGTCGATTACTTTTTTAACCACCCAACTATCGATTTTTTCGATCAGGTTATAACGCTCAGCAGGCGGTAAAAAATCATTAGGTGATACGATTGTACCGTCGGGGTCACGATAGCGAATCAGCACTTCATAACGAGACAACTTGTCAAAGTCATTCATCGACACAATGGGTTGCACGTAAAGGCAGAAACGGTTTTCGGTAAAGCCTTTCATGATGCCTGACACCCAATCCATAGAAACCTGTTGGGCAACGACTTTCTTATCATCGTCATCGATAAAATGATATTGATTACCACCATTCTGCTTGGCCAGATAACAGGCGGTTGTTATCTTCGAATAAAAATCCGAGTATTCATCACGTATAGTGCCAAAGGCCATGACGCCGACGCTGGCTGTCACCTGATACTCTTTTTCTTCCCAGACAAATCCGGAATGTTGAATATCGATAATGATATTCTGCACCAGTTCAAGCGCACGCCGCATTTCCAGGAAAGGCAATATGAAACCAAATACATCGCCCCCGAGCCGTGACAAAACATCCGACTTACGTACCCGGGCTCGAATACTACGACCAACCTGTTTTAATAAGAGATCACCAGCAGCATTGCCACAGGTTTCATTGACGATTTTAAATTGATCAATATCGAGATAAGCGATTACATGCTGTTGTCCACCACCACTACTTTCCAGCACAATGGACTCAAACTTTTGTTCAAAAGCGATTCGGTTGAGGAAGCCGGTTAACTGATCATGACGGCCTTCGTAATTGAGTTTTCGTCTAAGCTTGCGATCTTCTGAGACGTCTTTGAGAATAACAACAAAACCGACATCTTCCGTTTCCAGGTCAATCATGGGTGATGCCGAAAATTCGAGCTCAGCAACCCGTTGATCGGGTTGCTGATAAAACATGGTCGTCCAGGTTTTCTTCTGATTGATCAACTGTCTTAAATCTACGATACGCGTAATTTGCCTGTTCGAATACAGAATCAACTTTTGATCGAGCGGCTTACCAATCAAAACTTTTTGCTCTTCACCAAAGAGATCCTCCGCCGAAGGATTGAGTAGTTTTATATTTTGTTTAGAGTCGATGACAATAACTGGATTCTGTATCGAATTGAGGGTTGTCGCGATAAAGTCTTTTTCTGAACGCAGTTTTCCTTCAACCTGGCGGCGAGTGATCGTTTCGGTTTCGAGCCCGACTACGAGTTCATTGTAAGCGTGTACCAGCTCGTGTAATTCATTCGGTAATGAATCTTTTTCGATAGGCGTATATTTACCGGTCAACAAAGCACCGACAGAATTATGCAATTGACTCAGCGGCCTGAATACCCGAACGAGCAGAAAAACAACCAGCGCAAAAATACCCAAAGCACACAAACCCGTTAATATCAGGAAACTGACATTTTTGCGATCCAGGTGGTTCATAAATATCTGTTGATCCACCAGCGCAACAATATTAACACCCGGCGAATTATCACTGGCGAACAACCGGTAGCTAGGGTAGAGATAACGGGAGTCGGTGGTATCCAGCCAGCGCGACGAACGAAACAGTTCTTCGCCTGAAGCAGAGGATATCTTAACAGGGTAATCGACCTGACCTTCGAGAGACCGAAGCTCGGCAACGACATCAACTACGACGTGTACATAACCCCGGAGTGAAAAGCGATTAACAGGCACCATCGCTTCATTGTAAAACCTGCCTTCAAACTGGCACAAAACAAATCCGGCCCTTATTACTTCGGCAGAACCCGCATTCTCCGCCGACTCGATAGTTGGGCAACCGTCAAAGCCGGTTAACCCCGGGTTACTGGTTCCTGAAAAAAACTCACCCGATGGTTTTCTCACAATCAGAGCCGACAATTGAAAATCGGGATTGGCTTCGTTTAAATCAGAGAATGCCTGAACCAGAAGCGCATCCATACGAACAGCATCATTTTCGTCTAGTGCTTTTATAAACTGTGGTCGCTCCTGGAGCGCCTCGGCGAACTGCCTCTGACGTTCACCAGTTCGCTCGACAATATCTCGAGTTTTCAGGGCCAGTATGGATTGCAATACTTCAGTTTGATTTTCGATGGCAAAATCGCGATAGGCTTCGGCGCTATTGTAGACCAGGCCAAACGCAATCAAAATCATGCCGGCTAACGCGGCACCAATCATGAACTTGAAACTGTAAAAGCGGCTGAACATCAATATTAGCCACTAGCGGTCGGATAATCCCTATCCTCCTTTATCAAACCAACCGTTTGGGGGAAAAAGACCACGCATGTTTTTAACACTGAAAAAAACAAAGAGTCATTCTTCAGTGACAACAAGACAAAACTATTTCGGAAACTACTCATCTTCCTCACACTACTCGATTTGAATAAGACCTTATATCAGGAAAACTATTTAAATATTATTTTATTTATCATTAACTTACAGAAATTACTGATATTCACTCAGGGCACAATACTCCAGTCCCCCCTAAACCACAATATCCACTCGGATTTTTTTCCAGGTATTGCTGGTGATATTCTTCCGCATAGAAAAATTCACCCAGGGGTAAAATTTCGGTGGTTATCGCCGGATATCCAGCCGCATCCAGCTGTTGCTGGAAGCCACTTAAACTGGCCTTTGCCAACTCTAGCTGCGAATCTTGAGTATAGTATATTCCTGAGCGATATTGCGTGCCTTTGTCGTTACCCTGACGCATCCCCTGCGTGGGGTTATGCGATTCCCAAAACACTTTCAACAAATCCTGAAATTTTATTTTAGCGGGATCATAGACAACCAGTACGACTTCATTGTGCCCGGTCATACCAGTACAAACCTCCTGATAAGTCGGGTTGGGGGTAATACCCGCCGCATACCCAACAGCAGTCGTGAATACGCCGTCTAAATTCCAGAATTTGCGCTCCGCACCCCAGAAACAACCCAGACCAAATACAATCGATTCATAACCTTCGGGAAACGGCCCAACCATACTCTGGCCGTTAACAAAATGGCGCGGGTTAAATTGCATTTTTTCAGCTCTACCCGGTAATGCCTGTTCGGCGCTGGGTATGCCTGCTGGTTTATTAAACATAGTTGCCTCTTATTAACTCAGCTCAATCCATGCCGGTGCATGATCCGAAGGTTTTGGCATTGATCGCACATCGTAATCGACACCCGCAGCAATAACACGTTCAACCAATGGCTCCGACACCAATAAATGATCAATGCGCAGACCTCGGCGAGGTTCACGATCAAAACCCTTACTACGATAGTCGAACCAGCTAAAAATACTATCTTCATCTGTATGACAAAGCCTGAAACCGTCGTGCAAGCCTTTGGACAATAAATCTTCAAACCAGATACGCTCTTCCGGCAAAAAACTCGCCTTGCCAGATTTCAGCCATCGCTTGGCATTATCAGCCCCGATGCCAATGTCGTTGTCATGCGGTGCAATATTGTAGTCACCCATTACAATCAGGTCGGTGCTAGACAGATCGTAATGATCCAGAAATCGATTCAAATCTTCGTAATATCGCTGTTTGGCGGGGAACTTTATGGGATGATCGCGCGATTCGCCCTGAGGAAAATAACCATTAAAAACCTGTAGCGAGCGGCCATCGACCACATACTCACCGCCAATAAATCGCTTTTGCGCGGCGTCATCATCACCCGGAAAACCGTAACAGGGTTTAATACAGGCCGATTTTGATAATAACGCGACGCCATAATGCGTCTTCTGCCCCATAAAAATGGCCTGATAGCCGAGCGCCTCAATATCGGCCAGCGGGAACTCATGATCCTGAACCTTGGTTTCCTGCAAGCCAATAAATTCGGGCGAATGCCGGTCAATCACCTCAGCCAGCTGGTGTAAACGCTGACGGACACTGTTGACGTTAAACGAGACAATTTTCATGCAGTTTCAGGCTCCGGGTTGGCATCGAGAAAATCCGCGAGAGATTGCTCGCCGAGTCGGTTTTCGTATTCGCTTTCGATATCGCGCATCAATCTCGCTACTGCTGGATCGCAATGCAGACTGCTGCGCTGGTTCTCCTCTTCAGCCTTGCGC
>Ga0316189_10004442_pt1 | contig 13485 bp, 14 predicted proteins | sample LowCovwburrow_MG_FD_204930 | JGI IMG/M metagenome (GOLD analysis project Ga0316189, IMG submission 204930) | Coastal sediment microbial communities from Maine, United States - Lowes Cove worm burrow | ecosystem: Environmental > Aquatic > Marine > Coastal > Sediment | place: USA: Maine...
ATTTTTTAATTGGTTCGCGATCAGGATTTTATTATTCAGGAATACATATTGAACAAATTGGTAATAATATTCTTATTGAAGACTTAAATGGTACGATTATCCCTGATACAACTGTTTTATCTCTAGGTACTAATGATTATATTCCTGCAGTTTATGAAAACTACTTCCCATTAACCGGAAATGTCCAATCATTAACGGCGGCAGAAACCCTAATATCTTATCTGGAAACTATTAATAGTCAAGTAAATTACCCGATTTGTGATCATTATTTTAGGTATCAATAAAAACAAAAATCATCCAAAAAGGAGCTAATACAAATTAACATACTGAATTTATTTTAGTATTGATACATCATTATTTGCCAAAAGCTCAACTACTTAAAAAGGCAACCATACTACTTCCAAATAAATTCGTATTTTTAGTCTCCACTAATTCAAAAACATCTTTATGAAAACAAAATATTTCTTTTTGTCATTATGCTTGCTTCTTAGCTTTACTATTAGCGCACAAAAGACCAAACTTTCAAAAAATAAAGCGGCTATTTTAGCTTCTACAGAAAAGCATAAAGCTGAACTCATCAAAATTTCTGATGAAATTTGGGCTAATGCCGAAACAGCTTTTGAAGAGTATAATTCTTCAGATATATTAGCCACTTATGCCGAAAAAAATGGCTTTACGGTTGAACGCGGTGTTGCAGGAATGCCAACTGCTTTTGTTGCAACTTATGGTTCTGGAAAACCTGTTATTAGTGTCTTAGGAGAATTTGATGCACTACCTGGTATTTCACAAAAAGCGCAGCCTACCAAAGAAGCCTTAAATGAAGGGGCCGGCGGTCACGGTTGTGGCCATAATCTTTTCGGAACTGGTAGTTTAGGTGCTGCTATTGCTGTAAAAGAACTTATAGAAAAAGGTAAATTAAAAGGAACTATTAAATTTATGGGTACTCCATCTGAAGAAAAATTCTTCGGTAAAATTTGGATGGTTCGTGAGGGTATTTGGAACGATGTTGATGTAAATGTAAGCTGGCATCCTTCTGCAGGTATCGAGGCAGATGTGCAAAGTTCTTTAGCTTTAGTCGATTTTAAAATCGAATTTTTCGGTCAAGCAGCACATGCTTCTGCCGACCCGTGGAACGGAAGAAGTGCATCTGATGCCTTAGAAATTTATACTACTGGCATAAATTATTACCGCGAACATGTAAAGCCAACTGTACGCATGCATTATCATATTCAAGATGGTGGACAAGTAGTAAACGTAGTTCCTGACTATGCCCGTTTGTGGATGCGGGTGCGTGATACAAAACGCGAGGGTATGATGCCTGTTTATGAACGTGTTCAAAAAATGGTTGAAGGTGCCGCTATCATGGCAAATGTTGATTACAAAGTTTCTCTTATTTCAGGTATCTATGAGGTTTTAGTAAATCGTGCAGGTGGTGAGATCATGCAAAACAATCTTGAATTATTAGGCCCGATAGAATATACCGATGAAGAAACAGCATTTGGTAAAAAAATCCAAGAGGTAACAGGTAAAAAACAGGTTGGTATGGATAGTGCCATTAAACCGTTGGAAGCAACAAAAGAACATCCAGGTGGTGGTTCTACAGATGTAGGTGATGTAAGCTGGAACGTGGCAAATATTAATTTAGGAGTTACAACTGCGCCAAAAGACACTCCATGGCACTCATGGGCAGTTGTTGCTTGTGGCGGAATGAGTATTGGTCATAAAGGAATGATCTATGCTTCAAATGCTATGGCAATGACTATGGTAGATCTTTTTGAAAATCCAAAATTAGTAGAAAAAGTAAAAGCTGAATACAAACAACGTAAAGGTGACACCGTTTATAAGGCAATTGTACCTGATGGCCCACCTCCTATTCCAACTAAAAAATAAGCATATGAAACTCGGTGCATTTTCAGTAAGTTTAGCTGTTAAAGATATACATGTATCAAAAGCATTTTATGAAAATTTGGGCTTTATTGTTTTTGCAGGTGATATAGAACGGAATTATCTTATTATGAAAAATGGTAGTTCTGTAATAGGTTTATTTCAAGGAATGTTTGAAAACAATATAATGACTTTTAATCCCGGTTGGGATCAACATGCAAAAGCAATTGAAGATTTTGATGATATTAGAGTTATTCAAAAGCAATTGAAAAATAAAGGAATAAAGCTATCTTCTGAAGCTGATGAAAAAACAACAGGTCCTGCTAATTTCTTCGTTGAAGATCCTGATGGTAACTCTATTTTGTTCGATCAACATGTATAAAATGAATAAAGAGCATAAAAATTTAAATAATGAATAAAAATAAAGTATTAATTGTTTCATCTATTGCGCTTTTTCTTTTAGGAATAGCTATGATTTATATTGGAGGATTTTATGCTCCTACAGTACTATTACCACCAATAATTACAGGTGTAGGTTTTTTTATTCTCGCTTGGGTTCTAAAAGCATTAAGAGAATAATAAAAAAGGAATAGTTGTATGAATTTCTGTAAAACGCTATTTATTTTAGTTATGATTTTAAATGTTACCAAAAGTTTTGGTCAAGAAATCGCCGGACATTTATGGGAAAACCGGGTTTTACTCGTCTTAACAACTAAAACCAATTTGGCTACGTATAAAAACCAGGTTAAAGAACTACAGTCAGACATTGAAGGCTTAAATGATAGAAAATTAGTTATCTATCATAGTACTCCAACAAAATATAAAGTTAACGGCAACAACTGGAAAAATTCAAATGAGCTGTACAAACGGTTTAAAAAAACTACATCACCTTTTGAAATTATTTTAATTGGACTAGATGGAGGTAATAAATTACATAAAACAGAATTAGTAAAAATCAGTGAATTATTTAGTATCATTGATGCTATGCCTATGAGAAGCAATGAGATGAAACGCAAGAATAGCGAAAAATATTAATTTCATCACAACCAAAAACAATCAAAATAATCTGTAATTAAGTGTAAAAGGAAGCCAATTGCAAGAACTCTCGTAATCCTGGGAATTAATAGTGCTAAATAAATAAGGGCAGCCCAATGGCTATGCAAAGGATGAAAATTAATACTACATCTGTTTGGATCAAAAATAGGATCTGCCAATAAATGATCCAGGTCAATTAACATGGTAGCTATAAATATAAGCCACACTGTTTTCCAGTTTTTTTTAAAAAAAATATACGCGATCAATCCCGGGAATAGAAAATGCAATCCATAATGGAGACTGAGTCTTAACAATTCCATCTTAAAAATCGATCTTTTGACTTTCCAGATAGCTCAAAGCATTAGAACCTTCCATAAAAAGTAAATCTAAAATGCACAAATTCTCTATAAAACCGTGTTTTTCAGAAAATACTTGTGTATAGGGATCTAACTTATAATCTATATCAGATTTTGCATTAGCCAAATATCTTAAATCTTTTAGTTCCGGTGTCTTTTGAAAAAATGTTGTAGAAGTGTAGTTTTTGTCAAACTGTAATAATTCAAAGACTAGATCCTGACATATAAAATTAAAGTCTAATAAGAACTTAGGTGTTTTCTTAAAAACTAACTGAATCTCATCTTCGAAAAATTCATAAAATGGAGAAGATCTATACGCGGCTTCAATAGATTTCAAATGTTGTTTTTGCCAATTAAAACTTGTATCAATCAAAACATCTTTTGTTTTCTGACTGCTATTGGCATTTTTTATGGGGATACTCAATAATTGTTTTCCGTTAGGGCTGTAAATATAACAACGTGTTCTATACGTTTGCTTTTGAAAATTATCTTCAACTTCAAAAGTAATACCATCCGCTTTAGCGAGCGCAACATATTGAATAATTGGTGAAAAATAAGTTGGATAGAATACCAATGTTATCTGTTGATTTGTTGATTTGTTGATTTGCAAAAATATACGACTCAACAAATAAACGGTTACACATTTATTAGGCCTTTTTGCGTTTTCTAATAAAATCGAAAACAAACCATCCTGCTAAAAGAAATAAGAAGTATTTGAAATAAGAAACCGGCTCTCCGCTACCGCCAACGGTAGTAAACATTCTGTCCCATCTAATTTTATTGATACCTTTCCCGTTTGTTTCCCAGCTCAACCAAATTAGTACGGGTTTACCAACAACATGGTCAAATGGTACATAACCCCATGCACGGGCATCTAAAGAATTTTGACGATTATCTCCCATCATCCAATAGTAATCCTGCTTAAAGGTATAAGTATCAGCTATTTCGCCATTAATCAAAATTTCATTACCATTCACAATTAAATTATTGTGTTCGTACTCTCTAATAATTCGTTTGTAAAAAGGAAATGACTCCTTATCCAGCTTTACGGTTGCTCCCTTTTTAGGAATATAAATTGGCCCAAAATTATCTGTATTCCAACCTAATGATGGTACATGAGGAAAAACATCTCCGTCAACTCCTTTTTGCTGAATTGTTTTAGTAACACTTTTTACTGAAGGGTTTTTAGCGATTCTTGCCGCTTCATCATCTGTTAAAGTTAAAAAGTAATTGCCATTTTGCATCTGGCCACCTTCCCTAACGCCATATCTATTTATAAGAGAAGTTCTGCTAATAGACTGACCACCAGTATTTACAATAAAGTTATATTGCGGTTTCGCTCTATCAGGTAATTCAGTACGCTTACCATTTATAAAGATGTAGCCATCAATTATTTGTAATGAATCTCCGGCAATTGCAACACAACGCTTCACCAGATTTGTTTTTTTATCAATAGGTTTATAATAGGTTCTATCAGGATTAAAATCATTCATGTCAAGCAATGTATCCGCAGGTTGATTGAACACCACGATGCTATTCCTTTTAATTTTTTGAAAACCCGGAAGTCTTAAATACGGTAATTGTAACTTATTAAGTAATGAGCTTTCCTTTTTTGTAATATCATCACTAAATAAATACGATTTCTGGTTAATAAAAGGTAAGGTATCATGAACCATAGGTGCAGCAACAGTGGTCATTGGTACTCTGGCACCATAATGAAATTTACTGACAAATAGAAAATCACCAATTAATAGTGATTTTTCTAGAGAAGAAGATGGTATTGTATAAGGCTGCATAAAATAAGTATGTACTAAAGTAGCAGCAATAATTGCAAAAACTATACTGCTCAGCCATTCTCCGGCAGCAGTTCTCGGATTTAAACTTCTGTCTTCAACATAAGAAACATCGGTCATATAATTTATATAATAAATATAAAACCCTAGTGTAATTAGTACCAATAAGGTGTCTAAACGCTTATTTTTTCCAAAACTTCTAATGCTTTCTACCCAAATAACCGGGAACATCAATAAGTTAATAATAGGTATAAATAGTAAAAATACCCACCATTTTGGTCGATTAATGATCTTCATTAAAACAATAGCATTGTATACAGGTATTGCGGCTTCCCAGGCTTGTCTACCAGCCTTTACATATAATTTCCAGGTACCTAAAAAATGAACTAGCTGAATTATTAAAATAAAAACAAACCACTCTATAAATGTCATATTATCTTTTTTTAAATGCTAGATATCTAAAACATCCTGCATTGTGTATACTCCTTTTTTATCTTGTAACCATTCTGCCGCTATAATTGCTCCTAAGGCAAAGCCGTCTCTGTTTTTTGCAGTATGCTTTATCGCTATCTCGTCAACAATAGAATCATATGTTACGGTATGTGTACCGGGAACATTATCAATTCTCTTCGCTACAATAGGTATAGTATCTTCTTCATTCGTTACATCTAATTTCCATTTCTTTTTAGAAGAATTATCAATAATACCTTCGGCTAAACTAATGGCCGTTCCACTTGGGGCATCTAATTTTTGTGTATGATGTATTTCTTCTAAACTAACATTATAATCAGAAAATTTAGCCATCAATTTGGATAATTGCTTATTTAATTCAAAAAATAAATTTACACCAAGACTATAATTTGAAGCATAAATAAAGGCCCCGTTTTTTTTCTTACATAATACGGTAGCTTCTTCAAACCTATCTAACCATCCTGTTGTACCGGATACAATTGGAACGTTCTTTTCGAAACACCTTGAAATATTATTAAAGGCCTCACCTGGAATGCTAAAATCTATAGCCACATCTGCAGTAGTAATATCATTGTCTACACTATCAACATCAATTTTCGCAATGATCTCATGACCTCTGCTTAGAGCCAATCGCTCTATTGTTTTTCCCATTTTACCATATCCGAATAGGGCTATCTTCATTTTTTAAAAATTAAAATTCATTGATACGCCAAACATGGCTTGATTGCTTACAGGAGCTATAAATAATGCAGGCTTAAATGAAAGACTGGTATCTAAAGCTTTATCAGGTAAATGTGCATCAACATTTGCCTCTAAAATGTTTAAAGCATACATTCCAATAGTTATAAATAACGAAAGGTCTCTATTCTCTTTTGAAATTTCTTGAGCTCTAATCAAACCCGCTTCACTAATCAATACATTATCCCCTACTCCATCAAATTCATGTGGCCTTCCTGCTTTCAATGCTTTAAATGCCGTTTGAAAACGCTTAAATTGTTTGTCATTACGATCATAAAAATAAATACCTGTACCTATGGCAGCCCAAACAATCGGAACTTTCCAATACTTTTTATTATAAACCTGACCTAAACCTGGTAACACTGCCGAATAAAAAGATGCTCTTGCTGGTGATAAAGGATCTATTCCCTGATTCAGCACTATTGTTGAATCTGCCTTTATCCTTAAGCCATTCAAGCTTTTTTGAGCTTGAACGATATTAAAAAGGAAAAGAAATACAATGCTGCTATACAGAATCTTTACTGACATTTATTGCAGTAACTTTTTTATACGATTAAAATCTTCTTCTGAATGAAATGGAATATTAATTCTTCCTTTATTATTTCCAGTAAGCTTCACATCTACTTTATGTCCGAAATATTCGCTCATGTCTTTTGCTCCTTTACGGATATATTTAGGCAATTCTTCTTTCTCTACACTATTTGGAGTTTCAATAGCACTATTATCCTGGCGAAGATTTTTAACTAATTGTTCTGTTTGACGTACAGACAGTTTATTACGAATTATTTTCTCATAAATATCTAATTGTTCATCTAGATTTTCAACATTTATTAAGGCTCTACCGTGTCCCATGCTCAAAAAGCCATCGCGCATTCCAGTTTGAATGATCGGATCTAATTTTAATAAACGTAAATAATTAGTTACCGTAGATCTGTTTTTACCAACTCTATTACTCAACTCCTCCTGAGTTAATTTAATTTCTTCTATTAAACGTTGGTATGATAAGGCAACTTCAATAGGATCTAGATCCTGGCGCTGAATATTCTCCACCAATGCCATTTCCAGCATTTCCTGGTCATTTGCCAGGCGTACATATGCAGGAATCCTAGTTAAGCCAATTAGTTTAGAAGCTCTAAATCTTCGTTCACCAGAAACCAGTTGAAATCTGTTGTCGTCTAATTTACGAACTGTAATTGGTTGAATTACTCCCAATTCTTTAATAGAACTTGCTAATTCTCTTAAAGTTTCCTCATTAAAATATGTACGTGGTTGATACGGATTTACATCTACTAAATCCATATTTATTTCAATAATACTCCCTACAATAGTAGCGGCGTTTTTATCTTGAATTGAATTAATATCGCTCACAGAATCATTAAGTAAAGCGGATAGTCCTCTACCTAATGCTTGCTTTTTTACTGCTTTCGCCATGTGCATTCTTTTTTAGAATTTCGTGTGCTAAATTAATATAATTTATGGCACCTTTACTTGTAGCATCATATGCTATAATACTTTCTCCATAACTTGGAGCTTCTCCTAAACGAATATTACGCTGAATAATCGTTTTAAAGACCATATTATGAAAATGCTTTTTTACTTCTGCAACTACCTGATTTGAAAGTCGTAAGCGAGAATCATACATAGTTAATAACAATCCTTCAATGTCTAAATCCGGATTATGGACCTTTTGAACACTTTTTATAGTATTCAATAGTTTCCCTAAACCTTCTAAAGCATAATATTCACATTGAATAGGGATTACCACAGAATTTGCTGCCGTCAGTGCATTTAAAGTGATCAAGCCTAATGAAGGAGCACAATCAATAACAATATAGTCGTAAATATGTTGAACAGGTTCTAATGCTTTTTTTAGCATATACTCCCTATTATCTTTATCAACTAATTCTATTTCTATAGCAACCAGATCAATATGAGCAGGAATAATATCAACATTTGGTGAATTTGTCTTTACAATAGCATCTTTCGCTAAAGCCGTATGTTCTAATATTTGATAAGTTCCAATACTTCCTACCTCTACATCTATACCTAACCCGGAAGTAGCATTTGCTTGCGGATCTGCATCGATTAATAACACTCTTTGCTCCAAAACACCTAAGGCTGCAGCAAGATTAACCGTTGTTGTTGTTTTGCCTACCCCTCCTTTTTGATTGGCAATTGCTATTATTTTCCCCATTAAAAAAATCTAATTTTCAGGCTATAAAAATACAATTATTTAGCAGGAATAAAAATGAAGTTTTAAACAAAAGAGAATGTTATAACTTAACTAACACAATATCACTCATTCATAGTGAGAATAGAAAAATATTTTAATACTTTTCAACAATTTACAAGCTATATATTCTGCCATTTAAAATAAATTCAACTTTTCTGAATAATCTATTTGCCAGACACAAAAGGATTTGTATATTTGCGCACGATTTTAACGAGCTAATAGGTATCGTTAACACGCCAAAAAAGAAAATATATTTATAAAGACATAAGTAATGAGTAAAAGAACGTTTCAGCCATCGAAAAGAAAGAGAAGAAATAAGCACGGCTTTATGGAAAGAATGGCTAGTGTTAATGGTAGAAAAGTATTAGCTAGAAGAAGAGCTAAAGGAAGAAAGAGATTGTCTGTTTCATCTGACCCAAGACCGAAAAAATAATGATATTATCATTTATATTATAAAGGTGTTACTATTTAAGTAGCACCTTTTTTTTATATCTTTTTAATAAGTTTTTATAGATATTGAAAATCAGAGAGTAAATTTTAAAATATTTGTACCTGTCAGCGGCAGGTAGAATCGCAAAAATAAAATCAATCTAAAACAATAAGTTTTTTTTAAAAATGCCAAAAAATAATAACTTAAAATCGATTTTGATCATAGGCTCGGGTCCTATTATCATCGGTCAAGCTTGTGAATTTGATTATTCTGGATCTCAATCATTAAGGTCTTTAAGAGAAGAAGGAATTGAGACCATTCTTATTAACTCGAATCCGGCAACCATTATGACAGACCCTTCGATGGCAGATCATATTTATTTATTGCCACTTACTACAAAATCAATCATTAAAATTTTAAAAGAACATCCTCAAATAGATGCTGTTTTACCTACTATGGGTGGTCAAACCGCACTGAATCTATGTATAGAAGCTGATAATAAGGGTATTTGGAAAGATTTCAATGTTAACCTTATTGGCGTTGATATTGACGCCATTAATATAACTGAAGACCGAGAGCAGTTTCGTAATTTAATGGAAAAAATTGGTGTTGATATGGCTCCTCAAGCCACCGCAACTTCCTTTTTAAAAGGTAAAGAAATAGCACAGCAATTTGGATTTCCTCTTGTAATTCGTTCATCATATACGCTTGGTGGTGCTGGAGCATCAATTGTTTATAAGGCAGAAGACTTTGATGATTTGTTAAGAGTAGGGTTGGAAGCATCTCCTATTCATGAGGTTATGATCGATAAAGCCATGATGGGATGGAAAGAATTTGAGCTTGAATTATTACGTGATAGCAATGATAATGTAGTTATTATTTGTGCTATTGAAAATATGGATCCTATGGGTATCCATACAGGCGATTCCATCACAGTAGCCCCCGCAATGACATTGTCAGACGTAACGTACCAAAGAATGCGTGATTTATCCATACATATGATGCGCTCTATTGGTGATTTCGAAGGTGGCTGTAATGTACAATTTGCAGTAAGCCCAGATGAAAAAGAAGATATCATCGCTATTGAAATAAATCCTCGTGTGTCACGCTCTTCGGCTTTGGCAAGTAAAGCAACGGGATACCCAATTGCAAAGGTGGCAACGAAACTTGCGATTGGCTATACATTAGATGAATTAGACAATCAGATAACGAAATCAACTTCGGCATTATTTGAGCCAACTTTAGATTATGTAATTGTAAAAATACCTCGATGGAACTTCGATAAATTTGAAGGTGCCGATCGTACGCTGGGACTCCAAATGAAAGCTGTAGGAGAAGTAATGGGTATCGGACGTTCTTTTCAAGAAGCTTTGCATAAAGCAACACAATCGCTTGAAATTAAACGTAATGGAATCGGTGCAGATGGTAAAGGTTATAAAGATTACAACCAAATAGTAGATAAGTTAAAAAATGCCAGTTGGGACCGTGTTTTTGTCATTTATGATGCCATTCAAATAGGAATGCCACTCAGTAGAATTCATGAGATCACAAAGATCGATATGTGGTTCTTAAAACAATATGAAGAACTATATGCTATTGAAAGAGAGATCTCTACATATAGTTTAGAAACGCTTTCTAAAGAATTATTACTCGAAGCGAAACAAAAAGGTTATGGCGATCGTCAGATTGCACATATGCTTGATTGTTATGAGAGTGAAGTGTATAAAAAACGTCAGGAATTAGATATTAATAGGGTTTATAAATTAGTAGATACCTGTGCAGCAGAATTCAAGGCAAAAACACCTTACTACTACTCTACTTTTGAGAATAATAGCATCCGTAAAGGGGTCGCTTTCGCAGAAAATGAATCTGTTGTAACCGATAAGAAAAAAGTAGTAGTCCTAGGTTCGGGTCCGAACAGAATCGGACAAGGGATTGAGTTTGATTATTGCTGTGTACATGGCGTATTAGCAGCAAAGGAAGCCGGTTATGAAACGATTATGATCAATTGCAATCCAGAAACTGTATCTACCGATTTTGATACGGCTGATAAATTATATTTTGAACCCATTTTCTGGGAACATATTTACGATATTATTCAACATGAAAAACCCGAAGGTGTTATTGTGCAATTAGGTGGACAAACAGCTTTAAAACTTGCCGAAAAACTCTCTAAATATGGTATAAAGATCATAGGAACTTCTTTTGAAGCCTTAGATCTGGCAGAAGATAGAGGTCGTTTTTCTGAATTATTAAAATCTCTAGATATTCCTTTTCCAAGATTTGGAATTGCAACAACAGCAGATGAAGCTGCAGCGGTAGCCGATGAATTAGATTTTCCTATTTTAGTTAGACCGTCATATGTTTTGGGTGGCCAAGGCATGAAAATTGTCATCAATAAAAAAGAACTTGAAGAACATGTGGTTGATCTATGGCAAAAAATACCAAATAATGTTTTATTATTAGACCATTATTTAGATGGCGCCATAGAAGCCGAAGCTGATTCTATCTGCGACGGTGAAGATGTTCAGATCATCGGTATTATGGAGCATATAGAACCTTGTGGTGTACATTCAGGTGATTCCAATGCTACTTTACCTCCTTTTAATTTAGGAGAGTTTGTAATGCAGCAAATAAAAGACCATACCGTAAAAATTGCAATGGCTTTAAAGACAGTAGGTTTAATTAATATACAATTTGCAATAAAAGATGATATCGTTTATATTATTGAGGCCAACCCTAGAGCTTCACGTACCGTTCCTTTTATTGCTAAAGCATATGGTGAACCTTATGTAAATTATGCCACAAAAGTGATGTTAGGTGTTAATAAAGTAAAAGATTTTAAGTTCGAACCAAAACTTGAAGGTTTTGCGATCAAACAACCTGTGTTCTCTTTTAATAAATTCCCTAATGTTGACAAGCGTTTAGGACCTGAGATGAAATCTACCGGAGAAAGTATTTTATTTATTGATAGCTTAAAAGATGATGAATTTTATGAGTTATACTCTCGTCGTAAGATGTATTTAAGTAAATAATAAACATTTTTGTTATACTTAAAATTAGTTATTATTGATTATGCCTCTTTCAGAAAGCCATATTTCACCATTAAATTCTTTAGTATCTATTAATTTCTCTTGACGCAGTTTTTGCAAGCTGTTTTTATCTACTACGTTTAGCTCATTCTTTTGTTTAATAAGAATGGATGATTTTTTTATTTTTTGAAAAAACTCGGCCTCCTTTGTAGTTAAATTATAGTTTTTCTTAAGTGCGTTAAGTTCTTTTGTGTCTGAATTTGTATTCAAATTATAATATTGAATAGATGCTGTCTTTGATTGTTTACTTAAGGTAGTATTGAGCTTAGTTGATTGATACTGAAAGCCCCTTAAAAGAATCTCAGATTTGGTATTGGTCGTGGCCAGTTGTTTTTCCTGCTTTTCAATCTTCTCTTCAAATTCATGAAATACTTTACGGTACATCCCTTGTAAAAACAAATCGGCAAAAACTCCCGTCAACAAACAGAAACTTATTAGGACAATATAATTTTTATAAGGCAGGCTCAATCCGTCAGTATCTAACAAGCTGCTCGATATCAATTTTAGAAACAATGGCAGTACCCCAGCTGCGATAATTCCAAGAATTACCGATCGCAACAAGGTAAAACCTTTGGCGCCCTGTGGCAACATATAATAGTTACCTATCCCGCCAATCGCCCCTGCGATGACAATTATGATCAATATATTTTTTAAATGTCTTGAAATTTTCATGATTCAAATATTTAAATAGTTCTTTTTTTACCTTAGATTTCTTACAAATTAGGTCTCCCGGCACCGTACCTTTCGTCCTTTAGATAGTATAAATGTTCAGCGAAACATACATAACTAGAAGGATTGTGCAAAGCTTGAGCCAAGGTCATTGTATTGTAAGCTGGTGAGTGCTCATAGATATCATTGGCAGCTGTAGCTACACCATCGACATAATGAACAGTTTCATGCAATACCATTGCCGCCTGACACAATGGTCCGAAATTTAGAAAGGTAGGAGTAAAATTGATGCTGCTATTAAACCAAGTGTAGGCTGGATAGGGTACACCTGCACTATTAACCGCTTTATCGCGAGTGGCTTCGACGAGGTTTCTTCCGCGGAAACTTTCGTTATTATTATGCAAGGCCTTTTCTACCTTACTATAATTATTATATATTAATTGTAGGTTTTTAATTTTATCTGCCTTGGCCATTGTTGTTGGAATTTTAAAGTGCGTATTGAGTGCCTGTTCGATCAAGGCTTGATTATAGATATAGGCCGCCCCCGTTTGTAGGGTATTTATATAGGCTTTTAGCTTGGGCATGGCAATCCATATCCAATCAAAGGTTTTTGATTTTCCACTCCCCGCGCATATTAGTTCAAAAAGTAAAGGCCAATTATCAACTTTCCCAACTGATTCTAATTTATCTGAAGCCCAATCAAAGCGTGCATATTCATCTCCTTTAAAAAAATATGCTTTCCCTTTAAATTTTCCTTCTCCGTTAATAACCGCGTCGATACCAG
>Ga0316189_10004444_pt1 | contig 13484 bp, 7 predicted proteins | sample LowCovwburrow_MG_FD_204930 | JGI IMG/M metagenome (GOLD analysis project Ga0316189, IMG submission 204930) | Coastal sediment microbial communities from Maine, United States - Lowes Cove worm burrow | ecosystem: Environmental > Aquatic > Marine > Coastal > Sediment | place: USA: Maine...
GTACACGGGTTCGCTGTGCCGTGGATTGAGATCCATGATTGACTCACCGAAATATTCCAACGTAGCTTGACCGAAACGGCACAATGCGAAACCACAGGTTTTACATATTCTTTACTTTGTTTGTTGGCTTTATGTTGGACAAAGCCAATGTTCCGTGGCAAGTTATTTAAACCAAGGCATTTACACGACACCACCCTTTATCTGAGCGCTACCCTTTTTCGCGTTCCCTCTGCGCCCTCGGCGCTCTCTGCGGTTCAATTTCTCCGGTCGGCCACATCTGGGCCCTTGCTGGCGGGCCTGGGCTGAAACGCTTGTCTGGGTCAGGCCCATTCCGAGTTTGTGCAAGCTCATTTCCCACATAAGTTAATCCGCCATGGGTACTCCGCTTTCCTTCTTCTGGAAGACCAGAGTCAGGTCATCCACAATCAGGTACAGGGACGGCACGATAAACAGGATGATGAAAGTAGCAAACAGGATCCCAAAGCCGAGCGAGATGGCCATGGGTATCAGAAAACGGGCCTGCATGGATGTTTCGAACATCATTGGGGCCAGTCCAAAGAAGGTGGTCAACGAGGTAAGCAGAATCGGGCGGAAGCGACGCATGCAAGCACCGATGATGGCCCGTTCGGGTGCCTCATCGCGATTGCGATTTTCATTGGCTGTGAACACCATCACAAGCGAGTCGTTGACCACCACACCCGACAGCGCCACCAGGCCCATGAGGCTGATCATGCTCAGGTTATAGCCCATGATAAGGTGACCGACTACCGCGCCGAAGAAACCAAAGGGGATTGCGGCCATCACCACGGCGGGCTGTATATAGCTGCGCAAGGGAATGGCCAACAAGGCGAAGATCACAATCATGGCGACGACGGTACCGCCTTTCAGACTTTCCAAAGACTCTTTTTGTCTGCGTTGTTCGCCTTCCAGGGAGAATTGCAGTCCGGGGTGCCTGGCCATAATCTGCGGCAGCACGTTGGCGACCACATCATCCAACACCTCATTGGCGTTGGCTTCGCCTACCGAAATATCGGCGGTGACCGTGACCTGGCGTTTCCCGTCTGTGCGATTGATTTTGGTATAGGATCGACCTCGATTTATCAGCGCGGCTTCACCAAGAGGAATCTCGCCGCCTCCTGGCGTGCGGATCAACAGTTTGTCGATACTGGCTTCAGATTGGCGTTCATCTTCGGGAAGACGAACCATGACCCAGACTTCCTCCCTGCCCCGTTGCTGGCGAAAGGCGCGCGCACCATAGAAAGAACTACGCAGTTGACTCGCCATATCGGCGGCCGTTACCCCCAAAGCACGGGCCTCGTCCCTGATTTTGAAATCAAGTTGAGATTTACCAAGCGAGAAACCATTGTCGATGTCTTTGACCCCCGTATAGGCCTGCAGTTCCTCGCTCAGCTCAGTGGCAGCCGTTTCGAGGACATTGATATCACGATGGATCAGTTCAAAGGTCAAAGCTGGGCCACCACCGGGCCCGGTGGAATAGTCAAATGTCAAGGACTCCAAACCCACAATATCACTGAGCTTTTCACGCCATTTAGCGGTAAATTCGCTGGCAGATAAGGGGCGGTCGTCGCTGGCGACCAGGTACACAGACACCCCGGCCAGGTTACTGCCCGTGGCGGCAGGACCGGAAGCCATAGACCCGGAAATGCCAGCCCCCGTAATGGCCATAATCCCGCGCAGGGTTTTATCGCCCCCATTTTCGGCCACTACCTCAAGCGCCGTTGCTTCCAATTGTTTGATCACGGCCTCTACATCCTCGATCGGCGAGCCGAAGGTAAGGGTTGCGTTCGCTGTCACCAGATCCTGGTCAATCTTTGGCAGAAAAGTGAATTTTACTATCCCGGAACCAACCAGCCCCGCCGTTAACATCAACAGTGCTACCCCGCAAGCAACCGTTAGATAACGGAACTTGATCAGGATCAGCAGAGCGGGTCGATAAATGCCATGGATAAAGGCGTCCAAACCCGCTGTAAAACGTCTTTGAATACGTCTCAGCCAGGCGCGCGGGCCCGTAGTGGGTCCTGCTTTCTGGTGGGCCAGGTGGGCCGGTAGAATGAACAGGGATTCGAATAAGGAGATCAAAAATACCGTAATCGTAATGATGGGAATAACCCGGAAGAACTTGCCCGTCAATCCGCTGACAAACAGCATGGGGGCAAAGGCAACCACGTTGGTCAAGACGGAAAACGTGACGGGAATGGCCACGCTCTGGGCGCCACGGATGGCGGCTTCCAAACGGGAAAAGCCTTTTTCCCGCATTTCAAAGATATTCTCTCCAACAACCACTGCATCGTCGACCACAATCCCCAGAGTGATAATAAAAGCAAAGAGCGATATCATGTTGATGGAGACATCCAGACTGGGAATTAAAAGAAACGCGCCCAACACGGAAATGGGAATGCCCAGTGTCACCCAAAAGGCGAGACGAATCTCCAAGAACAGACCCAGTACCACCAGGACAAGGATCAAACCCATGCCCGCATTGCGCTTGAGTAGATCCCTGCGTTGGGCATACATCTCGGAAGCGTCGTACCAGGTGGCAATACCGACGTCTTGCGGCAGTGTTGCCTCCAATTCAGCGGCAATGCGCTTAACCTCTCCTGCAATCTCGATGGGTTTCTGTTTACCGACCCTGAAAACGCGAACGGTAATGGCCGGTTTCCCGTTAAAGTAGGCTGCTTCGTCTGTATCGCGGAAACCGTCAATGACTGTTGCGATTTCGCCCAGCAAGACCTGGGTTCCATCGGCTTGAGTAACCACGGGAATATCGGTGAATTCGGGGCCAAAGTTCCGACGCTCAGTGGTTCGCAAAAGAATCTCACCGCCGCGTGTTTTCACGCCGCCAGCAGGCACATCAAGCGCACTGCGACGGAGCAGGGAGGAAACTTTATCCAAGGTCAGATCATAAGTCCGTAAATTCTCCTGAGAGATTTCAATGCTGATTTCGTAGGGCCGAACGCCTTGAAGACTAACCGTGGTGATCTTGGAACTGTCCAGAATCTTCTCGCGTACCTGCTCTCCCAGGCCGCGTAGAATGCCTTCCTCGAAATCACCATAGACCATCAGTGAAATCACTTCGCGCCGGTTCTGGATCAGGCGAACAATGGGGCGTTCTGCGTCTTGGGGAAAGGAGGTGATGCGATCAATGGCGTTCTTGGCATCCAACAAGATCTTGTTGCCGTCTGTACCTTCCACCAATTCCACCATAACCGAAGCCACGCCTTCGGTGGCGGTAGAGGTAACCTGCTTGACGCCATCCAGGCCACGGGCTTCCTCTTCCACAGCAAGGAGAATACTCTGCTCTACCTCAGCCGGTGATGCACCAGGATAAGGCACAGTAATAGCAATCAGGTCGAGTTGGAACTCGGGCATGACCTCCTGCTTGACACCCTTGCCAAGGAAGATGCCACCGACAATCAGAATAATCATGGCCAGGTTCGAGGCAACCGGATTGGCGGCCATCCAGGCGATAGCGCCCTTGTGAGGGTTGATCATCGGGTACCTCCGGCTACATCGGCGCTGCTTGTATCCTTACCGGTCAGCTTGAGTTTCATTCCGGGAACGGGTGTGGCAATACGGCTGGTAATGACGGACTCGTCTGCTTTCAAACCATTGCCGATCAGAACCAGGTTGTCTTCAACCCAGGCAACATCCACTTTTCGGATTTCCAGCTTGTTATCGTCTGTCTTGATCCAAACCTGGTTGCCATCCCTAAGTCCAATAGGTGGAATTGCAACCACATCCGCCAGGGCAAAACCCTGGATAGCCACTTGTACATAAGCATTCAGGAAAAGAGGCTTCTGGCTGTCTTCCCCGTCGCCATGCAAGGGGTTGTCCACGGCAATCAAGAGACGTGCCATACGACCATTCATATCCAGGTCGCCCAAGAGGCGGATCACCCTACCGGTTTTCTCCAGGTTCATGCCGCCGCTGCTATGGGTAACCGTCGCTTGTGCGCCGCCCTTGCCGTCCCGGTCTGGCAATTGCAGGAAACCGATTTTGTCGAATGGAATCGAGGCCTGCACCCAGTAGCGATCAGTGCCAGTGAGAACAGCGAGCTGGCTGCTGGGGTTTACCATTTGGCCAAGATCCACATTCTCCATTTGGATCATGCCGTTAAAGGGCGCATGAATGACGGTCCGCTCCAAGTTGAGTTCGGCCAGACTCAGGGCGCTTTTGGCTCCTTCCAAGGCGGCCTCAGCGTTCTTCAAATGGGGCTTGCGGAGGGTTAGGTCACGGCCCTCCGGGGTAACCTTGAGATCTTCGCCCAGTAATTCCCATTCGCGAGCCGCAATGCTGCCACGCCCCTTTTCATTCTCCAATTCGAACGTGGCACGCGCCAGTTCCGCTCTGCGCTGCACCACGGCCAGTTCATAATCGCGGGGATCTATCTTGATCAGAACATCGCCGGCAGAGAAATAGCCGCCGGGTTGCAGGTCTGCGGCGACTTCTATCACCTGGCCGCTGACTTGGGGTCGCAGATCTATTTTCATCGCAGGCTTGACCGTACCTCCGGCGGCGACCGTGACTGTCTCATTGTGGGCCATGGCCGACACGGCGGTGATCGGTGTAACCAACTCTACCATTTCTTTTTTTTGGGGTTTGGCGCGAGACTTGATGAGTACAATCATCACCGCGCTACCACCCGCCAATACCAACATGACGACCACAAAACGCCAAAAAATGCGAACTCCATCACTCATCTTGTCTGTTCCTCCGTAAACGTCATTTCGGCCTTTTGCAGTTCGCCTGTCCAAGTGCCGCCCAGGGCCAGGTACAGGTCGATGCGATAACTGACCAAAGCCAGCCGCGCACTGAGCAGTGCGCGTTCCACACGCTGAACCGCCTGGGTTTCGGTCAATAAAATTAGAAAGCTGCCCACGCCGCGTAGGTAGCGCGCCTGGCCGGCCTCGTGTGCTTTGCGGGCCAGATTCAATTGCTCTTGCAATCGCTCGATTAATTCATGTTGATGGTGTTCCAGAACCAGAGCATCTTCAACCTCGCGCATGGCGTCGAGCACCGTTGCCTCGAAACCTGCCAGTCGCTCGGCCAGAACCCCCTGGTTGCGGTCAACCTCTGCCTTAAGGCGTCCCCCGTCGAAAATGGGTCCCATTAGACTTGAAGCCAGATTCCAGACCCAGTTGCTGAACAAGTCACCCACCTTATTGGCCTGAAACCCCGTGCTGGCTGATAACCTCAAACTGGGGTAGCGATTGGCAATCGCCGCTCCTAAACGAAAATCGGCTGCCATCAGGCGCAACATGCGCGCCCGCACGTCGGGTCGGTTGACCAGTAGATCGGCGGGAACGCCCGTGGTTGGCAGGGCAGGCAACTCGGGAAGGGTTTGACGCTGAGACGGAGAGGGTGTTTTCGGAGCTTTTCCGGTCAAAACGGCAAGCTGGTGTTCAAACAAGGCTAAACTGGCCTGGGCCCGTGGGATTTGCGAGCGAATTGAAGCCAGTTGCTCCCTTTGCTGGAACACATCGACCGCTGAAGCCGCGCCGTTGGTGAAGCGTGTCTCGATCACTTCGAGAAATTTTTCGTTGACCTCGACCTGTTCTGCCAGCAGGGCCAACTGTTGGCGCTGTTCCACCAATCCGAACCAGGACCGGGCAACCCCACCGCTTATGGCAAAGCCGATGGACTCCAGATCTTGACGCGAGGCCTGATAATCAAGCAGGCTGGCCTGGCTTGTGGCCGAGATTTTCTTAAAAAGGTCTATTTCGTAACCAGCATCGACGCCCAGGTCAAAAAAATTACTCTCCTGGGTGCCCGCAAACCCCAAGGAGCGACCGCGAGAAGCTAGCACGGAGCCGTTTACACTGGGTAAGCGTGCCGCACCGGCTTGACGGGCAAGTGCATCGAATTGTTGCAGGCGTGCCCAGGCTGCGGCCAAATCCAGGTTCCCGGCGAGGGCCTGACCGGTTAAATCGTTGAGTTCAGCATCTTCGAAAACCGTCCACCAGCGTTCGGGTACGGGCACCTTACCCGACTCGGAATAGGTTTCGGGTGTAAACTCTGGCGGCGCCACCTGCTCCTGTACCTGATGCAGGCTGCAGCCAAAAACCAAGACGATTGGCAGTGCGGTGAATCCGCGTTTATAGCTAAGCATAAACCGTCCTTGTAACATTAATTCTTATTTGAACAGGCTGTTGTGAAACTCAGCCAGTTTCTCGGGGTCGTAATAGGTTTTGATCGCTTCGTCTGTGAGTCCCATTCCTCTTAGAGAAAAGCGAACCGACTGATCCAGCAATTGATCAATGGGGAAGCCATAGCGGATGACCTGATTCTCAGGCAGATTGAGGAAGCCGATAGCCACACCGATATGATGGGCCAACCACCAGCGAGCCTCGGGTTTTATCCAATCGGAGAGCATGTCGCCAGAGGCAACCGCCGCATCAATGCAGTTTTGGAAAATGGGTTGCCAGTACTTTATGTTGTGGTCGAGGAAAATCCTGGCAAAGGCGCCGTCTTCCAGGTAACTGTTCATCATCAGACGGTGCAGGTGGTCATGGGTAACGCCGTCCCGCCGAGGATGAGGATCGCCCTTGTAGATCATAGAAATCAGAAAATAGATGGCGCCCACCAGGGTTTGCGTACCGGGAACAAGGTTTGCGATAACCTCTGATATTTCTCGTTTGGGCAGGCAGATCTCCTCAAGTTCGCTGTAAATGGCTTCCTTGCTAGGGAAATGCTTGTAGAGCAGGGCCTCGGAGACCGAAGCAGCTTTGGCGATTTGCTTGGTGGTAGTGCCATTAAAACCGTTCTGGGCGAAGAGAGGAACCGCCGCTCGCAAAATGGAGAGTCGACGTTCTTCGGCGCTCATTCGTGTCCCAGTCCCCATAAAGTCATCCCCCGAGTGCAAGTTAGTGATTACTCACTTAGTTGTCAAGAACTTTGTTGGTTTCCTCTCCTTTTTCCGCTAAATTCTCTTCCGGAGACGGTGAACCCTCTCACTTCGAATGACCTTTTATCATGAAACCATTTGCGTAAATGGCAGTCTTCGGTGTTACAATAACTGGAACGTAAGAAGCGTCTTCCAATAGTCCTAGCTGGCTTGCCTTATGAAATATGTGGAATACACTGCCCAAGTTGTCGCCGTAGCTCTGCTCTATTTGCTTGGAGTAGAATTCGCGGACTTTTGCTTCCCAGGACTGCCGGGCGTGATAACTTCCGTCTGGCCCAGTGCCGGCATTGCTTTTGCGGCCGTGTTCCTGTTCTCGCCACGTATCTGGCCCGGAATTGTACTTGGGGTGATGCTTTCCCATTATGTGGTCAGCGAACTACCGGCAATCATGTGGGTTTATAGTATGGTCGCCAATACCTCCGCGCCCGTGATCGCCTTCCTGTTGTTGCGCCGCTTCTGGGAACCGGGCGTGGTAAAACCGCGACTCGCCAATGGCCTCGCCTGGTTAACAAGTTCGGTCATATTGGCCATCATCAGCGCCACTATTGGTGTTTCCGGCTTACTTCATACAGGGGTCATTTCCTGGCTGTCCTACGGGTCTTCCTGGTCCCAGTGGTTCATGGGCGACTTCTTTGGGGTTCTGGTCTGTGCGCCCTCCATCATTGGTTTGGGCCTTCGGTCCCAACAAAAGCAAGCCAATACCAGGAAAGAAAGGCTGGTAGAAAAAAGAATCGCTGAAAGGCTTTTTTGGTGTGCGTGTTTGGCTACCGTGGGACTGTTGCTGCTGCTTGTCGACAATATCAACCCCACCTACGCTGCCGGATTACACTTCCTTCCCATCATGATGTTGATCTGGTCAGCCATGCGTTTCTCCTTTTTGCAGACCCAGTTGGCATCCATGGTCACTGGCCTGTCTGCCTTCGCTTTCGCCAGCAAGGGGCTGGGCGGGTTCGTGCAGCCCCGCAACATCATGGAGCTAACCGTCCTGCTGCTCTACCTGTGCACCTTGCTAATCGTCCCATTTTTTGTTGCGGTCTTCACCTATGAACGCCGCTTCTTTCTCAAGAAACTGGCGTGGCGCGCCGACCACGATTCCCTAACCGGATTGATGAACCGGGCGGCCTTGGAAACACAAACCGCCTCACTGATGAAACGGCCCGACCGCACGGAGGAGAAACTGGCCCTGTGTTATCTGGACCTGGACCAGTTCAAGGTGGTCAATGATACTTGTGGCCATCGCGTCGGCGACCATCTAATCCAACAAATCAGTTCGGTATTACAGCGTTGCCTCGAAGAGGGAGACCTGCTGGCGCGCACGGGCGGAGATGAATTCGGCATTCTGTTGCGCAATTGCCAGCCCCTTGATGCCGAAGCCAGGGCCGATAAATTCCGATCTGCCATTGAAGAGTTCCGCTTTGTTTGGGAGGAACGTATCTTCGCTTTCACCATCAGTATCGGCGTGGTCCCCGTGACCAGGCTACCCTTCGACCGTCTGCTCAGCCTGGCCGATACGGCCTGTTATACGGCCAAGGAGTTGGGTCGCAATCGGGTCAAGATGATTCTCGCGCAAGACGCCCACAAGAGCCATAACCGCAAGCAGATCGAGTGGGTAGTTGCCATCAACGAGGCCCTGGAACAAAACCGGTTCAGGCTTTATTGTCAGACCATTTCGCCCATTATAGGCAGCGAGACAGACTATCTTCATTTCGAAATATTGCTGCGCATGCTGGACAAAAAGGGAGAACTCTTGAGTCCGGGGGTGTTCATACCCGCCGCCGAACGCTTCCACCTCATGAGCAAGATTGACCGGTGGGTTATTGACAACACATTTGCCTGGTTTCTGGCCAACCCGAAAATGCTGGAGAAAACCAACGCCTGTTCCATCAACCTGTCGGGTTCCAGCATCGGCGACCCTGAGTTCCAGCCCTACCTGGAACAGGTTTTCCGTGAAACGGGGATCCCGGCCAGAAAAATCTGTTTTGAGATCACCGAAACCGCAGCCATCGGCGACCTCAGTCACGCCATCAGTTTAATCTCGGCCATGCGCGCCATCGGTTGTCGTTTTGCTTTGGATGATTTCGGTTCCGGCCTTTCTTCATTCAGTTACCTCAAGACCCTGGATGTGGATTTCCTTAAGATAGACGGAGCATTTGTGCGCGAGATCGCCAGACTGCCCGTAGATTTGGCCATGGTTAAGAGTATTAACGAAGTGGGTCAGATCATGGGCAAAAAGACCATTGCGGAGTACGTGGAAAATGACTCCATCAACTCGGCCTTAATGGACCTTGGGGTGGATTACGCACAAGGCTTCGCGGTACACGAGCCGCAGGCCATCGACGAGTTCTTCGAAAACCAAAGGACCCACGCCTGAGGGGTTGCCGCCAAAGAACTCCTCACAAAAAGCAGGCAAGGGTCCGGTCTAGTGGCGTAGCGAAAAAGTTCAGCGCCACATCCGGACTCGAACACTGGACTGTGTGCCAAACCCCATTCTTGTCATGCAAATGGCCTTTGCACTCAGTGCATGACCCCATTCGAGTCATGCAAATGGACACCTCACTTGCGGTCAGCGCCGACGAGTGCACAGAACAGCATGAATGCACGTATCCCAAAACTACTTAGGCGGGTGGAGAAGCATCTCCGCATCCCATAGCCTAGCTTCTCCTATGGGTCCTGGCATCACCTTCTGGTCGTGCCTCCAAAGAAAGGTGGGTGTCCTGGCTTTTGATTTCCAAGTGGCTCCAGCATTGGCGTTTCCAGATGAACATGCTTGGTGGTGGGCAGCGGGCCGTTGATGAGTTATAATAGCGCTGTTATGCCAAGACAAATATTGCTTGTGGCGCTGACCCTTCTTGCCCTCGTTTCCGCCGTAATCCGACTGCGCGATAACCTGCGCCCATTCACCATTGCCAGCTACCTCAAAACCGATCATCCCGTGCGTATTGCCTATGAACGCTATCGCGCCTCCTATGATGACGAGAATTCGGCCTTTCTACTGCTCATAGCCTCCTCTCCTCTACTGGACGGATCACGGCTCTTCCTGACCGACAGGGATATCCATCAAAAACTGGTAACCATCGACGGCATTGAGGCCGTCCGCTCCATCTCCGAAGCAGAGTATCTGGTCATCGAAGACGACGATTGGGACCTTGCCCCTTTCTTCAACGAAGAGCAACCCGGACCCCTTGTGCCAGAGGCCCTTCGTCTCATTCGCGAAGACAGCCTTTTCCAGAACAGCATGCTCTCAGCGGATGGCACTGCCTGGCTGACCCAAATAACCTTTACACCCAACCTGCCGGCGGAACGCACAGTCATGGCCCGGTTATATGCCGTTGCCGACGAGATTGAAGCCTCGCATCCCGATCTTCAAGCCCATTGGATGGGCGCCAAAATATTTAAGGACCACTTCGTCACCGAGGTGATACGCAGCCAGAAACGCATCTCTCCCCTGCTCTTCTGTCTGATCGGCCTCTGTCTTTTTGCCATCTTTCGTCGCCCCTCGACCGTCCTCTCCTGTCTTCATCTTATTGTTCTGGCTTATACGCTCATGCTCCACTTCATCCTGACCGTGGAACGGGGACTCGGCCCCTTCTCGGCCTATGCACTTTTCTTTGTGGTCATCATTGCAACCTCTGATCTGGTTCATTACTTTTTCGCATGGAACCAATTTGCTCATCTGCCCCTGCGGCAACGTATCAAAACCGTGCATAGGCAAATTCTCGTGCCCTGTCTGCTGACTTCGCTCACCACCGGCGCCACTTTCTTCACCCTGGCTTTTAGCAAGGTGGCTCTGGTCGCCAATTTCGGCCTGTATTGCGCCGTTGGCTGTGTGCTCTGCTTCATCCTTACCTTCGTCTACCTGCCATTTTTTCTGAAAATTTTCAAGGTCGGCGCTAAAACCCCGGCCTTCAGGCCCACCGGTTTGCCCCTCTTGGGGAACTGGATCTCGGCTCACCGCAAGGGCGGTTATGCACTCTTTTTGCTAAGCACTCTGGTGTTTATCCTTCTTCTCAACCGGCTTACTGTTGACGACAATTTGCGCCACAAATTCACATCCCATCACCCCGTTACACAGGCCGCCGAAGCCTTTGAGAATGCCTTCGGGTTCCTTTCTACGGTCGATATCATTCTGAAACCTACGCAGGCATCGATTCTCGATCCCGAACTCTATGCCCATTTGGCTTCTTTGGATCAGGCTTTCAGGCAAGTGGAAGATGTGGCTTCGATCAAATCACTCTACCATTTCCAAAGGTACGTGAAATCGCTCGGAGCGCCGGAACTGGAGGAAGAACTGCTCGAAACCCTGCTCGACGAAGGCCTCGCTGCGGAGTACCTGAACACCCAACGCAATGAGTTACGTAACGTCGTCTTCCTTCGCCATTCCGGGTTCCGTGCCCTGAAACCCGCGCTGGCACAACTCGATGCGGTTTTCCGAGAACCACGGTTCGCCAGTCAGTTCAAGGCCGAAATCGCCGGGGTCACCGCCATACGAACCACTGTGCTCGGCCAGATTTTCTCCGGTTTTGTCTCCTCTTTTGGCTATAGTTTCCTTATCCTGTGGCTGGTCTTCGCGCTGACGTTCCGCTCTCTCCCTTGGGCCACCCTGGCCATGATCCCAAACCTCTACCCCCTGCTCGCAATCGGCGGCCTCATGGCCCTGCTGGAAATACCAGTTGACAGCAATCTGGTGATTCTTGTCTGTGCTACTCTTGGTCTGGCCGTCGATGATACCGTTCACTTCCTCTACGCTTTTAACAAGGAGCAAGACAAGGGCGTTTCCTACAACCAGGCACTCTCTGCTGCCTATGCCCGCACAGGCGGCGCCCTGATCGGCACCACAACCATTTTCGTGATTTCTACCTCGTCTTTCTTCCTCAGCGGACTCGCATTTTTCCGCCAGGTCGGCGGTCTCCTGATGGTGGCCATGGTCCTCGCCTTGGCCACCGATCTGCTGTTGCTCCCTCTCTTACTCTCGCGCAAAAAGCAGGCATGGGGGGAACAGGATGGATGACCCAACCATGGTAGATAAAGACGGTTTCCTGTCGAAGAGAAACGCGAAACTTGCTATTGTACTCTCAGAGGATTGTCATGCACATAACCTTTATTCGGCCAAATATGACGACCATGCGCTCATCCGATGCGCTGGAACCACTTGTCTTCGCCATCCTGGCTGGCTTGACACCAGCTGAATACGAGACGGTCCTCTACGACGATCGCCTGGAAGAGATTCCCATGGATGAGCCTACGGATCTGGTCGCCCTGACCGTGGAGACCTATACGGCGCGGCGCGCCTATGAGATCGCCGACGACTACCGCCAACGCGGAATCCGCGTTGTCATGGGCGGGTACCACCCCAGTTTCCTACCCAAGGAGGCACTGGCTCACGCGGATGCCGTGGTGGTTGGTGACGCCGAATCTGTCTGGACCACGCTGCTCGAAGACCTGTGCACGAATCAACTAAAACAGATCTATCGCGGAAACGGTGTTTCGTCTTTGGCAGGCATCCCCTATGATCGCACCATTTTCAAAGGCAAACGCTACGGACCCTTGCGCCTGCTGCAATGGGGCCGGGGATGTCCTTTCAACTGTGATTTCTGTTCCATCAGAGCCTTCTATGGAACCCATCAACGGCAAAGACCCGTGGCCGAACTTGTCGCTGAGATCGAACATCTGAATCCGCGTCATGTGTTCCTGGTGGACGACAACCTCTTCGCGGATGCCGCCAAGCTGGAAGAGCTGTTGCTGGCATTAAAACCACTGGGGATTACCTGGTCCACCCAAATCAGCATCAATATTACGCGTAAACCGAAACTGCTACGCCTGCTGCGCGAGAGCGGCTGTGCCTCGGTGGTGATCGGTTTCGAGTCGCTAAATCCGGAGAGCCTGCAACAAATGAAAAAGTCATGGAACCGCAAGGGCCACGACTATGAAACAGCGATCAGGATCATGTACGATCACGGTATCATGATCTATGGAACTTTCGTCTTCGGCTACGACGGGGACACACCGGACGCTTTTGATATCACCCATGATTTCGCCTTGCGCAACCGTTTCTTCCTGGCCAACTTCAATCCTTTGACGCCCACACCCGCAGCTCCGCTCTACGATCGCCTGAAGGCGGAACAACGCCTGATCTACGATCCCTGGTGGCTCGATCCCAACTACCGTTATGGAGAAGCAACCTTCCAGCCCTGCGGCATGACGGCTCAGCAATTAACCCAGGGTTGTTTTAAGACCCGAAGCAAATTCTACGAATACAATTCCATTGGGCGTAGAGCCTTGGCGACAGAGAACCACAACCGTTCCCTGTCGCGACTCTTTATCTATCTGTCCGCCAACTTGATCAGCAAGCGCGAAATCGCCGACAAGCAGGGGATCGCCCTGGGAAGTCCAGCCAGACCCTGAGGAGGAGTGTCCATGAAGTTAACATTAATCAAACCCAATATTGGTCGCATGCCAGATGGTCGCTACATCGACGAGGGCCGAATGGAGCCATTGCAGTTGGGTGTTCTGGCCGGTCTGACCCCAGCGGTCATCGTAGAGCACCACCTCGATGTCCGCT
>Ga0316189_10004446_pt1 | contig 13481 bp, 12 predicted proteins | sample LowCovwburrow_MG_FD_204930 | JGI IMG/M metagenome (GOLD analysis project Ga0316189, IMG submission 204930) | Coastal sediment microbial communities from Maine, United States - Lowes Cove worm burrow | ecosystem: Environmental > Aquatic > Marine > Coastal > Sediment | place: USA: Maine...
GTTGAATAGGCAAAATAATAGATTAAAAATAATATTACAAAACACAGCACAAAAGCAACCGATGTTTTTGCCCAAGCATCAAAACTCATCATGTTTGTTGTGCTTTTAATGAGTTTGGATAGTCCTGTTTCTGGAATAATATCTATGGCATCTATAGTCATGTTTTTTGCAAATGCCATGTTATTTTTTATCTCTTTATCGTTAGGGGATAATTGCAATGCTTTTTCGTAAAAATAAATGCTTGGTGCTATATTATTTAATTTGTAATGTGCATTGGCTAGGTTAAAATACAATGCTGTTGAATGATTTCCTGTATCTAAAATAGCGGTGTATTTATCTATAGCTTCGGCATACTTCCCTTGGTTATACATGGTGTTTGCTTGCTCGAAAAGTATTTCGTTTTGAGGAAAAACTACCGTGCTAAATAAAAATGCTAAAATGTATATTATATGCTTCATTTTAACGTGCTTGTTTGTCTATTAACGAAATGGTTTTTGCTGCTTTTTCATAGTCTAGCTGCATTTCTACATTGGTTATTGGCGTATAGCGCGCCAATTCACAATTTTTAATAATGCTTACAAAATCTGAAATTACGGTGTCGTCAACTTGTTTATTTTTAAGTAAACTAACCACTTTATCTTTACTTAAATCGCTTGTTTCTATACGTAATTTAGCCTTTAAATAATTATGTAACGCTTTTTCTAAGGCAATATAAAAAGCTTCTTTTTTGCCAAGTGCTTTTTTGGCGTTACCTAAATATTTCTTAGCTAATCTATCGGCTTTTCTAATTCTATTTCCGTAAACATCTGCATCTCTAGTTGCCTTCTTTTTTCTAATTACAATGGCTAGCGGAATAGCTAAAAAAGGCAATAATATAAGGGTCCAAAACAATGATGTTTTAAAGAAATGTGTTGGCTTTATAGATGAAAAATTTGTTTTTGTTTTTATAAATGCAAACTGGTCGTTATTTAAAACAACACGTTGTTTACCTGAATTTACACTAGTCGTATTAGCATTGGATTCGTTATTAAGAGGGCCATCTAAAACATCTATTACAATTTCATCAGACGATAATCTTTTATAGCTTTCTGTGTTTAAATCGAAATACGAAAAAGAAATATTAGGTATTGGGTATTTGCCTTTATACTGAGGCACAACGGTGTAACTATCTGAAATACGACCTTGCATACCTGCCAAATTTGTTTTAACATTTTCGGCATGCTCTGGCTCGTAAACTTCTAAAGAACTTGGCAACGATATTTTAGGTAATTTGAACAACTTTAAGTTGCCTTTACCACTTACTCCAACTTTTATTTGAAGTGATTCTGAAGCGTCTAACTCTGTTTTTGATGCCGATACATTAAAATTAAAACTACCTACAGCTCCAGTAAAATCAGCGGGTTTCCCTTTTTCTGGTAAAGGCTTAACATTTATAGTTTTATTTCCTGCCGATACCGTTTTTTGAACACGTGTCATTAAACGACTTCCAAAAATATCGCGTCTATTTGTTGGTACTTGTACTGTAAGATCTAGACTTAATGGCTCAATATTTAATTTCCCAGTTTTTTGAGGATATAATACCGTTTTTCGAAGCACCACATATCTGTAATCTTCTCCTTTATACTTGCCGCGTACTTCTTTAAGTTGTTTAACGTCTATATTCTGACTCCAAAAATCGTTGTATCTCGGGCTATCAATTTCTCGCCAATTACCAACACCTGTATTTGGTGCCACATATAATTTATAAACAACTGTAATGGCTTCGTTTAAATATGGATTAGTTTTAGAGACCTCTGCCACTAAATGAATATTCTCATCGGCGATATAATCTACACTATTAGGATCTTTTGGCTTGTCAACGGCAGCAGTAATTAATATTTTTATGGGTTGGGTTTTATACGTTTCGCCATCTACAGAAATTGTAGCTTGGTTAATAGTGAAATTCCCTCGTTTTTTTGGTGCTAAAAAATAGCTATACGTTTTTTTATATGACCGCACCCCATTAATCCACGAGTTGCTTACCGATTGGTTTGGTCCGCCAACAACGGTAAACCCATTAAAACTAGGGGGGTTAAAATTATCGCCATCTTGATTCATTTCAAAATCAACACGTAAACGTTCATTAACACCTAACTTCTTTTTACTAACCTTGGCTTCAAATTTTACCTGTGAAAAAGTAACGCTTGTTATAAGCATTAGTATTAAAAGTGATATGTTTTTTTTTAATTTCATTTTAAATATTAATACCTACAAGGTTTTTGAAGCTTTGCAGGGAACATTATACTTAAATCGGTTTAACTTTCTATGTTTCAACTGTAAAAATTATATTAATTAACGAACAACGATTAACGATTTTTGATATTAGAGTTATTACTTTTAGATGTTTTAATACTAGCAACAAAAATTGATATTAATTGATTGTTTTCATCTAAAGCCTTATCTATTTTATCTTGGTTTCCTTTGTACAAATTAGCTCTATTTATAATTTTTAAACAATTATGAGACTCTCTGAGTTCTTTTAAACATATTCCCATTTTATGAACAAAATCTTTATGAGATTCAGCACTTCTAGCCTCACCATAGTTGAGAGCAGGAGAACCTGAAGATCTAATAAGCTGATTTCCATAATAATTGCCAGCATAATTATTTTTAATATCTTCTACTATATCAATAATAAAAACAGTAAAATCAATTATTCGTTCTTCTAAATCGTTTGTTTTCATAAACTTCTCAATTCAAAAACCGTTAATCGTTAATCAACATTTATTTAAATATTAATACCTACAAGGTTTTTGAAGCTTTGCAGGGAACGGTATATTGTAACTGGTTTAAACTTCAGTCTTCAGTCTTTGTTCTTAATTCTTGATTCTTTGATCTTGATTCTAATTTACCAATCTTTTTCTGTTTTTATTTTTACGCCTTTCTGTTTTTCGGCATTCATTTTTTTTTGAACCTGTTTTTCTTGATTATTCATGGCTTCTAGCAAACTTTTTATTTGCTGTGGCGATAATTGTCCGGGTTGCGGTTGCGGTTTTTGCTGCTCTTTTTTCTTTTCGTCTTCTCCTTTTCCTTTGTCTTCTTTTTCGTCTTTAGGCTTCCCCTTGTCATCTTTCTTATCGTCTCCTTCTTTTTTATCCTTATCGCCTTTGTCCTTTTTGTCTTCTTTGTTATCGCCTTCTTTATCCTTTTTGTCTTCGTTCTCTTTCTTTTCTTGGTCTTTGTTTTCGTCGTTATTTTTGTCTTCCTGATCTTTTTGTTGTTCTGCACATACCTTAGCTAAGCCCAAATTATAACGTGTTTCATCATCGGTAGGATTATTTCTTAATGCATTTTTATAAGCATCAACTGCTTCTTTGCATTTTTTGTTTTGCATTAAAATATTACCAATATTATGAAATGCTTTATGTTTTTCAGCTTTTGAAACAGCACTTTTAGTAGCTTGTTGATGTCGGTATAATGCTTCTTCAAAATTTCCTTTTTTGTAATACGAGTTTCCTAAATTGTAAATACCTGCTATACTTGTTGGTTGTTCTGAGATGGCTTTTCTATATGCCATTTCTGCCGAAACAAAATCGTCTTTATTGACTAAAGTATTGCCTTCATACACATAATTATTGGCTTTTTTTAGAGCCATTAGCGCTTCTTTTTCTTGTGCAAAAGAAAAGGCTGTAAATAAGGTTAATATGATTATTGCTATGTTTTTCATTCCATTTATCGGTTCTAAATTCTAATATAGAAAACCTTTCAATTTATATTCGTTAAAAATTTTATAAAATATTAATAATAGCTTCAATTCATAAGATTCTCGCCTTACTGAAATACATTCAGCACAGGTTGCGGAAACTAAAGGTTTTCATTAAACAAATTTAGTTTTTTTAACCATGCAGTTTTTCGTTCTAACAGAAAAACATCTAAGAGCAAAAAGAATATACCAAACCCCAAAAACCATTGAAACTGGTCTTTATATTCAGCAAATTGCTTTGCTTCAAATTCGGTTTTGTCCATCTTATTTAATATTTCTCTAATATTTTCAACGACATCGCTTGTGTTTTTTCCATTTATATAAGCACCATTGGCTTCTGCAGCTATGTTTTTAAGCGTTTCTTCATTTAATCGCGTAATTACCGTTTCGCCTTGGTTATCCTTTTTATAATTTAAAACAATACCATTGCGTTTTTTTGGAATGGGTCCGCCTTTTACATCGCCAACTCCAATGGTGAAAATTCGAATACCTTCTTCGTTGGCTTCTTCTGCTAACGCGACTGCTTCTTCGCTATGGTCTTCGCCATCTGAAATAATAATAAGCACACGATTGGTTTGTTCTTCATTATCAAAATAGGTTTTAGACAATTTAATGGCTTCGTTAATGGCTGTACCTTGCGACGATAGCATATCGGTATTCATACTATTTAAAAACATTTTAGCCGAAGCATAATCTGTGGTTATAGGCAATTGCGGAAATGCTTTTCCTGCGTAAGCAATAATGCCTACACGATCGCTTGCTAAATTATTAATGATTTGCGTGACCAATTGTTTCGATTTTTCTAATCGGTTTGGCGCAATGTCTTCGGCTAGCATACTTTTTGATACATCGACAGCAAAGACAATATCAACGCCTTCGCGTTTTACAGTTTCTAATTTAGTCCCAATTTTTGGGTTTACTAAGGCAATGGCTAAACAGGCAAAAGCTAAGCTTAAAACAATAATTTTCAAGATAGATTTGAATAATGACCTGTTAGGGCTTAATCTTTTAAGTAGTTTTTTATCGGCAAACTTATTCTGTGCTTTGTGTTTCCAAATTTGAAGCACTAAAAAGAATAGGATTATTACTGGAATAATTCCCAGTGCCCAAAACCATATTTTTTCTTCTAACTGCATTAATTGTTTATTTGTTTGTTGTGGATTTGTTTAGTTGCACTTATTATTTGTTTTCTATAATTATTATTGGTTGCTCTAAACCTCTAATACGTATTTTTATTTCTTTATAAACCCAACTATTTTTTTCTCTCTCTGCGAGAATATCCAACTTTCCTTGACCTTTTGTTCCTTTCAACCTTATGGAGGTTTTTACTTTTTTATTATCTTCAGAATAATCGACAAAACCCTCGGTAATAGCCATTTTATCTATTGGTTTTATATCTCCTAATATGTTAATCGCTTTACTGTTTTTTTTAACTTCTTCTATAGCATTTTTATAAAGTGCCCTGTCCGTATATGCTTTACTAATATCTGCAACTTTTCCTCCTAAACCTGAGCTAAAAAAAGCTATCAAAACAATTATAAATACCACAATAAAAGGAATAAACCATATTCGATTACGCTTCATCCAACTTTTATGATGTGTCAACTCATCCATGTTTAAACAAAACTTCTAAAAAAAGTAAAGCGTAATAGTAATTCTAAAAGCAAAAATAATCCTGCTAGAAGTACTAATGAACGATACTTTTCTTCGTAATTATAAAATTTGAATTCTTCAATTTCAGTTTTTTCAAGCTTATTTATTTCGGCATAAATTTCTTCTAGCTTTTTGTTATTAGTAGCTCTAAAATATTTCCCACCTGTAACTTCTGCAATTTCTTTAAGCAATGCTTCGTCAATCTCTACCTGTACTCGTCCGTATTGAAAATTCCCGTTTGATAAAATAGAAACTGGCGATAATGCCATACCGTTTGTACCTAAACCAATGGTGTATGTTTTTATGTCGTATTCTAAAGCTAGTTCACTGGCGATTTTTGGGTCTATAAATCCAGAGTTGTTTACACCATCGGTTAATAAAATAATAACTTTACTGTTTGCTTTACTATCTTTTAATCTATTTACAGCAGTTGCTAAACCCATGCCTATTGCCGTGCCACCTTCAATAATCGTGTTGTATTTTATATCCTTTAAAGATCTCAATACAATAGATTTATCACTTGTAATAGGTGTTTTTGTATAACTTTCGCCAGCGTATTCAACCAAGCCAATTCTATCGTTTGGTCTGCCTTTAATAAATTGAGCGGCTACTTTTTTTAAGGCTTCTAATCGGTTTGGCGATAAATCTTTAGCCAGCATACTTGCCGAAACATCAATAGCCATTACAATGTCTATACCTTTAGTGGTTTTGGTTTTGGTAGATACATCAACCGTTTGTGGTCTTGCTATTGCCGTTATTAATAATGCTAAAGCTAATAACCTCAAAGCAAATAATACATGTTTTACTTTTGGTAGCCATGAGTTGGTTATTTTAAAACCTTTTAAACTCGATATTTTAAGTTCTGCTGTTTGTTGTTTATGTTTTATTATATACCAAATAATAGCTAATGGTAATAGTAGCAATAACCAAAACATTTCTTTATTTAAAAATTCAATCCCTTCAAACATTATTCTTCTGCTTCTTTAAGTTCAACTGAATTCATAATGCGTTCTACCATTTGATCTGCATAGGTATCGTCTTCTGGACTTGTTATTATAATTTGTTGCATCACATTTTCTGACGCAAATTGTAGCAAAACATAACGTGCTCCTCTAAGTTCTTTTGAAGCTATACCTGGTATTTTCATAGTCCCTGAAGTTTTTAATCCTTCGGCTCCATTTGGTGTTGTAAATTTATCTCGAAGTACAACAATGTCTTTAGCTCCTACTGCTTCCATTGATTTTATACTGCCTTCTGACGCCTTTTCTAAATCAATTTTATTTTCTCCTAGATTTTTATAGGTCGCCGTGTTAACCGTAACACTAAAAAGATCTAGCAAGGTACCGTAGATAAACGATGTCATATTTACTTGTGCTTTAACTTCGTCTGGAACAGGTAACTCGGTTCGCTTTAAAACCTTTGGTGTATTAATAGTTACTGGCGGAAATCCGTATGCACTAGTAACCCAATCACCTTCTAAAAGTTCTTTACTTTCGTGCCCGATAATAGTGTCTTTAACATAACCAAAACCATGTTTTATACCAAAACCAATAAAGGTTGCTATTAGTAAAAACACAGCTATAGCTACAGTAATAATAACTTTTTTTCGTTTCTTTTTACGCTCTTGCTCTTCTTTATATTTTAAATCTAAAAGCTTTTCTTCTTCGGTTGGCTCAGGTAAGGCTTCTTTTACGTGGTCAATCTCAACATCAATCGTATTTCTATCAAGTTTTGCTAGTTCAACATCTGGTGCAGATTTTGCGAATTTTACTAAATCGGCACGTTTTAAAATGCTTTCAAGGTTTTTTATATCGTCTTTACTTATATCTACTTGATTAGCTTCTTTAAGCAAGGTTAACCTGCTAATTAATTCGTCTGTTGTGCTTTCTAAAGCGCGATCGTAGACTTTTTCATCTAAATATTTTCTAATGATGAATGTAAGATCTGAATAATAATCTTTTAAATTTTCATGTTCCAAATAATGACTTTCATCCAGCTTTTTTAATGCCAATTTTGCTCGATCGTAAGGAGGTAATAAGGCAATTTGTTCTTCTTCAGAAAGCGGTTTTTTTCTCCAAATAAACCAATATATTAAAAAGCCAACAATGCTAATTATTAAAAGTGTTAATAACAGATATTTCCACCAACTACTCCCTTTCTTATCAACCTCAATAATTGGCTTTATATCGTATAAACCTTGTTTTGTAGTATCTACCACAATATTATTAACTTCAACTTTTAAAGAATCTGTAAAAAAGGTTTTATTGCCAATAATAACTTTCTGCCTAGGAATAGTATATGCTCCAGAATCAAATTGCGTTAAACCATATTTTTTAATAAGATTGTATTTGTCGTTACTTTTTAAGGTATCAACTTTATATGATTCAATCATTTCCAAAGGTGAAAATGTTTGTCCTTCAGGAAACACCACTAAACTTGTGGTATCGGTTTCAACTTGTATATGATAAGTGATTTGTTCACCTATTTTTATTGATGTAGAATCTATTGCTGAAGTTACTTGGGCGGTTGAGAAAAAAGAGCAAAGAAAAAAGAACAAAGAAAGAATAACCAAAGACCGAAGATCAAAGCTTGAAGTCTTCTTACTCATACTCTTTATATTTATCTTAATTCTGCTTTCCATATTTAATGCCTTCATTCTTCTAACTTCGCACTTTGTGCTCATTATCCTCTTCTTTTAAAATAACCTAACAATTTTTTCACATAACTTTCATCAACACGACAATCTATTGTTCCTGCTCCAGATTTTGTAAAAGCGTCCTTATAGTAATCTACTTTTTCTTGATAGAATTTCCCGTAATTGCGTCTTACTTTTTTAGATGATGTATTAACTAACATGAATTCGCCAGTTTCTTCATCATACATTTGCACCATACCTAAGTTTGGAATTTGTTCTTCACGCTTATCATATACACGAATACCCGTAACATCATGTTTTCCAGAAACAATTTTCATGGTTTGATGATAATCGTCTGCAACAAAATCGGATAACACAAACACAATCGCTTTCTTTTTCATGACATTCGATAAAAACTTTAATGCCTCTGCAATATTAGTTTGTTTACTTTCTGGGTGAAATTCAATCAATTCGCGAATAATACGCAATACGTGAGAGCGTCCTTTTTTTGGCGGAATATAAAGTTCTACTTTATCTGAAAATAAAATTAATCCTATTTTATCGTTATTTTGAGTTGCTGAAAACGCTAAAGTTGCAGCGATTTCTGTAACCACTTCATTTTTAAACTGCTCTTGAGTTCCAAATAATTCCGACCCAGAAACATCTACCATAAGCATCATGGTAAGTTCGCGCTCTTCTTCGAAAACTTTTATATAAGGTTCGTTATAGCGTGCGGTAACATTCCAATCGATACTTCTTACATCGTCTCCAAATTGATACTGCCGAACTTCAGAAAAAGTCATACCACGTCCTTTGAAGGTAGAATGGTATTCGCCTCCAAAAATATGATCAGACAAACGCCGTGTCTTAATCTCAATTTTTCGTACTTTTTTTAGTAATTCTTTAGTATCCATTTTTTTAAGTATGCAGTTTGCAATCTTTAGTAAGCAGTCAAAACAAAAATCAGAATTCGAGTAAGCGTACTGCCAACTGAATACTGATTACTGCCAACTTTTTATGGTACTTCAATTTCGTTTACAATTTTGCTGATGATGTCTTCTGAAGTTACATTTTCAGCCTCAGCTTCGTAAGTTATACCAATTCTATGACGTAAAACATCTTGAACTACGGCACGAACATCTTCAGGAATTACATAACCACGACGCTTAATAAATGCGTAACATTTTGCGGCATTAGCTAAGTTTATACTTCCACGAGGAGATGCTCCAAAAGAGATTAATGGTTTTAAATCGGCTAGTTTATATTTTTCTGGGTAACGTGTAGCAAAAACAATATCGAGAATATATTTTTCGATTTTCTCGTCCATATAAACCTCACGAACAACCTCTTGTGCTTTTAATATTTGTGATACAGAAACCACAGGATTTACTTTATCCCAAGCACCTTTTAAATTAGCGCGCATAATAAGTTGCTCTTCATCAATTTTAGGGTAATCGATAACCGTTTTTAGCATAAAACGGTCAACCTGAGCTTCTGGTAACGGATACGTTCCTTCTTGTTCTACAGGATTTTGAGTTGCCATTACCAAAAATGGTTTGTCTAAAATAAAAGTTTCGTCGCCAATAGTTACTTGCTTTTCTTGCATCGCTTCTAATAAAGCCGATTGTACTTTTGCCGGTGCTCTATTAATCTCATCTGCTAAAACAAAATTGGCAAAAATTGGTCCTTTTTTTATCGAGAAATCACTAACCTTCATATTGTAAATTAATGTCCCTGTAACATCTGCCGGTAATAAATCTGGTGTAAATTGTATTCTGCTAAAACTCCCATCTACCGCTTGCGCCAAAGTATTAATAGCTAAGGTTTTTGCTAACCCAGGAACACCTTCTAGTAGAATATGCCCTTGACCCAATAGGCCAATTAACAACCGTTCTACCATGTGTTTTTGCCCAACGATAACTTTGTTCATCTCAAGCATTAGTAAATCAACAAAAGCGCTTTCTTTTTCAATTTTTTCGTTAATTGTCTTAATATCAATTGTACTTGTATCTTCCATTATTTTTAATATTTAAAAGCTCGAATATACTACTCTTATTTTGAGGATTGCAAATTGTTAAAATTTTTATTGTAAAGCTGTTAAAAATTGGTTAAAAATTGCAGTATTTAAAAGACTTAGTACATTTTTAATTTAGTATTTTTAAGGTTCAAAAATTAAACTATGACAAAGAATAACTTTTCTCGAATCATTGCTGGGACAATGACTTGGGGGGGATGGGGTAAGCAACTATCTAAAAAAGAGATGATTGCCCTTATGAATGACTGTTTAGAAAACAATATTACAACCTTTGACCATGCAGATATTTATGGTGCTTATACAACCGAAAATGAATTTGGTAACGCTTTTGCTGATAGTAGTCTTTCAAGAGAAAAAATTCAATTAATAAGTAAATGTGGTATTAAATACTTAGCAGAGAACAGAAACAATAAAGTAAAACACTATAATTATAGTAAAGACTACATTATTTGGTCTGTTGAAACATCTCTAAAGCATTTAAAAACTGAGTATTTAGACTTGTTACTGTTACATAGACCAAGCCCTTTAATGGAACCTGAAATCATTGCAGAAGCTATTTCAACATTAAAACAACAAGGCAAAATAAAAAGCTTTGGCGTCTCTAATTTCACACCTTCTCAGGTAGATTTAATCTCCAAGAACACTAACGTTTCGACTAATCAAATACAGTTTTCATTAACACATCATGAGGCTATGCACGACAGCACATTAGACCAAATGATGCTTAAAAACATAATTCCGATGGCTTGGTCTCCTTTAGGTCTTGTTTTTAAAGAAGATACCGAACAAACAAGACGTATACATAAGCAATTGGGAGAACTAATGGATAAATACAATGCAACCGAAGACCAACTTTTATTGGCTTGGTTATTAAAGCATCCAGCAAAAATTCATCCAGTTGTAGGTTCAACAAATAAAAAGCGATTAAAAAATGCTGTAAAAGCAACAGGTATCAATTTAGAGGTTGAAGATTGGTTTTTAATTTTAGTTGCTTGTCAAGGGCACAAAGTACCATAAACTCGTTTGCAGTATTCAGTCACAGTAAATCAGTCTAAAAAAAGACTTTTATTAAATTAGTTGCTTAAATGAATATATAAAAATGAAAAACAAAACAGCCCTAATAACAGGAGCAACAAGCGGTATAGGAGAAGCCACTGCTTACGAATTTGCAAAACACGGTATTAGTTTAGTGCTTTGTGGAAGGCGTTTAGGGCGATTAAATACGATACAAAAAGCTTTAGAACGTTTAACCAATGTACATACATTAAATTTTGATGTTCGAGATAAAAACGAAACCTTAAATGCCATCGTATCGCTACCTAAAGATTTTAAAAACATTGATATTTTAATTAATAATGCTGGAAATGCTCACGGATTAGACCCTATACAAACTGGAAATATTGACGATTGGGATGCTATGATGGACATTAATGTAAAAGGATTACTTTATGTGAGTAAAGCCGTTATCCCACAAATGACTGAAAGACAATCTGGACATATTATTAACATTGGTTCCTCTGCAGGAAAAGAGGTTTACCCCAAAGGCAATGTGTATTGTGCTAGTAAACATGCCGTTTTAGCCATAACCGAAGGGATGCGTATTGATTTAAATCCGTTTGGAATAAAAGTAGGCTCGATAAATCCTGGTTTGGTAGAAACCGAGTTTTCGCAAGTGCGCTTTAAAGGCGATGCCGTTGCAGATAATGTTTACAAAGGTTTTAAAGCCTTGCAAGCCAAAGATATTGCAGAGATTATTTATTTTGCTGTTTCGCGTCCGCCACACGTAAATATTGCAGACTTGTTGGTGTTTCCAACGGCGCAGGCGAGTTCAACAATAGTGAAAAAAGAATTTTAAACTAAAACCCAACAGATTCCTGCCTTCGCAGGAATGGCAAATATGATTAACAAACGCCTCCTTATAAAACACCTTTTGGCTCACAACGATGAGAACAGTTTTTATGATAAAAAGCGTAAAATTGATATTAGTCATAAAGAAGGGAAAGCTAAGTTTTTAAAGCATATTTGCGCCTTATCAAACAGTAATCCAAAAAACAATTCGTACATAGTTATTGGTGTAGAAGATGAAGATAACAACATTATGGGGGTCGATTTTTTTGACGATAGTAAAATCCAAAACCTCATCAACGCCTATTTAAGTCACCCACCTATTGTTCAGTACGAAAACATTCCGTTCCCGCATTTACCAGACCATAAAGTGGTGGGTTTGGTAACCATTCGCCCCACGGGTAAAATAACATCGCTACGAAAAAACATTTGGAAATATTATGGGGGCTCTGTGTTTTTTAGAGATGGTAGTATGAGTATGCCAAAGGTGTTTGATGTAGAAATAAAAGACATCAACTCTAAAATTGTTGAAGCTATAGAAAAACATGCGCAAAACAACATTGAACACACGCTTGATGCTGTTTTCTATTTTATGAATACACGTAAAGATTATAATGCGCAATACAAGATCTTTAAAGAATATTTTGTGGTGTGTTGGGCTGGGCAAAAAAAAACAGTAAAAGACGAAATCTTTTTCTCTAGAGTTGATATTGAATTGATTAACGAACAAGTTCGATTGTTTTTTTCGGCTTTAGATGAAGTTTCAATTTCTATTAATGCCGATAGTTTTAAAATTATTGAATATGTAAACCTTGGGCTTCAAAACACCAATAAGTATTATCCGCTAGAAGAAACTATCATTCATTTTGAAAATAATGCCAATTATAATATAGAAACGAAGTTGTTATTTAAACCCCCTCAGTTTGATAAGAAAGTATTGCATCATATATATAATTCTAATAATGCCATTTTAGAAAAACTTAAAAAAGGGCTCCCTTTTACAAAAAATGAAGAACAAGATTTAAAGAATTTACCTGTAACTTATTTAATTTGTTACCTCAATCTTTTTAGTGATGCTATTGAGAAACTTAACGAGGCAAAGCCTTACTTAAAAAACTATAGTGAAGAAATTTACAGTCTTTACAAAGAAGCTTTACGAATTTTAAGAAAAGTAAAATATAGTTAATTCTTATTTCTCTTTTTGATAAAAACAATGTTAATTTAACTTTCAATTTTACGATAATAGATTAATTATGCGTACTTTTGTATAGCTATTAATCTTTAATTAGATATAAACCTTGTTTCTGCCAGCACATTTCTGGAATTGAGACAAGGTTTTTTGCTTTAAATAAAACCCAACGTAATAAAGGATTTGTTTAATACTGTGGTGTAATGGTTATAAAATCTATTTCCATTTCTTAATTTAAAATGACTGTAAAAAAAACGCTCTCTTTTGAGAACGTTTTTTTTGATATCTATAAATAACTGTTAGATTTTGCCATGGTCGTGTTCATCTTGCCATTTTAAAAGTTCTGTCCATTTACCCTCGTAAGCCATTTTAGCTTGCGTAG